>JAAHTH010000325.1_pt1 | contig 45395 bp, 14 predicted proteins | sample 6116091 | NCBI WGS metagenome assembly JAAHTH01 (sample SAMN13939990, study PRJNA603662) | sponge metagenome | isolation source: marine sponge | host: Mycale hentscheli | place: New Zealand | collected 2006 | reverse complement strand
TACTAATAATATACAAATTTTAAAGAACCTAATCAAATATAATAGTATATTTGTATTGGGTTCAAGATTCCCGTATATCAATAATATACAAAATTTTCTCTAAAACTTTTAAAACCAAACACTATGAATGAAATAGATCCGTTAATTTTTAAAAATAAATTTAGCATTGAGTTTTTACCAACTGAAACACTTTTTGGTTTAAAAACTGTTAATTGTGAAGTGCTATGTGAAGACAATGAGTACCGCTGGGTAAGTGGTATTGAAGTTGGTTTCATATTTTTTACTCTCTCATATGTAAATATGAAGGCATAAACTTTTTACTCTAAATTATTTTGAGTAAATTATTACAGAAGCTGCACTCTAATAGGGTGTGGCTTTTTAATCCTTAATTAAATATATTATGAATAGAAACATTTTCAAATCCAGAACAAACATCCTCCCTTATGAATACCCACAATTACTAGCTTATAAAGATGCAATAAGACATTCTTATTGGATTGATACAGAGTTTAATTTTACAGAAGACATACAAGACTTTAAAGTCACTATAACAAATAATGAAAAAGATGTCATTAAAAAAACAATGTTAGCCATTGCACAAATAGAAGTTAATGTAAAAACATTTTGGGGAGATCTTTATAAACGGATGCCTATAACTGAAATTGGAGATGTTGGTTTTACTTTTGCTGAATCAGAAGTTAGACACAAAGATGCATATGCTAGACTGCTTAGAATATTAGGTCTAGAAGAAGAGTTTCAAAATGTCATTGAGGTACCTGCAATTGCTAATAGAATTAAGTACTTAAAGAAGTACTTAGATGGTACACGTTCTAGAGATAATAAGATGTATACTAAGTCTGTATTATTATTCTCTTTGTTTATAGAACATGTTAGCCTGTTTAGCCAGTTTCTTATAATGATGAGTTTTAACAAAGAAAAGAATGTACTCAAAGGTATATCTAATGTTGTGGAAGCTACAAGCAAAGAAGAAGAAATCCATGGAAACTTTGGTGCTGAAATTATTAATATTATTAAAAAAGAAAACCCAGAGTGGTTTGATGCAGAATTTGAAGAGCTTATTTATTCTGCATGTAGAAAAGCATATAGAGCAGAATGTGGTATACTAGATTGGATTTTTGAAGAAGGTGAATTAAACTTTTTACCAAAACTAACAATCTTTAACTTTATAAAAAACAGATTTAATAACTCATTAGAAAAGATAGGTATGAAACCAATCTTTGAAGTTGATAATGAATTATTAAAATCTGTAGAGTGGTTTGATATAGAAATCACTGGTACTAAAGAAGGAGACTTCTTTTATAAAAAGAGTGTAGACTATAATAAGAAAAGTAAAAGTATCACAGTTGATGATTTATTTTAAAAACAAAACCAATGGAATATAATAAATATTACTGGCTGAATGAAGACAGCCGCACATTTTTATCAAGAGGATATATATCAGAAAGTCCTGAACAAAGAATTAAGGACATTGCTATTAAAGCAGAAAAGTATTTAAATATAAAAGGCTTTGCAGAAAAGTTTGAGGATTATATGGCAAGAGGGTTTTACTCTCTGTCTACTCCTGTATGGATTAATTTTGGTAAACAAAAAGGTTTACCTATTAGTTGTTATGGATCTAACATAGATGACAATCTAGATAGCATACTTAATGCAGGCCGTGAAATAGGCATGATGTCTAAGTATGGTGGAGGAACTAGTGCTTACTTAGGAAACATAAGACCTAGAGGTAGTGAAATATCTACAGGAGGTTTTGCTGATGGACCAATACACTATGCAAGAATGTATGATACTGTAGTAGATGTATGTAAGCAATCAGAGGCAAGACGTGGTGCATGTGCAGTGTATTTGCCTGTAGAACACACTGACATAGATGAATTTCTAGATATAGGTACTGAGGGTAATCCAATACAAAACCTACAGTATGGTGTAACAGTTGGAGATACTTGGATGGAAGAGATGAAAGCCGGTGATAGAAAGAAACGTAAGATATGGGCAAAAATAATTCAGCGTAGATCTGAGTTTGGTTTTCCTTACATTATGTTTAAAGACAACACCAATAATAACTCACCATACAAAGAGTTAGGAATGGAAATCACAGCATCTAACTTGTGCTCAGAAATCCAGTTACCAACAGATAGCTATAACTCTTTTGTCTGCTGTCTTGGATCTATAAATGTATTGCACTGGGATGAAATAAAAGAAACAGATGCTATTCAAACATATGTATATTTTCTTAATGCTGTTATGGATGAGTTTATTATTAAAGCTGAAACCATGCCGGGTATGAAAAGAGCATACAACTTTGCTAGCAAACATAGAGCTATTGGATTAGGTGTACTTGGATACCACTCTTTATTTCAGTCTAAGCTAATTGAGTTTGACTCACTACAAGCTAAAGGATTAAATAGTGAGATATTTAGAACTATAAAAGATAGAAGTGAAATTGCTTCTAGAAAGCTTCATAATGATTGGGGTTACACATGCTTAAGAGAGGGTTATGCTAATACCACACTGATGGCTATTGCTCCTACTAAGTCTAGTTCATTTATACATGGTGCAGTATCTATGGGTATTGAACCTATTAAGTCAAATTACTTTATCAAGGATCTTGCTAAGTCTAAAACAGTTTATAAGAATCCTTTCTTAGAGGCAGAGCTTGAGAAGTATGGATTAAATACAGATAAAACTTGGAAGTCTATTCTAAGTAAAGATGGTAGTGTTCAACATTTAGACTTTCCTACCAAGGCTGTATTTAAATCTTTTGTTGAAATCTCTCCAAAAGAGATTGTCTTACAGGCAGCACAGAGGCAAAAATATATTGATCAATCACAGTCACTTAACTTAATGATTGATCCATCTGTATCTGCTAAACATATTAATCAATTATATTTATATGCATGGGAAGAGGGTGTAAAAACTTTATACTATCAATTTAGTAAGAGTAGTGCTCAGGACTTTGCTAGAAATATACTAGAATGTTCAAGTTGTGAAGGTTAAATCCTTTTTAGGATCATATATAAATACAATATTACTACAGTTATGACAAAACAAAAAGGGGCCATCTTCCTTGGTCCCTGCGTAGTAAGTCATTGATTTACTACATTTGTTACATGTATTTTCAATCTTAATATTGAGATTCTTTTTGCACCTCTGCAATACTAGCCCGTAATTCAGGCAAAGTAACTGGACACTCCAAGTCTAATCCAGCTTTGTATTGCTTAATGACAGCACCATCTAAGAATACTATAAGAGTAGGTGCCATCCTAACTCTATATTGCTTCTTAATCTTTGGTGAATCAGCTATATCACACATATAATATGTGACTCCCTCTAGCTTTTCTCTGTCCTTAAATGCGTTATCTTTATTGAATTCTGCATAGAACTCAACTATAATAATTTCATCATGAGCATCAAATCCTGAGTGACTTGATATTGCATCATTAAATGTTTTGTCATCAACCCATTCTTGAGAATAAGATTGTAAAGTAAGTAAAATAAATATTGTAGTTAGTAATGTTTTCATAAGCCTATTTTTTGCTTAACTCATACACTCTCTCTTCTAATTTCCCTAGCTTTTCTAAAATCAAGTCAACATCCTCTTGTGTATCCATTATGGTTTGTCTGACTAATTCATCCTTTAAATCATATTCTACTCTTTCAATAACTGGTTCTGGTCTCTCCATTGCTAAAGCTATATCTGCTTTAAGTGTAAACCACATTGTTGATAGGGAGATTACAAATCCTACTATCATTCCAATTGTTTTAAGATCTAAGGTAACTTTAGTTTGCTCTCCTATTTGTGGTGGTGTTTGTGCCATTTTATAATTGTTTATCTAAATGTATAATTAAGTCCAAAAGATGTATTAAATAGTTCACTATCCCACATCTTTGCATATTCTCCTTCTATAAATACTCCTAAGTGTTTTCCTACTTTCCATCCTAAATTAGTACCAAATGAATAGTCCTCCCATTGCTCTAATTTTGCATCTTGTTGTAATCCTCCCATACCCCAGTTATTTCTGTTAAGGTAAGAGCACTTTTCATCTCCTTTTATATATCTGTGATAAGGTAGTATATAATTAGCGTAAGCATGAATCCAGAAGTTATTCTTGTAGTGATAAAAATCAAATCCTACTATAGGTGCAATTTCACCAAATGGATCAAGCTGATCCCATATTTCTCTATTATATCTATTCATCAAGTCTCTAAAGATTGTTTCTCTAAACTCTAGATCTGTATCTGCTACTCTGTTCCCATCTGGATCTATCCAATACCAGTCAGATACTTCATTACCATTCTCATCAGTTTCAGTAAAGTAGATGTCATCGTAACCGTATTCAAATCCTAAAGTGTACCATGGGTTTACAGCATATCCATCTTCATCAACTTCATTTAACCATATTTCAATTGGGTTATATCCATAAGCACGCTCATGAGTACGGTAGATTGCACCGGCAGATATACTAAACTTTTCTCCAATAGGTAGTCTAGCACGCACTTCAGCAGATTGATACTTTAGGTTTATCTTTCCTACCTCTCTTGACTCAGCTTTAATAATATGATATTTGCCTGTATGCTTTAAAAAGTATCTATGATTTTGAAAATACTCACCTCTCCATCTCTCTTTCTCGTAGTGAAATTGGTACTCTAATCCTTGAAAAGCTGATGTTGGTGCAGTAAATGCTAACTGATCTTCAGTACCATCGTAGTAATTCCTTGGTTTTCTTTCATAATTAAACCTAGCTAATTTACGTATACCAAAGCCCAATCTATAATCAAATGGATAATGTGGCGTATTGTCTTCTACAATAGGAACTGAATAAATACTACCATTAGGGTTTGTTCTTACAAAGTAAGTTGGTTCAGCTGCTTCAATTGAATTGCTTATATCACCTGCACCGTAGAGTGTTCCGTATTTTAAGAAGTCCTCATATAAACCTTTAACTAAACTAGGTTTGTCTTGTGAGTAAACACTACTACATAAAAATAAGGATACATAAAACAGCAGTATCTTGAAATATTTTTTCATATTTAAATATAAAGTTAGACATGTCTTGCTGCTGGTTTATACTATAATATAACTATTCTTATTTAAACTAGAAAGGATTAAACCTGTAAATTTGTCTTATTTAATATAAAAGTCATCATTCTTTTCAAAAGAAAAATACTTCTGAATTGAATAGGCTAATGGTATAACATCAAACCAATTCTTATATACTTTAAGATCTCCTTTTCTAGGTTTGTTTTGATAAACTACACTGCTATCTTGATAGAACTCATCATCACTTAGATACAACCACTTAAGAGGAGTCTGTACACTTAGCTCTAATGCTTCACCTAATTCACCTAATGTTCTGGTTGCTGCTATTGGTGTCTTAGCCATTTGATATAACTGCTGAAAACCACCAAGACCAGGTATAGGAACAAACATTACCATCTCTTTTTTAGATCTATCTACTGTATAGGCCACAAAGTTTTTAAGTTTTCTTTCTAATCCTTCATCATCATCATCTGCACCTTCTAAGAGTGAACGTAAGAGAAATAAGTTTATAATTAAAAATGCTTCACCTAAAGTTCTATATACATTCTTTAATAGCACATTTGCTTTATTAGCATCAAAGAACTCTTCACCACTAAGATTTTCTGAATATCCATATGCTTCTTTAAACTCAGCACCTAAGTTTTTACTTATACCAGATGTCTGTGGTTGCAAGCTTCTCCTACCAATAGCAGATACACCTGTTATGTATTTTATAAACTTATAGAAAGATAAATATCTACCTTCAGTCCAACCCAAATTCTGATCAAAATATGTATGTTGAAACCTTGCTCTGAATGCAGGCATAACCCATTTATGGAACTGAGCTATTAATATACCTAAGAAGTTGTTTTGAATTACCATTCTATCTTCTCTAGCATAGTTACCGTGTATCTGTTTATTTACTTCACGTATTCTCTGTCTTAGCCTTGCTCTATAGTTATCATTATAAGGCTGTTCAAAACCTGTTCTTTTATCTATAACTGTATCATATCCTTCTTTAAGTACAGCTGTTTGAGTTTGAGCATCCCAATCCCATGCTTCTCTTAAGGATAATACATCTCCAGTCTTTTTATTCTTTATGAATGTACTATACAAAATTGCATGGCCTATTGTACTTTGTGCATAGTATTCTGCCCCTTGGTTAAATGAATAACCAAAGCTTGTAAATCTTTCCCACAGAGTTCCTGTATCTTCTCTACCACCAAATGTTTCTCTGATATCTGCATCATTATCCATCATATAGTAATGATCTGATAACCATTCATATAGAGACAATGGTTTTCTTACATCATAACTACCGGGTTTTAATTTTACAGAATTAAGTGTAGCAACTCTACCCGCAAAATCTGCAAAGTCTCCAAGACCTTCTGGAGTTCTCTGGATTAATGTTCTAGCTCCAGTATATAAAAAGTCTTGTTGTGCTCTTTTATAACCTTGTCCAGTAAAATATAAACCACCCATAGCTTCAATTGCATTATTCAATTGACCTATAGTCAAGTTATTAAAGTTACCAAATACATTAAATGCAACATATGCTAATGAAGATACATTAACCAATAAATTAGTTGTTTTTTCTATAGCACCTTGGGTTGCTCTATCATTATCATAGAAAGTCATTTTCATAAAGTGATGTGCTCTTCTAGCTGCATTACTTTGTAGACCATCATAATTCTTTTTACCAACTTCTTTATTTATAGATCCTTTTGCTTTATCATATAACTTACCTATAAGAGTAGCAGAACCAGAAGCAGAATAGTCTCTCATTTCTATAACTTTAAGAATTGCTTGCAATGAGTCTTCTATCTCACCCATAGCTTCAAAGTTTTCAGCCATGGTACTAAACTTAATTAAACTCTTAGTTAGATCTTTTTCAAGCTGACCTAAAGTAGGTTTAGTTCTTAATGCAGCAAATCTTGTTTCCAACTGTGCTCTTTGTTTTTCAAAAACACTTAAGGTTATTTTTCCTTCTCTTCTTTCTTGTCTTAGCTCCTCCATTTGATTTTGAACTTGTTCAAGTTCTGCGTCTACTGAAGCTGATCCAGTATAATAAATAGGAAGAGTATCAATAAGATTCCCTTGGTTATCAACTTGTACAACTCTTTGTGTAGCAGTTGTAGTAAAGAACTGTCTTACACTTCTAACCATTCTTGGAAACAACTTTGTAACTATTGGTGGTTTCTCTAATAAACTCTGAGTCACATTATTTTTAATGATAGGAACTTTACCAAGCATTTTGTTTCTAACAGACTTAGGTAATACATCTAATAATGACATATAATCATTTATAAAAACTTCATAAAAGTTTTTTCTAGCTTGACCTAATGCATCTGTAGGATTCATTATAGCTTCATACTTTGGATTAAGTAAAGAAACTTGTTTGCCTTGATTATCTATATATGAATCTCTTACTTCAACAAAGTCTGGTTTAACGCTTGGGAAATTTAAATCTTCTTTAACTACACCTGTTGGTTCTTTATTAGCATCCTTATACATTTTAGTGTATGGCTGCTCTTGATAATACTTTCTTCTATAAGAGTCATAAGCAGCTTTTGAAACACCTTGTCTCTTAGTCCAAGTAATACCTTGACCATTAGACCATGGTTGAGCATACTCAAAGTTTGCTCTTACCTTTATAAATTCATCTGTATACTTGTGATATTTACCAGGAAGTAATTGACCATCTTCAAACCTTTCTGCCTGCATAAAATCAGAGAATGCTTTCTTCTTGCGGTAGAGATCTTTATTAAACTCTATATCTTTTTCTTTAGCATTAATTATAGAATGAACGGGTCTATAATAGATAGGCTTACCATTGATGTCAAACAGTTGATCTCTTATAGCCTGCTTTTCTGTAAAATATTGTTGACCAGTTTTTTGTGTATACAACCCTGTAAAGTTACCATCATCATCAAACTCCAACATAAAGTCATATAACTTTTGTAAATCTTTTTCTGTGTCTAAAGCTAATAGTGCAGCACCTGCTTCTCTAATTTTCTTTTCTCTAGCTTTTACCCTATCTAAGAACTCTATTCTTTTAATCTTAAAAAGCTTATCCATACTAGATAATAAGAAGTCTTTAGATGTTGCTAAGTCTTTTGCATATAACTCTGCACCATCTATATCAGGTACCAGCTTAAGAATTTGTTCTATGTCTGCTACCGTAAATGTTTTACCACTATGTGACTGTAAGATGTTGTTATTGTCTTGACTCATCCCATCTTGTGATAATGCTAAAGTTAAATCATGCACATAGTTAATCATTGCTTGATTAACTAAACCTTCTCCTTTACCATTACCTTTAATTGTAGGGGCACCTAAAAGTTTAACTAGCTGTATATTAATCTGTCCAATTAATGATCTTTGTGTAGCATTTAAATCAGAATTTTTTTCTACTAAATGGAGTCCATCAAACGTAGATAAGAACTGATTAAAGTTCATTACATACGTAATATAATTTGGGTCATCAGCAATACTTTTAGGATCAATAACATACTCTTCAAACTGTCTCATTTGTTTTAAAGCATCTCTCAAAAGATTTGTATATAGTGTAGCTTGTGCTATTGGGCCTTCTGCTTTTGCTACTGCTATAGCTGATAATGTATTAGAAATGCTTTCTACATGAGCCTCTTTTGATCTATCACTATATATATTTGCTTTAGTCATTTCTAAGACTCTTTGCAAGTCTACAATACCTTCACTATAGTTATCTAAAGCTATTGATATTGTGCTTTCAGCAGGATATAATAATGGATCTACATTCTCAGCAATTGCTTCTAATTCTTTTTCTTTTGCATCTATATCATAAAGACCTTCTGATAAGTCTTTTGATAATTGATCTACTTCATCAGCTGCTATCATATCAACTGCCAATGGTAATATCTTATCTACTTTATCTTCATTTTGAAACTGAGGATAATTTACATGACCATGAAATTGTAATACTTTTCCTTTATAACTAAGGATTAAACTCTGTACAGAATCATCTCCATATACTACATCATATCCTTGATTTTGAGCCATTCTTCTAAGTAGTCCTGCCTCAACCCCATCTAAAACACTTTGAGTCATCTTTTCATCTGACAATAAGTTGCCATCTTCTGGAGTAATTAGATCTTGATAGTATGGGCTTTTTTCTATGTCTTGTTTTAAAACACCTTTAATCCAACTCTTTGGATTTGCAGACAGAACATTAGCATCACCAATCTGTAACTTCAACATTTTAAAATGTCCTACTCTATTTATTATAACAACATCAGCAATGCCCGCTGTCTCAGTAAGTCTATCATAGAACACAACATTAGTTAACATTCTATCTGATTCAGTCATTGTTATTTTTACATCTTGAATTAAACTATCAAAAGCTTTTTTTGCAAACTCAGGACTAAGACCTGTCATTTCACCTTGAATACTTTCAAATGTTTGATCACTTGCTATAGCATCAAGCATAATGCTTACATCAGCTTTAACAGCTATTGTTTGTGCACTGTCTTTTTTTCTACCTATAACATCAGACGTTGATCTTATTTCTTTTCTATTTGTAAGATCATAAAACTTTCCATCTTTTTTATTCCTGATAACTAATGGATCACTATTAGACATAGTAGATTCAGGACCAGCACTTACAGTTAATGTATCTGCTTCTTGTTTAGATTGATTAACTTTATGTGTAAGACGGTCTATTACACGTTTCTGTAATTCATTAGACTTTCTTTTTACATTGTCAACAACCTTTTGTTTTCTTGGACTTAAATTATATTTTACTTTACCGTTAGTTTGGGAAGTATCTATATTAAATACTAACCCTGATGTATTTAATAGTTTAGCAATATCAGATAAGCTTGCTGTTTCTGCAATGTTATCTATATTAATAGTTCTACCAGTAAGTACTTCATTTAAGTTTTTAATAATTTTTGCAAACCAGTCTAAAAGTTTTTTGATTTTATCCATAAAACCTTCTGTAGGTGTTTGCTCATATTCTTTATTAAAGTGTCTAGATAATGCTTGAGTAACAACTTCCATCTCTCTTTCCTCTGCACTTATACCTTTCTTATCATTATAAGCATTATCAATTTGTTGTTTCATTTCAGGAAAATTTCTAGCTGCTTCAGCTAATAATCCTTCAAACAAACCTATGTTATTTAATCTTACAGACTCCACAACAGGATGTAACATTTCTTCTATTGCTGTCTCATCTGTAACTCTACCCTTTATTAGGATTACATTATTCTCTACATAGAAGGAATTTATATCTTTAAAAAGCACCTTATTAGATTTTCTCCATTGTGGGATAGATTTATAAAGAGCCTCAGCTTCTGATACTGATTTTAATGATACATTTAAACCAGGAATTAGCTTCATTAAATGCATAACAACTTGTCTTGATCTAGGGGTATCCCAAGATCTTGATGACTCTAACATGTCTTTAGGTGAAAATACAGTGCTATCTACACTAACTTTATATGTCTTAGGAGTTTTAACTATGTCAACAGCTTCTATAGGAATGTTGTTTGCTTCAAGATATTTGACAAGTCTTCTTTTATTTGATTCTACTAAATCAGTACTTGGTTGAAGAGTTGCTTGATCTGTATTATTAATAAAATAGGTACCTCTATGACTGTGTATTATACTTAATCTTCTTAGATTATTTAATAGGGATTGACCAAAGTCTAATTGCTTAAGGTTATACATAGCTTTTTTATTGCTAAGCATTTCAATAGCCTCTGCAACAGTAGGTATTGAGTCAGTCTTTGTAAGATCTTGATATTGATCTATTATATTACCTACGGCAGCATCAGTACCATACTCCTGTTTCAATGCTTGAAACTCTGCTGTATTTATGTTATGACATTTACTCATCTTAAATTTTTAAATTCCTAATAAACATTTTTTAATATAATCAACCATTTCTTCTTCTGATTCAAAATTAGTTGCTGGACTATTATAAAAGTCTACCATATCTTTAAGAGAGTTTAAAGAATTGTTTTCTAATATATCTCTTTGAGCAACTATATCTCCTCCAACACCAGGTACTTCAAAGATACTATTATAAAATGAAGTAATTAGTGGGTAAGCATCATTAATTTCTTGATCAAAGTCAAAGGTAAGTTGTTGTCTTTCTTCTGTTTCTGCTGGCATATTTTCTTGTGCATCCACTATACCTGTTGCTTCAGTTTCAACATTTTCTTCTGCTTGTTCATCTGACTTTAATATAGAGTCTAATAAACCGGTATCTGAAATATTAATGGCTCTTTGAGAATCTTCAGCTGTAAAATTGATTTCATCTTCTGTTGCCTCAATGGTTGCATCCTCATTTGCTAATGCTTGGTTCTGAACAGATCTATTTACAGGTGGTGCAAAATCAGTAGCATCTATTTTTTCAAATGCTTCTTGTGCATACTCTCCTCTAATAGTACCTTTATTTTTAATGTTATCTCTGTTCTCTGCTGTGGTTGGTCTATCACCAAACATAAAACCTATACCGTTTTGGTAATATGATCCTTCCATTTCTGTTCTTACATAGAATGCTTTGTTTCCTTCAACTCTATCTAATACAAAAAACTGGGCAACTTGATTAAATGGATTTGAAATAGCATCTATAAAATTTAGGTATCTAGGTGCATTCTTTATTCCTGGGTCACTTGTTTGTTGCTCTACAGTTTGTTTAAACTCTAAGACTCCATCTTTTAATGTATATCCTTTTGTATATGCAGGTACACCACTTGAATTAAAGTCATAGGTTACTTGATTTAATTTAGAGTTAACAACTGCTGATTTAAAATAACCTTGTTCAAAATATTCAACTAAGTCATCTCTTTCAGCTCCAAATGTTTCAAGCCATCCTTTATTAGTTAAGAATACTTCATTTACATTATTTATATTCTGTAAATATTCATCCATAACAAAAGGAGATATAGCATCTAATAAGCTACCTTTAGCAATCTGCAATCCGTTCTTAACCATCTCATAATTTACTATAGTCATAGCATCTCTCCTTGTTAAAGGATTTCCATATAGTTTGGCAAAAGATGTTTGAAGATCTACTTTTTGTTGTTTGTTTAAACCTCTCCATGTATTTGCTTGCAGTAAGTTTAGACCAGTGTTATTGGTTTCATTATACATAGGAACCATAGTGATAAAGTTTTGCAAGAAGAAATTATCTTTATCTGCCATACTCAATCTTTTAACAGCATTAAATACAGAGTTCTCAAAAGTATTAGGGTAAATAAGTTGATTACTTAATGTTGCACTATCTTTTGTTTTACTTGAATTTTGCATGTATGCTCTAATAGTAAAGAAAGAAAGCATGTCTCTTTTTACTTTTTGCATGTCTTGTATAGTAAAAGATTTTAAACTTGAGCTTAAGTTTTTAGATATATCTTTATATACTTCATTAAATGATTCTGTACCTGTAATAAATGTTTTTGGTATTAGGTCAAAAGCAATTTGATTAAATATATCTACATTAGCTTTTACCCAACTATTTTGTAGTATAGGTGTAATATTTAATAAAGGTTCTTGATCTGATGGAAGAATACCTATCTTTTTAAACTTATCTAACCTTTCTTGTATATCAGTAAAGTTAGAACCTATACCATTACCAGACATACTAGTTATGCCACTCATTGCACCTGTAAATGATGCTATCTTGTTTAAGTTAGATAATACTAATAAAATAGATTTTTGTTCTGCTTTGCTTAAAGTTTCTCCTCTAACACTTTTTTCTAAAACTTCTAGGCTCACACCAGGAGTAGCATTTGTTTTCTTTAATGCATCTAATCTATTCTTTACTAATGATGAGAAACTAGCATCAAACTTATCTACTTTATTATTGGCTTCAGTAAATAAATCTCTAACTATTTTACCATTTAATAATAATACAGCATCAGTTAACGGAACCCCTAATGCAATCATATTAGTTGCAATACCTACAGCACTTGGGTGCATCCCTAACTTAGCTACATAATTTTCTTTAGAGTTATCTGTAAGCATGGTAATTATAGAAGATATTTCATCTTGCTTTCTATTACCATACTGGTTTAGATATTCTCCATAACCATCATATGTTGCACCTCTTAATCCAAATACTACACTTTCAGGTAATTCTATTTTATACTCAGATAATAAACTGAGATATAAATTAGGTGATACAGCTTTACCAATAGCTGCACCTTTGTTTACCTCAAATGATATTGCTTTTCCGGTTAAACTATCTACATCTATATTTTCATTATCTAATCTTGCTACATATTCTGGAGCTATACGTTTTAATTCTGTATATGCTGCTTCTATAGCATCTAAAGAAGCTGGGGTAACTGATATCTCTTTTACTGACTCATTACCCATTAAAGCATATTTATAATCTAAAGCTGCATTATTTAATGGTGCAGCATAAGGCTCACCAAAATTATTAACATACTCAGCATATTCTTGTTTGGTTATAGGTAAACCTAATCTTTGTAATGCTCTTAAAGCGTTATCTGTAAAGTCAGAATCAAGCAACTCTGCATCTGTAAATGAGTCTTCTAACTTGCTTCCTTGTACTTTGAATGAAGAAGCAGCTTGTGAATAAACATTATCCTTTGTTACTTTATCATTTATGTATCTAACATAATCAGAATACTCTCTACCTTTTGTCTCTCCATATGCATAAAACTTACCTGTTTTTTTATCATAATAAGTTTCTTTTACTTGTACATATGCAGTATCAATATCAAAATCAGCTCCTGATATTTCTACTAATTCTGCAGGAAATATTGCAGATGAACCATAATATGCAGGTAAGAAATCAACAAGCTTAATGTTAATAGTAGAATGATTATCCTGTGATGGAATACGTACACCAAACATTTTACCTACTTCTCTAGGAATACTTGCACTTTTGTTTTTATCTAATTTATTATAAATATCTGCACTATGAGCAGGCATAACTGCTTCACTATAGTATTGTCCAGTTGCTTTACCATTCTGATCATACTCTTTAAGTTGATATCTTAATCTATCTCTAACTAAGATACCTTGACCATTATCAGGAAACTTGTAATTAGCACCTAAAGTATCCGGATTTAAATCTAATATTGTTTCACCAGCAGGTATTTCTCCTCTTAATATTTCCGTTCTACCTATCCTACCATCTTTCTCCATACTAAAGATACGTCTAACATAACTAAAACCTGCATCAGAAACTAAAGCTAAACCGTGTCCTGGTATTTTTTCTTGGAATACTCCTTTACTAAAATAACTCATAAACAACTGCTCTGCTTTAGCAATACTAATTGGATTATTAATATTATACTTTATTTCACCTGTTGTAGGATCTACAGTAAAGAACTCCATTAGGTTTGTACTTGCCTTACTTGCTTTCAAAGAATTAAGTGCATACTTTAAAAAGACTTGTAGGTTTGGAGTAATATCTTTTTTTGATTTTTGGAACTCAGACATCAAACCTTCAAAAGTATATATCAAGTTTCTTTTGTCACGGAACTTTAATATAATTCTATTACTAAGTATGTCATTATATTCTTTTCTGACATCACCAATGTTTTTGATTTCAGGTCTTCCTTCTATACTCACAGGTGTAGAATCAACTTGTTCAGATGTAGCTAATGTCTTTATCTGTGTTTGTTCAGAAATCAACTCCTTATTTGTTGTTGTTCTTACTTGTTCTCTAAAATATCTTGCATCTAAAACAATAGAAGGTTCAACAATATCATCACCAAGATTTTTAATGTTAGTCTTTAACATTTTAAAAGCACTCTTAGGACCAGCAAAAGATATACCGCCATAACTCTGCTCTATATCTTGCATGTTTCTATAAAGCTTTCTTAGTTTTGGATTGTTCTCTACAAGCTGTTCAGTCAAAGTAATAGCAGAAAACTTAACATAAGTTTGACCATCAAAGTATACATACTTCTTAGAGTTAAGCATTTGATTGTTTTTTGCTAAACCTTGAGGACCATACAGTTCTTCATCTGTAAGGCGTGTTCCATCTTCAATTTTGTCAAGCGTCAATGCACCCATATCAGTTAGGTTACCCAAAGCCTCCTGAGCATGTCTGTGGAACTTAGGTGTAACATATACTTGTGCATCTGCTCTGTCTATATTTTTACCACTAAACTCAGATGCAATTTCTACTTCATTTAAAATTACAGCATTAATATTTTCTGTTGGCTCAAACACACCGTGTAAAGGATTTGACACTGGAGAATATATACTATCACCAGATGCATTTTGTCCTTTGGCTCTTTTAATTTGTTTTATTGAGTCCTCTAGTATCATAGCTTGGTCACCCAACAACAATTCATTTAATGATTTAGTATTTAAATAATCATTTAAAAATATTTGTTTTAAATTAAAATCTTTATCAGCTCTAATGTTTAAAGCTTTAGCAGCGTTTCTTGCTTTTTGTTGGGCAACAGTACCTTCAACCCCATCTAATAATCCATTCTCAATAAATCTACTAAACTTATTGTCTATGTCTAATGTTTCTATTAGACCTTTGAATCTATCAAATTTACTATCTAGTTGGTTTCTAAGCATTGTGTTGTACTTAGCTTTACCAAACTGAGATATAACTTGATTAAATGTAAGAGGTTGTTCTTGTATAGCAGCAACTTCTAATGTAGATCTTAATTCTTCAGATATTAAATCTTTAGTATTAAACATTTGATTCATTCTCATAACTCCATTTGAGTCAGCCACATTATAGCCTTCTATAGTCTTAGGTATCTCTACAATTGTTCCGTCAGCTTTAACTATAGTCTGAAGAGGTAAATTACCTTCTTCACTGTTTTCTCTTACTATTCTATTATATTCATTCTCAACAAAATTATTTATTTGCTCAACATAAGCATCAGTTACTCTAAGTGATTTACCTTCTACTGCTTTAATAACCGGTAGCTTTACCTGATCATTTGTATTAGAAGATTCTAAAACTCTAATTTGTACTGGTGCTAAAGCTGTGTCTTTTATATTTGATTTTAAGGTTTGGCTTCTAGAGTTATAGTCAAAGAAGTAATTATTTACAAGAGTAGTAACAAACTGTGCTGGAGTGAAACTACCATAATCAGTTGTACCTATAACACCATCTAAGTAAGAATCAATATTTGCATCTCTATCTAACGTCTTTACTTCTTTTAGACCTGACAGTCTAGAAACTTTAATTATATTATCATCTGACATTTGTATAAATGCAGGATCATTTAATAAATAATTATTCTCTAAAAATTTATCTTCAGATAGTCTATTAATTTCTGTTGGACTATTTAAACTAAATATTCTTTCTAAATGGAAAGTAGGTTTTTGATGAGCATTAACTAAGTCACCATTAACATTTCTAAATACAGATAAACCAATAGATTCATCAAACAAAGAGTTATTAATAGCAAGAGTTTTTAATCTAGCTATTGCACCATCATCTTGTGAATTAAATAAATCAGCATCAGAATTAATTAAATCTCTAATCCAATAAATATCTGCTCCAGATATTGCAGTTGCTGAATCATTAAATTGAATCAACATGTTTTGACCATCTGACTTAGCTTGGTTAGAGTTTCTTAAAATACTATATCTAATGTATAATGGACTAAGTTTTATACCTACCCTTTCATATAAGTCTTGTGCTAAAGATCTAGTTAAAGTAGTTAAAGCTTCATCATTACTTTTATAAGATTTATTTTGTGTTAATGCATTAAATAAATTATCTAATGAATCCAGTGCTAAATCTTTTTTCTTTGGATCTATCTTCCATGATAGTTTGTTTGTAGTATACGCTTGACCCCAAAGTTCATTTTGTGTGTGAATATCATCTCTTTCTGCAGCTGAAAAAGTAATAACCTCATTGCTTTTATCTTGCTGCATAAATAACCAATCTACTTTATAGTTAGTAAATCCTTTTGTTATTTGATTGAATAAAGTAGCATTCTTGATTTCTGATGGTAACTCTAAATCAGAAATTTCATTTAATGTAAAGTAATCTATACCTATATCATTAAATATAGATTGTACAGCTGCTTTTGTGTTTGCATTGTCTTGACTAAATGTGTACATCCTTTGAAGAATAACTAAAGGATCAGTTACATTCTTGACTGCTTTGATTATACCATTATATGTTTTATATGCATCTATAGGAATAACAAGCTTTTGTCCATCTTCTAATGCTTCATTACCAAACATATCAGTGTAAGGCATTGTAATAGTAGACAAATACTGTCTTATATAGGTAGGGAGTGATGCAACACCACCAGACATATATGCTTCCTTTCCAAACTGAGTCACATTTCTAAGACCCTCATTGGTTTCAAATTCTTCATTACTATCTTGTTGCTCCTGCTTTTGAACATCAATTAATTCTAATACTTCAAATACAGACTTGTAAACAGGACTTTGAGTAATATCTGATGTAGCATTAAACTGAAGAGCATCATGAATTCTATCTAGCTGTTCTAATGCTGATACATTAGAACGCTCACCAAAACTTTTGTACTTATCATTTATAGGATTTTCTCTATTGTATAACCATGCAAAATCCTCAAGTACATCTTCAAATATATCTGTGTTTGATATATCAGGATCTATATTAGAATTTCTTCTTGCTATATACATTGCTGCTAAACTTCTAACAGTATTGTTAGCAATGTTAGAATCTAAATATAAATATCCTTTGCTACCATTTACTTGTAATGCTTCATAAGGTAAGATAGCATCTGCCACAACTACTTGTGGACTTGTGTCTAATGTAAAATCATTAGCAACAACAGAAGCATCAGCATACTTACCTGAATCAATATTTTCAAATAAAGTTTGTAGTTCACTTCTATTAAAGCTACTAAACATTCTTTTAAACCACTCTATTATTCTTGTAAACAAAGATTTAACTTCTGTGTTAGTTTTTGTTTTGCTAGGGTTCTTTTTAAATATCTCAAACTGATCAGCCATGTACTCTTCATAATATCTATTCTCTAGAGTTATATCAGACATACCTGCATAAGTATCAGATGAGTTTCTAAACTTCTGTAGCTCAGTTGCTAAAGTTTTACCTTCAGATCTAAGCTGTGCTCTTTTTTCTTTCTTAGCTATTCTAAGTAATCTACTTTGCTCTTCAGATGTAAGTAGCATTCTATATACACCGTGAAATGCTTCATGGTATCTAAAAGGATTTGATGCACCTGTATAAAGTGTACCACCTGCTCTCAGACCACCGCCTATATCAGCCATATCTAAAGCAAATGCACCAACTCTTACACCTCCTGCTTTTAGGTTATTACCTAAGTTCTTTATATCTCCCACTCTTATAAAGTCAGGTAGATTAGCTTCTGCCCAATTTATAAATACATTAATATCTTCTACATCTACATTTGATAATCTAGGTGATAAGATTTTATTTGCTGGACCAATTATATCTTCTCTTTGCTGTAATAAGTCTTGGTATATAGCATCATTTCTTAATGCTTTTATTTTTTTCTTTTGACCAACCTCAGCAATAATCTCTGTTTCTCTTTCTTTTATTTGTCTGTTAACTCTATCAATAGGTGTTTCAGAAAGTGCTGTTAAATCTATTTCTGTTTTTTGTTCAACAGATACTTGTTTGTTTAATAAGCTTTCTACATCAGCAGATTTTTCTTGTCTTATAGCTTCTTCTTGTTCTGTAAGTTTTTGACCTGCTATAATTTTATCTGCTATGTTACTTATAATATTACTTTCTACTACACCTGTCTCAACAAAATTTGAAAAGTCTTCTGGAGAAATATCATTTTCCATAGCTTCAGTAGAAAGTCTATCACCCATTTCTTGAATAGCTCTTGCTCTTGCTACGGCAGGATCTTCTCTTCTAGTTTCAGTGGGCTCTGCTATTGTTTCTAAATCCTTTCTAGGACGTGCTAAATAAATACCTTTATCTCTTGCTGCAGCTTTTGCTGCTTGTGTAGCATCAAATGATATATATTGACCCGTTCTAATTTCAGGACTAATCTTAGTTACAAGCATGTCTAGCATTTCTTGTACACCTGCATCTACTGGAAGTGACTCTCTAATATTTGATGTAGATAAAGTCTCTAACCCTACTGTTACAGCCTCTGGACTATCAAGAATAATTTTAAAAAATCTATTTAAATGATCTTGTCCATCTCCTTCTTTCTGCTGATCAGCTCTATTATAATAAACCTTACCACCTTTGCTTGTATACTTATTAAACAAGTCAGCTCTAATTGCACCGTCAGGAGCAACGTCAATAACTACATTCATTCCTTTTTGTGCAGCAACAAAGAATTCACCATACTTGATATTAAAGCCTTTTATAAACTCATCATTAAAAGCTTTATCTTTAACAATTCTTATACTTTTTCCTTGTATTGATTTTGTTTCTGTATTGTTTTTATATGCTAAACTTGCTTGCTCTAAAAGATCTACCATCATTTGATTAACAATGGCTTCATTTACAGATGCAGTTTTCATTGTAACTAAAGTAACAACCCCATTTGGTTGTATAACAGGCATAATATATCTATCAGTATAACCACCCAATGGACCAGACTTATCACCACTTGTCATTTTTTGCCAGTCACCAGATTTTTCTAAAGCTACTTTGAGTTTGTTTTGGAGTTCATTTCTTGCTGTAGAATCTAAATTAGTAATAATTCTAGGTTTGCTCCCAACCATATTACCAGTTTGATCTCTGGTTATATCATATATAATAATACCTCCTTCTGGAGTAGTAAATTGATTTAAGTCTTTTATAGATATCTCAGGGTTAGTTCCTTGTCTATATGCAGGGATACCAGGATTTACAGTAATTGATAGACCCTCAGTTAAAGTACCTACAGTTTGATCTTCAGATATTTTTTCATTAGCAAAAGATACTAACACTTCCTGCTTAGCAAAATCATCTGCAACCTGATTAATTGATGCCTGCATACCTTGGTCATTGTTTGAAGGTATAATAACATTTCTAGCAAACTCAACAGACATGTTAGAAGGATCTACAACCTTTCCGTTATCATCTACAAAATACAAACCATCATTAGGTAAAAATGCAAAGGTTCCTCTTCCATCACTATCTAGTAGATTTCCTTGAAGCATACCTAAATTTCCATTGTCTTTAAGCTTTTTATTTATACGTACAGTAGTATCCTTATTTAATTTTAAGCTTATAGTAAATCTTTCTCTTTGTCTCTTAATATATTTATTAGGTTCACCCGTTTCTGTAACTTTAAATCTAGGATCTTCTATTTTAACATCCCTTAGTGGATTCTCATTAAACTCTACAATAATATTATTTATTTCTGCTTGGGTAAGTTCATTTAAAATAAACTTATACCTGTCTTGAGCAGCACTTTCCAATCCTGATTCTCCAGATAATTTTGCTGGATATGCTTTAGCTAATCTATCAGAATAAAGTTTTTGTGCATTAGGTGGTAAAGGATTAAATACTAAAGGTTCTAGCTCAAATCTTTTTGCAAAATCTAATTCAGAATATTTCTTTGAGTTCTTATATCTTGTTTTATAGTCAGTAGTATAAAGCTCTGCAGGAACCATTAAAAGCTGATCTCCCATAACCTCAGAACTATTTACTCTAAACTCTTCACCAGTTGCTCTATCATACACAGACATTCCTTTTGATAGCTGATATCCATCAAACATAAATACACTACCGTCTGATATTTCTCTATCTAAAATTTTTAAATGTTGTCTTGCTTTTGCTAAATCAGAATAAGTACCAGTTTCTTTAACTTCACTTGAAATTATATCAAGCTGCATGCTTGTTAAGTTTCTTCCGGTTTTATCTACTATCTTATAGAATACTCCATCTTGTGTTGGTACTTCAACTATATCAAAACTTACACCCTCTACTGGTGGTGTTGAACTTTTTTGTTGTACTGCTTTCTTAGTAGAATAAATATTTAAATCAAGCTCTAAAGATTTTAAAACTTCTTGAACTAAAGGTTCTTCTCTAGCTACTTTGCTATCTAAATAATTTTGAAAACCCTTTTCACTAATTAAATCTTTTTGTGTAGGCACTACTTTTCTTGTAACCTCTTGACCTCCTTCTGTCACAAAAATATCATAACCTTGTGACCATATTCTTTTCAAAGCATCATAACCAGCTTTTATACTAATAGCATTGTCTGACTGTCTCCAATCCTGGTATGATAATGCATCTTTATCAAATGCAGATTCTTTATACTTACGGTACTCTCTTTGCATTATATTCTGCAAAATAGGAGAAGATTCAATATCTCCTATATCTGTATCAGCTAAATTTGCTTCTTGCAAAGTTTGTTCTACTTCAATATTTCTTTCATCTTGTTCATTCTTTTGCAGTTCTTCTGACTTTACACTTAATTCAGCAGTTAGTCTATATGTATTTATAAGTCCAATTAGCCTAAGATTTAAGTCCTGATCTGCATCTAAAGTTAATGCTCCTCCACCAAGAGCTCTACCATCTATAGAAAATTTACCTTCTCTTAAACCTTTTAATAAACCATCAGCACCAATCTCATCAGCTAAAAATTCTCTTAATAGATCTGGCTCCATATAAACGCCTTCTTCTGCCAGCTGATTAATTAATTTATTTTTCTTTTCAGCAGAAACATAATTTTCTGTTTGTATTCTAAATACTTCTTTTCTGTTCTTATATAAATACTTATAATATTCTTCTGTTCTATTAACTAACTCTTGCATGCCCTCTGGGTTAGCTAAGAAATTAACAGATTGAGAAAATGCAAAAGCATCCTCTTGTAATGAACTGTGATCTATAAGTTTTTGTAATACTTCTTCTACAGTTTCAGGATTTACATAATCAGACTTATCTCCTGCTATACCATTCAAATAAGTTTGTAATGCAGATTTAATTTGTTTAGTTTTTGCTCTATTAAAAAATCCTTTTTTTGTTAAATTTGCTGGATCAGTTAGAACATCATAATATCTTTTAAGATCTTTTAACTTTCTTTTATCTTTCTTAAGTTCAGATGCAGGAATCCCAGCATCTTCTTTTGCTTTTATTTCTTTAGTAAGCATATCAACTTCTGTCTTTATACTTTCTGCATTAGCAAGAACTCTTATATCACCGTATTTTTGTTTTGTAAATATTGGTTCATTTTCAAATGATTGCTCTATTTCCATTTGTCTTTTAGATGCATCCAATAGTTGCTCATTGGCAAAAATGTAAAGCATCTTAGCATGATCAATGGCTCTGTTCTGAAACAATGCATCTCTATATTCTTTACTACCTTCTTTAAAAGCTCTTAAGTCTTGCTTTTTATCATTAAATAATTTATCTGTTTTCTTTGCTGCTACTCTTTCACCAAATTCATTAATTCTTTTTAGCTCTTGTTGAAACTGTTCTCTAATTTTTTCTGGTTTTCTACCAAAATCTTTAGCAGAAAATGCTTCAGCAATTTCTGTATCAGACATCTGAGTAAAATCTTGAACCATATTTTTGTATATACCCATTAATCCTTTTTGATATTTGGTATACAAATTCATAAATCTAGTATCAGATCTACCATTCATGTAATCATACTTGCTATTAAGTGCAATAGATAAATTAGCATAACCTGCTTCTTGATCTTGCATTACTGCATTTAAATTGTTAGGATCAAGTAAAAGATCTAATTGTTCTAATTGTGTACCCATCTCATTTGCTTGAGCCACAATATCATCTATCATTTGTTCTTCTGCTTGTCTTTGTTCTTTAGCTAAGTCTTTTACTTCACTATTAAACATGGGATTAAATGTTTTACTTCTGCTCATTCCTGCTCTTGTAGCACTGTAAATGGCAGGTACACCTTCAAATAAAACTTGTTGATATGGTCCCATCATACCACCTATTAAAAATCCTGAAGCAAAAGTTTCTAAACCTTGTTTGGTAAATATTTCTTTACCTGCTGCACCATAAAAACCAGATAAAGTATTAGGTGCTCCTGCTATTGGTTCTCTTAAAATAGAACTATAATAACCACCAGTAGCTGCTGATATTGCTTCTTGAGTCACTTCTTGTGCTCCTTCTACCATACCTTTAGTACTATACCTTAGCATCATACCTCCACCAACTTTAGCAGCTTTTCTCCATGATCCTAATTTAAATGCAGCTTTTATTTCTTGGGGTATAGCCGCAAGCATCCATTTACTTTTCTTAGCATACTGTCTTGGGCCTACCTGCAATACTCTTTGTAATGTTCTACTTGTACCTTTATTAAGTTTCTTTGCCCAGCTACCAAATACATTTTTAAAAACAATTCTGTTTGATGCGGCAATTACTGCAAAGTTAGGAGCTAGAGTTTTCCATGATGCTTCACTTGCTGACCTTTGTATATCTAACATCTGTTCACTAGTAATACCTTTGCCTTGATTCTCATAGTTTGCATACTTCATTCCATTATCCATAACGGTGTTGTATACTAACCCTGCTTCCATTTTAGCCTCAGCTAATGCAGCATTATACATTCTCATATCTCTATAGAATGCTCCAAACACTTCTGTGTTCTTTCCTATGTTATAAGCATTTTGAAAAGTATTACCTGTAGTCTTCCAGTTTTTAATAGTGTGTGCTAACTCAGGTGTTATAAGATGTGCACCTTCAATAGCAAAACTTTTACCAAGTCTAGCTACATCATAAAAATCTTTAGCATATCTTATATTATTAAAATTTCTAAATAAGTTTTGTGATGCTTTAAAACCACGTGCTATTGTTTGTGGTATCCTTGTAAGCTGAGCTAGATTTTTTAAAGTCAATGCACTAAAACCAGCTAATGAACTACCACCAGATGGTATTGCACCTAATGCAGCTACACCTGCTGCAACAACTTCTTCTAATGCAATCTGATAAATAATACCTGCAGAATAAGACCAGTTTAATGCAGTGTTACCTAAAAATCCACCTATAGACCCAGTAGTGCTTCCACCTATTCTCATTGCATCTTCCATCACAAAAGCTCCTTCAAGATCTGGTGATGATAAATAATCTCCATCAAAAATATCAGCTACAGATCTATATGATGAAAATCTACCACTTCTAAATAATCTTTGTGCTTGAGGTAATGCTCTAGATAAATAATCTGCATTTGATTCGTTAGCATTTAATACTTTATCCATATCTGCATATGGTGTAAATCCAATATCAGAAAACACATCACTAGCATATACTTTATCAAAATTTATTGATCTTTGATTTGCATATATAGGAGATGGTAAATCTAATTCAGTTTCTAAAGGTGCAGACCAAATATCTTTTATTTGTTGTCCAGTATCATTAGGATTAGTTGGTGTAGGGTTAGCATTAATAGCAGCAGCCTCTGCACCAAAAGATATATTAGCTAATGTAGCAGGAGATATATCATCCATAAATCCTTTATACATAGCCACACTTTTTCTATAATCTTCATCAACCTGATTACTCATATCAGGTATAAGATCATTAATACTTTGGTAAGGTAAGCTTGTATCAATAGGTGTTACATCTACTGAATCTTTAATTATTCTCTGCTCTAGATTATAATCAGGCTGAGGCAATTTTACATTTTCTTCTGCCATAATACTGTTAGTCTAATGTTGTGTCAATTGCTAATGCTTTGACTTCTTTTGATTTTTTATACATGTCTATAGCTTGTTCCCTACTAGCATTAGGATTTTCAACTATATACTCATCAACAAATTGAGATTGACTTAGATTTTGAGCTCTAACTTGATACATTAATAAATTATTTAATCTATCTCTTTCTTGAAAAGCAGCTCTTGTTTTAAGAAATCTATTATTTAAATCAACAGCAAAGTTTTGATTTCCTTGTTTATTAATAGAAGGTGCACTAATAGGCACTCTTGTATATTGTTTATCTATATCTGTTGAATTAGCATTATAAACATTATAGTAACCATTAATCTTAATTTTACCATTTCCTAAATCTTGAAATGTTATACTACCAGGAGAAAAACCAGCTAGAGAACTGTTATCTTCATAGGTATATGATTGATCATCACTAAAATTCATTTTTTGTTCTATGTAAGATACACCACCAATATTATTTAAGTTGTTAGGGTTTACATCTCTATTACCTGATCTATCAAATAACATAAATACTCCATCATTTAAAACTTTATTCCAAGCATTCCAAGCTTCAGCATCATCCTTATATATCTTCTTTATTTCATTCCTAAATTTAGGATCAAAATTATTTATATAATAACCAGCCATAGGGTTACCTGTTTCATTTTGTTCATTTTGACCTAGATTAGGATAATATGCTATATCAAAATTACCTACAGTATTTTCATTAAATAAACTTAGAAATACTTTATTAGCAATAATATTTTGTGCTTCATCAACATCAACACCAGCTTCAATATCTATTTCATTTAAATCTTCTACATTATTAATACCTGATGTTATTGTAACTCTAGATGTAGGATCAGTTGTTGTACTATTATATTGTAGTAAAGCCATACCTACAATCTTATCTGCTGTAGTACCATCTTCAGGATTTGCACTTGCATTTATTTTTATATTAGGTGTAAATCCTATATCAGAAAAAGGCATGTTAGGATCATAACCTCTTGACATACTCATATATGAATCACCCCCAACAGTATTATAAACTTTATCAATTTGTTTATTAAAGTAATCATATATTGCTTTTGACTTACCTTTAGCAGATTTCATATCAAATGCATTAGGCATAATCATAGGTACAGGTATTCCGCCTGGTACAGGTAAAAATTGTATTTTTTCATCTGTCCAATCCTCTTCATCATCCCCAGAAGAAGAAGCACCAAAACCAGAAGGATCAAAGTTCTTAATCTTTCCATTCTTTGCTAATTCTATAAATTTCTTCTGATATTCTTCAAAACTTAAAAATCTTTTAACACCGTCCTTTTCTTCCCATGGTAAAGGATAACCAGCATTAATCATCTCATCTAAGTCTTCATTTTCTTCCCTTAGATTTGCTATGTTGCTTTCTGCTATATCAACAAGAGTTTCATGATGCTTTTCTACTTGTTCATTAAATAAATCTTCTTTAAGAGATAAACCTAAATTTTGTGGATTAAGGGGATCATTTGCAAATAAAGCATTATAGATTTTAGAATAGTCAGTATCAGGTCCAACAAACTCTGGAGAATATTCATTTATGACTCCTTGTCTGTTACCATACCATTCTTTTTGTTCATCAAACATTCTTAATATATCTGTATAATATTCAAACTGCGTGTCATCAACAGTAGTCTTAGTACCATCTGCTACAGTTTTATTTTTTAATAATAAGTCTGTAAGTTTTTTTGGAGATATATTTTCATATAGTTGTCCTCCTAAAGTAACAGTAAATGTTTTTTGATTTGGATATCTTGCTGATAACATCTCTGCTATCATTTGAGCTTTTTGTCTAGTAAGATCTAATTCAGTTGCAGCTATTGCATTTTCATTTACTTCTGTAACAAGTTTATCTTTATTACTATTATTTAAAGCAAACAGTGCACCTCTAGGATCACTATAATCTGTTGTACCTGTTCCTTGTTGTTGATCTGTAAAACCTATTCTTCCCTTACCTTCAAGTTGTGCTTTTAATATTTCTAAATTTTGATCTAATAATGCTTTGTTATCTTGTAATGCCTTATCAGCTTTTGCCTTTGCTCTAATTTCTAAAAGCCTATACTTATGCTTATCTTCATTTAAAATATACTCATTTTCTCTAATAGTTCTTTCTATATTTTCTCTACTATAATTATATGCAGCACTTTGCAAATCTCTTGTAATATTATAGTTTTTATTTAAACTATATGCTTTAGATATTAATGCTTGATCATCTCTATCTTCAGTATTTGCAAATTCATTTTGTTTTAAAACAGTTTCTAAATTAACTCTAAGTTGTTGTGCCTCACTTAATTTAGTTTCTACAAACACCTCTTCTGCTGGAGTAAGACCATTAAGCTTACCATAGTTTGACCATGTTGTAGTTTGTGTTGCAATCTGTTTTATCTCATCATCTAGGGTAGAATATAACTGGCTATTCAATAAAGCAATCCTTTCTATTTCAGATTGAGACCACATTTTTATTCCATCTTGCATAGATGCAACAGAACCATTATTAACACCTTCTTCTGCAAATTCCATAGATGATACATATGCTTTAGCATCATAAAACTTCTGCACTCTTGGATCATCTGTTAAATCAGTCATTACTCTTCTATAAGCATCACCTTCTAACAACTTACCATTGCTGTCTGTTATAATCCATCTGTTTGCAACTACATCATCTTCTGTTCCTAGAATACCATCTTTACCAGGTTTCATTGTAAAGTTATCTACTTTAGCAGTCATACCTTTACCTTCTAAACCTAGACCTCTTAAATATTGTGCAGCAAATTGTGTTAAATCTGCATCTTCTACATATTGAGGTAATGGTAACCCTATCAATTGATTTCTATCTGCATCTTTAAATTCTTGCAATCTATACTGCATATTTTTAATTCCAACAGGATTCCAAAGTTCTCTTGTTTCAAGGTCTGCAGAATCAGCATACTGATTAGCCCTTCTCATTTCTTTCTTATAGGTAGAAGTCCATACAATATCTTTTACAACAGCTTGATCCTCAAAAAAAGGAGCAAATACAGATTTAGCAGCATCTACATTTCTTTGCAATGATAAATCTAAACCAGATATTTTACTTAGCTCTGGTGCTAACTGTTCTATAAATTGTTGTTGAAATTTTTGATTATCTTCATGTGACAAATCAGAATACACTCTACTATAAAGATCATTAGTAGCTTCCCACCCAGCTTGATACTTTGCTTCTCTTGCATCTAAAGCTGCACTAAGAAACTTGTAATCCGGTGTAAACGGTTTAATATCTGGATAATAATTTTTTTCTCCTTTTATATAATTTGCCATAGTTCAAATTTAATATTATTTATAAAGTTTACCAACTGATATAAATAAACCTTTTATGTTTATGCACCCATCTTTCCAGTATAGAATGGATATGCAAATTTTTTCATACTACCACCTCTGTTTAAGTTAGAACGCACTGAAGGTGCATAACCTAAATCACTAGGATCATTTGCATCATCATATACTTCATAGTTATTTTTATTATTCTTACTTCCACCATAATCACCAGTAATCATAGAGTTTGTAGTTTCTATTAACTCTTCTTCACTCATTTTTGGAAAAGCTTTTTTATTTTTATTATATACATCAGTAAATGTATCTTGTCTTTTTTCTAAATCAGTTCTATCATCAGTATCTACTCTAAGATCTGTAGAGTCTTTTTGCTCTATTATACCACCATCAAATGGATCAGCTTTGAATCTATCTCTCAATTGATTCATGTTAAAGGTGTTAGCTCTATTTGTTATAGCCTGATTATATAACTCATTTGATTTTTGTTTATCCCAATTCTCAAAATCAGTATATCTTTGTAATGCTGTAACTGTACCATCATATTCATCTTGATAAGCTTTTGCATTTGCAAGGCCTGTTCTTAGGTTAAGCTGTGCTTGTGGTAAAGCAACACTATTCATAATTTTTACATTATTAGTATTTACATTACCTACATCTTTTGCAAGTTGATTAACTGCTTTACCAAAAAGATTAGATCCAGCTACTTTACCTTTGCCAAAAGCTCTTAAGTTTTTAGCCATAGTATTTAAAGCAGCATTTGTCATATTAGCTCTACCAGTCCAATCATCTAATACATAATCTATTTCTGTATTGGGTACTCTTGGTATATTAGGTAAGAACAAAGGATTCTCTAAAGAGTTTTGTGTAGCTAAGTTATTTAAATCTTGCCACCACCATTCTGGTTGTTCTTCTTTTGGTACTTCAAAACTGTTTCTTTCCTTTTCATCCTCTTCAAGTACTTCAGCTTCTAGACTTTCAGGTTTTTCAGTTCTTAAATAAGATCTAGACTTACTGTGTGTCTTCATACCAAACTGACCATCTACAGATCCACCTTCATCATCACCTGGAAATAACTGTCTTGGTTTACCGCTGTCACCAAAATTTTGATAGTGGAATTCATTCTCTACCTCTTGCATTGCATTTTGTACAGCACTCCATTGATTATAATATTTTTTAGCTTGTGCATCTACAGGAGTTTTACCATTCCATTTACCTTTAGGCATAGAGTAGTCAAATTCTATACCTTGAGCTACTACTTTATCTATAGCATCACTCCATCTTAGTCTAAAATCTTTTTCTGCTTCTGGTGTACTTAAATCACCACCATATGAATTTGCTCCTGTAGAAGATTGAGTTCCTTTTGTACCACTACGGCTATAAACACCCTCTCTTACTCTTACGTTGTCACCAAACTGTCCATCTTGATAAACACCTATCAATTCTTTTTCTAGATCTGTGTAAATATCTATATCATCTCCTGTTCCTGTTTGTTCAATATTTTTAAACTGAACATCTTCAAACTCTTCAAACTTATTTTTACTTAAAGGTTTAGTAACTGTATATCTTGTTTTTCCTGAAGTTGCATCATATACTTGAGTTAATACCCAACCTGCATTTAATTTTTCTTCAAAAGCTTCTCTTTGTTCATGTCCTACAGGTAGTGGATTACATTGATAACCTTCACAGCTACTAACGCCTCCATTTTCTTTTACTTCATTTTCATTTATTGTTCCATCAACTGAACCATCATCACTAATATCAACAATTGGTGCAACAAAACCTCCACGTTCTTCATCAAAAATAAAACCTGATCTATCATCATTAATCATACCTTCCATTCCTATTCTAGTATAATACTCAGAAACAGACTCTCCTTGTTGAGGTTTATCAACACCTACACTTTCTGTAATTCTAACTACACCATCATCACTCTTAGGTTCTCCACCGTCTTGTAAAGTTGCTGTTAGTTCATTTTCATCTGTAGATAAGTTTGCAAGATCTTCAGTATACTCAGATGATGTTTGAGTTGGTTCTTGTGATACTTGTTGTCTACCAGCATTTGGATCTTGTATATCTTGCATCATTGCCTGTAACCTTAAGATCTGATCTTGTTTATCTGGTGGTAGTGATGCTATAAATTCTAACTCTGCTTGCTGCTTGCTTTGGTCTTCTACTTGTGCTGTAAACTCTATTGGGTCTATACCTTGCTCTTGTAGGTACGGAAATGCAGCTAAAGGAACACCATCCTCAAAATCTTTTTTAAGTTCTTGACCAAAAGCTAACTTAGATAAATTATACATATTTTTATCTAACATCAACTCAGCACTTCTTGTAGATATGTCATCAGCATACTGACTGTTGATTTCAGCATAGTATGCATTTAAAGGATATTTCTTTGATACCTCAGCCGGTGTCATTTTCTTTCCTCTTTCTAATCCAAATTCTGCTAGTTCATCTTTATTAAATCTCATTGATTTTGTATCAGAATATACAAAAGATTGTTCTGGCAAAAACATAGGAACACCACCAGATGAATGTCTAGGTCCTTTTATATCATAAAGTCCAAATTGATTATTACCATTTAAATCAGTTAATACAGTTTCTCCACCCTCTGCTTCAATATTAGCATCTTCTCTAGGTACTCTAGATAAACTATATCTTACAGATTGATCGTCATTATTATTAAAATTAGTATTTCCATAAAACTCTTGTGGAGTTGTAACTAAGCCGTAATCAGCTTGATCACCAGTAATCATTCCACCATCTCTTTTAATGGTTTTCTTTTTTACTTTTCCATCAACTAATTTAAAACCGTTAGGTAATTTATTTATTTTAACTTTTGCCATAATTATAATATTTCTATATCAGCACCAGCTGCTATTAATTGTGCAATCATATCTTGTGATAAATCAACAATCTCTCCTCCTTCTTGTACAAAACCACCTGGAGATCCAGGGAAAGCCATTTGATAACCAGTCACTCTTTGACCTTCACCTTGTAGCTGTCCAGAATTTGCTTGATACTTACCAAGTGAAAATGGTCCAGAAGTTAATGTTCTAAATTTATAATCTGCACCAGATTGTTCATCTATTTCATCATCTATTTCAGCATTAATTTTTCTATCAAAAAGTCTGTTTCCAAAAGCAGATCCTAAAACAAGGGCGTTTGATCCAGCTGCTAATGCATCAATAATTGGACTATCTTCCATACGGTTGAAAAAACCTTCTGCTTTATTTGTAACTCTTGTTTCTGGCTCAGTGTTTATTTTTGCAAATAACTCATCTGCTGTTGGTTCTTGTGGTTCTTGATTTGGAGTTACAACTACACCGTCATCACCAAATATTTCATCAGCTTGTTGATTTGTATCAACTTGTGAAGACCTTGGTGGTACAGTGTTCATTAAATCATCCATATAGTTAGTTTGCATACCCTTCTGAATGTATTCTCCAAAGTCATCTGTATATGGATTAAAGCCAGGTGTAGAAAAACCATATTGTGCTTTTCCTTCTTGTTTAGCTATAGCTCTTTTAATAACCTTATCTCTATGTGCAAGGTAAGACTCCTCACCACCCTTAGACATATTGCTTAATATATTATGTTGTGCTTCTGGTGGTAGAGCTTTAAAACCAGCATTGTTAACACCTCCACCTTTTTTTAATTTAACAGTTTTTTGCCAAAGGTTCATCAAGGTGCCTTTTACTGCCTCAGATAATTCATCTAACTTATAACCACTATCTTGTGCCCACTGTTCAAAAGTTCTTGTGTCTGGTCCAGATTCTATTTCTTCTACTGTAGTATTTTGTGTTTCAGCAATAGTTCTGTTTTCTATATCTTGTTGTTGTTGTGTTGCTTCTTGCCATTCTTTTGTTTGTTGCATGGCCCAATCAGCATATGCTTTTTGGTTTTCTTCTGATGTTAATTCATCAAGGTTAGTTATTTCTGTGTTATAGTATAACGGCTTTGTAACATTATAGAAGTCCATTTTACTTGGACCATCTGGATTAGGATTACCTTTTGTAATTTGTTTATCCCCAATCTTAAACCCGTCTCCTCTTTTAAAAATATCTAAAAATGCTCCTTTACGGTTTCCTGTTTCATCTAAATCTTGATCAAATAAATCTTCATTAATTCTAGTTGCAGTATTTAAAAAATCAAATAATACGTTACTAGTAGGTTCAGGCATTCCTGGAGCTATCACCATACCTCTATTAGGTGTGTAGAAATTATTTGGTTGTTGTAAATTTTGAGATAAAGTATTATTTTCTAATTCTGTATCACTAGGAATATATACTCCATTAATTGTTTTACCACTTCTTTCATCTAACTCAACACCTTGTTGAGCTTTTGGTTTGTCATGTGTATATCCTGCTTCTTTTAATCTTAGATGCGTTTCATAATCTTTAGCTCTAATCTTTCTATTTCCTTTATACATAAAGTGTGGTTTAAACTCACCACCCTCTTTAAAATTATCTGGAGATAGACCACTGTCTTCTAATATCTTTCTTAACTCAACTGGCCCACGTCCTGGAATATTGCCACTCTTATAGTATTGTAGATCTAATAATTCATCTTTAACATAAGGAGGAATTTCTGGGCTTCTTAACATGTCTAAAGCAGACTCATTTTCAAACTGCCCATACTCTTTTAAATACTTATTAATCTCACCTTTATATTTAAGATCTTGAACTACATCATCACTTAAATTGTTTTTGTACCCACGGAGTAGTTGATCTTTTACATCACCACTTAAATTATCAAAATTTAGTATATCCTTTTCAAACCTTAGAAACTCATCTACGGGACTAATACCAGGCATCTTTTTTAAATTTTTACCAGTATTACCTAAAAACCTTGCTAGTTTAGGAGTAAGGTTTTTAGATGCCTTAACACCTAAATTTCTTAAAGCTCCTGCACCTACGTATGTAGCAGGGTCTAGTGCTAAGTCAGTTGCTAAAGCACCTGCCCAATTTTCTATACCTAATGTTTCTGAAACAGGTATTTGTTTATCATCTCCTGTTAGTATAGTAGTACTATAAATATCAGGTATTATATCACCTGCATTAAATTCTCCATCTCCCTTGTTACCTACTCCTTGTATAATTTCTCTAATAAGATTAGCAGGTATACTACTTGCTTGAAGAACATTGTCTAATTGCAGTAAAGGATTAAACTGATTCTTCATATATTTTGCAAGAGGACCATCATCTTCATTTACAAATGCAAAATCTGAAAACTTTTGCAAAGGTGATCTACTATCAGCAGTAACTACTACTTCATCTAATTCTTGAATATCTACATTACCATCTTTATCTTGATAATAATCATCTATTGTTGCACCACCCTCTTGTTTTTTCCACTTGGCTGCATTACGTGCAAAATTTGCCATCTTAACTACAGAAGGAGGGTATTTGCTTTTATTAGCTAAAACCTTTCTAGCAGCTTCTTGTACACCCATACCACGTTTCTTTGCCCACGCAGTAAACTTTCCTTCATTTTCAGGTTTAATTTCTATACCAGACTTTGCTTCAGTAACTTTTCCTACCTCTCTAACCATTTCAGAAACATCAACCTTTTCTTCTTCTTGTTGTGCTTTTTCTGCTTCTTCTTGATTTCTTTTTTCTATCTCTTTATTTCTAGCAAGTAGCTGAGGGTTTGCATCTACTTCTTGTGGAGCAGATGGTTCTGGTGGAGTGTTTACAGTTTCAAATATTGTTATAACATCTTCTTCTTCCATACCACCCATCATGAGTGCTTGACCTATAAGATCTTGTTCAAGTTCTTGTGCCATCAAACCTTTGACAATCATCATAAGATCTTTACCCTCTTCAACACCTTGTTTAATTGCCTGAGCTATTTGCATTACTTCAGGATCAACTTGAGGTTGTTGAGGTTGTAAAGGCATATTCATCATTGCAGGTCCTTCTGGAATCATAGCCTGACCGCCTTGTTGTTTTAAACTTTTTTTGTTTACTTTCACACTCATAATATTATATTATTAATATACAAATAATTACTCAGAATCACTAATTTATTAGGTTTAAGAATTGCCCGCTAGGTAAGTCATTATATAGTTTTGAGGACTCATACCACTTTGTTTTGCATCATTATAAAATAATCTGTTTAATTTATCATATACCTTTTGACCTTGTTTACTAGTATCACCACCTGTTAAATATTTTTTATATAAATCTATCATTTCAACATCACCACCTTTTTCTCTTTGCTTTATAAAAGCATCATAACCTTTCATAAATCTATCTTTGTGATCAGCGTCTGTTCTGTTATAAAAATCCATATAGTATTTATACATTGCTTCTGCATCATCCTTTGATGGTAAAGCTGCTGGAGCATTACCATATTGATATCTTGCAGCTGCTACATTTGCTAAAACATTTTCTCTTAAATGTTTATCCATATTTTCTAGATCAAAACCTAAACCTTCAAACCAGTCAAAATATTTTTTTTGTGATGTAGTGTAATCTCTAGCTCCTTTTCTTTTTTCAAACATATTTTTATATGCTATATCATCTATAGACATTGCACCTCTAGTATAATCTCTTCCATATGCATCAGGATTTGCACCTAATGAGTTTTCCATAAATGCAGTCATAGTAAGTAAGGCTCTTAAGTTTTTATCTCCACCCTGACTATCAACAACTTTGTTTATTGCATTAGTTAACTCTGTTCTTCTTTTTTGAGCTGTAGAATCTATATCCATGTATGGATCATACTCTCCACCATTTTGTTTGTATATATTAGGATTACTCATATCAAACATACCATTATTACCTATAGAAGATTTTAATTGTTTATTAGTTGGAAAAACAATTTCCCAAGCATCTTGAATTGGCCTAATATCAGATATACCTCTTGATTGATTTTTTATTGCAACATCATAATCTAAAAGTTGATCAATTCTTGGAGTTCCTTTTCTATGAAAATTAAAAAGACTTGTAGGTAAATTTTTGTCAATTAATTCTCCAACTTTACCAAATCCTATATCTCCTCCAGAGTTATCTATTAATTGTTGTGACGTTATAGGATTATTTCCCCTTCCATAAAGTTCATAAATAGTAGGCTCAATTTCCCCATCATGAAATCTTTTGCCAGATATTGAATAACTGTCTGCGGTTACTTTACTAGGTGTTGTATATATTCCTGACCCAGAATAACCTGAATCACCTAATTGAAACATTGACTCATCAAAAGCATCAAACTTTTTAGGTGATCCATGATAAACTACCATAGGTGAACCATCTGGATTTATTAATTTAGAGTCACCAAAAGCTTTTATATAATTGCTACTTCTTTGTTGTACCCATTGTTCTGGTGTACCTGTAAACTTAGAGCCATCAGGATTCTTCATCCAAGTACCTTTTGCTTTACCAACTTTTTCAATTGTAGCATACTCTTGCATAAGAGCTGTATTGTCTGGTATTTCTTTATTCCATTTAGCCCAATCTATTTCAGATGCAAATTCACCTGCATCATCAGTAAATCTTTTAAGAACATCATCTATATATATAGCTCCTTTTTTAATTAGTTTTTTAAGTACAGGTCCTCCTAATTGTTTTTTGTTGCTTTTTAATATTTGATTAGACATATCCCATCCTTGTTCTGTTGCTACTTCATCTAATTTATTAGCTATATTTTTAAATGATTCACTACCATAATAGTCTGCATAACCTGCATCTTTTATAAACCAATTCTCTACATAACCATGGCCTGGAAAACCTCTAACAGCTGCGTGACCCCCATAGGGTTGCCATAATCCTTCTGATGTCCCTCCTACACCACTTCCTCTTTTACCAGCCAATCCTGAAGATTTATAAAACAATTGACTCTTGCCGTTTGGCAATGGTACATTAACAATAGTTCTACCGCTTATATCACCTAAGTACTGAATATCACTACCTACTAAATCATCTATACTATATCCCATATCATCAGCATACTTTCCTTGTGCTTTCATTGCATCTAGTACATTAGTAATAGTTCCGTCATCTATATCTACAGTACCATAGTGTGTTGGATAATCTAATTTTTTTATAGGTAGCATTTCATATATACCTTTTTGTTTAGTAACTGCTGGTGCAGACTTTACTACATTATCTGTTTTACTAAATAAATTATCTAAGTACTTCATAACTTTAGGTCCAGCTTTCTTTATAAGATTTCCTATACCACCTCCTAATTGTGCATAACCTTTAAAGTCTTTATTTCCTTTTTGATAAGCAACAGTATTTAAAAGTTGAATTATTTCTTCATCACTAAAAATTTGTTGTAACTCTTCAAATTGACTAGTACCTTTTACTTCTTCTAACATTGATGGGGTAAACTCTGAATTAAACACACTTGGCATATCTTCTTCTTTAAACTTTTCATAAGTATCTCTTACAACATTTAGCCTTGCTCTTGTTTCTGTAGGGTCTGCTAAATATCTATTTTCTTTTTTTGTCTTTCTATCTTCAGAATTTTTAATACTATCCTTTGATAAATTTCTTATAAGTTTTTGGTCACTTAATGGTATAGTTGATTTATTAAACTGTGATCCTGGTGTATAATCTTGTGAGTGAGATAGCTCATGTAAAAGAACACTATCATAATCATTACCCACTTGATTGAAATCATTTGTTTTAGGATTCATAAGAATAGAATGATCATTTGATTTATATCTCCCTAAACCTTCTACATCCTTATCCATGTCTATAGATACAGTATCTAAATTACCTGTTCTCTTCTTAGTTAATTTTTCTAATGCTTTTTCATTTCCACCAAGGCTTTCTAATAATAACTTTTGACCCATTGGAGAATTTGACCATTCTTTTAAAAATTGTTTTTGATCATAACCTGGTATAGCATATTTAAAAGTAGGTTCACCTCCATCTTGCATGACACGTCCACCCATCTTTTTCATCTTCTCTAAGTTAGAAATAATGTTTTTATCTAGAGGAATTATTTGATATGCATCTCTTATATCTGTCTTTCCGTAATCTTGTGTTATAATAGCATCAAAGCCTTCCTTTATAAGTTTTTGTATATCTTCTACTGAATATGTTCTTGCCTTTTGTTCTATAAATGGTTTTTTAGGATTTATTTTTGCTCCCCATTTTTCTGCACCATAATCTCTAAATGCAGAATTACTTGGTGTAAAAAAACTTAAATTTTCAGGAGCTTTCCAACTTGAATACACTCTTGGATTTTCAAAATCAAGAGGTTTCATTATAGTTTCTGGATTACTTGTATTTCTATAAAATATATAATCTTCTGCAGGAGGTCTATTTAGTTGTTTAGGTGTACCAGAAAAAAATGACATTGCATTTGGAGTTTCTTCAACAACTTCTTGAATAGCTTCATCTCCTTGCTTAGAGAATAGGTTTCTTATATAACTGGCTGCATCATCCATATATGGTGCTGCTTTTTTTGCTATATTTTTAATTAAACCTGTTTGAGCTTTTGGTAATGAACCACCATATTGAGCTTTAGGTTTCCAAGAACCTTCACCAAACTTTATTGCACTTTCTTTATCTGTACCAAAGTCTATAATCTCACCTCTTCTTTCAGCTTCTTTATATGCTTCTTTCCAAGGTTTAGTAGACATGTCTATCCAAGTACCATCCGGGTCTTGAAATAGTGTAGGAAAAGAAACCCAATTTATACCATCTAAAGTTTCAGTTGCCATAAGATGTGTGGATACAGAACCATCCCCATTGTCCCTAACACCTTGTCTTTTTGGAACTTCAATACCTGTCTGTGCCATAGGTACTTCAAACACTTGATCACCTGGAAACTGATAGTTCATACCTGGCTGCATCATTTGACTATTACCTAAGTTGTCTGTACCCATAACTGGAAAGTCTACACCCTCCATAGTTATATTACCTGAGTCAATAATATTAAAAGGATTATTTACATCAGGGCTATCTGATTTATAACCTTCTGTTGAAAACACACCAGTAATATAAGTGAACTGTTCATTAGGTCCACCCGGTAAACCTCTTGTTTTTAATATGTTAAATTTAGTCTCTTCCATTATCTCATTGATAATTGCAATTTAGTATTCTCTAATCTTAGCAACATTTTTCTATTTCCTGATTCTTGTCTTCTTAATAAAACATGATTTGAATAATGTCTAAATTTCTTTCTTTCTGTTTCTGTTTTAAAATAATTAAGATTAGTTTGATTCAATGGTCTTATGTAACCGTTGCATTGTGTATCAAACACAGATTGTTCAGCATTACTAAACTCTCCTCTATCATTTGTTATATCCCAAAACTGATTAAATCTAAACTTATGTTCTACCTTTGATGCAAGAATAGTCATATCATTTGCTGTAATTATAGGATAGTTTAATTCATTCCAAGGATCATTAAATGGTTGAGATACTAAATTTAATAAACCAGATACTTGCTCATTATTATATATAATTGCTTTATCAAAATTAAATAATAAGTCTTCCCATTTATCTCCTCCACACATGTTATATTCAGGTTCTCCTTTATAAACATAAGTTTCTAATTGATATTCTATACTTCTAATAGTATTTACACTCTGACCTGTATTTGATATTAATTCTATTTCCCATGGATAATCAACACCATAATAGTTAGCAAATAAATCACATCTAACATTGTGTCTCCAAAATGATCCTACTTTATAATTAGCTTCTACAAAATCAGCATAATAGTAATTACATTCTGGTGGTGTTGGGTCAATCCAATTAGGATCACCTATTAAACCTAATTCAGGGAATGTGTCAGGACAACTTCCAAGTGTGCTTGTTGTTGTGCCTATTGGTCCTGGAGGACAATCTTCACACTCTACCTTTCTACAAATAGGTGGATTTACATCATCACATGTTCCTGTAGGATCTGTATAAAATCCGTTAGTAGCATTTGGATATACTAGTGTATAGCCTGCTGGGCAATCACAACTAAATGGAATAGTACAAACTTGATTTGCTATTTGTTGTGCTGTAGCCTGCAATGATGCTGGAAGACTTGCATTCATTATAAATTGATTTGGTCCAGGTGTTATTGGAGGACCTGGATTATAGTATGCATTAGCAGGACCTGCACCAGCACCAACTGTTATTTGATTAATAATAGTTGCATTACCTGGACCATTTGCATTTGGACTTACAAACACAGACATCAACTCTTGGTTAACTGGGCCACCTGCTCCAGGTATAACATTTGGACTTTGCAAAGAATTAAAACTTTGTGGAGTTAATACGTTGTTACCCGCAGTAATTGCGTTACCATCTGTTACTACAATTAAAATTTGTCTAAAGAAAGGATCAGCACTTCTTGTTGGATAATTAGCAGCATAAGCTGATCCAGCTTTATTATTAAGCTGTGTTAATCCATTGTTTCTTGCAAGTTGTGCATTGGTCTGACCACCTATACCATTTTGACTTGTCCAGTTATTTTGAAACCATGTTCTTGCTTGAGCTCCAGTAACAGCTCCTAACATAGACTCTCCTGTACCAGTTGGATTTGCTTGAGCTGAACCAGTTGCCCAAGCTAAAAACCCTATCTGCATAGTATTTGCAGTTAATGCTGCTTGTATAGCAGGATCATCTATAAAAGCCACCAACCATGTTAATTCTCCATCTGCTAAACTGTTTTGACCAGGGTTTGGATTACCTGTACTACCAGATGCATCTATAGCAATTACAATATCTAATAAACAATTTTGTGGACCACCTGTAACTGTTGCAGGTATATCTTCTACTGTCACTGTTTGTGGCTCAGTAATATTTATAATGTTTTCACATTGTCCTGTTGCAGGATTAAATGTATATCCTGGAGGACAAATAGGTATTTCACTGTCAATTGTTTTAGTAGTAAAGAAATGATTAATACTTGGTAATGCAAACTCAGGATGCCAATCATGGAATGAAATCCAAGCATTTGATTTAGGGTCATAACTTACTGTCCATGAACAATCATCAAAATAAATAGGATCACCTATATCTACAGGTACATCCTTTACTTGCCAAGGAACATTGATACTAACAGGTTTAGATATATAATCATTAAATGTTGCTAAACCTGCCCACTCAGATTTTAATGAATAGTCTTTTTTCATAAAATAAACTATATCATCATTTGGATCATAAATAACTTGACACCCAACTCCTACTATAGGATTGTCAGCCCACTCTGTGTTTTCAGCATTAGGAAACTGTTTAATAAATTTAGATGGTAAATATTTGTTAAACCACCATTTCATACCATTATTAGAAATTGGATTTAATCCTTTACCAGGTAGAAATTGGAATATCTTACCTTGTGCTTGGGAAATAAAGAATAATCCTGCAGGAGTATTTATAATACCCCTTTGGCTTTCAACTGATCCATATTCATTACTTAAATCTGAATTAACTACATTCATTAATTTCTGACTAAATAAACCTCCATCACCAACAGAAACTAATGTATTAACATCTGTTTTAAGTTGAAATGCACCATCAAACATTTGAGGTGATTGATATGGGAAAAATATTAATGCACCGTTTTTATTAAATGGTTTCATTACAGAAACTATATTTTTAAAATCTTTATAGTTTGCAAATAAATACTGTCTCCAATAATCTTTTTTATCTTCTTCATTAGCTTGTAATGAATAGATTAATCTTTTAGGATAAGATGTATAACAAGTTTCTGCAACGTAAGGATTATAATCTCTAGGTTGTATCTCAGCAAAATTTGTATTCTGTGTTACAAATTTAGATGGGCTTAGTGATTCATCATATTTGTAGAAGTTATCATAGGCTTGAATCTCTGCATGAAATAAATCATTTAAATTATTATATTCATTTATATCAAAGAATCTTCTTTCCCTTGGTTCTTCCCAATCTCTGTATGCTATATTAATTTCTGTTTCTACATAAAAATCATTTATACCATTTATGTGACTATACATGTATGCGTTGTTCATTGCAAAAGTATAGTTTAATCCTTGGTCATTATTAAACAGACCAAAGTTCCATCCACACGTATTACCTCTATCTAAATAATAAAACTCATTAGGTATGTCTGCATCATCAGCACCAAAAGTAGAAAAACCAAGAGTAGAAACTAACTCAGCTAAACCACCAATATCAAATTTTCTTGAGTCAACCCAAAATCTTGGATATGGTATATTATATCTTCTAAAATAATCAAAAGGATATCCATCATATTGACCTATTAAAAAGTCTGTAAACAAAGGCATTATACATTTTTCTGTATATCTACCTATAAATACATCTCCACTAAATATAGAACTGCTTGTGTATTTAAAATCATCTGGGTTTTCATTATCTATATACTCAACACAACCTCTCATTTGAACCTGCTTTACACCATCAAGTTGACCATATTGATTATCTATATTAAATTTTAGTGCACCATATAATGCAGAAATATTAGAACCAAAAGGTCCTTCTGGATTTTTTAATCTATTTGTTGCATCAGCCCAGTTAATACCCTGACCTGCTAAATCACAATAACCACCAAGAGCAAATCTAGAAGTATCTGTTACAGCATATGTTGTTGAATCTATAGAATCAGTAGTTGATACTGCTACAGTAGACGGTCTAAATAAATTATTTATTTTATACTGATTATTATCAAAAGTTTGAAAACTAGATCCTATATAATTTGCAGCTTTGTTTAAAGTTCTAAATGTTTGATTTAAATTTATTGCAGAAAAGTTAGAATAAAAACCATGAGAATTATATTTTAAAGTATGTTCTTGAAAGCTTGTTAGATTATATATTAAGTCTATAATTTCCTGACCACCTACAGCAATATTCTTTTGCATCATAGTAGTAACTAAAGCTACTTTAAATATTTTAGCTAAGTTTGATTCAGAACTATCAAGAGTAGTCCCTTCTTGAGAACCACCACCAATAAGACCCATACCATTTTGAGGTCCATTTGTAGTTGCATCTATATTTTCTATTGCTTGTTTTTGTAATCTTTCTTGAAGGGTGCTACCAACACCTAAACCATCAAGAACATTATTCATACCATCAAAGAATATATCTTCTAACCATTGACCAATACCACCAAATATTCCACCTGATTGACTGCTGTAATAAGCATCAATTGCATCATGTGCACCAGTTTCTGCATCAGGACCCTTTTCATTATTATCACCATCACCTCCACTATGACTACTAATATTACCTGTTGTACTAGCAGTTGCAACACCTCCTGGAGATACGGATGAAGCAAAGTCATTCCATGTTCCACCACCTCCACCTCTTTCTGCAATCTTCCATTCAGGGTATGCATTATTAAATGCTTGTACTGGTAATGCTAATGTATTAGGTGTACCATTTATATTTCTATATGCATAACCTACACCTATAATAGCAGCTAAATATGCTGCTATATTCCTTAATAATTTTTGTTGTGGATGATCTTCTGAAGGTATAAACCCTCCCTGTGCTTTACCACTTATTTGACCATAAAAAATAGTTTCATAAGCATTCAAATATGGTTGAGTAAAATTTAAATCAGGAGAATGAAAAGTAAACACATCCTCTGTAAAACCAGTTAATGCTGAATATGCACTTACAGAAGCAGCTATACCAGGATCACATCCATCTGTTCTTCTATGTGTTGTATGAAATACATCACCTCTTAAATCATTGTATGGATAATTAGGATATAACCCCTGAGCATTTCCTACTAAGTTTTGATCATTAGGTACTGTATACTTACGCATGTTTTTAAACATACCTTTTGCAAGAATACTTTTGTTCCCTAATCTTGATCCTCTTAATATTTCATAACCTACTATATTTAATATTGGCGTACCATCATTAAACACAGGTCTCTTTATGTTTGAAAACTCAACACCTAAAACACGTATACCTGAATCATTATTATCAGATATACTTAGTACATTATTAATGGTTTCATTTGGCATCTTATGATGTCTAATAAATTCACCACATAAATCTGCACCTGGATCAAACTCATTTGACCAAGTGTGTGAACTTGAGTTCCATATCTCTGGTGTTTTATCTGGATACTTTTCAGTAGATTCCCAATAACCCATCTCACCTCTTCCTACAATTGTACCTATTCCATCTGGTGATGGGGTAGGTGGAGTAGGGATAGATGTACCTGTATTATAAACTTTAAATACAGGATCTCCTGCTGAATCTACAACATTATCACCAAATATAACATCTCTTTCATCTACTGTATTTCCATTTGGTAATTGATAATCTCTAGATGCTCTACCTGGTATATGATATGAAGAAGATCTTTCTCCTGTATTATATATCCATCTAATAAAAAATGCATATTGCTCATCACGCATGAAACCTATTTTGTTTCCTGCATTTATATAATAATCTTGAGTCACTTCACATATGACCCAATTAGTTTTTATATTATTGGCTAGTGGTTGATAATTAAAATCAAACTGTTCTGTTGGTCCTTGTCTTATCAAATAGTCATTAACAACATACATTGCTTGTGACTTTTCATAAAGGGGTGATTGTCTAAATAAATCCTCAAAAGAAATTGATATTAAGGATTGATCAATATAATCAATATTAATGTGACCTGTCTCTGTACTGTAATTACCTATTCTTTTTGTATATATCTGACCTTGTTGTCTAGTTAAAAGAACTAAATCAAAATAAAAGTAATCTTTATCTAAGTTGCTAAGTGCTATATCTAATGATCCACCAGTGCCTCTGTGACTCCATATAGTTTGTATATTTGATATTCCTATATAATCAGTTACTACTTGATCATTTTCTGTATAAGCAATGTATGCTTGATATGCTCCATTTGATAATGTTCCACCATCTGTTGCTTTTGTAAGTTGTAAGCATGGTGTATCTACTAGTGGATGTAATCTTATTTTTTCACAATCTAAAAAAGGTGAATCTTCATATACAATACAAGGGTCTCCTGGTGCAGATACTACTTCTTGGATATATGGAACATCATCTATGTTTAATGAACGTGATGGATTTAAACCATCATCCCAATATACTTGCCAAGTACAATCAAAATTTTCTTTTGCTGCACCTGTAATTAAATGTTTCTTTTTAAAATTTAAACAAGGGTCATTTACAATAGTTGTATATTTACACTCACTATCATCAAATCTTCCTATTTCAGAACTTATGCCATCAGTAGAATAAACTACCCATTCATCCCCATATCTATGTATAGCACCAATAACAGTGTATGGTATAACACCACATTGTAAGTTTGCTGGTTCATTTCCAATTATACCAATATCCCCATCAGCACTATTGTTGGCTGCATTTATTGCGTGATACCAAGAATTGTTAGGTTCAAAGGAAGGTGTAACATCCTTATTCATTCCTTTTGAGAATGTATTAGTAGTTACATTAGAAGTAGATTGCTTTTGTGATCTCTTCTTTGTACTTGATTTAGGATTAGATGTAGACTTCTTTTTTGCCATTACCAGTAAATATTGTTAATTAATTACAACTTGTTGTAGAAGTAGTTGCAGAATTACCATCACTATTTATTACAGCTGGACCAGCAATCCTTGGATTTACTGGAGCATAACTTAAAAACATATTGTAATAATTATGATATTGTGCTCTTCTGTTTACTTCCCACATCTTTCTCATCTCTCTAAAATCTGGAGTATTTACAAAACTTAATGCATTGTTTCTAGAAGCTCTTAATCTTTGTTCTATCAAACCTAATTGCTGACTTACGTTTTCTCCTTGAAAAATCATGTTTTCTAATATTCTTTGTTTCAAAGCATATTCATAATATTCATTACAATAAGGATGATCTAATACTAATAAATCTCCTTCTGCATTTTCCATAGATCCTTGATAACTAATATAAACTTTACCGGTCTTAAAAGTTGTAATTAAAAAACCATCTTTTACTTCTGCTATATCTAAAGCTTGTGCTCCTAAAGCAGGACAAAAACAAACTGGGTCATTAACACTTTTTATTCTTAGTTGTGTCCAACTGCTAAATTGTCTATATTGATTAGCACCAACACGTTGAACTAATTGATATTCATTTTTATCATTACATGTTTTAATTACACAAACATCTTTACATGTATCATCTGTACTGCAAGGTTCTTTTTCTGAAGGTGCAGGTACATAAGGAACATCATTAAAAGTCTCTACATGAGTTCCAGAAGGCATGCTATTATTAACAGAATATGATCCGCATCTAAATGCATAGTTGATATATGCAAAATCCATTGGTAATTGAGCTTTCCCATGTTCTATATCTATAATAACTTCTTTAGTTCTATGTATACGTAAACCTAAATCATAATTTACTCTAGTTGCAACCTTAATTAATTGCTGAGGTTCAATCATGCCTTCTAATGAATAATTAGAAAAATCAATGGAAACATCTTCCATTAACTGACTGAATGTTCTATATTTATTTGATACTCCCATTATTGTCTATTTATATTACG
>JAAHTH010000035.1_pt4 | contig 45413 bp, 39 predicted proteins | sample 6116091 | NCBI WGS metagenome assembly JAAHTH01 (sample SAMN13939990, study PRJNA603662) | sponge metagenome | isolation source: marine sponge | host: Mycale hentscheli | place: New Zealand | collected 2006 | reverse complement strand
TGATGATGACCTCAGTGGGTACTCAGTTTCTCTGAGCAGTGATGGTAATACTGTTGCCGTCGGAGCGCCATTTAACGATGACGCTGGTTCAGACGCTGGTCATGTTAGAGTTTACGAATGGTCTAGTGGTGGTGGTGCGTGGGTTCAAAAAGGAATCGATATCGATGGTGATGATGATGATGACCTCAGTGGGTACTCAGTTTCTCTGAGCAGTGATGGTAATACTGTTGCCGTCGGAGCGCCATTTAACGATGACGCTGGTTCAGACGCTGGTCATGTTAGAGTTTACCAACCAAATTCTCTTAGTAATTTTTTCAGTCCGCGCGATCTTATTCAAGTCTCCGGCGCTAGGCATCATCAGAATAATGGGGTGTATTTGGTTTCTGAGGTTAACGACACGACGCTAACCATTGAGTCTAATACAAAATTAACTGGAACTGGTCTTACTACGACAACTTCGACAACTGAAATTAATCTAACCACAGTATCCGGATTTACAATATCTCCAACTGACGGCTATTATGATGGTTGGACATTAACGGTTACCGGAAATACCACCGGTAACGACGGCACTTATACTGTGTTGTCATATGCGGCAAATATATTAACTTTGAGTTCACCACTCATCGTGGCTGATTTAACTGGCGACACTATCATGCTGTCACCCAGTCTAGCATCATTTGTTCAAACGTCTTTTATTCCCGATGAACAAGAACAAGACGATGCTCGAGTTAGCAAGGTAAAAGTTTCGGTTCTCAAGTGTAACGGGTCCGATAGCAACGCCGATGGAACATGGGACATTTCTACTGGACGGAACATCGACGAACTTAATACAAACGCATCGACTATCGGAACTAACGTTAACCGGCTACACGTGGCACAATCTGACTTAGACCTTTCAAATGTACTACCCAAGGATCTATACCAATACTACATTTTGGACACTGGGGATACCGCACATGTAACACTTACGTTACCAACGACACCACTAAACGGTACGGAAATTACAGTAGTTAAGAAAGGTACGCGTGAAGACTGGCATGGGATTGTTGACGCAGGTGGTAAAACATTCGATGGAGATGATAATCTCGGAACAGTCGACCTAATTCCAGATAATGAGAAGTGTACAATGGTTTACGAATCTAACTTAGGTAGTTGGTATATTTTGTAAATTACTAAAACGAATTACTAAAACAATTTTATATTTTTTTTTAATATACATATTTCTTTAAATATAAAATGTCGAATATAATTACACAGGGCGATGTATTACATTTAGGTTTGGAGGGTGATTCCAAACTTAAATTTATTATCGATGGTGTTCCGAGATTTACGCCAGAAACCGGGATTAACGCTGAAATTGGTTCTGTTGCAGAATCATTTGAGGGGATGAACCTAACAAATAGACTCCAATGTAATCAAATTGAGTGTATTACACCACAAACACTCAATATAGCCACAACTGCTACTTCTAATGATATATTAATGAGTGAGGATGCGAAAAATACTCTTGTAAGGGGAAACTTAAAACTAACAGACGGGGTTGAATCATTAGGATTTACCTCACCTACTGGATTAACGAATACTACATTATGGACTTTACCACCCAATGATGGGTATTACGGTCAAGCGTTGAAGACATCAGGTGTTAGTAACGGCTCTATTTTAGCATTTGAAGATCCAACCCATTTATTTGTTACCAAATCATCATGGCAATACATGACATATGGATCGCATAATAAAGTTACTAATTGGGATTCTATTGAAGAACAACACAAAATAACATGGGATGCAACCACAGGTGATATGACTATGCCATATACAGGAATGTACTACGTAGGATATAAAGTAACCTGGTGGGACGGTAGAGTTAGAGGTGCTCGTCAAGCGTATATAACAAAGAATGCTTCTGTTACTTTTGATCCATCAAATACTAGAAGATATGCCCATACGGCTGTTGTTCAAGATGATATTACATCACTTAACCAATCTTTAACCGCTTCTGCGTTAATACCTTTGGATGCTAATGATACAATACAACTTAGATGTCGTCATTTAACTGGCGTCCCAGATACTACTCAAAACAACTGGATTCCACAAAATTTAAACTCGGATAGGCGAGTTGAATTATGGTGTGTTAGATTGGAATAAATTATGATTTATTTATATTTATTAATATTATTATAGTATTATAAAAATGTCAAATATACTAACAGAAGGTGCTGATTTATCAATTGGTCTTACCGATAATGTAGAGTTTAAGTTTAATCAAGCAAATGAATTTATACCTACTGGGACAACCACAGAAATAGGATCTAATACTCACCCATTTGACGATGGAACATTTTCCCAACAAGTAACCTGCAATCAAATAGATTGTTTGGGAAGTCAGGTTTTAAACATTGGTATTACTTCAGATACAACAGAAATTAATATGGCGGAACCTGGTAAAGATACCATTGTTCGAGGTAATTTGGTTTGGGGTAAAGAAGGTAATGCTTTTAACGTTGGTGTTAAAGCTCCCGTGTTGGGAACAAGTACAATCTATAGTCTGCCCCCTGAAGATATTAAAAATCCATTAAAAACCAATGGAACTGCTAATCTATCATTTGATATAGAAACACCGTTCGCGATTTTATATAAAACTTCATTACAAAATGGTATTGGTAAATTTAGCCCTACTCAAATAAGGGGGTATGTTGTAAGCGATTCCTTTGGTGTAACAACAACCGGTAATCAAATTGGTATATTGGAAGACGGGCTATATTTAGCCGGGTTTTCAATAACGTGGGAGGAATACGATGAGTCAGGAGGACTTGGGAACGATATATTTAGATCAGGCTGGATAGCGAAAAATGGTAATAATAATGAAAGGTTTGGATGTCATAGCACTAGTGCTAATGATGATAACCAAGATGCTAATTTTATACCTAACCCAGTACCGACCGGGGGGCGTGATTATAAACAAAACGGGACATCATTAATCAGATGTTCTAGCGGAGATAATTTACGGTTATACGTAGAATACAATTCCAGTAAAGGACCACCTGGACCATCTACTCTATCAGTCCCACGTTCTACTAACCCGATTGATCAATGTGAATTTTGGTGTGTCAGAATAGCATGATTTTGTTTCTTTCCAAAATTGGTTTTAGAAATAAGGTGCTTGCATAAATTACATTTAAATTTTAGTTTATTTTTATTATATATACCATTTTCTAAAACCAATTTTGGAAAAAAAATCATTACACGATGGACTCAACACAACTATCTGAAAATTATTATTCTGCAGTTGCCTATAAAATTAAGCAATTAAAACCAGATTGGGATGGGCGCAATCATGAACAATACTTTTCATTATGCGACAATGGGGATGGAGTTTTTATCTCAAGTTGGGACGAACAACTTGGTCCAAAGGTAACTGATGATGAACTAAAGACATTTAACGTGGATGAAGTAACAAAAAGTCTTACCGAATGTAATTCTACCATGGGGCTTAAAATCGCTATTATTAATGAACCGATTGTTAAAGATGCCACCAAAGATTACATTGATATAAAAAAAATTACTAATGTTAGTTGGTGTTCTTTGGAGGATGGGATTCTTGTTATGGAACCGGGTAGATACTTGTTTAACGTTCAAAAATTACAGGGAAAAACCCAATTGTTTAAAAACGATGTTCAGTTGTGCGAAGATGACTTTTTAGTTTGTATGTTTTACATCAGTGAAAAAAGTAATTTTAAATTAAAAGGTGTTGGTAGTCATATAGTTGGCACAATTACCAAAGTTGCATAATCCGATGATAATCACCTTATTTATAAAATCAATTTTTGGAAAGAAACAAAATCTCATGTTGGATAATCAAATGTAGAAAAAAAACCAACGTTATTCATTTTTTTTGACAACAAAAAAAAAATTTCCATAGAATCTATTTTTTTAATATCCTTCGCGTTAATGTAAACATTACCATCGATTGTATGTTTTGTAATACCGTCCATGTTTATACGATTTCTTAATATATAATGCACTTAATGTTTAGAGAAAAAACGATATATCATAAACTTATACGAACTCACATTTAAATCAACGAACGATGATTTTAAGGATTATAATATACATGAAAAACCATATTCTTATTTATTTGTTAACTAAACACAAAAATGAATCTATAAAAAAGTTTCCTGAGACGGCTCGATTTGTATCATCTGCATATAACAATGTTATAAATAAAATTAATGATTGTGGGAATACAATGTCAGTAAATAAAATAGATAACCTTGACATAACTAATCACATGAAAGACAAACTTAAATATTTGTTAACGAAAAAACTATCACCAACAGACGAAAAAAAAATAAAACAATCATGTTTATACAACAATTTAACAAAAACAATGGGTGTTGGAAAAACAAACGCTGATAAATTAATTAAATTAGGACTAACAGATGTGAAACAATTAAAATTACCAAAATGGCAGATGCATTTAAATGCAGGTACAATACTGTTATTAAAGTACAAACCAATACGCAAGATACCACATGCATTTATTAAAAAAATTAAACCAACTCTTGTTAAATTCAGCGGTGCTAAATTGGTTGGAAGTTATTTGCGGGAAAAACAATTCAGCAAAGATATTGATGTTATGATTGTATCTGATAGAAATAAAATAAACGATTATATATCGTATTTAAATAAAACATTCTCAACTCACGTATATTCAAAGGGTGAAGATAAGGCATCGCTCGTAATAAAAGTTAATGCAAAATATTATAAAGTTGATGTATTTATGACGCACACGAAACATCAGCATGGTATGTTATTGTATTCAACAGGTTCAAAGCAGCATAATATTAAAATGCGTTCAATTGCTAGAAAAAAAGGATACCTGCTTAATCAAAAAGGTATTTATAAAAATAATAAATTAATAAATGTAAAATCAGAAAAAGCCATTTTTGATTTATTAGGTATGTCATATATTAAACCTAAAAATAGATAATTATGAACAACTATCTTCTTGATTCTCAAATAATTTTGCCATTAATAAATCATCCCTATTCGCACTTCCGCTTTTTGCCATGCGTTCTATAGTCTCAGACGGCGATTCGTCAACATTATTTTTTCGCCCACCAACCTTATTTACTGCTGGTCTAACTTGTTTTTGTTGTTTCTTTGGTTCATCACCATAATGTTCTCTCTGTTCGAATGCCGCTTGTATTTTATGTTGTAGATTCTGACCAAGGTCTGTTTCTTCCTCATCGTTTTCATCATCAATAATATTACCACTATCATCTAATTTGATATTACCCAATGTTTCTTTCCAAAAATCTTGAACATGGTCATCATCACTTTTATTTTTAATTTGCACGTTATGTTTCTTTACGTGTAATCCTAAATATTTCATAATTTTTTGAGAACCAGTTACTTTGACATTATTTCTTAATAGCGATGGAAATTCCGTTATTCCGCAGTTTTTATATTCGTCCGCATTTGACGCATTCGCAACAATAAACTTAAATGTTAAGTTCGTTTTGAGCAAATTCATTAAATTCATTTTAAAAAATTGTATTAACTTAGCATTTAACTCACTTGATTTATTAGAAAAAATGACTTGGGTTGTCATTGTATATTAAACTATTATATATATATTTTTCTATAACAAAGTTTAATATAATTAACCTAATGTATTTAATTTTTTACACACATTTCGCATATGTATATTCTCGTTTATAATTTTTGTAATCCGGTCCGTCTCTTTTAATTTATCAAAGAACTCACCCAACATTTTTAATAGTACAACGTTGGGTGTTTCAGTGTCGTATTTAGCATAAAATTGCATAATATCACCACCATTCAATAAATTACACATTTCAACTAATGTAATTGATACGCATGTTTTTGAGTTATACATACAATAGTGTCGCATTATATCTATTAGTAGAGTGTTGTATTCATCTGTGTCAATCGCGGCTTCATCAACTTGCATAAGCATTTCAACAACACCAAATGTTTTGTCACCATCAGCATCAGTTAAATTGGATAATTTTATAGATGGGAACTTAGTTTGTATTTTTTTTAATAAATTGTCATATTGTTCTTTATAATTTACATTCGCATTATTCTTATCTAATATTATTTTTTGAACACCACTACTTAATTTATAATATTCGTGGTAAGTTTTCGCGTTTATATCTATTATATTACCAAATAATTGCTTCACACACTGTGCATAATCAACACCATATTTTTTATATAAACCATACGGTTCGTAAAATAATGCCGTATCTTTGGAAATTACAACAGCTGCTTGATGTACAAAGTTAGAATCTCTACCATAATCTATTATAACTGGAACAAAAACATATTTAAAATTGTTATTTATGATATATTGCTTATATAATGATACAATCGTGCTCATGGCTATAACGCTTGTGAGTGTCGGTGTCATAGATTTCGATAATTTTTCATATATATACTCAACACCCCATTCAGAATTTTCTAATATTTCATTATTATGTAGTTGCAACATTTGTCCAAGTATTGGGTCATGCGAATTTGCAAATTTATAATATATGTCTTTTATTTCAAATACATCTGATGGTTCATGTAGTCTAATTATTATGTTAAAATAGTGGCGTGTTGAAACATGTTTATATGTTTTAATAAGTTCGGCAACCATGGATGTTTTAAATTTATCACATATGCTAAGCAAATAAGCCAACTTAGAATTCACTATACTACATTCATTCGATGTCATTTTTTTTTAAATACTTTTATATATTTATATAAATATTAATCCAAAACATATGACGTATATAAATTGTGTATATTTTATGATGTTTGTTATGCTGTTATATATCAATTCACTAAAAAAAAATATTCGATTGCTTTCGCATGAAAAAAACACATATATGCGGACAATAAATGAATTAACATTAACCGAGATTTAGTTATAACACCATAGACACAAGTGTTTGTTTGTCAGTCGAACAGAATAACCATCATCGGAACGAATTACACCTCTAGGTTCTCGAACTCCACTTTTTTTTGTCAATTCTTCCATACATATGTAACAATAACGAATCTTTTTAAAAGTGAAAATGTTTCCCATTGTCAGAATCGCGTATTATACATATTATTATAGAAAGTTCATTTTTTTTTAATTTTGAATATAATAATAAGGTTATATATACACAGCATTTCTAAGATGGTTAAAGTTAAAAACATACAAATTAAGAAGAATGGTTTTGATGTCAAATCTAAGGGATATTTAGATTGTATTAAATACATAACTTTGATTGGGGAAGACCCAACAAAATATATACCAAAAAGAAGTAAAGAAACCATGAGTTTTGAACTAACTGATGCTAACGTTGATTTGGCAAATACAATCCGTAGATATTTACATGATGAAATAAAAGTTTGTAGTATGCATGTAAAAGAGACGAATATAGTTTCTAACGATAAATTTATATTGACAGATTATTTGAAAAAAAATATAGAACTTATACCTTTCATGCAAGATATTGACGAAAAAGAGGCATCAAACTTAAAATTGTCAATTGATGTACACAATACAACAGACAAGATTATGCAAATATATTCAAGCCATATTGTGTGTAATGGGAAGTCATCGGAAAAATACATAACACAAACTATACCAATTACAACACTGCGTCCAACTAAAAAGTTAATTGCAAGTGACATAACTTTATGTTATGGTAATGGCAAAGAAGATATAGGTAAATTCAGCAGTTTTTCAAATATAAAATATAAAATTATGGATGTAAAACCACTAAATGTAACGCGATATAATCGAGTCGGCGAAAGTTCTATGGTATCAAAACCAACGCATTTCTTTATATCTATTACGACACACAGAAACGCATCAACCAAAAAAATTATGAAGCAGTGTATTACTGGTGTAATTGCCGATATGAGAGAATATCAAAAAGATTTCGGAAATATTAAAAAAGGAGATATAACATATTTCTCAGAAATTCTTGAGTTAGAAGTTACTGGGAATATACATATATATCACTTTAAAGGACAATATTGGACAATGGCTAATCTATTATCTAAATACTGCTATTTAGAAGATGAATCAATACCATTCGTTTGTTCTAGCATTATTCACCCATCTCGCGAAGAATCCCTGTTAAAAATAAAACATACCGATTCTGTATCGGTAATCAATAATGCATTTAAAAAAGCATTGGCAGATTTTGAATATATAAATAAGCAGTTTTAATCACATGCAACAGGTTGCTTATCTAATTGAACCAAATATTTTTCTTGCAGATCACTTAATTTTTTTACCTCTGCATCAACATCAAATGATAAATCTGATTCTGTCCCTGTTTTAATTGTCTTCTCTATAAAACCTTCATTTATAGTTTGATTGGCACAAAAACATTTATATGAATAAAAAAACATATATAACACACATGCACATATGAATATTTTAAGAGCCAATTGCGTCCTATCACTTACTATGTTTTTATAGGGTTCCTGGTTTTTTTCCAATACATTTTCATTAACTTCTAATTCAGATTCAGACATTAGCAAGTTTATATTTTATATAATTATATCTTATTTTCATTTTATATTTAAATTATTGATAAACTTAAAAGTTTATTTTTATACAAGAGTTGTTGATATATGTTTCTATTATTTGTTATAATCTTTAATGTAGTTAATTCAATTATGTCATATATGAATGCTAGCAATGTTCTCTGTTTATTTGATTCAGAATCAGCGTATATTTTTTGGTCAATTTTTTTTGTAATATATATATCATGTGATCGTCGTTTGAAATCACCGTTTATATGTTCTAATTCCGACAAAAAACTTTTAAGTGTTTCAGATAGGGGAAACTGTGTTTTTTCTTTATTTTTAAACATATATAAGTCATATTGTTCTATTAAAACACTGTATAATATATTAGACAACGATTCATCATGAATAATCCCCGCGATGTCCCTATTATTTTTTATTTTCCCCTTACTATTTAATTTTGTAAATAATTTAAATACTTGTTTTTTTAATTTTATATTTATTTCATTTCGCACAAAATCAGACTGCACTATTTTTGATGCTAGTGAAATTTGAGAAACATCAAATTTAATTGGTAGAAACATATTTTTAATTATTTTTTCCTCCTGAATTGCATTATATGAACTAACAACAGTTTCGTTGTGTATACGACATTTGTCATTTGCATAATTAATTAAATTAATTAATTTGTCCTTCTTGATTATTTTACGAGAACCACCACCCAATATTTCATGGTCATATACAAATTTATTTAATGACCTGTACATAGTTGCCGATAATTGTTCAAAAACGATACAATTGTCATATTCGCTTCCTATTATTTTGATTGAAAAATTCCACTTTGCCCGTTTATCATTCACAAATGACATATTCTTAAATTTTTCAATCATCGTTTCATTTATACCATATTCATCGGGCTGTTCATATTTTTTGATGTAATATTGATTAATTAAATTATTAAGATCAAATTGTATAGGTTTGGTAATTATACGAGTTATCAATATAACACACAACTTCTCTTTTTTTGATATAGCATCAGGTGTCATCGAATTTCCAAATAAATACTTAGTTAAATGAGGCATTGTCATTAATTTCGTATATGGAGTTAAACCAAATGTTTTCATATGTGGATTTTTATTATATAAATTGATAGGTCCTAATTTAGTATCGTTTACCATAATAGATTTTTTAACAGCGTCAACTTGTGTTAAAATATAATCACATGTTTCATGTAAAATACAAGTCTGCAATATTATATGTGTTAAATATGCAAATAATTTAATAGAGTATGGATACATAATAGTCAGTTTTGTTATATTGTCGAAAGTTTCTTTAGTGTGTTCGCCCCATTTAGACTTTTTAAATATCACATAATCAATCTCTTTCAATATGTTTGCATCTATAATTGGTGATATTTTTTTTAATTTCTCTGATTCGTTTTTTATTTTTAAATGATTCTTTAAAACATCTGCATATTTAGTCGCATCGTGTGTTTGTATTAACTCTATATCAAATAAAGTAATTGATGATGCTATTTGTGACACCAGTGATGTCGAGTATTCTAATAAATGGTATACATGAAAATAGTTTGTAATATCGTTGTCTTGTATATGGTTTTTCTTAATTTTTGATATAGTATTATCGAATTTTACCAGCAATGATTGAATAAAATCCATTGTTTTATGTTTTATACTATACGAATTATGATAATCATTTATTTTGGTGAATATGCTAATTATCATATCAGTTTTAACCTTTAATTCTTTCATAATAATGTGTTTATATATATTACACCTTAAAAATTTAATATAAACATTAATCACATACGTTTTATAGAATATTTATTACAATGAGTGATGTTGTTATAGATGTATTGCCTAATTTATCAATGTCTAAAAGAGCAAATACAACTGATCCAGACGTAGACGCTGTCAAAAATAAGGTTGATTTACTATCTGTTGAACATGAACAAACGAATGAAGAAAAGAATACATCAAACGCTTGCCCAAGTAAACTACCAACTCATATAAAATACATAATAGTTGTTATGGCATTTGTCATCGTCACGTTGGTCATACTCATGGCATTGTATTTCATTAAAAAGGATAAGAATAATACAAAACCTAAACAATTTGTACCAAGTGATATATTTAACAAAATATATCCTAAATCAAAACAAAACACCCACCAACATGTTCCTCGGCGTGTTCCTCAACAAATGTATGCTGGTCCACCAAACGCACACGCACGAGTTATTAAACCTAATATAAACAAACAAAAAATAGCATCTAGACCATCAAAGGCAGAACTTGAAAGCGAACTTAAATCTTTATCAACCATAATGGAAGAAACAAATGACGAACAACCCGAACAAACCGAACAAACCGAACAACAAGTATCAGAAGAACAAGTATCGGAAGAACAAGTATCGGAAAAATCAGATAAATTAACAAATCAGTTTTACGATACACTTTCTCAAAACGCAGAAATACAAGAATCAGAACAACAACCATAAGTAATATGTTAAAAATTGATTAGATTATATATTATATATGCACGATGTCATCAGATAAGAGGCAATTTTCTAATTTTACAAAATTTCAAGGGAATATATTAAATGAATCTGGTGAATACGCATTTCCTGTTCTATATCATAAAGACAGCAATGATAACATGCGTATGTGGAAAATTAACATACGATTAATAAAGGGAAATATTAATAAAACACCTACATATAAAATAGATTGGGATGTTATGAAGGATAACACTATCCCCATAATCCCATCATATTTAAACAATATAGATATTCCGGCTAATTCGATTGCGCAAATGTGGGTTGAAACTGGTGTAATTAATGGAAAAATATCAAGACACATACCAACATACCCCAAACCAAAAAATATAGGTAAAAAAAACGAAAGAAACTCATTAGAACAAGCACTTGTACTATCACGTTCTCAGTTTTTAAAAAAAATTAATATGGGTTTAACGACGACACCAAATAAAAATGTAAAAATAAATGCATCAACCATGTATTTCCCAATGTTAGTTCATAAATATGAAAATGAAAAAAAACGATTAAATTATCCACTTTATGTTCAGCCAAAATTAGATGGCGCAAGAGTTATTGCATTCTTGACAAAAAAACCACAATCAAATCCAACATATAAAGATGTTAAATTATACACTCGACAAAAAAAAGAATATATTGGTTTCGATTCAATTAGAAAAGATTTATTAGAACCATTATGCGATTTATGGAATATTCGTGATAACGAAAGTATATATGTTGATGGGGAATTTTATAAGCATGGTATGAATTTGCAAATAATTTCAGGAGCTGTTAGAAATCCGAAAAGAAAATGTATTAAAAAATATAAAGGTATTAAGTTTCATGTATTTGACGCGTTTTATCCATCTAATAACGATGATACGTTTCAAGATAGGATTAATATATTAAATGACTTATTTGAATTGATAGACAGTAGTGAAATTGTACTAGTTAAAACAATGTTGGTCAAAAATGAAAAGGACCAAGAATTATTATATAACAAATATTTAAAAAAAGAATATGAAGGGACCATATTAAGAAATGTAGATAGTTTGTATCTAACAAGTCCAACAAACAATAGTTCCAAGATTAGAAGCAAATTTGTTCTGAAGCGGAAGCCTAAATTTCGAGATGAATTTGAAATTGTTGGATTTAATCAAGGTACAAAAGGGAGAGATATAGGTGCTATTATATGGCAGTGCAAATTACATGATTCCGATAAAACATTTACAGCAACTCCTAACATACCATATGATGAAAGATATAAATTATTTAAACTATTAAAAAAAAATAAACAATCCATATTTATATCGAAATATAAGAACAGAATGATGACTATTGAATATGAAGACTTGTCAACTGATGGAACACCTCTACGTGCTAAATCTGTAGGGTTTCGAGAACATATATAAATATCACTTGTATTATTAATTATTTTTTTTTGATTAAATTTATTATTTATAATATAACTTATTACTAACCAATATGTCAATAACAAATACAGATTTGTTGAAAAACCAATATTTGTTGGCAGTCATGATTGCGGTTATCGTGCTAACATTTTATCAAGTATTCGTAGTTCAATCGCCATTGCTTCGATCTCTTAAAAAGGACCATGAATTAGGATTGGCTTGTACCAAAGAAGGGTATTGCGGAAGTCCCGGTTATGCATCGCGTCTTACTCAATGCGCCGAAGGTGGTATTGGAACTAACCCAGATGATGCAACATGCTGGGGTAATCCACTTGGCTCGTGTTCGGGAAACGGGAAGGGGGACATTGATGAAACAAGTGGCTTCATCAGTGGACGAGAACCCCCAGTATTTTATGACATCGGTGATGTCACTGCCACACGCAACCTCCGCACATCCGGCGGATATACCGTTCAACCCGACGGAACTGTAATCGGAACTGACCAAACAAATTGGAATGCTGCCGATCAGTATGGTAGAAAATTTTACCGAGAAGATTACACTGACTCTGCAGGAGTCAAACGTAAGCGATGGGTGATGCGCGGTACATATTGTGGTAAGAACCCTGATAATCCAGATTGTTCCAAATTTATGGAAGCACGTGTTTCCAAACAAGAATCGAATGCGTCTGGATGGGCACAGGGTGATGATGGTACATGGGTAAGAACTGGTACTGGTACTGGTGTTAATAATGATGGTAATGTTTCAGTGTCTTTTGGTGAAGGATTTTACGGCGGTAATATTGATTTGATTAAAGGTGCAGGTAAATCTCTGCTCCCTGTGTATGCATCAAGTGCAATTAATGAAGAGTTGGTGTCATCACCACTTGATGCTGACCGATTAAGACTTGAAAACTCGTAAAATAAATATCATATTACACATTAATACATATTTTTTTTTAAACAGATAGGTTAGTATCACTATAGTGATGTCAAATCAAGAAAAAAAAGAAGTAAAAAAAATCCCAAAGAAAAAAAGACCAGGTCGTCCTAGAAAAACACCATTGCGTGAACCGGAACCTAGAAATGGCATATCTAAAACACCAAAAGATATAGAAAATCATATAGAATTCTCGTATGAAAAAGTTGTAAACTTTCGAAAATTATGGCAGTATTTCAAACACATGGCTGTGTCTAAGGTGCAAATTATTTTTAGACCCAATGAAGTTATTTTATGGGGCGAAGACCATCACAAAAAAAGTAAAATGCGCATTGTCATTCGTGGTGACAAATTAAATCATTATTATTGTGCAAATGAACTAGATATTGGAATGGCATGCGGAAACCCAGAATTAATTATGTCAACAATAGACAAAACTTATACTGGAATAGTATTTTTATCTAAGTGTGGATATACACAAAAAGACATTCGTTTAATCCTGAGTAACGAAATTGAAATAGACGAATCACACAAAATCGAATTAATTGGTGAATATAATAAAATATCAAATGAGCAAATGTTTTTAGATTCTGATTACACAATTAAGTTCGAACTACCTGGTAGATACTTTAAAAAAATGATTTCTGATATACGATGTTTTTCATCACAAATGACTATTATACAGGATGGTGTTAATGAACCGCTTGTATTCGAATATACCAAATCTGACAAAAAAATAACATCTCGCAATATTGTCAGAAATAACGGAAATATTAAATTTGTATCAAAATTAAAGGGCGACGAAACTTTTAGAGTTAGTTTTAAAGTTGATTATGTTAGACCTGTAAGTTCGGCATTGTTATCAGATACAGTCATAGTACATGCACATGAAAGCAAACCTCTTATGTTTTTCATATCAATGGACAATAGCACAATTGAATTAAAAATTATGACAGAAATCATAGATAATCGTATTGTATAATAAAATGGACATTAGTAATATTTAAGTTTTACTTTTTTTGTGGAAAATAAAATACCCAGTAATTATTATATTAATTTCTTAATCGTAGTGATAAATAAATCTATTTTTTCTTTAGTTATATTATCAGGTATAGAAATTCTGATAACAAAATTTTGTGCTTCTTTTGGCATCCCAATTTGGTCAAGCAAATCTGTTTCATCAGGGATACCAATTACAATGTTTTTTTTTTCTAAATACTGCTTAAGTTCGACATTTGTTTTGTTTGCTTTGTTGATTATAACCAATGATAATATACTTGGCGTATAATAACATGTATTTGATGCCGGTGGTCCGAGGACGACAATTTTTGTTTTTTTCTTTTGCTGCACCGCCAATGGTGGGTCGTCAGCCTTCATAAAGTTGGCAAATGTTAATACCTGAGACTTATTACTCAATTGATTTATGATCTTATTCCGGAAAGACAATAATTTTTTATTTTTTGCATCTCTGTTATCTAAACTAAATTTTAGCGATTCAATTGCCGACGAAATTAATGGTATACAGTATGTACGTCCGCCATTTAATGTTGTTGAATGTTCTTGTAATTTATAACCATTCAAAAAGTCATTTCGCAAAATTAACGCACCAACACCAATAGGTCCATTTATTTTATCAAACGAAACTGTTGCCGCGTCGACTATGTTTTTGCTTAAATCCATAGTATGCTTGCCGAATAAATAAGTACAATCACTGTGTAGAGGTATTTTTTTTTCATGTAACAATTCACTTATTTTATTAATGTTGTTAACAGACCCTAATTCTTTATTAATGTAAGTTATGCTTACTAAACATGTAGTTGGTTTAATGTGCTTTATAATATCTTCGGATACAACACAACCATACGCGTTTGGTGTAATAATCGTCAATTCTATTTGGGAACTATCAAATAAAGATTTAGCATATATTAGCATTGAAGAATGCTCACAACTGCTAATTATAATGTGTGGTTTAGTTTTACGAATTTTTCTATATGCGTTGACAGTGCATGATAATATAATTCTATTAGATTCTATTTCACCAGAAGTAAAAAACACTGAATAAAATTCTTGTTTTGTTTGGCATATATCTAATATATATTTTGTGCTTGTATCCATGACAGTATTTTGTTCTTTTGTGGTTATAATCGACTTCATATTTTCCTTTAATGTCCTTTCTGCATTCGGACATAAAATTGATGCATTCACATTATCTAAATATATCCATTCGTTTTTTTTTACAACACCTCCTTTTTTTACATTTTTAGATTTCTTTTTAGATTTCTTTTTAGATCTTTTTGGTTTCTTTTGGTTAGATATACTTTGCGATTTTTTGATAGCCATATGCTTCTATAATATTGTGATAAAAAAAATATCGTCTTAATATTGATGTGTGTTATGATTGAGGTTGAGGTTGAGATTGAGATTTCTGTAATATACCAATCACATTTTTTAGATATACATTTTGTAAAGGCATTAATTCCTGTAGACATTCTAATAAATCATGTTCACTTTGATGTAATTCTTTCTGCTTTACGTCTAAAATTGACTTTAATTCTGTGTATTTTTTCTCAAGTTCCGCTAATTTTCCATGTGCTTTTTTGCATATTGTCCATTTTCTAATAAATAATTTATTTTATATCTTTAATATATATAAAAATGGGTAATGCAACAACTAAAGAAGAATCAACTTTAAAAGCACAAGACTCTCTAATTGATGTTATTGTAATGCAAAAAAAAAGAGAAATGCAGGATTTGCGTAATATTTTAAAATTTATTAGATTGCGAATGCAACATATTCATAATAAATTTATGACATTGGATGATAATATTAGTTTAAATAATATAAGGGAATTTGGATCTTCATTACGTGGGCGAATTCCGGAAGTGAAAAAACCAACGTTTGAAATGCCAGAAGTTAATATGCCGTCATGGGGTAATGACATGAATACCGGCTCTGCGGTATCTGACCCTGACCCAGTCGCATCACTTATGGACAAAGAATCAGGACCAAGCGAACCGTTAGATGATGTATACGTTCATCAACAACCATCAACACATAACCAACCATCAAAACCAACATATGTATCAAATAACCCAACGTACACAAAACCAGATGTTCCCATAATTCCAGAAGTTCAAATTTCAACTGACCCTGCTAATATAGTAAATGTCGCACCATTAGGTGAAGAATATAATGATACAATTATCGGTGTTGATGTCGGAAATGCTGATGCCATTGGTGGTGTTGTTCCTGATGACCAGCCGTCAATGAGTACTCTAGTTAAATTTAATGCTCTTAATGATAAATTTGACATATCACAGAGTAATTTGAATAAATTACAATCACAATACGATAACACAAAAAGCAATTATGATGAGTTACAAAGCAAATACACATCAAACCAACAAAAATACAACGAATTACAAGCCAAATATAACGCGATTGCAAATGTTGATGATGCTAATAATGTTTTAAAAATGCAATATGATACATTAATTAAAACCAAAACAGAATTAGAAATAAAATATAATAACACACAAAAGGAAATTACAATGCTTTTAAACGACAAAACTGCTGTTACTGCAGAATTAGAAAAATGCAAAGCCGATAAGGGTAATTTATCACCTTACTTACCAGAAAAAATAATAACAGCAGTTACTGATGTTATCAGTTTGACAAGTAATGGAGTTTCAACTATTTTAGGCGATAATAAAGGCAGACGAGTTTCGCATAATTTGATCGCTGGAGACCAAGGTATCTGTATGTTTAAACAAATGCCCAATAAAAAACATGCCGTATCATGCACGCGCCGATGCAAATCTGGATATTACCCAGTTATGGTTGGAAATGGCGATAATAATTTAAAATATGAAACAATGTGCATTCCAGGGAAACGGTCTCTTCGATACGGCGATGTTATCGATTGTGATACTGAGTTTAAAGTATATAACCAACATAGAGGTGCTCCAAACGCACCAAGATTTAAAACAATAGACAAAGATGAATTACATAATAATCCCGATTACCGATTATCCGGTTATACATGTGATGACGTTCGTTCTATGTTTTAACTTGATAAGAACGTTAATTCCATTGTAAATACAATTCTAAACAGTCCGAAAAATACAATATAATTTTCGTTTGTTAAATTATTTTTTTCATATGTGAATGTACCCTCATTTCCTATAAATGGCACATCTAATAACAATTCTGTATCAGAAATTATTTTATTAATTTTATATTGCACATCTATACCATCAAATATACTAATAATGTCGTTATCACATATGTTGGTAAACTGAGTGCCGATACCAACAATTGTGTTATTTGTTTTTTTATATGAATATGAGTTTGTTGGTCCTGTAAATGCAGATGCGATTGACAATTTTACATTAGATGTAATTTGGTTAATTTGATATGTGTAAATTTTGCCATTATAATTTATTAATATATAATCACCTATAACAAAATCAGTCGTAAAATTAGTACCAACCCCGTTAACTACAGTTGAATTTGTTGTTAATGACAGTGTTCCGGCGAGTAATAATACAGGTGTTGTCACTGTTCCTATCATAAACTGCACTAAATTACTTGTATTAACTGGTATTGTTATCTCTGTTGCACTTGATACAGTTGCATCTATCCCATTAATTATATTAATCGATTGTATAATTTCTTCATCATTTGTTGGGGATAATGTTGCAAAATCAGATAAATAAACTCTGCTATCAATTAAATTGTGTTCCGAACTAAATGTAAATGTTGTTGGATTTCCAGGAGTTATAACGCCCGCCATTCTATCTTCGAACGTTCGTAATGGTTCAATTGGATCGCCTAGACTTAACGTTATTGTATCAATGTGCGTAATTGGTTTATTAAATTTGTATTCCGTGTTAGCGTAATCATCATGTTTAACACGCTTGATTGTTGTATTATCAAAAATCCTTGTTATATCGCCCATAAAATGAAATCTTCTATCATGTGCAATATATGACTGTGCGCACAATTCATGAACAAGTGTTGATATTTTTAACGATGGGCTTTTATCTGCCAAAATTTCTGGAATTGTATAAGGCATTAGTTTGATCGAAATAATATCTCTAATGTTTCCAATAGAATTACATGTTCCTTGTGCTGTTATAATGTTATTGATGTGAGTCCATTTAAAAAATTGTGTGCCATCATTTTCCAATGACCTATATCTAGTATCTAGTACTAGATATGTAGTATTGACACTGCTTATAGGCTCGTTAATCTTTTTAACCAATGTATGTATGTCTTTAACACCAAAAAATGTTTTAACATCAACGTTTTCACATTCTTCTTCTTTCTTACCTTCTTCATCGCTACATTCGTCATCGACTGTTGCAGTTGTTTGTCCTAAATTTTTTCGCAATAATTCATGTATGTCAACCATATCCGTCTCACAATGATTTAAGTGTATTTCATTTATAACGGCGGTAGAAACAATTTCTGTTATCTTATAAATTTGATATGTTCTAAATGTTATATCATTTATGTTTTTGATACATTTAATAATCATATCTTCCTCGTCTTCAATTAAACGTCTTTGTATTTTTTTTTCGATTAAATTAACAATACCCATTAAAAAATCACGAGAACCCATTGCTTCATTTTTAGATAATTTCATTATTTTTTTTTTATTATTTTATGTTATACTATTATATGTTTTTTTATTTTTATAAAAGTTTATAATAAGTTATTATATTCGTATATACCATACCCTGTTAATTTCCTTTTAAAGATGAGAATGACATATTATATAACCAAATAATAATCGAATATGGCAGTCCAAGCAAAAAAAGTTCTACGTAGAAAACCAGCAGCAAAACCGGTTAAGCCAGTTGTGAAACCAGCAGCAAAACCGGTTAAGCCAGTTGTGAAACCAGTAGCAAAACCGGTTAAGCCAGTAGTGAAACCAGTAGCAACGCCAGTAGTGAAACCAGTTGTGAAACCAGTAGCAACGCCAGTAGTGAAACCAGAACTTACTGAAGTAAAGCAACATCGAAAGGTTAATGAAAAGCCTGCATTGGCAACCAAAGCAGGTATTAATATTTCGCCAGCCAAGGTTAAAAACATCGTTTCTAATTTTGTTCTTAATCGAGATGCACACAAGGCACTAGTTGAATTAAAGAAGGCATCTCCGCGTGATTTACATGAGAATTCGGAAGATTCATCAAAGGTTACCGGTAAATTTGAAGGAACACCTATTAATCAATTAAGTCAAGAGACACAAGATTATATTAAAAAGGCAACATCTTCATATGAAGATAACATCAAAGATGTGTTTGCTCATAAGTTTATTAAGTCGATGACTAAACCTGTCAAGACTCAATATTCTAATGAATTGCATGATGCAATGGAATCACATGAAAGTAATTTCACTAAAGAATTTTTCGATAGTGAAAACACACCATTTGATATTCATGCATTTAATGAGTCGTTCGATTCTAAATTTTACGAAGAATATAACAAGGACAAGACTACACGTGATGCCGATAGTTCAACGGACCAATGGAAATCTGCAATCAACTGTGTAACTAAACTAAAGAACCGGTTTAGCACTAACGCACGCGTATTTCTATCGACATTTGCTGAACTCGTGGTTAATCAATTGGCAAGAAATGGTTCTATCTCTTGTGTTGCAGATAAAAAGCGTATTATCCAACTTAACCATGGTCTTGATACAACCAAAGACGGGTTTTCTGAACGGTTTTCTATGTATCCGTTAATTGCGAATTTGGAAACATTTAAGCAAGCACATACATACATCGAACAAGAAAAGAACACTGAACACAAAAAGGGTGAGAAGGGAACTCCACGAAATACTGATATATTTAAACTTGATTGGTTAGAACTAAGTGAACAATATAGTTTCCGGTTCTACATTGCCGAAACATGCCGTGAAGTTCGCATGGAATTGGCGAAAACTCTTGACGATGATGGTAAGGAGAACGAAGTTTATAACTACACTAGCGTAGGCAAGATTTTCAAGAACTTCTGTTCTACTCTTGTATGTGAACTTCTTATGAAACTCGGGCGAATGCTTGAAAAGGAAATTGAAACTCGTGGTATCAAGACTGTCAATAATACTATTATTGGTGCAGTTATCTCACATTACCATATTGTATGTGGTGTTGATGAAGGACCAACATTTGACTTCATTCGACAAGCAACTGCTAAATATTATAAATACATTGACGAGCGTCATGAAAGTCGCAAGAGTGATTAAATATTAAAAGGTATTCAAAAAAAAATATTTTTTTTTAAAAAAAATTGAAAAAAATGTAATTTAATTATAATCAACGATGAGCACCCATTGGACGACCAACCACTCTAAGACGTGCAAGAAGCGACGCGCACGAAAGTGCTTCATCAGCAAGGCGGTCAACACTTGTGATTTCCGAACCGACAACGACGCAATTCGGGACATCTGCGAGACGAGCGTTCTCAAGAACAACATTCTTGAAGCCATCATGGGACGCATTGGGTGCATTTGCCCAAACGAATCACCCGACAGAGAATTTGTGATTGCACCGGCTAACCGATACAAGATTGTGGTTCACTCCATCACTCGGACCAAGATCACGCTCGAGCAGTGGTTTTGCCATTACGAACACGACCGGCTCAACTACGTCAGTGTTCGAATGGTTGTGATTCACATCTGACATCGACCATGCATTCCGCCCATATTTTTTTTAATATTATGCACTGTTTGTGTTATATAATATATGATGATAATACACATTAGCGGAGTATCATGTTCGGGCAAAACAACACTTGGTTTGCAAATTAAAAAAAAATTTAAATCAAATGTCATTGTTAAAGATTTAGATGATTTATTTAAAAAGTTTATTAGAACATTAGGTCCATATGACCCAAAAAATCCCGGGTTTAAACCGGAAAAATATCAGGCGTATATTGATTCGTTTATTGATTCGAAAAAAAAATCAGGAAAAATACTTATATTAACTGGTCTTAATATTGATATGGGTCGCAATAAAGGACATTATTATAATATAACAAGAACAAAAACAGATAAAAAATACTATATTAAAATATTAGATGACACTGTTTTTAAACAGGGATTTAATAGAGAGTTGGACAAATGTATAAAAAGGTATCCTATATGGCTTAAAAATAACAAAGATGAAATATTAAAAAAATTAATAACGGGAAAAGAAACAAAAGAAGAAATATTTGCGGAGAAGAATATGAAAAGGATGTTTGATTATGCATTTGATTATAAAAAAGTAAAAAAAACTATACGTGAAACCGACAAATATTATATAAAAGAAAAATATAAATTTATGACAGCTGATAACATACTAAAAAATATAGGAATCATAATACGAGGTCGTGGTATTTAATGTCAGATATAATTAACTTAATTGTGCTTCTTTCATGATTTTTATTTTTTACAAGTTCGTTGTATGCTTTCACACACATATCAGTATGTTCTTTATTTGGGGTTAATATATGAAGTACAGGCATAACTTCAAAATTATCCGGAATAACGTCCTCAACAAGACATTCTAAATTTTTTTCATATACCATTAAACCATCAAGTTTTTTTTTAACTAGTCTGTTGGCATTTTTTTGTGTAAATTTATTTCTTTTGTTAACCGCGCGTGTAGTCGAAACCATAATATATAATCTATCACCCAATCTAATTATGAAATCTGGTTTGCCGTAAAACGCACATATATCTGCTTCAAATAATATATTGAGTCTAGTTTTTAATGCATCCGTGATAATGTGAATGCTCATGGCTTCATCATTCGCCCGTCGTCTTGCATCGTTGTCTTGTTGTAGAGAACTAATCGCATATTTATTAAATGCATCGGGGTGTATATCACAGTTGTGTAATACTATTTTATTTGTGTGAGGTCTAACTAAATACGACCTTGGTATTGTATTAATCACTCTTGTACTCATAGTATATTAGAATACAGTATAATTTGGTGTGTAATATATATTCATAGTAAATTCAATTTTCCTATTAATATAATGATTTATTATAAAAACTTTAAAAAACGACAATATATAAATTACGTTAATAGAGTTTTATGATTTAATTAAATATACATGTATTAAAATTCTACCTCCGTTTAAATTTATCAAGTTACCATCCGCATTTACTAATTTAATTTGAATATCATCAATGTTTGTTTTTTTAGACAAAAATACTTCAAACGGTCTTTCAATCTTATAAATATTTGCGACAGTGTCGAGTTTCATAATAGCAGAAACTTTCTTCATATTAGGAAACAAATTATCTTCTTTGAATGTTATATTATTGTTTGCTATTTGTATATATAGTACGCTGGTGCAAGTATGTATATCAATTACAGCAGTCCCTAAAACAGAATTTACTATATTTTTAGGAAGTATTGTAAACCCCATCGTTTGTAATAATTTTGTTGAAACTAATATTTCTTCATCTGATCCAACATAAAATGGGTTAAATGTAACTATGCTTGTTGTTGGATTATATGAAAACATATTTGTTATTAATGGGTTAACATCTGTTATTTGTGTATTAATCTGTGTTATTAACCCTGCATTTGTATAGTTTCCTGGTTTTATAAATATATCCTGTGGTTTACTTGACACTACTTTATTAATCACATAATTAATACCATCCATCATATTGTAATTATTTAATAATTCATACATATTAGAATTAGTTGGTGTTTCGCTAAATATTAATGAATTTTTAGATACCGAAACTACGTTAAGTTCTACACTTTCAACAAATGGAGTAATTACATAAGATGTTTCATTACTGACAACTGTAATCATATTACCCTGAGATGATATATCAATACCATTCCAACTGGATGATGGTATAACTAGTTCTGCCCACTGAGGTACGATGTCGCCACTATTATATAACCAAACAGTTCCACCACTTTCGCATGCACATATAATTGAACCGTCTGATGATATAGCAATGTCTGTCCAATTATTGACAACCCCTTGTGCATCCCATGTAGAAACACTTACGTCACCATTTACTGTGACATATATATCACCGCCATTGACACATGCACATGCAATTAAACCGTCATTTGATATTGCGACACCAGACCAATCCTTTGGACCAACTGATTGAGGTACCCATGAATTAATATCACCAATACTTTTACTAATATCACCATTAGTTTGTGTTCCGATAAAAACATTTGCATCGCCAGACATGTCAAGACTGTTAAATGATAGACCTGATTGAGATGAACTTATTGACGGGGTTACCTTGCCATCCACAAAATACCATAATGTTCCATCATTACCGTATACAATAATTATATCACCATCCGATGACATTGCTGCTAATGAATAATATACAAAATTACCACCTGGTGCAAATGTAAATGTACCACCTGTATTATATATTTTAATTTCACCTCTTGGTTCGCCACCACCCTGCGAATCTCCAGTAATTGTAATTAGTCCGTCAGATGATATTTTACCAAATATAAATTCATGAAATTCATCAACAGTGTCTGCAAACGAAGACCATATATTTGCATTTATGTCATTCGTTAGTAAAATACTGCCTTTTTTTGTTATGGTCTGTGTACTACCATCACTGGTGATAGAAACGTCTATAGTATCGCCTGAATAAATTATGATTGTTTCCCCAAATGCCCCACCTCCAATAGACGACATTTCAGTCATTCTCTCGTTTTTCGCATATGCGTAGTTTAAAACAATTCCTTTAACATCGGCATCATCTGAAATATCTAACATATTGATTCTACATTGATTGAAAGAACCACTTGATGCTGTATAAATAACAGATGTACCATCTGTGGAAATATTAAATTCATGTAAATCGAATGCATAATCCTGACCATACGCAAGTACACCATCGGATGTTATTCTAACATTAAGAATATTTGGTGGACTTGATACTCGTGCGGACCATGTTGGATTTGCGGAATCACCGTCTGTTGTGACCCACAAATTTGTATCATGTGCAGCAACTTGTGTTGTACCGTCAGCGGAGACGGATATGTCAACAAATAAACTTCCACCACCTGTTTCCTTAGTCCATGTTGGTATTGTAGCATCCCCGTTTATAGTGTGCCAAATGTCGCCTGATCCAATTGCACTTTGTATTTTGCCATCATCAGACATGTCAATTGCAACCCATGCTTTTTGAAAAATATTAGATTTAATCCACGTCACCCCTCCGTCAATTGATTTCATAATATTACCATTATTAATACATGCACTTTGAATTTGTCCATCGGATGATATTGCAATCGCGGACCAGTCTGCAACAAATCCATACGGTGACCAAGTAACACCATAATCAACTGATTCAAAAATATGCGAATTTGTACCAACTGCACATTGATATTGTCCTGTAGATGAAACCGCTATAGCCTTCCATGTTATCTCATCAGGTGTTATTTTTATAGATTCCCACGTTGTACCGGCGTCTCCGTCTTCTGTTCTGTATACATCATTTCCGATGACCATAGTTTGGTATTGTCCGGTTGACGACATAGAAATATAATTATCAACAATTGTAGATATAACATCCAGCTTAGAATATCCTATAGAAGACCAGTCTGTGATAATTGTCGATGGTATTAAACTATTATTAAAGTTGATATCAAATGATATTCGGTCACCATCCTTAATATTTAGAACATCATCGCTGACCAACTCTGTTATTGCTGATATATTTGTTGTCGAACCTTCAGTTGCCACAAACATAGTTAGTTTATTAGAATTGACGTTTGGAAACACTGAGTTTGATGAAACGGAATTAAAAATATTTGTTATTGTATTATCTGTTAATTTTAACGTTAGTTTAGTTGTATCTTTAATTTCATTTGTTTCAGATACAATATTGTTTGATATTACACATTGTGGTGATTCTAATATTGATAAGTTCATATCAGTACTTAATTGGGTAGATTGGACATTAAATGTCCCTTCAATATCGCATCTGATATAAAATATTTTTTTATTATTATCATAATAAAATGTATTTATGGTTTGTGTTAAAAATGATGTATTTTTCGCCACTATACTAAATATTTGATTTAGTTTAAATACTAGAGAGTATGGTGTATATGTTGTGAATTGACCTTCGTCTATAGTAAAGTTTAAGATATTTGTTTCATATAATTGTGTTGTTTTATTAATTATAGTATACTCAATTACTATTGTGTTATTTGAAGAGTTGATTATTAATTCATCCCATGTTATTACACCACCAAATGAAGACGCAATGAATTTCTGAGATGCATCGAACCCAAGCTGTTCAGAAAATGTGTTTGCGTTTAATACTAAAGACACTTCATCGCGAACAAATGATGTGCATAATATAGTATAATCTAATGTATCATAGTTAATTGTTATGTTTGTATTTGTACTGTTATATGATACAATTACACCATTCTGAGTGCCCTTAGGTGATATAGTGCCATCAATATTGTCATTTATATCATAGTATGTATTTGCTAGTATAAAGTTATTATATGATATAATATCTGAAGAATTAATGTCTATTATGTTGTGTGTGCCTGAATTGGCATTGTAAGATCTATTGGAAAAAATACCATCTAAAGAATATAATGCTATTGATTGAGACTTATTTTCCGACGCAATATTTACTATATCTTTAGATTCAACATATCCATTAGTATCATTAAATTTTAAATTATCAACAAAGTTACATGATATAACGATTCCATTATCATTAACTTTAATATCAGTTGATGTGATTTCTGATTCTGATGTTATATTATATGAATGTATGATAGACGCCGGAGTATCTAAAAAATCAAGTGGGTATTTTATTATATAAGAATTTTGAGTATTTTGCGTATTCGATATATTTGTATCAATGGAATCATCTGATTTATAAAATACAATGGGATTTGCATTAAAATCCCCAATTATATACATGAATTCATTATTGGTTGCTAAATGACAATTTGAATTTGATGATGACCCGCCAATTTTTAAGCGTCCAACATAATCCAATGTAGTAGTGTGTATATACTTAATTAATCCAACATTGATGATACCGTCAGATGTTAAGACATCTGTTAAATTAATTCGTATATTAAAATCAACCGACACAAAAACATCTTCCTCAGTTAATGTTAAACTTGTTGGTGTTATTATACTTGTTCCGGTTAAGTTTTCGTCATCGTACATAAACTCAGTGTTGTTTAATGTATATGTTCCATCAGAATTATATCTTATTAAAAAACTGGATGTTGATGAAGCTGGTAATGTTGGTGATGACTGAACTAATGTATCCGAGGAATCATAAAATAAATCAGTGTCGCCGTCCTTAAATGTTGACAAAATATACACAGATGTCTCATCGGATTGAATACAAATTTTTGTTTCATTATCGGTATCATTCTGCAAACATTTGACACGCCATACGAAATTACCATCTAAATCGTATTTACATACAAATAAACCGCCGGAATTCCCCAAAGTTAATGTACTGGCTAATGTATCATCAGAATTATAAAATGAAACATCATCAATAATTTTACCTAAAATGTATACACCATCAACTGATGTAGATATTTTAGAGTATTTTATATTTCCCGTAATTTTAAATCGCCATAAAAACGTCTGGTCAATTGAATAACAGCAACATACAATATTACTTGGTTCAGTTAATTCGCTTATTGTTGATACGGAATTTATACCGTCTGTATTAAATAACTGAACTAATTCATTAGTGAATAATGAAGTAGTATATAAAAACGTTTGTGTTGTTTGTAAATCTGTGATTTGGACGTCATTTGATGATTGATAATTATATTCTTTTACTGATGATTGTAACTCATTTGTGCTAAAAATTTTATTATTCTCTAATTCGGTGTCATCTATATTTAGTTTATCTTTAATAACAGTATCATCTACTAATGTTTTGGTGATTTCTAAAACAACAGAATCATCGTTAACATTATAAACAGAATTCTGCATTTCAGCATGTTCAAATGACATAATCGAAATTCTTTTCGCTTTATTAAATGAATTAGTGAAATTAGATGAGTTTTCAATTATTTCTTTATTATTTGAATCAATAAGCAATAATTGTTTATTTAATATTGACTCATTTTTTTTTAAGTGATTTATGTTTGTAAACATATTATATGTATTATATATATTGCGTTGATTAATATTTATATAATGATTTATTATCTGGAAAGAAAATCTAAAAAGGAACAACCACAGAAAAAAAAATCATCAAAAAAAGGGACTAAAAAAAAACCTGAACCAATAATTGTTCTTGATAAAAATAAAAAACGAATAACTGATAAAAAAATAATTGAGTATGTTCGTAAGTTAGTTATACCGCCGGCGTATCACGATGTAAAAATATTTTATGAAAATAACCCAAAGATTTTATTTGAAGGATACGATGACAAGAATAGAAAACAACAAATATATTCACAGGCACATAAAAAAAAAGCAATGAAAAAAAAGTTCTGCCACTTACTTGATTTCGGTAGATGTTTGCCAAAAATACAGTCTGATATAAACAAACACATTAAATCACCCAAACAATCATATGATAAAATTATTTCGCTAATAATAAAAATAGTTATGATTTGCGGTTTTCGTGTGGGTAATTTAAAGTATCAAAAATTATATAACTCATTTGGCATTTCCAATATACATAAAAAACATATTAAAACAAACAAAAGTGGAATGACTATTAAGTTTATTGGCAAAAAAGGTGTTGTAAATGAATGTGTTATAACAAACAATTTTTTAATCGCCGAAATTAACAAACTCTTAGTTGGTAAAACGAATACTGATTATGTTTTTACATATGATAAAGATGGTGTCGACACAGTTATTAAGGCAATAGAAATTAATAAATGGCTTAAACAATACAATAAAAACATAACAAGCAAAATGTTTCGGACTCATGTCACTAATACAATGTTTATTGAATTTATGCGGGATAAAGGAAGTGCGTCAAAACATGATATTAAAACCCGAAAAAAAAATGTTGTTGATGCAATGAACGTTATATCATGTCAAATAAATAACACACCGAACATATGCCGAAAAGAATACTTGTTTATTGATATTTTAAATTTATATTTGGAACATCCTGTAAAATATAATAAATATTTTAATAAATGTGATTCTGCGGAAAAATGTTTTCTAAATTATTTAGAGAAAATTTGTACATAAAAAAGTTGATGCTCCAGAAATGGAGCTTTGGGTACGCGGTACCTCATGGCTAACTTCTTAGCCATAATTCAACATTACATACATCGTAATGAGAATCCTGTACATAACCAATACAGTCGGTGATTTTTAGCGTCGTGCTAGGATTTACTTCCAGAGGGAGGAGAACATTCCGCCAGTTCTCTTCTTCCCATCGCCCGTCGCGGGTGGTGCTGGTGATTGAATAACCACCCACTCATCCTCGACACCCTCCTCGACACCCTCCTCGGCACATTGGAGAGCAAGAAGTTGGAACAGAAAGCGCGTGCCTTCTGGAGACAACGTGATTGGTTCGACATAGTCAAGCATGATCCATGGTTGCTCAACCGCATACTCACTCAGAGAGCATCGAAACGCACGGAGAACCGCGATGGTTCTTGCTGGCATGAACGCATACAAGACAACGTCCATCAAACCGTACATAAGAAAGCAGTCCAGTATGTGCACCAGTGCACGTGCCTGATCGTGCGACACCGTTTGACGTAGTACCGGCATAATGAAGTCGATGAACTGACTCGGGTCCCTCAGGAAGTCTTGAAACTTACGAGCAGCGACTTCTTCTGCAACCACGCGAGGTCCCATGGTGAAGGTGGCGAAAAGACCAACTAACACTTTACATACTCTGGTTGGAGTTAGGTCAGACGCAAGCTCAATTGCTGCATGTGCAAGATCGCTTGTCATACTTGATTTCTCCTCCTCAGACATCTGCATGGAAAATGTTGCGAAGTGAATGTGTCCCGTCTCTTCATCCTCCTCCAGCTCCTCCTTCTCTTCCTGCTCATCCAGCTCTTCCTGCTCCTCCAGCTCCTCCAGCTCCTCCTTCTCTTCCTCAAGTCTTGACTCGAATCGGGAGTCCTGGCATGTTCGCACTTGATGTAAAAATTCATCAACCAAGGCGATACCAGAACTGCTCATGAGCCCATGCTTGACGTATGTGGGCATCGCGTTGAACACCAACAAAATCCGCTCTGCTAACAACATCTCATCCTCGCTCATGCACTCAAGTATGACTCGAACAAGAGTTTTTTGGTCAGCGATCAGTCGATGTATCATGCCAGCCACGAAAATGGACGCACCTGGGACACATGCCGGGGCACAACACAACACGACCGCAGTGACGAAAGCGGATGCGTCTGCCTGAGACCAACCGAGCTTGCACAGAAACTTAACAACGCGTTGAAATGTTTCCATCTCTTCCAAACTTTTGTTTGTTAAGAACACGTTGTGTAAATATAAAAAATAACGGCTGAAAATTCATTTTTTTAAAATTGAAATACATAATTTAAAGATATAATAGTAATCATTTACTGAGTGAAGTATGAGTGAATTTAAATTACCAGACACTTCAAATGGACTAGATGAAATTGTCATTGATGTTGTTGGCAATGTTGATTCAGGCAAATCGTCTTTGTGTGGTATTCTTTCGCATCCAAAACTACGCGAGGGTATAACCAAAGATTCCATTTCAGATATACTCCCTGAAATACTCGATAACGGCAACGGTTCAGCACGTGATAGAATTGTCAAACTCAAACACGAAAAAGAAACCGGGAGGACATCGTCTATATCGTATAATTATATGGTATTCGACGAACTTAAACCGCATCCAAAGATTGTTTCGCTTGTTGATTTGGCGGGTCATTTTAAATATTTAAAAACAACTGTTTCGGGAGTCGTAAGCTCATATCCAGAACATGGTTTGGTTTTAATTGCAAAAAATATTACACATATGACACACGAGCACTATTCAATATTAGTTGCGATGGGTGTCCCAATATTATTTGTCCTAACTAAAATAGACAACATTCCCGTAAAAACAATGAAATATAACATTGAGAAGATTAAAAAAATGTGCAAGAAGTTCGGCAAGACACCGCTGTTGATAGATGACGAAAGTAAAATTGTAACATGTATGGACGACCCAAATGTATTCGGGTATGTTAAAATATCAAACAAGACAGGTGAAGGTTTGCATACATTAATTAAATATATTTCGTGCATCAAACAGAAAGAGAAAAAAATTGTCAATGCATTTGCCGTTGGACAGGTTTATCAGAACATCACTGGTTTCGGCATGGTTGTTTCCGGTATCAACGGGTGTCTTATTAAAAAAGGCGATTCTATGTTTGTTGGACCGCTCAACACCGGTGAGATTATTCCCGCAAAAATACGAACCATTCACAATGATTATAAAGTGTTTGTTGATGAATTAGCGGAAAACGTCCGAGGGTGTTTGTGTATCCGCGTAGATCCAAAATATAGACCGCTAATCAAAGCGGGGATGTTTATTACTCATAAAAAAGAAGACATAACTCCAGTAACTCATTTTGAAGCATTGGTCGTTGTTTTCCGCGGCAAGAGTTCAAACATTAAAGTTGGGTATACAACTTATATTAATGTCGGAATGACAAAAGGCACTGTTAAATTCACAAGAATCCGAGACGAAAAGTCCGGTGACGATATTGACGTGCTCAACACATCAAAACGAGCAATCGTTAATATGGAAATGATGAAAATCAGTGCAATTGTTGAGGGGTGCAAATTTCTATTCCGAAGCGACCGCGTATGTGGTATTGGAAAGGTTGTAAAGATTAACCCGACTTGAATGGTCCGACTTGAATGGTCCGATTTAAATAAACCTGACTTGAATGATTTAAAAAATAACATATTTAAATATCGTTTAAAAAGATTATTTTTTTTTAAAAAGATAATATTATGCAATATATAAATCACGAAAAACACGAAATATATTTCGCAAAAAAATGCCCATTCGCACTTGTAAAAAATGCAATAAAAATTTCAAATTTAAAGACGCGTATGACAAACATATGAACCGCAAAATAGCATGTGACGGAACTAATATGAATGAAGACATAGTTTTATTAAAGCAGGAAATAGTTGATTTAAAAAACGTAATTTTAAAAAATGAAAACAAAAAAGACACTATAGTAAAAAGTTACAAAATGTGTGCTGAAAATAAATTTATCGAATTTATGCATAACGAGAAAAGTATCAATTTTGTAAAAGTCAACACAAAAATATTAAAACAAATATGCGATAAATTTAAGATTAAATATGACGCTAAAAAAAGATCCAAAAAATATTATCATGCATTATTGGGTGAATATTTCAAAGATAAGTCAAATGAACTACATTTAGATTTATTTAAAGACGCGTTGTATAAGGAAAAGAAACCAACTAAGAAAGTGGAGAAAACAGAAGAAATTGCTATACCCAAAAATAACGGCAACGCTGTTGTTTCATGTGTTAATGCATGTCATAATATTCTACGAAATAATGATTCTATAGTTGGTGAAAAGGCAATGCATGATATCATGCGAATTCTATTTCTAAAATTTATTGAACCGCTTATTACGGACAATCACGAAACCGGTATCGATTTACTGAATGTTGAATACTATAAAGATGATAAAAGATATAGAGAAGAAATGGAACATCTTGCAAAATTTTCAACATTTATTGAAAAGAGTGCAACCGATAATGATATGGGAAAAAATGCCAAAATTGTATGGAAGGTTATTTTAGCAAATCATCCAATGACAAAAAATATATTTAAACCGGATGATTTATTTAATTGCAAGACTACAACATTAAGATTGCTAACTAATAAGGTATCAAAAACATTGAGCGATTCTAAATTTGATGATCTTGATAATGATGTCAAGGGAAAGATTTATGAAGAATTCTTAAATGGTTACAACAATAATGCAGGCAAGTCATTTGGGCAGTATTTCACAACAAGAAATTATATTAAATTAATCTTTAACCAAATACCTAAAGAAACTACTAAATCATATACACAAAAAGAACAATTAGATGTTTTAGACCCATGTATGGGAACTGCCGGATTCCTGACGGAAACTATTAAATTATTTCCTAATTCGGTATTAAATGGTTGCGAGATTGAATCGGAAACATTTAACTATGCATTAATGAACTTGATTTTAACAACAGGCGAATTAAATTCATCAAATTTTAATTGTTGCGATTCTATAGTGAAATGTAATCCGCTTGAGAAAGTAGATTTCATTCCCACTAATCCGCCGTATGGAACTAAAATGAACTATGATGATTTATCGAAAAAGTACGAATCAGAATATAAAGAACAGAAAGTACCAGAATTTAAAACCATTTATCCGGTGAAAACAAATGATGGGGTTGCTTTATTCCTGCAAATGATTGTTCATAAACTTAAAGTTGATGGATTATGCGTTGCCATTGTACCAAATGGACAATTACTATTTGGAAAGAATTTCGCAAAATTACGAAAATATATTATGAGCAAATGTCGCATCGAGAAAATCATATATACACCGGGTGGTGTGTTTAAACACGCAGGTGTTAAAACCGCAGTTCTATACTTGAGTAAAACTAACGGTGAAAACAAAAACATGAATATTAAATTTATGGAAACAACGAAGCAATTGACCAAACCTACCTTAATTGACACAATCGAAATTAACGCGGAAAACAAATGGTCATGGGACGCATCATATTACAAAGCACAAGAAATTCCTAATTGGAGCGGATGTGAATGGAAACCGATGGGGGATGTTTGTGAAATTGAATACGGAACTAGAATAACGAAAAGTAAAAGCGCTGTTAGAAACGGAAAATATCCAGTTTACGGAAGTGGATTCGAAACATTTAGAACGGATTCTTCAAATCGTAGTGGTTTAACATGCAAAATAGGAAGATTTGGCGTATCTCCTGATAATTGCGCAATTATCCTTGATAATGAATATTTCTTAAATGACAGCGGATTCACCATTAAAGGCAGATCTCAAGAACTTACCAATAAGTTTCTATTTCACTATTTGATAGGAATAAAATCCAAATTGTTTGCTCTCTGCGGGGGTCAGGCGCAAAATAACATAGATATGGAAGCCTTCAAGAAACTTAAAATTCCAGTTCCGCAATTGGAAGCTCAACAAAAAATTGTTGACGAGTTGGAAAAATTGGAAAAGTCTAAAGAATTAACCAAACAACAAATTCAAATGATGAAATCAGATTTAGAACAATGCCGAAAACACGTTAATCCTCCGTTTGTCAAACATAAGGAACAAATTGAATGGAAAAAATTAGGTGATGTATGTACTTCAGAAAGCGGAAATGCTTTAAAAAAATCTGACATAGTTGATGGTGAATTTCCTGTTATTGGAGGTGGGCAAAAACCGATGGGGTATCATAATAAATATAATACTGATGCAGATACAATTCTATGTTCTTCATCTGGATATGCCGGTTATATTAGCAAATATACTAAAAAGGTCTGGAAATCAGATTGTTTCTCTATTAAACCAAATGAAAAAATAACCAATAAAATGTACATTTATATGTATTTGAAATACAATCAAAATAAAATATATAAATTTCAAACGGGTGCTGGACAACCTCATGTTTACTGGAATGATCTTCAAAAACTTAAAATTCCAGTTCCGCAATTGGAAGTTCAACAAGAATTCGTAAAATTCTATGAAGCGAAGGAACAAAAAATAAATGAAATATTATCTAATATTAAAATGTTGGAAAGTCACCTTACATGGCTAGATGACCTTGGTAGAAACATAATTGAAGATATGATTTGTTCAAATTAATCAAATTCATCAAGAGCATTGGAAAATATAGCAGAATTGATATTATTTAATTTAGTGTTATAATAACACAACATATCAGGTGGAATCATAGAATTCATCTTACATATTAAATTATTTTTTTCGCTGTCTGTCATGAATTTTTCCCCAATAACTTCAAGAATTTTAGGTTCTAAATCTTTAATAACTTTTATGCATTGTTCTAATGTGTAGTATTTTTCATGTGATAAATCTTTGAATGAAAATCCTTTGTATATTTTTTCCGGATTCGTCGGATAGAATTCATTGTATTTGCTATTATAATACGTATGGTAATTATCTTCCGTCAATATATTTTTTTCTTTTAATGACTCTATGAATTCCGCAGTTGTCATAACTTGCTTTTTTTCTATAAAGTAATAATACGGCGAAGTCGATGTTCTGCTAATTTCTCCTTTTCTAAACATATCGCCGCATAGAGCAGCACATGTTGCTTCAGGAGTTTTCCCATCGGTTTTCCAAATACTTCGTGTTTTTATTTCTAACCATAATTGTTTAGACGTTCTGCTAATGTTATCTTTAAGCACGTGTAATATAGCGTCATTTAAAGTATTAATTTGAACGTTTAATTGACTATCCAAGAAGTTAAATATTTTTACATCAACTCCAAAATTTAAATTGTGTTGGGTTTTCGTATTTTTATCCTTTTCTAATTTTACAGTCTTTAGTCTTTTCGATTTATTTATTCCACTGTATTTTAATTCCTCTCGTAAAAACGGGTCTTGTGTGCTTATTGTTTTTACGATATTTAATATTTTTTGATATCGCATTCCGTCATTATATTCTATATTATCTAAATATGGTATAATTATTGATGCCTTTTTATCACTTTTATAATTTCTCAATACATCTTTATTTATTTTATATCTATTAATTAGGTTAAGCAAATCGGGATTCCGCAAAGGTCTTCCAAGTATTTGAATTATTTCCGCAATTGATTGCTTTGGGTCACAGAATACAACCGTATCCAAAGTTGTTATATTTACACCTCTGCTGAATAATTTACAGTTAATCATAATAGCGATATCATATTCGTCTGAAGTAAAATCATCGACGGATTGTTTTCGCTCACTACATGAATTTAAAGAATCTGCGGAAAATATGCCAATTCGTGAAGGTTTATCATTTAATTTAAAATCTTTAAACTCTTTGTCGCATATTTTCTTTAAATCGCGAACACCAATACCCTCTTTAGAATCACCCCCTATTTGATTAGTATACATTAATATTCTTTTTAAATTATAACCCGATACAATCATTTGCTTTAATAATTTACATGATGCATGATAATTTAAATATTTATCTTTATTTTTCGCACTAACGTCACCAATGCCATTAATACATTCAGGTTTAACAGAACCCATTACAATCTCATAATCACACAAAAATCCCTCACCGTGTAATCTTTTTAAATTCGCAGGTTGATTTAATTCTAACTTATTTCCAAAATAATTGATGTTGTTCATGACAACACAATTATTCTTTATTGAATTATAATCACCATATTTTGGCGATGCTGTTGCGAATAACATTTTATTTATGTTTTGTTCATAATTATTTTTTTTTAACCACAGTAGCGGTGAAATCTTTTTTGTTGATTTCACATCACATAATTCATCCGCCTCATCGGCAATAAGAAATATCTTCTTATATTTTTTCATCTTAAAAACAATTTCAAGTTTTTTAAATGAATGTATTGTTATGAATATAAATACTTTTGGGGAACACTCGCATTTATTTTTTATAATGGATTCATCTGTGTTTGCACCACTATCACTTGATATAAATATAGGTTCATGCTTTTTTAACTTACTTAACCATCTTTTTTTCATATCTCTCATTAGAGGTATTGACGGTAATACAAATATGAAACAATCATAAATATGATGAAAATTAGTAAATATTTGTTCATACAAAACAGTTTTCCCACCACCACAAAATACTTCCATATTAGTTCGTTTATTATCTGATGATATCCAATCGTATATTTTTTCATATAATTCCCGTTGATATCCAAATAGGATAACTTCATTATCATTTGTTAAAGCAGACTGTATTTTTTCTTTGCGTTTTTTAATTCTGGCACTGCGTTCTTCTCTTATGCGGATATTATATTCGCGAATATAATGTTTCATTTCGTCATTGTATTTACGTAATTCCTCACCATGAAGTACTCTAATATCAAAATCTTTTAATATTTCTTGTAGTTGCTTTATTGATGGCAGTTGGTCAAAATCAAACCATTCTATACCACCATTACCATTGTGTTTATTTGTGGTGTTATGGGTTTCATAATACTCATGTAAATAATCTTCTACGGCAATAGAATCAGGCTCAGATTTGCACTCAATTAAATAATTTAATTCGGGTTTATTACGTGGGTAACCAGTTGTTAATGCAATTATTCTATTTTTCACGAATTCGCATCGTCCAATTTTACGGTCATTATATACCAAATCAGCACATTCAAGTATATACACGAAATAACACATGGTGTATATTATTTTACTTAATTCAATTTTAAGTTTTTTAAGGGTATAAGATCTGAAAAATGTGTATATTGAAAATATCTAGTTAAAATTGAATTAAACTTTAGAATATTATAAATATAAGTCTAAACAATGAAATTGCGTATCAAACAATTGACTACTATGTTCTCACGAAACATTTGCTACGCATCCACAAAATTTATTGCTCGCTCAAAACACACCAGACATGTGTCTGAATATGGAATAATGGAGATCGAGTTTAACAAAAAAATACCAAACCCGACAATTAAAAAGCAGCATTCATGTGAATACTGCAATGGCACGGGTTATATGCCTTGTTATGGGTGTGATTTCTCCATACATAAGCATTGCAGTGTCTGCAATGATAAATGGTATATTGTTTGTGAAATTTGTGGAGGATCTGGTATTTCGCATACAATATTTAATTAGTATTTTTATCTAAAATATGGAATTATATTTTTTTATATTATTAATATAGTATAAAAAAATGAGTGGTAAAAAATTCTTCGTATTTAAAACCAAAAGTGGTGAATTCATAGGTCACATGTTAAAACAAACCGAAAACGATTTAATGTATGGATTGGAGTATAAAACACAACCAGCTGGAGAAGTTTTGTATAAAACTAAAGATAAAAATGGTAATGATCTATCAGTGATAGAAAATCCCGATGCAAACATTGTGTCTCTAAAAGATTTTGACGAACAATATAATGATGTGACTAGAGGAATTAAATTAACAATAAGTGATTCTAAATTTAGTGGTTGTGTTGGTAAACTAATAAGCGAATATAAGAATGAATCTCCGACAAAAAAAACTGCAGCAAAAAAGAAACCCGCGAAAAAGAAACCATCAAAAAAGGGAGGAGCGAAAAAGAAATCTAAAAAGAAACCTAAAAAGAAATCCAAGAAGAAGTCCAAGAAGAAGTCCAAGAAGAAGTCCAAGAAGAAATAAGTAATTTCTTAGTTTTTAAAAATGAATATATATTTTTTAATTATACATTAACAATGGCTCTAGTTGCAACAAGTAAATCGTTGGCAAATGTTGGGTCATCGTTGACCAAACAGTTTAAAGGTTTTAATATTTGAGTTAGACCTGTAGATGGATATATTCACGCAACTGATATGTGCAAAGTTGGAAAGAAGAGATGGAACGATTATTACACAAATAAGAGAAACAAAGAGTTTATAAATGAACTATCAAGTGATACCAGAATTCTGGTATCACTTTTAATACAAGCAAAAAAGTATGGACCATACGAATCACGTGGCACATGGGTTCTCATCCACACATTGCGATAAACTTGGCACAGTGGGTTTCACCTATGTTTGCGGTCAAAGTATCCGGATGGGTGGCACGATTCATCTCAGGAGACCTAACACTGGCAAATGAAATTGTTGCAAATGCAAATACAACAACTGGCAAAATTAATAATATAACTATTAAAACAGATACCGAAACTGGAGAGCAACTTGCATTCTTTGAGCAACTTAATAAAGGTGATTACAAAGGGCATATTGACTTTCTAGTTCATAAAGATAAGATTCAGTAACTGCAAGATAAACATGCAGGAATTATTGCTAAAAAAGAAGATAAGATAGATTCGTTGGAAAGGTTAATATTGAATCATCACAATGATATCCAAAAATTGTTCAAAACTAACAAGAGAAGAAGTTAAAAATGTAAATCGTAAATTAGATATTGTTTTACCTCAGCGCGTCAATATTAATTCTAACTCAAATGAACATCCGCAAATTTATATACTATATGATAAATCAGCCGAATCGGATGATTTTAATTTATACGTTATGCGATGTCAAAAAAAATATTACAAAAGACAAAAAAATAAATTAATGCAAGAATGGGGCGGACATGACATTGTCCTGATATTTAAAATTAAGCAACCTAATGCAGTTATATTTTGAAATAAAATAAAGAAAGATATGTGTCATAAATTAACATTTTGGAAGAATACAAATTGGTTTAAATTGGATAATATGCCAGTTCGCGGATTTAAAATAGAACTTATTAGATATGAAATGCTCAGGACTGAATGCTGATTCAATATTTCCAAGGTCTATATTTTTTCCATTTTAATTTTTTTGATTATCGGATTTTCAAGTTTAATCTTGTCACGATGCTCTTTATGGTAATCAAATTCACAATTGTGTTTATCGGCATATCGATGTTTCATACAATAATAATTATTGCACTTACACAACATATATGTTAAATTAATTTTTTTTCTACATATTGCACATCGTATTTTTTTCTTTTTTTTACATTTTTTAGTTTTGCATTTAACATCATTAGATGAATCTTCTGAAATTGATGTCATTTGTAGTATATCATTTTTATAAAGATTATTTCAAATTTGAATTAAATATATAAATATATAAATATATCTAAATTCACAACTATGAACTCAAAATCTAAGTTTGATTATGCGAAAAAACAAGTTAATGATTTTTCATATCAATCAAAGGTACATATGTTGAGCTTTTATGTGTTGGGTGATAAAGAAAATGAGATAGATTCAAATGTTACCGTAACTAATAAAGAATTATTTAAATCTGATTTACCTATACCAGAAGGTGTGTATGATGCACACATGGGAACAACGGACCATTTATGGATATGCGAAACATGCGGCAACCATAAATCTAAATGTCCGGGTCATTCAGGTAGCATTGAATTAAAATATCCTGTAAAAAGTCCTATATTTCGTGAATATATACTTAAATGGCTTAAAGTTGTTTGTTTCGAGTGTGGTTCATTACTTTCCACGAAACCTATAAAGGCAGTAAAATCAAAATTACTCGCTGAATATGTAAAAGTCTCGAAAAATATAAATGAATGTCCGAAAACTTCATGTAAAGCATATCATCCTAATATTAGTAAAGACAAGTTTGAGCAATCAACGTTCTTTGCCGAATATTCAGATGGGGGTATTAGCAAGCAAGAGGAGTTATACAATCATAAAATAAAGACCGTTCTTGATAAAATTTCGGACGAGACAGTTTTATTTATGGGGAAACCATTACGATCGCATCCAAAAAAATTTATTTTATCAATAATTCGAGTCGCACCAAACACTATCCGTCCTGATATACGTCGGGTTGGTGGTAATCGATCCAATAATAGTGATGTTACTGCGTTAACAAAAAATATTATTGAAATCAACGAATCATTACCGGATATTATACCAAGTAATGAGAAAATTGATAAAGATTTGCGCGAGATGTATTTTAATTTAGATATGGCATATTTTGAAATGATTAAAGGTTCATCTGGTTCAAATAATCAAGTGCGCATGTTAACAAATACTAACAAAACGCCTAATTCTATAGCTAATAGAATTCCGAAAAAAGAGGGAAGAATACGAAGGAATCTCATGGGTAAGAGAGTTCGATATATGATGAGATCGGTCATTACAGGTGATAATATGTTAAAAGTTGATGAAGTAGGTGTCCCCGTATGTATTGCGAAATCTTTACAAGTTCCGGAAACTGTTAGACCTTACAACAGAGACAGACTAATGACATATTTTATGAATAAAGATAAAACGTATCCAGGGTGCTCGGGTATTCGGGTAGGTGGTAGAGATTTATATCGCATTGATTATTTTGACGAAGATTACCAACTTCAAGATGGTGATGTCATTATGAGAGATATGATTACCGGCGATGTTATCGGATTTAATAGACAACCTTCACTACTATTCAGTAGTATGTCATGTCTCAAAGTTATTGTGTTGCATACTGGTGATGCACTAAGAATGAATGTATCGGCATGCAATTTTTTCAACGCAGACTTCGACGGAGACGCGATGAACGGATTAGCAGCTAGTAATATACAATCTCGCAATGAATTAGCTAAGTTATCATCAGTTGGTAATTGGTTAATTTCATATAAAAATAGTGCACCAATGGTGGGTGCATTTCAGGATGCATTAATTGGCATGTCGGAATTCACGCGGTCTTCGGTTTATTTAAATAAATACCACGCGATGAAACTATTCTCTCAAATCGACACAACAGGAAAAGACTTTACATTCTCTAAGAAAAAATACCAAAGTCGCGAATTAATAGAGTTGTTCCTGCCAAAGATTAATTATCCTAAGAAAAACGCACAAATATACAAACCACAGTATACACCATTCATTAAATATGACCCAAAGGATATTTCAGTTGAAATCAAACGGGGTAATTTATTAAGTGGTGTATTGGATAAATCAACAATTGGTCAAGGAACACGTGGTTCAATTATTCATATTATCAATAACGAATATGGCAATGAAGTAGCACTAGATACAATCTACTGCTTTCAACAAATTTCAACATCATTCTTCTACCAGCATGGATTTACAGTTGGTATAGCAGATGTAAACATTTCTGATGAAGCTGTTCGCAAAGTTAAGGATAAAACAGCTGCAATGATTCTGGAATCCAGAAGAATCACTAAAAAATTAAACTCAAATAAATTAGTTGCACCTATTGGAATTCCACTATCGGATTTCTATGAGATGGAACAACTTAATGCACTTGAACCAGGTGATGATTTTGTCGAACCTATTTTAGCAGATATAGATTTCGCAACAAATAATATTGCGAAACTTGTGTTCTCTGGTTCTAAAGGCAAAGAAACAAATGTCATAGCAATAAATGGTGGTGTTGGGACGCAGGCAATCAATAACAAGCGCATGGAACGACATTTTGGATGGGGACGAACATCTCCTTATTTCCTTCGATATGATATGGAACCTGATTCACTTGGGTATATTTCTAACTCATTCCGCGAAGGAATATCTCCTGATGTATTCCCGTTTGCAGCATCCGAGGCAAGGCACGGGCTGATTAATAATGCCCTTTCAACCAGTATTACCGGAAACCAAAATCGTCTAAGTATTAAAAACTTAGAATCTGTATTAGTTGATAATATGTATAAATCTGTTAAAGACCAAAACATGATCCAACCTTTGTATGCAGAATCAGGTTTAGATCCACGTAAAACCGAGCGTGTAAAATTCTTAACTGTTATGATATCCGATAAAGAAATGACAGACTATGAAACTAAGCTAAATGATGTTGATAAAATATACAGAAATAAAAGTGTCGAAGCCGCATTAAAAGAGGAATATCAGCAATTAGTAGATGACCGAAATGAATACAGGGATATATTTATGCACATCGAAGATAACAATCCTGGAATATCACTTGTTGACAATGCACATCAAATGCCTGTTAATGTATATCGCATTATTGAAGATGTAGTTTATAACTACAAAGAAGAAATAATGCAATTGCCTAAGTCTAAGCAAATTTTAGACCCAATTAAAACAATTAAAGATGTTAAGGAGTTATGTCGGGTATTACCATATGCATATTTCAATGAAATTCAAGAACGAAACAATATGAAAATACCAAGTTTCATTAGAACATCAACTACATTAGTATGTATCTTAATTAGAAGTTATTTATGTACATCTAACTTAATTAAGAAAAAAATTAATGACGATTTACTTGATGTGATAATAAATAAGATTCGTGTGACATATAAAAGAGCTTTAATTGATTATGGATGTGCTGTCGGAATTATTGCCGCACAATGTATTTCCGAACCAATGACGCAATATGTGTTAGATTCTAAACATAGGTCTGGTGGTGGTGGTGGTTCGAAGACAAGCACCATCGACAGAGTTAAAGAAATTCTCGGTGCAAAAAATACTGAAAAGATGAAGAATCCATCTATGTTAATTCTTCCATTAAAAGAATATGAGTGCACAAAGGTTAAAGTTCAAGAAATCGCGAATCATATTGAAATGATGGATTTTAATAGATTCATTAGTGCAACTAGAATATTCTTTGAAGAGTATGGTAAGCCCAAACACAGTAAATACAAACATGAATCACAAATGATTAAAAAGTTTGAAAAATATAACTACGGTATTGACATACCCAATGATTTAACTAAATGGTGTATTCGATTTAATATTAACAAAGAGGAAATGATTTTAAATAGCATGAAACTTGAAACAATTATTACAATGCTTCGTAAAAAATTTCCTAACATATTCTATGTATATACTCCAGAAAATGTTGAAGATGTTATTATCAGATGTTATGTACAAAATTCCATTATTAAATCAGGTCAAAGTATTGATGAAGAATATATTATCGAACTTATGAGAAAAATACGCACTACCGTGATACGAGGTATTAAAGGTGTCAAATCAACAGATGTTACTAAGGTAGTAAAGTCCTTTATTACGGACGAAGGGTCCATAGATACAAAGGTGACGTATGGAATTTCCACAAATGGTTCAAATATGGAAGATGTACTTAGCAATCCATATGTTGACAACTACCGGTCTCAGACAGATAGTGTTATTGAATTCGCATCAATATTCGGGATAGAAGCGGCCCGACATAAAATTATCAATGAGTTGCGTAAAGAAATGACTGGTATCAGTAAAGAACATTGTACAATTTATGCAGATGAAATGACATATTCGGGACATGTTACATCAATTCACCGAACCGGTTTGCAAAAAAGAGAAATGAGCAATGTTGCTCTTAGACTTAGTTTCCAATCTCCTATTCAGGTAATTGAAAATGCAGCAATTGACGGACTTATAAACAAGATAACGGGTATATCCGGACCACTAATCTTAGGCACGTCACCTGATATCGGAACAGCATATAACAAACTCATAGTTAATGAGTCGTTTGTAACTAATTATTATAAAACATATAATAAGAAGATTGACGATGAATTATAAAGTATTTGGTTTACAAATTACTTTAAAATATTTTTTTTTAAAATTGAAAACGGATATATTAAAATATAAATTTGCCGCAATGAGTGCTATGATGAAAACAAATTACGCGATTCTTGCAAACCGAGCATTATGCAAAATCTTACCAAATATTCTGATATCTGAAATTATCAGTTATTTAGATATTGAACAAGCAGAAGTGCGGTATACGATTTATAAAAAATTGTATTATAATTTAGGTGCTGAGTTGTACACTATTACTTATTATACTGACCGAACATCGCAACAGAAAAATATTAGAATTGCTAAATACAATAATAAATATTATATTTTAATGAGAGATATGGTAGAATGTCGTACTTTTCATAAAACTGTTGATGTTGCTTTATATACTTACAACAACAATAACAACAACAAATGTGTTTATCTTGAAGGATTTGGTAGATGTAAATATTTCATTGAATGCTCAGATAACACCATCCCTGTAAATAAATTCTCATTAAGTGTAATACAAATAGTTAAAAATCTGAAAAACTATCCATGTACTAATATTTCTAACTCGCGTAAATGCATTACACTTACTCCCGAATCATTATGCGAACTAGCGTCAAAAAAATGGGGATAGTAAACTATGTATGCATATATATAAATGATTTTCCAAAACCCAAACCAATTAGTTTGTGGTATTTTTTTAATTTCGCTAATTTTTATAATGGTTGGGCATGTATTTAGAGAACAAGTGCAAAATGCGTTAAAACAAAAATTATTTCATGTTAAGGCATTTGATATTGATTGGTGGTCAGTTACCCATTTATTGTTATACATGTTAATTGGCTTTATAAAACCTGGATTCACACTCACCTTTTTTGTAATAGGTATATTGTTTGAAGTATTTGAAGATATGTGTGCATCTGATTCAGCTACACAATTACTTGATTGTGTCAACCCAGCAAAAAAAAATAGTATTTGTGGTAAAATTATGTGCAATGGATTTGATGATTCATATTGGTACGGAAAATTCGATGATATATTTGCCAATTTATTGGGATATGTAATCGGTAATTCAATTAGAACTACTTACTTTTAAAGGATCTTCATATATAATGTCACCTAATTTAATTTTGCTAAGATATTTAATCTTTACATTCTTCATTCTGCCGTCAAATTCTAAATCAACACGCGACCCGAACTTAATCATACCTAAATAATCACCGGCAGAAACATGTATATTAATTTCGTCAGATGATGATATTCGTCTAGGCAAGAAACCAGCTATTTGTGTTATTTTTACATCACCTATATTGGTTTTCATATGATGAATTTTTTTTTCGTTATTTCTTGATTTATCCATGTCAATCACGATATTAAATTCGCCGGTTTTGTCATAAATTCTTTTTGTAACTATACCATTTATTGGATATATTTGAGTATGATTATTAAACACATCTAGATAGATTGATATGTAGATGCGACCATTTATTTCTTTTAAATATGTCACTAATCCTTCAGCAGGTGATACAACAACATCATCACCGACCGATATATTAGTTGGTGTAAATCTATAAAATATAGATAATAATATTATGATGATGAATGATACGCATGATACGCTATCATTGGTCGATAGCATACCAATCAGTAATGCTAATGAAATTAAGGGTGATTCTTTTAGCAACAATGATTGCATTATTTATATAAGATAAATTATTTTTTTTAAAATTCATCTTCAAGAGTTTCATCATCCCACCAAATAGAGTT
>JAAHTH010000314.1_pt1 | contig 45768 bp, 36 predicted proteins | sample 6116091 | NCBI WGS metagenome assembly JAAHTH01 (sample SAMN13939990, study PRJNA603662) | sponge metagenome | isolation source: marine sponge | host: Mycale hentscheli | place: New Zealand | collected 2006 | reverse complement strand
TTGAGCGCCTGTAGCACCTTGATTTCCTGTAGCACCTTGAGCACCTGTAGCACCTTGATTTCCTATGTCGCCTTGAGCACCTTGAGCGCCTGTAGCACCTTGATTTCCTATAGCACCTTGAGCACCTTGAGCGCCTGCAGCACCTTGATTTCCTGTAGCACCTTGAGCACCTTGAGCGCCTGTAGCTCCTTGGGCTCCTGCAGATGAAGAGGAATACTTAACAAGTTTAGTTGCAGAATCCCAAACTAAAAATTTATCAGGATCTGTATCTTCAATAACGGCATCGATTTTTATATCCCCATCCACATGAAGCTTCGAGGATGGACTTGCTGTACCTACGCCAACATTGGTGCCATTATCATATAATGCCCCTGTCGTTAAAGTGTCTTCATCAGCCCAACGAGCTACATAATTAGCAATACCAGAGCCTCCTACGCCAGATAAAACATCTTCGATCTGTTTCCATTGAGGGCCTCCTTCTTCAGAGGATAGAATGTAACCTGCTTCACCAGTGGTATTTTGCGAATCATATAAGTATCCGCTTATTTGAGCATCCCCACTAACATGAAAATGATGTTCAGGAGTGCTTACGTTAATTCCAAGACCGCTTCCACTTGAAAATAAATTATCAGATATATTTAAAACATCTAAATCAGCATTATAAAAAGCCAACCCACTATTAGTATCACCATTAAATAAGCCTGTTTGATAACCTGCTCCAGTTATAGCAGAAATTATATCTCCTGTGGTAATTGACAAGTTGTCTGATGCATCCCCAAAATTGCCATCCTCATCTTTCGGTCTCACAGAGAACTTGTAGCTGCAGTCAGGCTGAATATCATAAGAAAATCTTGGTTCGTATTCTGTCAATAAAAAACCTGATAAATTTGTAGCAACTAAAGACCCTGTGGCACCTGTTTCTATTGCGAAATAACCACTGCTAATAATATCTCCTTGCGGCCCTGTAGCATTAGGCCCACTAGGGTCGTTAGATATATATGTTAGGACTCCTCCTGTCGCAGCATCTGCATACGTGCCAGTGTAGATGCCCGAATTATAATAACCACCACTTGGATAAAAAACCCAATCTTCAGTATTTTGGTCAAACGCAAACCCAAAGTAAATTTTTTGACTTAAAGTGTTTCCCGCTGGAACAGCCACTTCTGAAATCAAAGATTGCCCGGTTAAAAATTGAGGAGGTAAGTTTTTGCTTGAATCAATTAATAGCGTATGTTCCTTCCATTGTATACCTGTAGTGTTATAGGTTGCAAAAACAGGCTCTGCGTTCAAACCGCTATAATAAAAATCTTGAGTTGAAAAATCCTGACCTAAATAATGAAAATCTATCCTTTCCGCACCCGTGCCATGCACGATCTTATTTACGCCATCAATAAAAGGAGGTTGTATATAAAAGCTATCTGATTGTTCTAAAAGATCTCCAGATTGTAATACTTTAACTTCATAATCCGCTAAACCTATAAAATCTCTATTGAATTTTGCTACAGCTTTTGTGTTTATTACTCTATTTAGGTTATCTCTTTCTATAGTAACCTTACCTTCTAAACCTGTAGGCTTAACGTTAAACTTTAAGGGGTCAATACTAAAAGTTTTAACTGACGAAGGAAAAACGTAAGCATCACCAGTCCCGTATTGATCTGAAGCCACAACAGTATAATACAAACCTGATTCACTAGGGACTTGAATATTTAACCCAAAAGTTGCGTTTGGATTCCCAACTAAATTCTTTTCATGGCTAAATTGGTGAGTCAGAGAGCCTGACCCAGTGGGGTTGATAGTGTAGCCACTGTAAATCGCTGCGTAATACCCAATAGACCTAATTCCTGAAACTTTCTCTAACTCAGGATCAAAACCTAGGGAATTCGCTCCTATATTTACAGATAAGCCTGTAACATTTGGTTTTGGCGAGTTTAAAAAATACGTGCCAGTATGGGACCGGTTGTAGTAGTCGTTAGTTGATACTTCGAATCTAAATCTTCTAGGATCTTCACCGCTAGAACTTTGAAAATCATTGATTAAATCTTTTATATCAACTTTAAAATCATTTTTTTTGTACCCTGTAGCAATGCTTTTAATTAGTTTTCCAGTCTCGTCTTTAATGCTTAAATTGTAACCGTAAAAACTTTGTAGCTCCACTATTTCATTTTCAGGAATTATTGATTTTGTAGCCGGGTTTATCAGGTGCCAATGCAATACAGGATCACTTGTATAAAATTCACCGCTTGCTACTATAGATCCAAATTTAGGAGCGTCCCCCTGATTAAACAGGGGTAGATTATAATCAAAAGGAAAAGGCTCTTTATTCGGGTGGTCGGCAAATTCATTCCTAATACTAAACCCTGACACTCTTAATGCTGCGCCAAAATCTTCTGGAGATTGATTTAAAAATTTGTTAAATGGCATAACTTATAATCCTAAACTTTCTAACTTGTAATCTCTGTCGTATACGTATATGTCATAATTTATATATCTATATGCGTTTGAGTCTCCTAAAAATACACTAAAACTTGTGTTATCGTACCCATCCAAAGCAAACCTGACTTTTTGCCCATCTTTATAAACTTCAACCATGTACCCGCCTATATCCGAAAGAGGCAGATTTGTAATTACCTGAGAGAAATCAACATTTAAGGCTTTATCTCTAGATGTTTCATTTTTAGAGAAGTAAGCGTCATAATAATTTGAATCTAAAGATGATGGTATGATTTGATCACTTGTAGGATTTGAACTCGATATTGGGTCAGGTAAATCTGGAATTTTAAATTCTATTGTTTTGGAGTCTTGATTGGGTTTAAGGTTTTTATCTGAATCTATCGCTTCAAATTTAGTACTATTATACTCCATCCCTGTTACTATATAATCGTTTAATGTCCCCTCTGAGATAGATACAACCCTGTACTGTGCATCTTTAATATCGTATTCAGCGTTCGAATTCGCTACAGACCATAAAGACCCTACAGGTATAGAGTTAAAATCTTCGTCATTAGCCTCTAGTATTTTCACAACATTCCCGTCCGAAACAGACTGAATGGTGAAAGTTTTTATTTGAACTTGCCTTGACGAATCGACTTCAGACTGACTTAACCCCGTTTTAATAGAAGGGTCATTAAAAGATGCTTCGATATTCAATTTTGCATTCTTATTGAGTTGCCTCACAGAGGTGTTTGCTTTAGGCACTATTAAAGTTATAGTTTGTCCAACTATATCCTCCATCACACCTTTATCTAAAGTCACAGTTTTGTCTCCGTAATCTATCTGAGATACCCTGCCTCCGTATCGCTTTGTGCTCTTGAGTTTATCTTGAATTTTTATTATATCTCCGGGCATCAAATAACTAGCCTCTATACCTGAAGAAAATTGAACTAATGATGTTTCTGTTTGGTTTGTGTATAAGATCCATTTTCCTATGCGATGAGCTTGAGACTTAGATGTTGTGCCTAAAGCGACAATTTCTTTCAGGAGGTATCCGTATTCCCTCATTGCCGCTGTATCTTCGATGTATTCAGCCTTAGGCTTAAAACTATCTTCTTTATCATTATACCTAACCAAAACTGCGCTATGCCTACCAGTTCTAGCGCTACCTGAATAATTGAACGTTCCATCTTTCACATTGGAATTGTTAAAAAGCATTATTGGCTCTTTGAATTTATCATTGGAGACAAACAAGTAGCCATTGCTCCAGTATATCATACCTCTAAATATTGCAGATATATCATTGATCACGTTTGTTATCGATTGCAATTTATCTAAATAAATATTACATGTAAATCTAGGCTCTAAAATCTCTAAAACACCATCGTACTGAACTGATAGGTTTCCGCTACGAGAAATCTGATCTACAGCTTTGCCGCTTATATAATCTTTTACAGAACTGTCGCTGGAATTTCTGTTCTGCTGCCAATATTCTAAAATCCATTTGTAAGCGCTACTTTTCTGCTTGGAAGATAAAAAACTAACCTTCAGAGATGGGAATCTTTTAAAAAACGAATCAGGAGAAGGTCGCTCAACTAAAGCAAATTTAAATATATCACCTTCAAACCGGGGGTTAAAAACTACCCTTTTGTAACCCGTATTTAAGCTGGTTCCGGAGCCGTTCTTCTCAGTGTTCAGGTCTAATAAGCATACTATATCTCCCTCTGTAAACCTATTGCTCAACTCCTCTTGACTTAAACCCAAAGAGGAGTTGTCTATTTCGACCTCCCTTCCTTCAGCTTGCATAGTAAAGGGTGTTTTATCGTGCAGTCCAGAATTGCCAGTAGGCACTAATTCATCGCAATACTTGCTTATAAAATATAAATTCCACTTATCTAAGTATTCCTTTTTAAACCCAAATTTACCTGCGCCATATCTTTTATTAGTCAATATGTCATAAAGTATCCAAGCTGGGTTGTCCGTCCATTTTAAGTCTTTTGAGAAGGTTCCATCCCAATCTCCTGTGTACACCCTGCTTTCAGTATCGTAATTACTAGGCACTTTCACTTTTAGTAGTTTTAGGTCATAGGTTCTTGTTGGAACATTAGAAAATGATCTTGCGTCAAAAACCGTCCCTATTATAGCGGAATGTGGATAATTCAAGTTTTCATAAACTACTTCGTTTACAGTTTGAACTGCTAGAGATTTAACGTGGCTGTATTGATCCGTTGCAGGCTCCTTATCAACTCTAAAAATTGACAATTGACGGTCAATACCTTGTACAGCAGGAGGCAAAGGCACATAGTAACTCCTAACGTAAGGTGAAGTCGCAATACCTTTGATATTGCAAAATAAATAAACAACTGACCCGTTTTCACCCAATAATACCTCGTCACCTTGGTATCCTACTTTTATAATAAACCCAACACTGTTTGGTTTTGTGCTGCCTCCAGCTTTTTGGATTGAGCAATCCATGTTTATCATTAAAGCGTTTACACTGTCATTTGAAATGGTATGAGATAATTTTACCGGTTGATCTTTTTCGTATTTTTTGAGAGTATCTGCTAGCTTACCAGTCTTAAACACAGGGAAAGCTACATTACCATTCCACCCGAGCTCAAATGTTGAAACTGTAGAGTTTTCATTTTGCAAAGAGTCCGATTCAAAAATTAAGTTCTCCAATGCGTAATTAGGAGCTAAACCGGGAAGCTTAACATTTAAGTTGAAAGTTTGATAATTATTTCTAAAGCTTAAACTATTATTTTCAAATTGAAGTAAAGGGTCTTGGTTATGAGTCCCTACCCTATAATCCATAAATGTCCTATTAAAGTTCAATGTGTCCGATGAACTATTTTTCACAGGAACATCGTTAAGATACACTCCTTTCAACACGCTTTCATTGGATGAGGAATTGTTTGTAGTTATTACATCTTGACCTAATTGATCACAAAACCCTTTTATCGGTCCCTCACCTACCATATCTATAATTTGATAAATAGAGACTGATTCTAAGGTTCCGTCGCTGCCATGATTTGCATTCGGGCAAATATTTTTAATAGTTAATTTTTTCCAGAGGTTGACGTAAGACTGTTGAAAATCCCCCTCAAAAGTCCAGTCTGTATATTTATACCGATTTGCTTGCTGCAATTCTGATGTTGATATGTTGGCTACCATAATTTAGTTATTCTGTATCACTATTTGAATCACCCTCCGATACCGCCGCCCCTTCACTCTGTTCCACTAATTCTGACGAGTTTATAGTCTTATCTGATAAGACGTTATAAAAAGTGCTAGAATCAAATTTATCCCTATCCACATTCAATAGGTTGACAGATATAACACTCCCCCCAACCCTCAGTCTTCCATATCCAACTGCTACCGGTTGACCTTGAGCAGCTACATTTTCAGCTTTACTGAAAACAAACGAGGTGGTGTTTACAACCTCTGGATCATCGGGCGCTAGCATTTTAGATATAATCATGCTCAAGCCAAAAGAAACGGCGGCGGTTATAATCGAACCCACTACCATGCCTGCGAAAGTCAACGTTACCGCTCCAGTAGCAGCCGTTGCAGTCAAAGCCGTGATTTTTGCAGCGATAGTAAAGCCTACAGCGCCCATAAGGATGGGTAATATCACTATTTTTTTACCAGCTACTTTAATCTGGCCAAAAAAAGAAGGGTCTACAACTTTCCCGTCAACAAAAATGGAAAAATATCTTTTTTTATTAAATTGTAGGTATTTTCTTAATTTGCCAGTATTAGACTCTATTGCTACTAGTATCTCTCTAAGCGTAGAGCAGCTTAAACGATGGTAAGATCCAACTATATCGCCTAATCTGCCCTCTATGTGAACTTCAGTCATTCACTGTATTATACACAATTAAATAGAAAAATAAACCGAATAGGGCAAATCAAACCTATACAAAGAAAAGTTTTTATTTTTTTTAGAAAAAACAATACAATTGTAATGATGTTCTTGGCACGCTTCTATATCTATTTGGCTGGGAGTAGCATCGTCTGAAGGATGAGAATGCCAAATAAATTGTATAGACTCGCTCATATAAATATCGTAATATTTATTCGGGTCCATGCAGAAAGAGTTTTTCTTTTCTTTGGATTGATTCTTTACAATGTGGGTTTGTATGTTGGTCGTTATACCACATTTCTCATTTACGCTATCTCTGCAATAGCACTGTATCTGCGAACAAGAATCAACGAAATCTGTAAGACTCAATTGACGGAAACCCGCCAAAAGGTAAACCTTTTCTATATTCTCCATATAACTGAAACCTATTTTGGCATCCTGTTAGTTTTTTAGAGCACTGATCCTGAACCCAGTAAACCTTTTCATATCTAGGGTCCTTATCAGCAGGCGAATCCTGTATACATACAAAAAATGTATCTGGATCATCTTCAAGGTTTTGCTCAGAGTCAGACAAATTCATTTTAGCTAAATTTTGAAATTTACTTTTAATCCTGACCACATCACCTCTTATATAATCAGACACTGTTTTGCTGTAGTCCCCTCTCCAAGTTAAAGCTTTAATGTTGTAGCCTTCTTTTTCGAAAAATAATTTATCGTTTTCGTCTGCTACAGGTAAACCTAAATTGCCTAGCTCAACCCCTCCAGAAGTAAAAACCGTTGATGGGGTTTTAACTGATACATTCTCATTGTCTATAATCTGATTATTAAAATCTGATAGCTGCCCATATTTACACCCTGTCCCCCTATACCTCCACGGGCAATAGTTAGCAATCATTATTCTAGCAGGCAATTTTACGTTCTCAAATTCTAAAGGGGACACCAGCTCGAACTCTATAAATAATTTATTTTCCGTTGTTTTTTTGTTTATGATATAAAACTCATCGTCAAACCTAGACTCCGAATTTGGCACTGCGAATGGATTAAAATTATTGGGGAAATTAGAATTATCTATGAATTTTAAAAAAACTCTTTTTCTTGTGAACGTGTTGCCAACAAGGTCCGCCCTACCTTTCAAAACGTCAGTGATAAACCCATCAACATTAGCTAGAACCAAAGAAGGTCTAGGCATTTGCCCATCTGCTCTTTTATCGAACTCTGAAGCTTGAACAGGTAAAGAGTAATACGGAAAAGAGTTGAAAAATAAAACTTCACTTGTAATAGCCCCGGGGTGAAAACGGTATACACCATCTTGCTCCCCTAAATCTATTTCATACAACTCTATAATTGTGTCTGGAAGTAAGTCTAGTAACGATGAATTATGATCTTGTGTTGCCATTTTGGTATTTTATTTAAGAAGAAGGTTATTAGGGTAGCACAATATACCCTGCCATGCCATTTTTCATCTCTAAAGTGTTTGTCGGGACTTGGTTAGATTGCTTTACAATTTCCTCGGATCTATTTGACCCTGTTATTGATGACACATTGGTTAAGTTGAATACTCTATTTTTATTTACTAAAAAGGCATTGACCGCCTCTCTTTCAGATGTAGATAGATGTTTATCAAATAACACTATATCCGATATACAAAAACTCGCCTTGTCTCCCCCTAAGGTAGCTAAATCGAACTCATTAAAGTAAAGGTTTGAATTTATTATTGTGTTTGATGATTGAAGATTAGTACCAGAGTAAACGTTATGGATAAATCTATTTGAATTTATTTTTTTCATGCAAACGTTATACACAAACGAAGATTGCGGCTTTTCAAAACCGCTTCCCGAGCCCCAAAATTGATCCTTAAAGCTAAACCTATTGTCCTTTAAGCCCATAGATTCTACAACTTTTATACTATCATTGTACAAGTAGGATTTATTAGTTTCTTGACCCCAAGAATGCAAATTAAAAAATCCCCTACTGTGCCCTCTATCCCCGGGGAATTGATTAAAACCAAAACCGTCTGTAACAGGTATAATATTATAAAACAAATCAAACCCTTCCATACTGTTTCTAAAATAAATATCTGCAGCATCTGCATCCAACACATTTTTGAAAATCATGCTTTTGTTTCCCGCAAAACATATGGCCGACCCAGAGCCAAAATATTTCACATCATTTCCACTGTCTCTGAAACGGGGTTTGTAAGCATTGGGTTGCTCCAAGTAAGGGATATTAGAATTTAAAGCGGTTGCATATTCAGCCGCCTCCCATTTTTCTACTGTTTGATTATCTGTCGCTTGAGTCGTTCCTGTATTATAAGCTTTTTCGTCTGATGTCCATCTCGCAAAAAAACCATCAATACTGGATATACTTGAATTAGCTTTCGATCTTTTTATGTAAAATAAGTTAGATCTAAAATTGCTAAGGCTGTATGCGGTCGCATTTGCAGCTTGCGCATCAATGGCGTAGCCAGCAAGACCGGGAAGCTTTGCATTAGATCTATAACCTCGATTATAACCATTGTATATAAACAAAGCGTCTTCGTTATCCTGACCTTTGCCCATAGCCCCAAAAACCCCCCCATCTCCGCCTGAACCTATTCTTTGCGTAAAATGCTTGGATGTTCCTGATCCGGCGCCCTCAAGGTTTCCATCTCCTTCTAAATAATTTAAATTTCTTTTTACATTTTTACCTCCTTTTGAAACGAATCCTTGGCCACCACCGCCTATTCCAGCCATACTTAGACCTATTAAATCTAAAACTGTAAGACTTAAAGTTTCAACGCTTCTTCCATGTGCTACCTTTTTTGTCAGCACTACTTTTGTAGGGTCTTCATTTAGATTTATATCAAATTTCCCAATAATTTGAGGAGCATTACCAAAATAATCAAGCACCTTATCAGAAGTCCAAGTAGTGTCCCCGCCTCCACCTCCACCTCCACCTCCGTATATCTTTGACGTGTAATCGGCAAAAATTTTAAATTCAGCTATGTTGTTATCTGTTATTTTGATTGCTGCTTCACCATTTGAACCGTCTGTAGATGGAGCTGTACCAACGTATTTTATTATGTTTGGACTCCTTATTGATGCGCCTGATCTAGCAAATTCCCCTTTGATCCACCCGCCATCACCACCATTCCCTCCCTTACCTGCAATCAATGAGTTTTTGCCTAAGATAAGCAGGGTTTTTACTTCAGAATTATTTGCATTTTTAATTTGACCCCCGGTTTCTATAGCCGCTTTACCTTCCGTTTTTGAGCCAATCGTATAACCATCATCAACTACCACATGATAGCCCGAAAAATTATCAGTAAAGGTTTGTAATGATAAATTCCTATTATTCAATTCCTGATTGAACTTGGAATTTATGTTTACGTCTGATTCATTATCCTTCAGATAAGTAACCATCGCTTGTTTTTTGATCGTTTTTGCATTTAGTATAGTAGAAGGGTCTACACTGTTGTTGTCCGGTAATGTAGACGATCCTGTAACTAACCCTGTCAGGATATCATTATTTAAGCCGTCATAAGATAAATCCGCAACGCCGTATCCATAAACCCAATCGCTCGTCGTTCTGACTGTAGACTGATCTAGGTCGTAATGGATACCTCTTATCCTGTAGTAATGATCGGTATCAAAACTTAAATTATCATGCAGGTAATCTTGATTTCCTATCAGGCCTGTAGGGGAGCCATAATAATAAGAGTCGATAATATCAGTGCTTACATTTATATCGTTTAGACTTTGCTGGTTTATCTCATACTGCCTATCGAAATTCAATGAGGCGCTGGATAAGTTAATCCAAGATGCGCTTTGAGTATTTGTAACGGAATACTGCAATTGGTAATTTTCAAAATAATAACCAGTAGAGGGATTCTTCCACTCCAATTGGTTATAGGGCTTACCTGAATCATCGAAATTGCCTGTTAAAACTAAAAAGCCGCTAGGATGTTCCGGAGGGATATCCGGTTGAGGCCCAACTACAGCAGATCTACTTATAGCCCCTGTAACATATCCAGTTATATTTACCCTGATCTCGCCTTCTGGGTCAGCTTGGTTATTTATTTGGGACCTAACTTCTATTAAAGGGTGAGCTTTGTATGCTCCAGTTCCGGCTGGCCCTGTTGACCCCGCCACAGGACCGCTTACATCTTTTAAACCGTAAAAATCAAAAGGCACTAATCTTGTTGCGCCAGCCGGTAACGAAATGGTTGATTCCACGCCCGATATAAAGTCGAAAGCTAAATCGTTATCACCAGCAACGACCGTTACATCTACGCCGTAATTGCCACTATTTGTTAAGTAAAAACCTGTCCTTATAGCAAAACCGGTTTGAACCGATATCTCCATCCCTGTAGATGCGATAAATGTATTACCTTGCTCTCTGCTTGTGACTGTACTAGGAAGCGTCATATTATCTTTCTCTTATATAAGGATCTATAGTGATTAAACTAAGAAAATTTACTTGTTTATTTAAATAATCTATAGGTTGCTCTATGAATTTTACACTAATATCATTATTATTTTTGAAGTTTAAAGTGTGGCTCCATTCAGGGCACACAAAAACTTTGTTTTTATTATAAGGCGATGGCGGAGTAAATCTAAACTGATCTTTACCCCTATGCTTTTCTAAAAAGTGCAAAATAGACTTTGCTTCCTTGTCTGATCTAGCCTGCAAAACAAAACTTAACAATAATAAGTTTTTATTTATGCCGTCACTCACTCTTATGTAGAAATTATTAGGAAAATTTTGCTTGTAGAACCTTGGCGATTCCTTGAACTGAACACCTTTGTTAATATCAAAATAAAATGTATCTTTTACCCATAAAGAATTATCAGTAGCGGGGCCGTTTGTATCACTCGCAGCTGTAGTATCTAGGCCCGTGTAGTAATACCATCCGCTTGTGTAATTTGTATAACTAGATCCACTTGCGTAAACGATATCATCCCTCGAATACTGGTCTCCTATCGCAAAAAATCCTTGAGTATTTTTAAATGGGATAAAAAAATCTTGCCAATCCGTAGTGCTTTGAGTTTCGTCAAAAAATACTGTGGATATATTGTTTACATTAGGGTATTCTAATTGATTATCAATTTCCTCAATGTAAAATTCATGCTCTTTATCGTAAGGTTCAAAAGGTGCCCAGTATACACCTGTGTATCCGCCACTAGGCTTTAAGCCTTTATTGAAAGAATCCTCCAGCAAATGCACAGCAGCTTTGGCCTCTTTGTCTGACCTTTTATTTAGCCGCACTGAAAAAGACGCTCTTAAACTGTTTTCACTTTTACTTAAATAACTATAGTAACCATCCCCGAAGTTATTGTCATACGAACTATTTTCATAAGAAACGGAAGAACCGTAAGATGACTCAAAAAAAAATTTTTGAGTCCAAGGGGAATCCTCACTGGCTGGAGTATTTGATGCAGTAGATAAACTATCTAACCCTGTGTAGTAATAATGGCCAGATTCACTTTGAGATGCAAAATTTTGACTACCGCCGTCGGTAAAACCGCTGTAATAAACCACGTCAAACTTGGAATAATTATTCCCAAGCTCGAATGCTGATACTTCAATATTTGTAACCCCAGAATTAATTATCATACTTCAGCTTTCCCAGTTAAAAATTCTTGACTTAATGATAAACTTCCTTGCATATAGCCTCCAGCATCAACAGAAAGATTGCTTTTGTATATTTGCCCTGTGCATCCAAATTGTGTCATGGCTGACTCCCCATAAACATCATATACTTGCACTTCTACTTCCGCTTGATTTCCGCTTACTTTTAATACATCTCCAAAATCTTCCCCTTCTATAGACATATTAATCGTCACATTTTCTTTGGTGACCCTATAAGGCAGTTCATTTGGTATAGTTACCACGGGGTTTCTTTCCGCAGAAGCGCTGTATGAAAAACTAACCTTTTTATTTATGCTTACTTCATCTCCCGCTAAATAAGAACGTAAACCGTGAGCTATTGACGTGTTTTCCGGAATAGCCGGTATTTTTTTTCTGTTTAAATCCTCATCTCCATCATCGGATAATTGAGTCAGTTCCCCATATATGTCTATTTCAGATTGAAAAACAATAGGTTGAAAAGGTTGAACATCAAAACTTAAAGATCTTACGTACCCGCTGGCAAACTCCACACCCCCTAAACTACCGTTCAAAGGTTCTCCGGTATGCTCTACAGCTGTTATAGGGTTCAAAAAATCATGAAAACTGCCAGTGCAATAGTGGGTAAAAGATAAGGTGCCTTTTATTGGACCAGTTGGAGCGTAACGAACAATAGATCCGGTAACATTTGTAATGGGCTGCAAAGAAGCTTCAACGCCAATAGTAGCTTGGTTTGCTAATATGGTTTCGTTAGCAACTTTCAATAACGCATTTTCGTATTTTATGAATCTTGTTGCCATTATGTGACTTTAAATTCGTATATTAGAGTTATCAATATTAAACTTGAAGTTACGCTTTGTGCTGGCGTTTTTACACCTAAAGATAATAAATCGCCTGCATTAAAATTTAAACTACCATTGCCTCCCCACTGATCAGCAGGAACTGCTATAGGAGTATTAAATGCAGATAAAGTTAAAGGTGACGTGTTAGCGCTATTTGATGAAGTTAATCGTTTATCACTTTTTGCTGGTGGATTATTTCCGCTGGCAGTAACATTAAATAAAACTTGCGGAGTCCAAGTAATGTTACTTGGTTGATCATTATTATTATAACCCCCTGCTGTTACATACATATTTATAAGTTTACCTCCGAATGGCGCAATATCGTATAATTTTACACTTCCAACATTATATAAATCTGATCTAAAATAGCTACCATCGACAGGAGGCAAAAGAGCTCCAGTCATAAAAACCCTATCAACACCGGAAACCAAAACTTTAAGTGTGGCAGTATGAATAAATCTCCCTGTATTATGGCCAGTCGTTACAATATTATGAGTATGTATAGCCCCACCTAAATTAGCCGTCCCAGAAGTATTGATGTAAAATAAATTATTGTTTAAAGTAGAGTCGAAATTAATATCGCTATCCCCACTTACAGCAACGTTCTTATAATGAGCACCAAAATAGCTATCTGATCCATTTTTGAAATATCCGTTTATCCAGTTTACTATTTGGTTTGTCCCATTGTTAATAGTATAAGCTGTCACGCTTCTAGCTCCGCTGCCTAAGGTGCTGTGAGTGTTCCGTATTCTTAATAATGTACCTAAAGAAGACGAGCTTGTTAACGAAGATATAGTAGGTGCAGTACCTGTAACAGCAAACTTATACGTCATACCTGTACCGCCAATGTGCACATGACCTTCGCTTCCTGTTGCTCTTCCTATATTTAATGTTGTAGAGCCTGCGGTCGAAGCGCTACCTATACCTATTAAAGATGTCGAGCTTGATAAATATGTTTCAAAAGGCGTGCCTCCTGATCTGCCTGTGATTTGAATGTACGGATTCGTATTTGTTGTGGTCTCCAGCCTCAGAACGTTGGCTGCAACATCTTTTACATGCAATTTAGCAGAAGGGCTACTAGTGCCAATACCAATTAAATTCTGAGAATCATCAGTAGTAGATGCAACTTTCGCATAAAACAATGGGGAGGAGCCCCCATTTCCAAAAATCTCTACGCCTCCTGTAGATTTATTAGAAGAAATACCACCGCCATACTCCATCAACTTTAAATCGCCGTCATCTACTCTTATTTCTTTTTTGCTGGCGTCAATAATTATATCTGCCGTGGAATCAATTCTTAAATCTGTTAAAACATTTAAAGTGCTCGATTTAGTTGTTGTGCCAATTCCGACATTACCATTACTAGCTACAACAATATCATTGTTACTTCCTATCGCTCTTGTGATAACAAGCTGATCGTTTGTATCGTCAAAACCTACGTTAAATTTACTGGTTCCAGCTTGAATAAAATCTATATACGAATCGTAGCTATCGGCAGAAGTTTCTAGTTTTAAAATAGAATTTGCAGCAGTTTCGTAAACGTGCAAAGGAGAAGTCGGAGAACTTGTACCTACCCCTACATATCCTCCGTCTTTTATGAAAACGCCTAAGGTAGAGCTATCGTCATACAAACTTAATCCATTACCATCTGCAGCCCAGATAGTTGACCGCTTAAAAAGATCATTTGTAACAACGAATTTTATTTCAGGGTTAGTTGAGCTTGTTGATATGTCGCCAATAAATAGCGCATCTCCGCTGGCAGCTGCTCCGCCTAAATTGCCATATGAAAGTATTTTTCCCATTATTTTAAATAGTTTTGAAATCCTAAAGCTACAGTTAACACTCCGTCTATAGAAGTAGTTACACTTTCTGATATTAAATTCCCAGAAATAGGGTCAAATGAAAATACGGTTACCCTTCCTGCGTCTTCTAGTATTTCGTTATTGTCATCTCTTAAAAAAGCTTCAGTTTCATCTCTTAATCCTTCATCTGATCTGTCTACTTGCCTAATATATAAATCTAAATCCCGGTACACTCCGCTCCTAGTATTGTCCATCATGTTCGCCGTGTGAAAATCATCGACTTCTACTACGAAATTAGTAGTGACAGAAATAGGAGTTTTACTTATAACTTGGGTAGGTGTGTAATAATTTTGACTTGTCTTTTCCTTTAGATCATATATAGGGATTCTTTCCATCGTGTATTGCTGATCATAAGACATTATTCTGTTTGTTTCGCTTTGATCCACATTCAAAACTATAGAACCCTGATTTATAAATTTGATTGAAGGCAATGGGTGAATACCTGAATAATCCAATTCGCCTTCTCTTACTCCGCTACCTAGTTGACCGAAAACTGCAAAACTACATTGCGTTGTGGGAACATCTCCAACAGTTGCTCTTGTAGTATAGCTGGTTAAATAGCCCGAAGTGAAACCTATCACTTGACCGTTTGATTCTTCTAAATCTGAAGCATAAATCAAAGTACCATTGACCATTTGATCACCTGTCAAAGTGAACAGCGGATCTTCGTAAATTAAGTCTCTAGTAAAACTAACCTCACCTTGTATAGCATCGGACAAACTAGGCTGTACGTGGCCAACTCCTAATGCGTTGATAGGATTACGAGAAACACTATAACTGATATCTAAATCTCTTATACCAGAGATTCCCGTACCATTAACATAGAAAATATGCTCGTAACTTGGTGATGCATTTTTTGACATAGTTAATTATTCTTCCTGCCACCTTCGGTTAATAACCCTCCAACTCTCTGCTCTTTTTGTATGACTTTCACAACTGCAGACTCAATCCTCTTAGAAAATTCTTGCGCATTTGAGCTTTGATCGCCTCCATCTTGGCGATTGCCAAGCGACGAAGTTGAACCTCCTTCAGATGCGCCTCCTCCAGATTGACCCATATTGATATTGATGCTAATATTATTAGTATTCGCTCCACCCATTGAGCCTAATGTAGACGCAGGAGATTCAGCGACAGACCCTCCAGATTGATAAGCGGGTATATATCCTCCGTTCAATCTATTCATTAATCCTAAACCATATTTACGCACAGCTTTATTATTCATCACGAATTCCCCGCCGGACATAAAAGCGGGTATAGAATCTGCGTTTCGTAACCCTCTGCCTATATAACCTCCAGATTGATCCCCATCCGTAGAGTAAGGATCATATAACGAGTCTCTTTCATCGACAGGATTACCATTCTTTTTAAACATTCCTCCTAAACTGCCTTTATTACTTATATACCCACTTGCACCACTAAATGCGCCCATAACCAAAGCACTTATTAGAGCATTCTTAAACTGTTTGCGTTGCGCTTTTTTAGCTTCACGTTTTTGATCCCTTGCTCTCGCTGCGTCTCTAGCCTCTTGAAGCTCAGGGCTATCAGAAGCATAAAATAAACCGCTTAATCTTGAGCTTCCCACTTTTTCGTTTATAAATGCAGACCCTCCAGATTGAAACCTTGGAGCCATTCCGAAATTAAGTTGATCTATTGAGGCTGGACCGCCTAAAGATTTAACAGCATTCCTGTTTAATACATACTCTCCGTCTTCAAGCATCGCAGGATTACGGTCGCCTGTTCTAGTGCCAGAGATGTACATGCCATTTTGGGCATGAATAAAGCCTCCTTTTTGTTTAGTAGACCCAGAAACATTAATAGTGTTACCTGAAAAAGCCGACATTAAACCTTTGACAGAATTAGCTGTTAATTGATTTCTTATTTCCGTTAAAAATCCTGTAGCAGCCCCTCTTAAAGCGTCGCCTAGACTTTCAGCGCCATCCATAGCTTGATTAAGAGCGTTAGTCATATTGTCAGCAAAAAGAGCGGGAACTCGATCCCCTAATTCAAATCTAAATGTATCAACATCATCCCTTATGGTTTTGAAGCCAGATTTCAAACCTCTTGTGAGCGACCCTTCTCCCCTTACTTGGTAAAATGCATCTTCTGCTTGTTTTGCGGCGATCACGAATTTTTGCAAAGCGTCTGTTCCATCTTCACCAAAAGTTTGCACAAGCAATTTTCTTTCTTGCTCCGTCAAAATGTTGAACCTCTCCATTTCCAAAGAGGCCTCGCTTATATCAATAGAAATACTTTCGAATCCAGAGGCTGCGCCAGATGAATTGTTTTTAGACAAAGAAAAACCTGTTGTTTCTTGAAGCTCAGAATATCTAGCGGTTATTAATTTTTGCTCCTGTCTTCTCGTTTTTTTCAAAGCTTTTATTTTGTCTTCATCTGTTTCTGATTCAAAAGCGGATCTAAATCTTGCATCACTATCAGCCAATGCTTTCATTTTAGCTTGCTCAATAATAGCAGCCGGATTAGCTATAACTTCAGCTAGATCACTTAAAGCTTGAGTTAAAATTTTCTGCGCTTCTATTTGAGCATTTGCCATACTCAACTCGACTTGCAATCTTTGCCTTTCGTAGCTTTTCTCAGCTTCAAACATTCCTAGCTGAAAATCTTCATTGGCTTTGTCTATTTGCTTTTGTTTCTCAAACATCTCTTTGTTTAATCTTTGAGTCTCTCTAAATTTTTCAGTTTCACCAAGAGTACGGGAACTTGAAACCAAAGATTTTTCACTTGCAAGTATAGATAATTCTCTCTGTAAAGGTCTTGCTTGCTCCAATTGAGATTTGCGTAGGTTGAATTGCCCAGATTTTTCTTGGAAGGTTAGAGTAGCCAATCTATCATTGTTTTTCGCTCTTTGAAGCTCTACTTCATGCCTAGCCTTTAAAACTGTTTCTTCGTAATTTAAGTTTTCTAACTCTTGCCTCCTTGTTTCAGACAGGTCTGCAACAAAATTTTCTAATTTAGTTATATCTTCACCAGTAAAAATGCCTTTGGATAGATCTTCTCTTAGATCAGCTAAAGCTTGGTCCGGGTTCAATATAAAATCCGTCATTGCACTACCGTAAGATTGTAATGCAGAGTCGCTCTGAGTAAATTTCGCCTGATCAAAAGCCCCCAACAATCCGGAAATATTCTTAAGACTAAATGAGGCCTCTGCTTGAGATCTTTTTTGGCTTAGCTGAGATACTTGATTTGAATAACGATTTCTTACAAGTTGCTCTGACGTTAATTGTAAATCTGCAGATATTTGCTCTTGTATACTGGATAACACTTCGTTATAGCTATCTCTAATTTTCTGATCAAAAGAGGCTGCACCTTTTTCTCTTGTTATGGACGTTAATCGCTGCTTAGTTTTAATCAAGCTTCTTTGCAACGCTTCGGTTTGTGGAGCTTCCCCATACAAAAGAACGTTGTATTCTTCGACTATTCTGGATGCTTGCTCAAATAGCTCTAGTAATTCATCTGTTCCAAATTTGTGAAATTGTTGAGATAACATCTCGATATCTCCAAGTCCTATTGCATCTGGAAACGCTCTTTGTAAATCTTGTGCAGCCTCTTTTTCATCGAAAGCCAGAAGCTTGTTGTTTTCATTTATTATTTTATTTAATTTTTTCTGGGATTCTTCAGATATTTTGCCAGTTTCATCAGCAAAATATGTAAAAAATTCTCCAAATGCCGGGACAACCGATTTAAAACCTTCAGTTGAAAAATTTCTACCTTCAAGCCCGTTATAAAGCTTATCTACGAGCCCTTGATTCACTTCTTCAAGGTTGGCACCTTTGGTACCTAACCCCCGAATTACTTCCCCTTTGCGGCGCTCTTTTTCATAAAGCTTAAGTGAGCTGGCTAACTCAGTTACATTCCTACCTGCTGATTTGAATCTTTCAGGTAGATCGCTTTTACTAACTTTTTCTAAAAGTTCTTGAAATTTTCTTTGGGCTTCTACTTTAGAATCCTCACTTAAAGATGGATCATTCAACTTTTTAACAGCCTCCATATATTGGTTGGCTAAACTACTTTGTTCTTTAGTTTCTTTGGCGTACTCTTCTGTTACCTGAGCTAATTCATCTAAACTTAAATTAGCATTAAGTAAAGCCGCTGAGAAACCGGCTATAGATCCCGTCACAGTTCCTATTGCAGCTCCCGCCATTGCTCCGGGGACACCACCTACGCCAAACCCTATCATCCCGCCAAGTGTACCTCCCGAAGCTCCATACTGACTCACGTTTGATAAAACACCTTTACCCGCTCTTCCCTTCACGTCGAGGTCAGTTCTTTGCTCGTCTCCAAAAATTACTTGATCTGCAATTCCCGCAGCTATAGGTAAACCTAATGCTATTGCTTGCCCTAATGGATTCATTGCCATTTTGGTCAGGTTCGAAGCGAATACGAGCATTGCATTTTTTGCCCGATTAGCCCCTGCATTCACTTGCATCATTGCATTCGCAAGTTTACCAGCTTGCTGCGCAGACAATTTAGACTGTAAAGCATGCGCCCTCATTTCATCTGCGGCCTGCTGTGCTGATTTGGTACCTAAACTAATTTGTCCAGCTAGTTGCTGAGCTTTATTTTTAATATCGTTGAATTTTTTATGAGACTTGCTTACCATTCCAGACAAATCAAACTGTGCGGCTTTTCTTATTTCGCTATTTAACTTTATAGCGTTAACCCCAAACTTCTTGGCTATAGCCTTTACTTTTAACCCAAAATCTTCCACCTTCCCTCCAGTCGCAGCAAATTGAGCAGCTAGATTGTTAGCCACATTTCTAAAGTTTCCTATTTGAGAAGGGTCCATTTTCATAGATCCGCCGACCCTACTGCCCGCAACATTTCCAAAAGCGCTAACCATACCAGCGTCAGAACCTGCGCCGCCTAACGATATTCTTTTTTGAATTTCTTGCGCTGCACGTTGAGAGGCCATTTTAGCCGCTGATTCGGCGCTCATATCTGATGCCATTATCCCTGCGGCAGGAATAGTAAAGGCGGTTCCTTTTTTAGATGTTGCTTGCTGTTGCGTTATGGATAATTGACTCCTTAATGTTTGCTCTATTTGTTTTTCTAAAGCTAATCTTTTTGCAGCCTCAGTTTGCAAACCTAAATACGCCGGTAAAGCTGACCTTAAGTCCCCTAAAAATCTTTTTGCAACTACGGCCAAGACGCTGAATATGCCCACCGCAGCAGGTAAAACTAAATTAGACAAGCCTTTCAGTACACCTTTACCCAAAGTACTGCCAAACTTTTCCCCTCCCGTTTCTAATTCTTTAGTTGGAGTAGATATGAGTTTATTGATTTCCTCTAAGCTATCTACAAAAGCTTTCGTAATACTTGTTGCGAGTGGTTCAAAAGTTATCTTCCCAATGTTTGCTTGTAATTGTGTTACTTCCGCAGAAGATTGTGTTAATAATGCGCTTAGGCTTCTGTTTAATTTTTCATTAGCTTGAGCAGCTTCATCTGTAGCATTTTTAGAAACATTCAAAGCCTGACCGAAAGTAGATTGATCTTTACTTAAATCCCTCAATATAGCAGAAAGGTTATTAGCTTGAAAAACCCCAGCAACCTGTTCCCTTAAATATGCTTGAGTTGAATCAGACAAACCGTCGTAAGATTTAGCAAAATTATCCAGTATTCTAACGGCAGGTAATATATTACCTTCGATATCCCGTACGCCTATATTAAACCTCTCTAATTGCTCCAATGTGCTTTGCCGCTGCAATCGAGTAAATATAGTTTTTAGAGCGTTACCAATCACTGCCCCACCCCTGCCGGTTGTTTGCTGGACTGCAGTAACCAAGGCGTTGAGCTCATCAAAGCTTACTTTTGCATCAGTGGCAGCTGAACCCACCCGACTTAAACCTTCAACAAGGTCAGACGCTGCAACAGCGAACTGAGTTTCTACCGCTACAAATTTACTCACAGCTTTTGTTGTATCTAGATTATTAAAAGCGTTTACTGTGGCAGTCAAAAGGCTTACTGATTTTTCAGCACCTATACCAGTCAATCGAACTAGAGTTAAGGCGTCGGCAGTTCTTTTGGACACTTCCTCAACGCTTAAACCTTGACGAGAAAATTCTAAAGCAGCCTTGGCTACATCGTCAAAACCTGTAGCAGTTTGCTTAGCTATCTTGAAAACATCCGCTCCGAATTTACTAAAAGTGGAATCTGTTACAGATAAAATGCGATTAATATCAATAAAAGATTTTTGAACTTGGATAGTGGTAGAGGCTAAATCTTTAAAGGATTTAGTGAGACCGGCGATAATGGCTGTAGAGGCGCCAAAAGCTAACACACGGGCATTTGCAGCACGTAACGAGCTTTCAAATTGATTCAAATCTCCACTCAATTTACCTAGCGGCCTAGAGCCGCTAACCTTGAGGTCTATATTCGCAGGGATATTAATAGCCATATTCTTTAAAAATATACACTTTTTTTATGCCAAAATATTATTTATTCATCGCTTTCATTAAATCCTTCATGTCCATCTTGCCGCCGTGGCTTTTTAGCATATCTGATAATGATTGAGATTTGTTCGCCCCTACGCCTAAATTATCGTAATCAGACTCTTTCGCCCCAACAATTGTAGACGCTCCGTCTCTATCTACATTTTTCAAGGTAGTCTTGGCTTTATCTTGAGCGTTAACGTAATCAATTATTTTATCAGGGTCTTTTTTGATTTGGTCAGGAATCTTGGGGTAATTTTCAAAAATGCTTTTAAACATTCTTGAGTAGACTATAAGTTTTAGTTGGTGGGTAGATAATAAAAAAATGCTTTTATTGTAAAAATCGCTGATACTTTCGCAAAACGGCCTGTACATTGAGAAAAATTCTTCCAATGTTAATTTTTGTATATTAAGATCGTTGAAGACTTCGTATTTATAATTATACTTATTTACGAGTTCAAGCATTTCATTCTTCGAAAGCTCGTCCACTTCTTCTTCGCAAAACTCTCTATTTATGAGATCTTTTTCCTTGTAGAAAGATAAAAACACATAATGCTCAGAAACCCTTTTGTCTGCGTAAGACTCACAAGTTTCCGTCATCAATTGAAGCTTTTTGTACTTTACATTTATTAGCTCTTTTTCAGCATCAGTTATTTGTTTGTTGATATTGTCAATCTCAGAAGATAAATATAAACTTTTCTTGGTTACGTGCAAAGACTCTAAAAATTTACTTTTTTCTTTTAATTCGCTTTCATCTTTTGATGTCCATATGTCATTTTCCTTAAGGTAGGCTAAATAATCCTCTTCAGTAGGGATACCTCTTTTTTTTGCAGCAGATAAAAATTTGCTTCGTAATTCGTCAATATGTATTTGATCAAAAACAGACAAATGCTTAATGAATAATGTTTTATTCTGGAATTCTATTTCAGAATACCCGAAAACAATATCTCTAAACATTTCCCTGTAGTTGGCATCACTCTTCTGTTTCATCTAAATCAGATTTAACCAAGGCGGCAACTTGAGCTTCGTCAAAATTATCTCCGCTATAATACCAATAGCTGATGATTGTAGTAAGTTTGTTTATAACCTCATTAAATATCTCATCAGCAGCCTCATCTTTTTCATAGTAGTTATCCAGCTTATCTTGGAATGCTTTGCCTTCGAAATATAAACTTGGGCTGGCTGAACCTCCTAAGTCATACTGAACATAAGTAAGGTGAAGTAAATACCATAAAACCGCAGTTTGTTGAGCTTTAATATCTGCGGTGTGAGCAAAAATAGTTTGATAATTAGTTTCTAAATCCACAATCTGCCGCTTAACTACGGCTAATTCATCATTGATTTTTTTAGCTTTAGCCTTTTGATCGATGTCTTTTTCATCGTACCCTGATATAGCCATCCTTGTAACCTCTTGCTCTAAATCGCTAAGCTTCTTATAATTATCTAATAATTCTTGCGCATCTTTTTCTGTTAACGCTCCACCTGAATCAGCATACTTTTTGGCTAGCATAGCTTTTGTCAAAATGCCCTTTTTGATGGACTGACTCATTGCAATTGAATATTCAGTGTCAGCTTCCTCCAACTGTCTTCGGGAAGGCTTTTTGACCAAGAATTCTATAGGGTATTTTTCCTTAACCTTTTTCTTAACCTCCACCTCTTCCTCCACACCCTCGTCATTTTTCATGACTTTTTTAGTGATCTTTTCAACTTCTTTTTCGCTTTGAATTGTAAATGAATAAATTTGTTTAAACATATGGCTATAAATATTAAATAAAATATCGCAATTTTCTAAAAAAACTTTAAAAAGTGTATACTATTTTCATATGGCAAGCTTAATAACATCAGCAGAAAAAAGTGCGCTTAATAGCGTGATGAGCGATCAGCATGATACTTTTGCTAGGCTGGTTACTGTTTACAAGAGAGCTAAAGAAACCGTATTGACGCCAAGCGTATCTTTCAACTCGGTTTATGGTAATGCTGGATCTACAACCAGCATAACTTACACACCTCAATCAACGCAAATTTACGCTAGGATCATGTATAACAAATCTTTTGATGAGGATTACTTTTCAGATACTGAAGCCGACTCTCAGTTAAAGATAAAAATGCAAGAAGGAAAAATAAGGTTAAAAATAAAAGCTGATGATTATGAAGTAACAAAAGACGCTTTAAGATTAGAGTTTGATAACGGCGTGTATTTTATAGATAGTGACTTTCGTGGGCATGGATTGTTTAATGTACAATTTTACACTTTCTTTGTCAAATCATCTCAATAATGGCTCCAAGAATCAACAATAAAAGAGATTTGATGAAGCTCTATGTGATGCCGGAGCTAAATAAATTACATTTAACGACTCAGTGGAAAAAAACGGTGAGATCTAGAGTTGAAAGGTCAATGGCTTCTGTTCGAAATAAATTCATAAAAGCCGTTTTGGGTCACCCTATATCTAAAGAAATCAGCTTAGGGCCGGATGGTTACAATCTCAGCGGGACGCTATTAGGGTATTCTAATTTATTTGGCTTTATAGGTTTTTACGATAATGAGCGGCCTATTAAAATTCTAAAGGCAATTTTAATGGAATATGAAATAAAAATCATAAGCAGAAAAGGTTTTACAACAGTCAAGATAATAGTGCCCACAAAGGATGAGATACATGATGCAACACCGCTGCCTTGGGCTAGAGGAAGATCTTGGGTCAAAGCGATGGAAACGGGTTTGGCGGGTTTTGGCATGTATATAACGTCTGATTCGGCAAAATCAAGATCTGGAGAAGGCATACAGACTAAAAGAAAAATAAGATCAAGCAAGTTCTTAAACACGTCTTATCTATCGCCCTTACTACAAGAATATTATAAAAATATAAAAAATTTAGAAGATAAATACTCAAAATGAAACCTGTTTTTCAACATCAATTACTTAGTAGCTTTTATTTATGGTTTGACTCGTATTTAATGAGGAAAGGCGAGGCTTACGAAACTTTCACCAGCAACTTTTATTATTACCCAGATACAAGGTTCCCTGATAAGGTCGTTTTCGGTAGCCCCTATAAACAGTTCGTCACTGACAAGTCTATTGATAGTGCTGTTGTGATTGAATCTGTGAGCGGCGACGGAATTGAGTACGCAAGAGGACAAAGTGGCTTAATGATAGATTATGACAATGGAAGAGTTTTGTTTGACGAAGGGTTCCCAACTGGCTCCAGCGTAAGCGGGACGTATAGCGTAAAAAACTTCAATACCTACATATCAAATCAAAATGAAGAGCAATTAATACTTGAGGGAAAATATGAAAGTAATAGTAGATACACTAAAACCTTAAGTTACATAAAGCCTTACGATCAAGTAACCCCTGCTGCATTTTTATCTATCGAGAGCTTAAATAATCAACCTTTCGCCTTAGGCGGTGAAGATAACACTGTTGCACAAGGTAAAGCTGTTGCTTTTGCTGAAAATATGTACGAGCTTGATGGGATCTTATCCGTTTTTAATGATTCGAATAAGGAGGTTTTTGCTAACGTGCCTTTTACAGGCGTCCCTCTTAATGAGTATGGGGATATAAAAACAGCTCAATACCCTAATGGTTATAATTATACTGGACTGGCAAACAATTATCCGAACGACATTTACCTTATAGATAACACCGTTGTATCTAAGTTTTCCGACAGAATTAAAAAAGTTTTAGAACCATCTTTGTACGTTGGCTTTATAGATTTTGAAATCCATAAATACAGGTTTCCTAGATCATAAATATAAAATTTCTCAAATGTAAGCAAAAGCTGTAAATTATTGTAAATTTAACACTTAAAATATTATGGCAAGAAATCGAATAATTTATCAAAGTGAGGCTCTTTTTGTTTCTCCCAGCTCAACTGGTTATCATTTGCAAAAAGGGGGTCAAGGCGCAGCTGATACCCCAAACGTATTAGATGATCACGGTTATACCGAATGGACTGGAATTACAGAATGGCAAGCGCCTGATTACGCTTCTGGACCTAAATTAAGGTCCTTAACTATGCCGCTGGAAAGAATTCAGTCTGCTAATTTTAATTTCGCAATTAATAGGACAGATATTAATGAATTTGGCAAGCTGGCAAGATTAGACTCTATCGTAATGGAATCTCCGACAGTTGGGTTAGATTTCAATTACTATTTAACTGATGGGGGCAACGAAAGAAAATTAGGCTTCAATGTTCCAACATCAGCTTTGGACGGTGAAAACGGGGGGAGAGGTGATACTGACACTCCTTACAGTACCGGAGATTTGGCTTTATCCGGATATAGCGCACTTTCGGGTTTGATAGAAGACCCCCAAGGAAACAATTATTTTATTTTGGTAACAAAAGAAGGCAAAGATGTACAATCAAATTCTATAAGTGCCAGTAATAAACAAACAGAATATGATGTAGTTTCTATCGGAAATGGCTTTATATCAGATTACACAATTGAAGCTGCGGTAGGCTCTATACCCACCGCATCGGCCACTGTTGAAGCTTTCAATATTAAAGTCGAAGATACTGCTTCAGGAGACGCAAGCACATCACCTATTTCACCTTGGGTTAATATTGAAAATGGCGCTATTAATTCGACACAAGAGTATTTCATTCAAGGATCTGAAGCTGTAGGTAACCCTTTAAATATATCAGGGGCAAGCAACGTTGCAGCTTTACGCCCGGGAGATATAACTTTAACCATAGGTGACGCAAACGCTTATGATGGTATCGTCGATTTAAATGGCGATGGCCAAGCTCATATCCAAAGTATGACAATATCTGTACCAATGTCTAGGACAGTGTTGCAAAGATTAGGTAATACTTTTGGCTACGCAAGGGTTATAGACTTACCTTTAAATATAGAAGTGTCTATCTCTGCAATTGTTTCAGAATTAAATAACGCATTTAACTTGTACGATAATCTTTGCCACACCCAGAAACACACGTTCACTCTTGACCTTAAAGACTGTAATCACAGCACAGGTCAAGCAGGGTCAAGTAAGATTAAATTTGAAATAAAAAACGCCAGATTAGATAGCGAAACTTTTTCTAATGCTATCGGAGATAATGAAACTGTGGATATGACTTTTAGCTGCCAACTTGGAGGAGCAAAAGACACAGCCAATGGGTTGTTTATATACGGAAGTTACCCCTTATTTAGGACATTGCCTTTTTACCCATTAGGGAAAAACAAGGGCGTAGACGGGTCCTACACAGGTTAAGGTTAATAACTGTAAAATTTAAAATAGAAAGAATACAAAATGGCAAGAAACAGAATAATTTATCAAAGTGAAGCGCTGTTTATTTCTCCGGGATCAACTGGCTGCTGCCTTCAAGAAAGCAACGGCGGTAATGACTCTACTACAGATGTAACTTGGAGCAATATAACAGGTTTGGAAGACTTAACCTCAAATTATAATTTAAGATCTTTAACGATGCCCATCTCTAGGGTCCAAAATGCTAATTTCAATTTTGCAATCAACAGAACTGATATCAATGAATTCGGCAAATTAGCTAGAATTGATTCTATAGCAATGGAGTCGCCTACTGTTGGTTTGGATTTTAGTTATTACTTAACTGACGGAGGGAACGAAAGAAAAATGGGTTTCAATATACCTACTAACAAAATAGCAAGTAGGGATTCGGCCTTGTATAATTCTAGCGACGCCTGCTACACTGGGGTTAGCGCTTTATCTGGCTTAATCGAAGATAACCAAGGTAATAATTACCTCATTGTAACTAATGAAGATGGATTAGATCTTCATAGTTCTGACAAAACAGCTTCAAGTGGAATCTTTAATGTTATTGGCATCGGAAACGGGTTCATAAGCGATTACACGGTAGAGGCCTCTGTTGGGGCTATTCCTACAGCATCTGTAACTGTTGAAGCTTTCAATATGAAAGTTGACAACGTTATATCTGGTGCGGCTGTCAACAGCACTTACCCCCCTACGAATAGCAGTCATTTCGCTCCGTTTGTACCCTCTGTTACATCCGCAGGGTTATACTCTACAGGAGATGGCTCTACCCCTAGCACGGCGCCACAATTCATTATTCAAGGGGAAGAAGATGCAAACAGTACTTTAGCCATAAACACCACCGGGACAGATGGCACTCCTTCGGCTTTACGCCCGGGAGATATAAGCTTGGAGATTCCAAATAGTAATGACGGTATCGTTGTCACAAACGGAGATGGAAAAGCTCATATACAAAGTTTCACCTTGAATGTGCCTATGTCTCGTACTGTGCTGGGCCGACTAGGCAACACCTTTGGTTATGCAAGAGTTGTTGACTTACCTTTAAACGGTGAAGTTACAGTGTCAACTATTGTCTCTGAGTATAATAAGATCAATTTATTTGATAAACTGTGTCACGCTGAAACACTCAATATGACATTGAGCTTATATGCTTGCAATCCATCTACTGGGTCAGCGGTCACTGGGGCAGGGGCATTCGATGTTCAGTTCCAAATCAAAGGGGCGAGACTAGAGAGCCAAAGTATTTCTAATGCTATTGGAGATAACCAAACAGCAGATTTGACGTTTTCATTCCAAATCGGCGGGGCCAATGATACCAATAGTGGCCTTATAATGAACGGAAGCTATAACTTATTTAGATGCATAAGGTCATACCCTCTAGGCGAAAATAAACTGAGCCAATTAGCTGCAGGAATTACACCCTCGACATAAACAATTAACATAAAAAAGAAAAGCCCCCGAAAGGGGGCTTTTTTGTTGTTAAATTTAGTTGGTTTACAGTATCCCTGCAAGATAGGTTAAACATCCGCTAAACCCTATTTAACCAACTTAAAATCCGTCTGTAAGAATTCTTTTAGCCTTTTCATGATCAGGGTGGTCAGGGTGCATAATATCTATTTCCTGCTGCAATACTATACTTCTAGAACCTTTTGTTGTCCTCTTGAACGTTTGCCTAAGCTGCTCCTTTAGCCTGCTTTTGTCGTGGCTAGGGAAAACGCCAACCTTTTGGCATAATCTTTGCAAATCCGCCAAATTGCAATCAGATAGCTTCTGCTCAAAAACATCGGGGTCATTTGTGCCAAAATGATTCATCGTTTTGAGCCCCATCACCTCCTCTAATTCTTTTGTTTTTCTAATAGATTCATCTTCTATTTTGCCACTTGAAAAATTCTCAAGCTCATCAAGGTTGGCAACCTTTTTTTTGGTTTTCTTTTTGCGTTGAGTCATGTCTCTATATAATAAATTTTATTAGGTTTTTTCAATAAAAAACCTCGCCCCCAAATAGGGACGAGGTATTCGTAATGAATTTAGTTGACTCGGTTACATAATTAAACCAACTAAAGCTCTATTATCGAGAACCATGCGGCCCTCTTCTAAAGCTCCATAGTAACCGATACGTTGCTGTCTAGAGGAGAACTGATCGTCAGCGACCAAGTTAAACTCAGAACCAGTATCTGAATCAACTGCAATAGCACGAACCATTGCGTCACGACTACGATCAAGCCCAATAATAACCTCTTCAGTTGCACCATTGAAAGCGCTAGAGGCTGTAGTAGACCCATGATCTAAATAATCCGTAGTTCCAGCGACAGTATCAAAGATCGTATTAAATCTCTTGCCGATACCCATTTCTAGCACTTCCATGATAGAAACGCCATAAAATTCAGTCAACCCACTTTGTGAGAAGATCTGAGATCTTACGTTATCAGTTAAAACAACACCGTCAGTTTGATTGTGAGGAGCCCCACCGTTAGGAGCAACAGTATTAACAGGATTGTAAGCCATAGCACGAATGCTTTCGACAACCTCAGGAGAAACTAAAAGGTCAGTTATGCCACGGCGAGCTCCGCTAGGGGTGCCGCCAACAAATGAGGCATTAATTCTTTTAGCCTTAGTGAATAACTTATTCAAATCATCCAATAATAATCTATTAGCCTGAGCTGTACGGAAAATATGACGATTCTTCGCACTATAAGTGTCGCTACCAGTTGCAGCATTAGCTGCGGCAGTCAAAACTAAATTAGCGGAAGTTCTTTCCTGTTTTAATAAAACTTCCTGTGCTACTCTAGTGAAAGTTTTTCCAACTACATCTAAACGAGAACGAGAAGCGTATCTGCGATCAAAAGAAACAGCGGAGTCTAAGGTGTAAGTGGTAAACTTTAACTCGGCAGCGGTTGGCTGCACATAGTTAGTAGGAAGACCACCGGCCACAGACTGACTGTAAACTTTGATATAATCCTCGTCAAAAATGTCGTGATAAAGATCCAAAGGAATAGACGGATTGTCATCAGAATTATACTGAAGAGGAGTAAATAAATTACTAATCGTCGGCGCATTGTTGATAACCTCTGCTAAAACTGGACCAATAAATTCGGCCAAAGCAACTTGGGCAGCGTAAGCAACATCTCTGTTGCGAGAAGCCATAGCTTTGATCAATTCAACTTGTTCATCGGTTCTTTTAAGGGTAATATTCATTTCTATAAATCCTTTCTACTTATTAAGCAGTGTAAGTGTTACTAATTGAACAATCCAACTGAACAAGCGCATACTGAGCAGTACCAGTACCTGCGAATTGATCAGACTGACCATTCTGAGAGGTTCTGTTTCCAGTACCTAAGATGGTCCCGACAACGGTTTCGCCAGAGGTATTCGCCCATGCGACACCTGATAGCTTGCCAGCGTTTGCAGAAACAACGGTAAGGTTGCCCGGAGCAAAGTTTGCATCTTTCTCATAAGCATCCTCAGAGAAGGTGAATAAACCTTTAGTTGCTACAGGAACAGCTTGTCCACTAAGAACAGTCTGCAACTCATCACGCTTAATAGGGTTGTAAATGAGTTTCTCTCCGTTTTCATCGGTTTCTAGGGTTTGTCTCAAAGTAACACCTAAGACTGAAGAGTCTGCGGTGGCGGCTGTAACCCTTAATGCTACGGTAGGATATTTGTCTGCACCCAAAAATGGATAATCAGTCTTTCCAAGGTAGCTGCTATCGATTAAATCAATAACATCTTTATTAAGGTTTCCGCTTAGTACTTTGACCATAACTCCAGCACTACCGTTTCCGTTAGTGCTAGGCGCAGAATCAACTGTCTGGTTTGCAAACAAGTTGACCACATCGTTGTCAGAATATTGTCTGAAGGGTAATAATCTAAGTGCCATGGTTAGTATTTAATTTGAATGTTGTCTTTATTAAAAGCTTTGCTAAATTTGTCATAAAGAGACTCTTCATGAGCAGAAGCTCCATTATTGTTAACGGGAGCCTCTTCTGAAGCCTCCACACGATCTAAAACTTCTTCGACATCAGTCTTGGAAGCTTCAATCGTTTCCACTGTTTGCGCAATAGGTGCGCCCTCTTCTTTGGTATCCAAAGAAGCGATTCTTTTTTCAACCTCAGTTGAAACTCTATCTTCGATAACTTTTTCCTGCTCCAATTTAAAAGTTTTGCTTTTATGGTGAAGAAGGGTGTTAAGTTTTTCTTGGTAAGAGTCGAATGAAGCTTCTGCGCTATCCAAAGCCTGAACTTCTTTGGCGATAACGGCACGATCAGCGTCATTGAGGTCAAAACCTTCGTCCAAAGCTTCCATTCTGCTGTTAAACAGTTCTTCTGCCTTGGCTGAAGCCATAGTAGACTCAAGAGAATCAATCTTCTCTTGCGCCTCTTTCAATTGCTCTTGTAACTCCACGATAGAAGCTTTTGCCTGTTCTGCCTGTTCTGCCGCCAAAGCCTTTTGCTGCTCGATCTCTTCACGCTCCTTTTGGAACTCGACATCTTTTTCTCTAATTTTGTCAGCGACAAAAGAAGATACGCTAGCAACAGCCTCTTGAGAGAACTCAGCTTTCTCGGAAAGCTTGCTATCAAGAATTTTTGCGAACTCATCTGTGATTTCTTTTATGTTCATGATAGGTATACTGTTATGTGATTTTACATCATTTTCACTGTTTTGTGAAATTTTTAAAGAATTATTATCAACAATTTCTTGTTTTTGATTTTCACCGGAAGAATTATCCTCTTTGTTTATCTTTATATCTTCGTTTTTTTCGGTGTAAACGCCTTTAACGTCTGCGGCGGGATTTGAAGTGAAGCCGATGCCCAGAGGAAAAACCTGTCCTGTAACTAAACGGTAAACTGGCTGACCATTTTCTAGCTTGCCCGATCCGCCAAAACTTTTCAGATAATGTTTTAATTTTTCCACTTCTTCAGGTTCAGATATAATTCTGGCTTCATTCAAATCTTGAGAACCTACAGCTATGCTATAATCATTAAAACCAAGCTCCCAACTTGCAGATATGGATTTAAAAAGGTTGTTTTCAGAATCGCTAGACTGAAGAAGTGCGCTAGCGAAATCCGGGTTGACAGTTTTGTAAACTACAGCCGCTAAAGATAAAAAATACGGATCTTCTTTTTTTAAAGCTTCGGTGGAAGTTAGAACCTCTGAATTTTCTAAATCTGTAAATCCAGCATTAACAATATGGCCTACGACCTTTTCTTTTTTATGCTCTATATTAGTTGGTTTGTTGATAAAATACTTAACTATTTCTTTTGCGGTGTAAGAATCAATACCGTCTCCGTTTTTATTGAATTTGTTTACTACCGCAGCATTAAAAGCAACGCCCACTAAGTCGATATTTTTCTTTAGGTCTACAGACTTAGGTATTAAAGGTTTTAGGTTATCCAAAGAAGCAATGCTAATGCTCAGATCATTTTCTAAGTCATTAGTGGCATAGATACTAAAGTCAAACTGAGTTTTGTATTTGTACTCTTTTTCTGGTTCGCTCATTTAATATAAAATACACTATTTATCGACTAAAAAGAAATTTTATTACTGTGATACAAAATAGCTGACGCATAAGTATCTAATACATGTTCATCGCTAATTTTATTTATGCCTTCCAGTATGCCTATTTCCATCATTTTTTTATTATCTTGCAGGCAACCTATCGCCTTGCTTTCCCAATCAGAATGCTCACACCCAATAACAATAGACTCGCAAACCCTACCTAGTATTTCTTTTTGGTCCTTATTCAACCTTTTCTTTTTATAGACTTTTTTTGCCTCTGATATTAAAATATTATATAAGTCAACAGTTTTTTCTACCGTTTGCTTAATTGTATCAACAGAGTAATTTCTTTTTGCAAAAGATTTGGCGCCATTTGGGCGACCAACTTGACGAGGGGCCGCCTTGGCTTTTGTATCAGCCTCTTCTTCTGAACCCTCATAAAATGGCACTCCTCCTACGATAGGATTGTAAAAACCTTTTTTTCTGTCTTCGATAAACCTTTCTTGAGCCTTTCTTAAATCGCCCTGCTTAGGGAATACTCCGGTTTCGATAACCTTGATTCCTTCTTCCGGAGGTAAAATTCCTAATTCCATCATACGAGTTATGACTCTCTGTACTTGCGCAGAATCTTTAAGGTCAATAGTTTCGAATTTAGCGGTAGGAACATCTCTCAAGCCAAAATTCTTACATAACTGTTTTATTTCTGCCTGAAGAAAATTATTTAAAAATGCGTCTCTAGCTTCACTCAACCTCTGTAAAAACATTTGAGCCTTTATCTCTGTGCTTGCGAACTTTTCTTGATTAAGTATAATGTTCTGCAAACCCTCTTTAATATCTTGATTGACCACTTCATACTTTGAGGGGCCAATCACTTTTTGCAAATCGGGAATTATAAACTCTGCTTTAGTGGTGTAATCACTTACCAAAACCCTACCTACACTTTGGTTTTGAAAAAGTTTTTGCATTGCCCCTATATTTTTAGGGTTTATACCCCCATCTTTTGGGGCTGTTCCCATGGTAATAAGCAAGACGACATTTTCGATAGTCCTACAGATTGACTGGTCAATCTTCTTCATTTCCAGCTTAAAGTTTATATCATCTAAAACACCGAAACCAAAAGGAACCCCAAAAGGTTCGTAATCTTGTTTTTTGTAAAATGCGTAGCGGAGTTTTTCGGGGTCAAGGGCCACCTTCATACCGTCCGTATAATAACCCCCTTTGCTTATTCTCTTTTGCATATCAGGAGTCAAAGAATTAAATAATTCCTTATCCTCATCTGTTTTTGGGTTTTGGAGTCTTTCTAGTTCATACTCACTAAGTATTTTTTCATAAAGACCGTTCTCAAAAGAAGTTGACCTTTTAGCCGTCATGTCAAACGGGTTTAACAAAATATACCGAATAGGTATTTTATTCACTTTGCCAAGGATGCCCAGATCTCGTATTTTAGCAAAGTCATCTAAATTAAATTTACCATTTATCGTGTACAAAAAAACATTTCCGCTTCTGTAAAATTCACGAAAAAATTGATCTTTTAGGTTCCAAATTTTAATTTTTTTAAACCACGATTTTATAAAGTTCCTAGATTTAGCGCTTCCCCCCTCTAGATAAACATTGGAATTAGCGAAATCCGCCATCATATCTATAGAGTTTCTGAATATAGCGATATTGCAGTAAGCCTTTTGGCAGAGTTCTATAGCGTCTCTGATATTTACGCCATCTATACCGTATTGATAAGGCAAAAGACCACCTCTTATATTAGCATACCCGAATACCTTAGGGGACACAGAGATTTGATTTCTTCGGGATAAGCCGGTATTGTCATTCAATGAGGACCTAGAATAAGCTTTAGACTCGTATGCGTAAAATGGGTCGCCCACCAACTGAGGCTCATAATTTTCAGAGGCTTCAGATGTAAACATCTCCGAAAGAGAAGCCTCATGCTGAGACTTAAACTTATTCCAATAATCAGATCTTTTGGTATATTTTCTTTTAGACATTTATAATTATTACACAAGTTATAAAAAGTTTCCGTCAAAAGTATATTAAAAGTTGAAAGTGACTTTTCTAACTTTAATTTATAAAAGTTGGAGTAAAGGTCTCAAAAACCTCTTCTATATCTTTACTTTTACTATCGAAATATATTTTAGCCATCCAATTCCCTAGTATCAGCGCTGAATACGAATCCTTTCTTGCTTTATCAGGGCCTGACTGTCTTCTTAAATTAGGCGGCAAATCAAATGTCTGAGTCCCTTGAGCTGTGGTTGTTATCTGTATTAAAGCGCACTCATTTTTAGTTAAGTCGATCATGTCAGATTGATGCTCAATAAAATCTATCATTTTGGCCGCAGGGCTCTGCTTGCTTTCTTCGCTGGTCTTCAAGAATTTCAAATCTTCTATAGGTATGCTTTTTCTTTTTTGTTGCCCATAAAAGTCGTCTATAGCTCTAGACCCAAAATACAGTTTCTTGTGGTCAAAATTAGATTGAAGAAGTTCATTTGCCTTCCTGATCCATTTGCTAGTCGGCTTCCTCAAATAAACGATTTTATCATTACTTTTGTTATACTCTATTTTAAATGATCTTAAATCATTTTTATATTCCTCCGGATTTTCAAAGGCGATGTCTATAGTTTTTAATTTTAATTTTCTAGATCGAAACACTTCGCTCTCATTGCAGGATTGAAGAAATTGAACGCCGCCATTATAATCGCCAACGACAGCCACAATGTTAAAATTATCTAAACAATACAAAAAATAATTGATATGATGTTTAAGAGATGTCCCAGACAGGGCGTAACTGTGAACCAATGTGGATTTTTCATTTTCAGTATTAAGTTTTAATATCTGTATAGCAAAATCATCAGAACTTTCAGTTTGAGACCAAGAAGGGTCAAAAGCTAATATATATTCTGCGGAGGGGTCTCCTTGAACTTCTATACAAGGCAACTCCCCGTCTAAGATGGTACAATCTGCCATTTTACTGGTTTTAAAATACCCCGAGCTATCGTCAGTGAACACGGCTCCAAATTCCCTATCAAACTGAGACTGACTCATCGTAGCTTTGGCTTGATTAAGCAAATTTTGATCGTACAGCTGACTTGGAGCGCAATCATAACTAAACTGCATGATACACCTTGAAGCTTTATCTTGATCGTTTTTTTGAGTTATTAAAAAATCGAATTGATTATAAAGTTTATAAAGGTATTCAAATTTGTAAGATGCTGAAGAAAGTGCTATTAATTTATTGTTTGGCCAAGAATGCCTGTCCTCTTCTTTCATTTTACCTTGCTCTATAAGCATAGTCTCCAACCCGTGAAGCTCTTGCCGTTGAGTTGGATTTTCGACCACAGACAAAAAAGGAACTATAACCTCATTGTAAATTCTTTCGGGCATCAATAAAAACTCATCAATAATAATTCTCTGAAAGCGAAAACCACGAAGCTTTTCTCCATCGCCTAAAGGTAAAGCTCTAATCCTACTTCTGCCGATCTCCATTAACCATTCATCATTATTTTTAGAGACTTTGGTTATGCACTGTTTAAAAAAAGCTGCTTCTGGCTTAGCCGCTATATCTTCTATTTTTTTAAATATCATTTTCGCCTGCCTAAAGGATTTAGACAGGATTCCTATTTCTACACCTTGATTCAAAACAGCGTCAAGTGCGGCATAAATGCCAGTCGTGAATGATTTAGACATCCCACGGCTCCATACACCAAGAAAATAATCAGTTTCAAACATCGACTTAACCGCCATATGCTGAAATGGAAAAAGCTTAATACCCAGCACTAAATCTGAAGCAAATGTCATATTGCCTCTCAGAAATTCATATAAAGCCACCTTAGCTTCATCCTCCTCCAAAAACCCATCTAAATCTAAAAGTTTTTGATTATCTCGAATTTTAGACTTTTGCCTTATTTGACTTCCTTCTGTCCAGCTCATAATCTATAAAGTATTGTAAGTCGGTTTCCCATAATTCTTTCCCAAAGTATAAGATTCTTGGAATGATAAATTCTGAATTTTTTCTAGTACCTGTAAAAATAAATTGACATCTTTTGGGGAATTCATACATTATATCTCTTAAGTTTTTTAACAAGTAATCTATGGTAGCTTTTCTCTTGAAAAATTTTTGTTGAGCTATTATCTTTTGTATCGTAGACTCAACAACAACAAACATACATGAATCCATATCTTCTGTGAGTTTTAGCTCTCTTTTAAATCTGTCGAGATTGCCGCTAGACAATGTTCCACAAAAATCGCTAGCAGACTTTCTATCAACAAAAGTGTAATCATAGTGATCCCCTGCCGCAGCGTAATCCCCAAAAGATAATTTATGACTTTTAGTTTTAAAATTAAAGTTAAGTGGTTTTTGTTCTCTTGTGTCTATAAATATTTCTAGATTCTCTGGCAAATCTTGACTAAAAAAGCCTTTAACCAACGGCTTGTCAAACATCAATTGTATACCGCACCCATCTGCAAAATTAGAATAACTTCCGAATAGCTCCCTAACAATATCAAGCTTAGGTAAAAAACAATGTTCCATTTCTAAGTGAAAAGGTAGATAGTCTCGTTTTTTACCGTAAACCCTTTTTAATATATTTGATTGCACATATTCTTTAGCTTTTGATTCTCCTGCCTGCCTTAACCATTTGTTCATTTGGGTTCTATTTGTGAAATCTTTATCGAAATAAGATTCAACATCCTTGAAGGGCAAAAGCTCATCTGTAAGCAAATTTTTTCTCGCAAAGAATTTAACATAGTATTCTGCTAAATGCATACTATGCTGCTTGATATGCTTATGCAAAGACGTTAGCTTGCTAAAGCTCTTTTCGCAGACTTTACATTTTAAATCATATTGCGTCATTTTTACTAATACCTAAAACTCTAGCTTTCCATTCGGACATTTTTTCCATTTGATCAGCCTCTTCGTAAACAATTTTTTTTTGCATATCAGCCATCTGAATCATTAATTTGCGCTCCTGTTCATCTTGAAATAATTGAACAAGAGAAATAATAGACGCATTTCGCTGATGCTGATTTTGTATTCTCTTGGATCTTTCTCCGTTTAATTTAGCCAGCATTTTATCTATGCGGTTTGTGCACTGATTATACTCTTCTGCTTTAGTTTTTAACATTTCGGTTAATCTCATTGTTAAATCATTCTGACCTTCGGTTTCGTCAAACATTTGATTTAACTTCTGTTTCTGAATTTCAATTTCCCTAAGGTTTACATAATCCATGCAAACATTTATATATAGATTTAATTCGTCCGATGTTAAATCAGGTTTATCCCACGTACTCCTGATGTACTCTGATTCAAATAAATCTCTAGACTCTTTAGTGGCGTATGAATTAATAACTTGATTGAATCTAGGGGCAGCCAAATAAGTTAAAAGTTTTTCTAAATGCTTTTTATCCTGCATAGATAATTTGCCAGAATCAAACTCTTTCATTATTATTTTACTGACCCTCTTAATAAGCGCCGATAAAATCCTAGGAGGGGAATACCTTTCGGTTATAGCATCGTCCCTAAGGTTCATTGAGGAAAACTCTTTATTAACAAAATCAGACATTAAAGCGAATTTTTGACCATCAAAAAAGTTTCTTTTTTTACTTTCGTCAGGCCAAATGATTTTTGCAACTTCTTTTTTCGTTAACTCGGGAGTGTAATGCTTTTTTATAAAAGACTCCTCTTCGGCAGTCAAAACCATTTTACTTTTAGGTATTGAAGACGGCGCAGAAACCCCTCCCCTCACTTTAGTCCTGTAGCTTAAACCTTTCTCAATCCAAAACTCCCGGACGGCCCGACCCTTACTAGTTGTGCCCCGCTCTTTAGGGTTATTAAACAATTCCCTAATGCACAGAAGTAAATTGCCATCGTGTTTTTTAAAGAGCTCTAAGCTTTTTGATTTCTCTTCTTTCGATAAAACGTAGTAAGTTGAAGTCGGCTCTTTCATAAGAATATGTCGTATTTTATAATGAATTTTTTAGCCATATTTTTGTACATATTTTTTAAATTTTTTATTTGTTTGTATCCAGCTTTTCGGCCTTTTTCATTCGTCTTGTAGCCTAGTATCTGAGCAACCAGCTCTTCATCAACGCAGTCAATAAATAACATTTTATATATGAAAAAATGCCTACTGTTTAAATTTTTACGCATAGCCTCATGTAGCTTATCTTCTGCTGCGTACATTGAAATATGATCGGAAAATTGAGAAGTTTTTTTATAAGTTACGTTTTCTAAAGAAACAGGGATCTTAATGTCGTATGCATTTTTTTTGCTTTTTTCCCATTTCGCATAATCTCCGCACTCTGAATCTTGAAACCCGCTAGGAGTAAAACCGCATAAACTATGATCGGCATCTGAATACGCTTGGTTATGTTTGCAATTTAGGCACGGTCGAGCAAAACTAGCGTAGTAATTACGAAGTATATTTTTTAATTGGTTAGATATAATCTTGTTTGCCCAAGGTTCTATCGGGCGACTTTGGTCCCATTGTTCCCATTTTTTGTATATATGGAAACGAATTATTTGTGAAACATCTTCAAAATCCAGCCAAGCTAAAGCTTTTAAATGCCACTTATAGAACCTCTTTCTTATTTCATTATCAATAATATCAGTTTTGTCTACATATGTATATTTTTGTTTATTCACCCTCGATGTGTTTGACAGTTCTGCTGGAAGCGCACTCTGATGTAGACAAGCTCAAATATTCGTCCTGTGATAGTTTTTTGAACCCAACGCTACTTTTGTCATAGCTTACATCGTTAGGGTTCATAGGATTATCTAATAAAGATCCTAAATTAACATTATTTTTCCCTACATTAATTTCATACTGTAGTTTCGTAATATCAGGTAAAGATTCTTCAGTTTGTTCGTTAGAAATGCTGGAAGACGCTTTAGCTTTTTTTACGTGTGAAGCCATAACAAAAGAGTTGCCACAAGACTGACAAAACTTAGGCTTTGATAAAGTGTAAATATTTTTGCTGCCGCATTCGCTACAGAATAAATGTGCCATTGTTTATTATCTTTCTGTTTTATTAATTTTCAAGTCTACTTATGATAAATTTAAGAATCTCACTTCTTAATATATCCTCTTTACCAAACTCAAAAACATGTATGCCATTTTTCGCAGATTCGCTATCTGCAAAGATTGAGGATATAGGCGCTAAACCACTCTTTCCGTTAATATCTGACTGCATTAAATCTCCGCATATAAAATATTTGCAATTATCTCCTATCCTTGTAATTAATGTCACTAACTCTTTACGTGTAAAATTCTGAGCTTCGTCGCAAATGAGCAATTTATTTTTCCAACTTGCGCCCCTTAAGTAATTGATCGGTGCACAGCTTATGACCTCATCATTAAACAATGATTTCACGCTTTGCATTTTTAATATTTCTTGCAGCTTCTCCCTCAAAGGCATCATGAAAGGGTCGAACTTTTCCTCTACATCCCCCGGTAAAGAGCCCAAGCTTCTTTCTGCGCTTTCGGCTATAGTCCTGACATAAAAGATGTCATACTCATTGTCCATGCTGAACAACCGTAAAGCTGCATAAGTCGCTATAAATGTCTTGCTGCTCCCCGCTGGCCCCAGTAAAAAGACTATTTTAGTGTCTTCATCAAACGCTAATTTTAAAAAGTCTTTTTGTTTTTTTGTTAAGTCAAATTTTTCAAATAGAAGTTTGAATTTAGGCTTAATCTCTAAAACCGAATCATCAGCAGTTGAATCTGCTGGCCTTTTCCGTTTACTCATATTTGATATATGTTACACTTGATAATGCGTTTTAACCTGATAATATTGGCATATGGTATTTCATGTTCTTTCTATCCCATCTTACCCAACACGAAAAGAAATCACTATTTCTCCGTTTGTCCAAAAGGTTTACAAGTTTTGTAAGCATATGACTCAAAGAGGTCATTCAGTGTATCACTATGGCCACCCCGACTCTGAAGTGCAATGCACGCAACATTTTAACGTTGTTTCGAGAGCTACTTACGAAAAAGATTACGGGCATCAAACATGGAGAGAGTTTAATTCGGAACATGTTGAAAATAAAACCCACGAAGAGTTTAATCAAAATACTGTCAAATTCATAAATCAGACACTTGAAAATGAAAATGATATGATTTTAGCGTTTTGGGGTTTCGGGCACAAAAAAACAACAGAAAGAATCGATAAGGGGCACATTGTTGAGCCTAGTATTGGGTACGGATCTTGTTTTGCTCCGAATAGAATTTTTATAAGCTATACTCATATGCATACCATCTTGCAAAAGTATGGAGAAAAATGCCCTAAATGGACTGACCAAGTCATCCCCCCTTCCTTTGATAAAGATGATTTTCCTCTTAGAGAAAAAAAAGATGATTACTTAATTTATTTAGGAAGAATGGTTGATTCAAAAGGAGTTGTGATAGCGCAAAAGTTGGCGCAAATACTTAAAATGAAAATAAAATTTGTTGGACCACAAAACATGCGCAACTCATTGGATAAGAGTTGTAAGTATAGCGAGTTTATACATACCGTAAGCTTTGAGGAAAGAGGTTCTTTACTCTCAAAAGCTAAAGCTATGCTGATGCCATCTTTGTACTCCGAACCTTGCGGCTGGACAATGATTGAATCTATGCTATGCGGAACACCTGTAATATCTACAGACTGGGGAGGTATGGCGGAATACAATCTTCATGGCGTCACAGGATTTAGGTGTAAGTCTATCAACGAATTTTACCATGCAATATTGCTATGCGATAAAATAGATCCCCACGCAGTAAGATCGTACGCCATACAAAACTTTGACCCAGAGATAATTTACAAGTATTACGAAAACTATTTCGAGCATTTAATCTTGGGGCAAAGCACCGTATACGACAATTGCAATTTTACTTGCAAACCGAACTTTATAGTCTTAAATAAGTAGAAAAAATATTTTTTTAGTGTAAAATAATAAACAAGTATTATGTCACATATTTCAGGAGACTTCAACTATTCTTTCGTCAGGCTTGATCCCTCATGGGACAATTCCTTACAAACAGGTGTCAACTCGCTAGTAATAGGTTTAAATTGTACATTTACAGGCGTAGATTCTCACGACACTTCTGTCACAGAGTCTCAGTATGTAGACGGTTCTACAGGCTGGACAGAATCAATCACTTACGATTACTTGACAGGTAATTTAACAGATATTTGCAATACATATGCTTCAGGTCAGGGGTGGTGGGAAAATTTAAAAAATAGTGTTTCAGGGCGCATTGATCACCCTGTTGTTATATCAGATTTTCCGTTCCCTGTTAGTGGAGACCCTATCCCAGAACCTCCTCATGGACATGAGGATGTAATTTTTTAATCTTATGTATAATTTTAGCCACTCCTTACCTCAAGATTTTTCAGGCAACTTCGTTCCTGACGTAAACGTGACAATTGACAAAACTCAAGTTTCGATGGAGGAGATTTTCACCGCTGTTGAAATTCTTTTTGACGCTTCTTTAATTGAAAGAGGCGGAAGCGGTATTGGTTTTATTGATTCACCATAATGCCTTATTCTTTATGTTGAGTGTAAAATAAATAAGGGCTTTTAGCATAAGTCATATCAATATCCTCTGAAGACATTTCATCTTTAAAAATCTTGTATTTCGGGGGATTTTTTTTATCGTAAGGCGTTATAAAATCAGGATTATGCCACCTTAATAAATTATTCGGCGGAATACAGATGTTTCCATCGTCTAAACAGATAAAATGATAACACTTGCTGTCTTGATCGTTTGAATACCCCACATTTAATTCATTGAGGTCGCCCTCATAATCATCAATAGTAAAAACATACTTGCCGCTTCTCCATTTGTCATCTCTACAATGAACATCCACCTTTTTATTCTGTAAAAACGCAAATGTAGTGACCCCAATATTGTTAGACTGACAATCCCAAGTCTGTAATATAGATAGTCTTTTGTTTTCGTCGGTAGATATCTCATCATAATCCTTCTTATGACAAAATGCAGATATAGGCATCATCCAAAATATAGCGCCCTCACAAGATTGAAAATGAAAATGCATAGGCCTATTTAACATTGATTTTACTCCAAATATATAACCCTCTGTTAAACCTTTTTCTTTTGGACCATAAATATACTCATGTCGTATGTAGCATTCGATGTATGGTGTATTTGCGTTTAATTGGCTCATACTAATATTACGATACAATTTTGATTTTTAAATTAAATATTGAAACAACGATAAAGTGGTGTAATATATGAAGCATATGAAGAAATTCATTTTATCATTATTAAGTATTATTGTGTCAGCTAGTATCGTGGCTGACGAAGAATCACAACTCAAAGCTAGTGTTAATGCTGGATACACTTCAAACTATATAGTAAACGGATTAGCTAAAACAGGCTCTCAAGCCTTCGCTGGAGTTGATATCGGCACTGAATATTCTGGCATCGACACTTACGTTGGGGCTGTCGTTTTAGACGCTGGATCAGGACTTGACGAATTACATGCAAATGTAGGGGTGGGAAAAGCTATTGGCCTATTTGAAAGTTTTTCCTTAAGGGGTGATGCTCAAATTTTTCAGCATCAAGTCGCAGCAGGAGCAAACTCTACAGAAGGCAGGCTAACTCTTTCTTTGGATAACAAATATATCACGCCTTATGTAGTTGGCACTTACGATTTAGACGTAGCTAACGCAGGATATTCTCAAAGAGGTTATATTGTTGGGTTAAAAAGGAGTTTTGATGTTTTTGGAGTTCTTAAATTGACCCCTTCTGTTGAATATGGCCAGATGACTGATTACGAAACTGCTAGCGTAAAGCTGGACGCCTCCAAAGTACTTTGGGATAAATTAGAAGTTTTTGGCCAAGTAGGCTGGTTTGACAATAATTTTGATGTTGTAAATTATAACTTCGCAACAGAACAGTTCGTGGGGGACGTGGCTGCTTCTGCCGGTGTTCGATGGAATTTCTAATTAGAAACAAGGAGTAAAACTATAAAGCGGTCACTGCGTAGCGGGGGCCGCTTTTTTTATCTTGCTAGTAAAAAAAAAAGAATAAAAGTGTAACATATAATAAGATATGGCTCAAAGATATGGTGGAAAAATAATCAATGACAATTTATTATTATGTTTGGATGGGGCAAATATCAACCCTACATATAACAACTTTAATAATACCGACATTGTAACTGAGTTTGTCAACTTGAAACCTAATGGGTCTAGTAATGAAGAAACTCTTGAAATGGGTATAGACCCGTGGGGTAAAACTACTGTACTTGATAGGTCATTAAATAATGATACTACAAGTAATTATGATGGAGGAGATACTTCCAATACTTATACTGGGGTTGATTCAAGCGTGAAATATAGATTCACGTATTGGTTCAGGGTAGATCAAAAAGGAAACAATGGTAGATTATATTTTGGTTTATACGGGTATAACAGCAGCGGTAGTAATATAGCTATACGCAATAACGGAGGCTCTTCAGGAACTACAAACCCGTATTTTAGTTACCCTAATCATCATGCTTCTCAATTTGAGGTAGGTAAATGGTATATGTTTGTTGCTTATGTACACCCAGCAGGATCTACAAATGTAACAGACGCTACTGCTGGTTTTTATGATGTGGCAACAGGTTTAAAAATAACAAACCCCTCTAATGGTAATGTTGATCATAACGCTGTCTGGGACAGTACTCACACCAAAACTCGATATAGGTATTATCTTTATTATTCTACTGACCCTAATGTAAAGATGAGCTGGTACGAGGGAAGAATAGAGAAGGTCGATGGTAATGAGCCTTCAATAACAGATATGCTAAATGCACCTCCTGATAGATTAAACGACTTAACGAATAATGGATATAATGCGAGATCCAGAAATGGTCTTTCTTATAACTCGAGTGATAAATCTTTAAGTTTTACTGCTAATGATTCTTCTCATTTAATTATACCTTCATATAGTGATTTAGATATAACAGGTAATATGACTATAGAATGCTGGGTAAACTTAAACTCAACAATGAACGGAGCCTTATGTATTTTAGCAATTAAAAGATCTAATAGTGATTATACTAGCCCTTTTGGTTTATCCTTTGAGGATAGGGCCGGACAGAACCGTTTCGGTGTAACATTAGGTGGTGGTGGTACAACTTATACTCAGGTGGGTAGTAATAATAACTTCAATGGAGTATATGGCAAGTGGGATCATGTTGTTTTTACTATTAACGGTACAGCAATGACTATGTATGTTAATGGAGCACAGGGAGGAACTGCAACATTTTCAGGTACCAGACAGACAGATACAACGCCACTACGATTAGGAGGAGTATATAGTTATTATACATATAATTATATTCTCGATGGAAAAATAGGTGCGTATAGAATGTATACAAAAGCATTAAATTCAGCTGAAGTATTAAATAATTATAACGCATCAAAAAGTAGGTTTGGATTATGAGTTTTGAAAATAGAAGATGGATATTTCTTAATTCTGGAGATTTGAATCAAGTTGATTTCGATCAATTGCCTTTAGTTGATTCTAGGTTAGACATGCCTATGTCAGTCAGGTATTGCCACGACAATAGTAAATTTATGTTGCGTTATGATACGGAAGATGTATCCGGTTCTATTTCTGGAAGACCCGATTGTTACGATTTAGCTTTAACAATTAGCGGTAATGTAGAATGGGGCCATGAAGAAGTTTTAGAATATTTAGCAACGCCAGAATGGACGAATACGGGAACATTTCCAACAGGAGATTATCATGATTAAAGGTGGGCCAAAAATAATCGATGATAGTTTAGTATTGTGTTTAGATGCACATGATGCTAAGTCGTATGCTGGGGAACCTACTCAGAATTATGTTATTAACACTACATCAACTGGTGGTTGGCATGGAGATGGTAGTAGTCAAACGGGATTAGGGTCTAAGGGTGCTGTCGCTATAACAGATGAAAATTTAAAATACAACGGGTATGATACGGTTTTATGGACACCCGGTACGAGCCGTAATTGTTATTTAAACGGCACAGAAGATTTCAATTACAGTGAAACATCTACAGAATGGACATTTAGTGCGTATGTAAAATACGAAGATGGATCAACTATATCGAGTATGTCTGTATATATGTATTATCCGTCTTCTGATGGATCAAGCGCAGGTACTGTAACGGATGTTGGAGGTGGTTGGTGCAGAGTGAGAAGGACTAGGACAGGGTCTAGTAATTATATTTCTTTAGCTGGGTTTGATGGCATCGCAGCTATGAAAAAAATCTACATAAGTGGTTGGCAGTTGGAGAAAAAACAATATACAACACCAGTTACTAGTCCGGCAACTTCTCGTTCAGCTACTGACGGATGGGTAGATAGATCGGGTAATAGTAATAGCGGCACATTAGTAAATGGAACCAATACGGGAATTAATTACTACAGAGATGGTCAAGTCATAATGCCTGTAAGTGCTAGTTATTTAGATTTTGATGGAACAGATGATTATGTATCCACATCGTTTGGCGACAATCATAACCCCGCAACTAACCCTATAAGCTATACCTTATGGGTTAAAACTCATACTAATAGTGGTAATAAAATGTTTTTAGTACAAAGTGATTGGGGTGGGAATCATAGAGCTTATTTTGGAACTATCGGTGGTGTGTGTGGTATGGGTATTCAATCGTCAGGATGGTCGAGTAGCGATGGAGGTGATACAATAACAACTAATACATGGAATCATATGTGTATAGTGTTCGAAGGCTCAACATGTAAATGGTATCGTAACGGTAATTTAATGTTTTCTAAATCTTATACGTCTTTCACTTTTAGGCAAAATTTATCAATTGGAGCAGGAAGACCTTACAGCAATAGCTATGACTGGAATGGAGAGATCGCTCAAGTTTTAGTTAATAACAAATTATTAACAGCGGCAGAAGTATTAAGTAATTACAACGCAACAAAAAATAGATTTACATAATTATGAGTTTTCAC
>JAAHTH010000267.1_pt1 | contig 45828 bp, 58 predicted proteins | sample 6116091 | NCBI WGS metagenome assembly JAAHTH01 (sample SAMN13939990, study PRJNA603662) | sponge metagenome | isolation source: marine sponge | host: Mycale hentscheli | place: New Zealand | collected 2006 | reverse complement strand
CTACAGGAGCTCAAGGTGCTACAGGAGCTCAAGGTGCTACAGGAGCTCAAGGTGCTACAGGCTCTCAAGGCTCTACAGGTGACCAAGGTGACCAAGGCCATAGAGGTAATCAAGGTTATAGAGGTTATCAAGGTTTTACGGGTGCTCAAGGTGCTCAAGGTTCTAAAGGAGCTCAAGGCGCTCAAGGTTCTACAGGAGCTCAAGGCGCTCAAGGTTCTACAGGAGCTCAAGGTGCTACAGGAGCTCAAGGTGCTACAGGAGCTCAAGGTGCTACAGGAGCTCAAGGCGCTACAGGAGATCAAGGCGCTACAGGAGATCAAGGCCATAGAGGTCATCAAGGTTATAGAGGTAATCAAGGTTATACGGGTGCTCAAGGCGCTCAAGGTTCTACAGGAGCTCAAGGTGCTACAGGAGCTCAAGGCGCTCAAGGGCCTCAAGGCGACCAAGCTTCCGATTACAGATTGAAAGAGAATTTTAAAAAATTCACAAATGGTTATGATATAGTTAAAAAAGCAGATACTTATTTTTATAACCTGAAGTCTGATTTGGATAAAAAACCTAGATTAGGCATGATAGCTCATGAGCTTCAAGAGGCTGGCCAATCTGTGGGAGTGCAAGGTAAGAAGGACGAAACTGATGGTCCTCAAGGATTACCTATCTACCAGAGCGTTAATTATATAACGTTGGTTCCAACATTATGGTCCGCCCTTAAAAAGTGCATGTACAGGATAGAGTGTTTAGAAAAAAGAGTGGGGGTTTTAGAAAATGAGAAATAGAATAATATACGGTCAAAGTTACGTCCTTTGTTCTCAGCCGCCGTCTTACCAGAGTAATATAAATAATGTGTCAGGATTAAAGCGGACGCAAGGGTGTAGTATAGATATTTCTTTTAATAGGGAAAGATTCAAGCAAGTTGGCAGTGAAGATTTTGTTGGCGATGTACATTTAAGAAATGCCAACATAAACCTTTCGCTTGACTACTTATATTCAAATGGGACGAACGAAGCTTTGATAGGATTAAATGTAGACGGACAAGATGGGCATGCTGCCAAATATTTAAAAAAAGAAAATCAAGATCGTAATTTTTATATTGTTCAAGGAAGCGGTGAGAACAATGAGCCTCTAGAAGAGGATACTTTTGTGGGGGATTATGATGTAATGGGGTTAGGGAATTGCTACCTAAATGATTACTCTTTGAATGCTCAAGTAGGTAACCCTATTTCTGTTTCAACATCGTTTTCCGCCTACAACGCCCAAATAGAAACCTATAATGAGGTTGGCGGTAAAAGTATTCCTGCTATAGATACAGTAGACGGGGTGCCCAAGCAGGAGTATAAATATAAAATACTGACAGGAAATATTTACGACACTACCAATCTAGACAGTTATACACCTGCAGCTTTATCCCCACGAAAAATACAACTGCATTTACCTTCTACTATAAATGTTCCCGGCTTGCAATTCACTGGCGATCAAGGTATAGCTCATCTACAGTCCATGGACGTTTCTTTCGGAATCGAACGTCATGATTTGTATGGTTTTGGTAGCATGTACCCATATGGAAGAAGGGCGAAGTTACCTATTTTAGGCAGGTTGAATTTCTCAGCTATTGCCAGCGAATTCACAACTGGCACGTTGCACACAATAATAAACTCTGGAGAGTTAGAGTTTGATTTTATATTTGATTTTTTAGATTGTAGCGGTGCGACAGGCTTACAATTGACAGTTGAGAATGCGAAAATAGATAGGGAGAGTTTTTCTGAAGCGATAGGAGACAACGCTTCATATGAAATAGCATGCTCATTTCCTATTTCAAACACTACAGGCCTAAGGTTGTCAACCCCACCGCTGATTTTAGATCAGCCGTCTGGCCCCCAAGGAGCTTTATCAACTACAGCGACAGGGATGTCTCCTATAACATACAAATGGTATGACGCCTCAGACGACTCTGAGGTTGGTAGTGGATCATCTTTTTCAGCCGAATCACAAGGAAACTATTATTGCGTAGCTTTTAATCAATTAGGCTCAGGTGTAAGTCGGACAACATACGTAAGTGTTTAGAGTTCTATTTTTAAGTTTTTGTTTTCAATAACTTTAGGTCTATCGGCTAAATGTTTTTTTCCTGTCTTTTTTTCATACCCATCAAGGTAACCTCTTCTGATAGGATCTTCTCCTGTAGCGGATTGGGCTGCTCTTTTTTCGCTCAACTCTTTTGCATGATTTTCCATATCACCGTATGTGCCTTTCATGTCTGACGTACGGTTTACGAATGAGCTCTGATCCCATGGGTTTACAGATTTAGTACTGGTTAGGCCCATGTTAATTTGAGGTGAATCATAAATTCTTTCCCAAAAATTTTCATTGCCGTGTTCCCCTTTGTAATGATGATAATCCTTCATCTTCATTACAATTTCACGAATTTCTCCTGTTTTAGTGTTGCGGAAAGGGTATATCATTCTATTTTGATTTCTTCTGGGTCGGCTTGCTTTTTGAGAGGCATCACAACAGACAAAACGCCGTCTTCTATTTTGCAAGAAATACTGTTGGTATCAACTTTACTAGTGACACATAAAGACCCTAAAACAACACCTTTTTCATCTTCTTTTTTAGATCTAATTATCAACCTTTTGTTTTCTACCGTCACCTTGAGGTTGTCTCTATTGTACCCGGGTAAATTAATAGTTGTAGAGTAACCTGTTTCATTGCGTTCAGAGTTGTCGTATTTTTGAGGAAAAACCCAATGCAAATTATCAAATTCTTCCATGACTTTACCTAAAGATAGTGTGAATGATTTTGTCATATTTTCAGTATACGCATATTAAATGCCATATTTTTTTTAATCAATTCTTGCTTTGTTACGCTATTATTGTGCCAACGTGGGACTATCTTGCCTCGCCAAGATACTCTGTAGCGTGCCCTTCTGACACAAGCATGGAATTAGCGTTATGTGATTTATTCAGATCGTATAAAACCCCTAAGATGCGACCGTATTTACCTTTTTTGTCCAGCTCAGTTTTGATTAAAAAATACTTACCGAAAGATTTGATTATTTGTTTTAACCGATTTTTAGAGGCTATGCCCTTTTCTTTTTCCCGGAGATCTCTTGTTCGGCTTTCTGGGGCGTTAATCCCGTGCAGCCTAACCCTTTGCTTTAGGAATATCGAAAAGCCCACATCAATAAGAACGTCTACGGTATCACCGTCTACAACCCTTAATAGTTGACATTTGTATTCGTACATCAATCGAATAAATCTGTAAAGAATCCTTTGGCAGGTATATCTTCTGGGTTTTTATTTGCCCTATCTTTCGCACGATTCAGTTCATACTCTGTAAAAAGCAGGCAGTATTCTGAGCCTTTTGAATTTTCTACCCAGATAGCGTAATAATCAGAATTAGCGCCAAACTTTTTGTTTTTATTTTCTACTTGAATAACTTTACCACGTTTAACTTTAGCCATTTTTAATTATTTCTTTTATTCTTTTAACGGTTTTTCCGTATGTGAATCTCTCGGCAGTCTTTAGGCCGTTTTTGTTTATGTTACCATGCATACTAACTGCTTTCTCCATAGCGGAAACAGCCTTATCTTCATTAAATTTATAGATCCTACCTTGATTCCAATTCGAGCCTTTACTGAAAAACAGGCCATCATATACGTCTTCTTTTTCATCTGGCTCAATTAAAATAGAGTTATCTTTTGTCGCCCAAGCTTTATGACCTGAGTGATTGCAAACAATGGACCACTTGCCTAAACATGTTGCATTGAACGCAGGTAAATTCCAACCTTCTCCTCCGCTTAAACCTGTAAGGTCTATATGTGAAGAGTTTAAAAAATGGTTAACCTCTGAGTTCGTCTTTAATCGTGGTATAAAATTAATATTGCTATAATGCTTATTGTCTAATATTGAAGCCAGCAATTGCTTTTGTTGCTCCTCTTTAAGAAACGGGTTTGTGATACAGCACGAAAGCATATACCTATTATCATTACCAAATTTTTTGAGCCAAGATTTTATTATTTCTTTGGTGTGCTTTCTTTTTTCGAACTTACCTGAAAGGGTAAAATGGACTTTACCCTTGACTATCTCTTTATCAATAACATGGAAATCAGGGTCAAAGCCTATGTTTAATTGTTTGACGTTATTCAGTCCGTTCTCTTTGAAAATCGATACTGATTCGGGATTTGATAGAAGCACGTTATCCTGAAATTCAGATACTTTTTTTTCTGAAAAAGTTAAATCGTCTAATTCATGAAAAGTGAACAAGGTATTATTCTTGCCTATGAATTTTTCAGAACCGTTTAGATGCCACAAAGTAAGGGTAGGGTAATCTTTATTCAGGTTGTGAAAACGATATTTGATGGAGTTATTAATCCATTTTGCAAAATCTTTATCTATCTTATCGTATGCTGAAAAATTAGGGTCTCCTATTGGGAATATTGCTACTTTATCCTGTTGTTTGTAGAATTCTCTAAGGATATTTAAACCAACATTACCAAAAGATAAATCGTTAATAGGAGTATTGAAAATCAATTTCATTTTCTAATTCTTTTGGGTTGCCTTGAGATTTCAAGTTTTTTCGTATATAATCTAAAGCTTGGTTGTGAATGTTGATACATCCTTGTATTGATAAGTTTAAATTTTTGCCCACTTTTCTCCAAGGGGTTAATTTATTGTATTCTGGATCAAGGTATCTCATTTGAAATATCTTGTGAACACGGTTATCAGGGTGGGTTTTTATAATTTTGAAAACTTTATCCACAGTTTTAGGGTTAATTATAAAGTTTTTAATTGGGTATGCGGAACCATCTTCTAAACGCTTAAATTGTTCATCCGAAGGGTTATGGTACTTTTTATTTTTATTGTAGTAGTTTAAGCAATACCATTTGGTTTCATTACCTAGAAAAGTGCTGAATTTAGCTCCTTTAGTTTCGTCGTAACGAATAGACGACTTATAAAAAAGAAATTCCATATCATCCAATATCTCTTCTCTGCCTGCCATTTTATTGTTGACAGGAAAGTAGTGATTTACTATATCGTAGAATATGCCACTGTGCCTATTAACCAGTTCCGATAGCGCATCTTGAGAGTGCTGTTCTTTTAAGTCTTCGACTAATTCTATATCGCTTTGTGATCTAGCCATGATAAATTCTTATGAGAGAAATTTTCAACCATACTTAAACCTGAGTGTTCAAAATTTTTCATTTTGGGCCACTTAAATACGTGATCTGCCATTCCTTTAAGCTTAGCGGTTTCATTCTCAATCAAGCCAACAGGAAAACAATCATCACGCTCAATGTAAATTGATTTCCCATTCATTTTAATCCATTCTATTTCATTCACGAAGCGAACGTCAGGTATTATAGTGATAAAGTTAGATTTAGAATTTTCAAGCACTTTTTCTTTTATTTTGTCTATCCAGTAGTTTTTGCTAAAATTATTCCTTATCACATCTGTCCCCCAAGAAATAAGCAGTGGGCGTATTATTTCTTTTTCTTTCGTATTTTCCGTGAAGGCCGAGATGCCTAGTTTGCTTAAAAGAAAAGGGTCTAAATCTTTTTTTAACTCATAGGCTAAGCTAGATCTTGAAAATTTATTCGGGAAAAGTTTAACCAAGAAATCAGCAAAGCTATCTTTGCCGCTTCTAGCGAAACCACAGATACCTAGCACTTTGACCGGAGGCAACATCATACCCCGGTGCTCCCAAACCCACCTATCATCCTGTCTGATATTGGCAGGTTAGAATTGAATTCAATATGTGGATGATGATGCAAGACCCAGATTAATTGCCCGATTTTATCACCTTTTGAATATATTTTATCACTATTTATTTTAAGATAAATTTTTTCTTCGTCAACAATAAAGTCGCAAGGTTGAGCTACATATTTGAACCTAAGTTTTATCGAGTCCCTGTAGCCAGTGTCAATAACACCTACAGAGTTAGCTAGAGATAGGTTGTATTTTGATATTGAGCTCCTAGGGAAAATGTAAGAGTACATTTGATCGTCTGGGGCGATTTTCACCCCAGTATCATACTCAATGTAGACAACTTCTTCAAATATGCGCTTACTTCTTCCTTTGGGTGTTCCGACAATGTGAGGGTCTGATTCTGCAATCAGGTCATACCCTGCATCTCCTTGATGGGAAGGACGTTTAATTTTAGGGTTTTCGATGTCGGTATTTACTTGTACAATCATTCTATCTAGGATCTACGGTTATCTAGGTACCTTAGGTATCTAGGGTCTAATGGTGTTCTATGTCTTAAGGTCTACATTGTCTTAAGGTAACCTATGTCTTCTCATTGGTTACCTATGTCTAATAGGTATTATATGTCTTTAATAAATAGCTGTCAACTTCAAAAATGATTTTTTTTGAGGATCGTTGACAACTGGTCTGCAATCTTATGCTGACCGATATCTTGCAATACCTCAGAGGCGTCAAATAATTCAGGATTGTAGGAGTCTGATTTTTCTAATTCAGATATATCGCTAACGACAACAACTGAGGACAAATTCATAGATTGACCTTTTCTCTGGTAGCCCAGCCTCATGCCTTCCTTAGCGGCTAGTTTTTGGTTTTCAGATAAAACGACAGTTTCCCAATCACTACAGGAAACTAAAAAAAACCTTTTTTTGCTTGAAAGTTCTCTAAACATTGTCAATATAATAGATATTTATGTCTAAAAGTCAAGATAATACTCTGGGTATTTTTTGCCCCCTTTTTAAAGGTGAAAAGTTTATAAGAAATTATCTTGATAATATCTTAGAGCAGACTGTCTTCAGTGAGGTTAACTTTTACATTTTAGATTGTGCTTCCCCTGAAAACGAATATGAGATAATTAAAGATTATACGTCTAAGTACTCTAATATCATTTACAAAAGGCTAGATAAGGATAACGGGGTTTACGCTGCATGGAATATTTGCGTTAGGTGGGCAAGAGAAGAGTTTGTAGGCAATTGGAATGTTGACGATAGAAAAACACCTTGGTCATTAGAGGTTTTGCTTGATAACATTTCAGCAAAGCATCTAGATTTAGTTTATGGGAAAACTTTAGTTACTAAAAAAGCGAACGACAAGTGGGATTTATGTGAAAGCGAAACCTTTTACCCTTGTTTAGAGCATTCGTTCGACAACTTAATTAAGAATAACTCTCCGCATTGCATGCCTATATGGAGGAGGGATTTGCACGATAAGTTCGGATATTTTAATGAGAAATACAGGACGGCTTCTGATACCGATATGTGGCTTAAATCCTGTAAAGGTGGAGCTAAAATACAATTTGTAAATGAAACCGTAGGCTTGTATTACGAAAACCCAAACGGTATTTCAACTAACAAAGAAAAACTTCAAGAGCTGATCTTAGAAGTCAATAAAGTGAGGGATTTATACAGAAATGATACTAACAACAGTGGCGACAAAAAGTTGTCTGAAGGATTTTCTTTTAATGAAGAAAACCTTTGAGCTTTACCATCCTGATTCTTCCATAGTTGTAGGGACCGATAAATACTGCCATGATTATATTGATGGTAATTTTAAAAATGTGCACTCTCATTTTTACGAAGAAATAGAAGACGGTGATCATGTGTCCTCGGATTCGTGTAAAAAGCAATCTTTTAAAAGGGTTATATCCAAAAAGTTTGATATTGCTTTATCTCAAGACATTTCGCCCGATAACCCTATTTTATGGTGCGATGTAGACCACATTTTTGTTAACAAAATAGACGATGAAGTTTTGCAGGGCGGTAAATTTTATGATGCAGCCTTAACACCTCATTACTCAGACGGTTTTGCAAATGAAGCGGAAGTTGGATTTTTTAATTGCGGGTTTGCTTTGATCTTTAATAAGTCTTTTCTTAAAGTATGGAAAAAACTTTATGATCATCATGAAGAATTAAATTTGTATTACGAACAAAAACCTTTAGAAGCTGTCATTAGATCGTTCAATACACTAAATCTTCCCATCAATTACAATTTTGGGTGGTGGAAGTTTATGCCTAAAGCTTTTGGAGGTAATGTTAGCAAGTTAAGATCTGGCCCAGATATTGTCTGGGAAAATAAGAGCATCAAAAGTTTTCATTTTCATTTTTTTAAAAATGATAGTCATTCTTATGACAAAACAGGCATAAAGAAAGTTTTGATTCAATTGTTTGACGCCAGAGCTAAAACCAGAAAAGAAGATCATGTTACGATGCATGAGATAAAAAGACTTAGCGATGAAAATTTTTAGATCTAAAGTTAAATGGCAAGATTCTTTTCAAGAGCTCCTAGATATCTGGGAGGAAAACAAACTTTGCGAAGTTGAATCTTCCGAAGATCAATATAGCTGGCTTGATTGTGATAAAAGAGTTTTACTGCATGAACATGACAGATGCAAAGATGTTCCAGATTTTGATATTGGATTTTTTGCCAATGATTCGTTGGACCAACCTAACGCTTTCCCTTGGATATACTGGGCTAGGCACCCAAAGAAATTAGAAGCTTTTGTTAAACAGCATAAATCTAAATCTTATAATGACAGAAGCGTAAGTTCTGTTTTTATAGGCGCAGCTGAAAATCCAGTTCAATACGCCAACAGAACTCGGTATGATTGGGATTTAGCTGTCGAAGAGTACGATTTTAATGACGCCTTGTTCAAAGAAAAAGTGCACAAATACACAAACGATGAGTTTCTTGAAAAAATTAGCAATGCCAAATTCGGCTTATGCTTGGAGGGATACGGCCCAAAATGCCAAAGAGATATTGAATATATCGCTCTTGGTGTAGTTCCTGTTTTTACTTGGAAGACTTTTAACAATTATGCTTTCCCCTTAAAAGAAAACGTTCACTACTTATATGCTAACAATCCAAAAGAGGCAAAAGAAAAGATTAGCAATTGCTCCGTAGAACAATGGCAAATAATGTCTGATAATTGCAGGCATTGGTACCAAAGATACGCTTCTCCTATAATGGCATTTCACACAACAAGAGACTTAATAAATGAAAAAGTATTTCCTAGTAATAGCTAGATATCAAAACGAAAAGCAGGATTTGTATGATAAATATATAGAGCCAATAAATAAAAAATACTGCTTAAAACATAATTTTGAATATGTATGCATTAAGAATGATCAGCAGATAGAATTAGTAAGAGGTAATCCTACGTGGTGGAAGTTCAGCATTCTTCAAGAGTGGATAAAAAATAATATCCTTAAGGAAGGTGATATTTTTACTCACTTGGATGCAGATATGGTTATAGTTAAGAATGATCAACCTTATCAAACTCATAAGAGTTTTTCTTACGCAATTGATAATGGTAACACTCACTGCATGGGGAATTACACTATAAAATTAAACGAATGGTCTTCTGAGCTTGTAGATAATATTATGAACGAAGAACTTTTTCATAAATTAAAAAATGAAAATCATTGGCAAAACTTTAGGGAGCAAGCTTGCTGGTATACTCTTTGCGGGATTCCTGCTCATAGCTGGACATCGTTTTTTGATTTTCAACATTATGGATTTCATAAGAATAAAACTTTTGACACCGAATATTCTTTAAAAGAGCTTTCAGACCATGTTGAAATAAGAGGACCTGAATGGAATACTACTCTTTTAGAGGAGGAAGACAACGATTCTGTTAGCAAATCTTTAATGAAATATAATATCGTAAAAAGCAAAAAAGAAAATACTATAATTAGGCATTTTGCCGGAGGTCAGCCTTGGAACCCAGAGTATTTTAATCATAAAACCATTTAAAATGAGTTCCCTAGACACAGAACATATATACGTAGTGCATTACACTAAGCTAAAAGATCGATATGCCAACATGGAAAAACAAAGAGAGAATCTTAACATATCAAATCCTCTAACATATATATCGGAATTTGATCAAGAGGAGCTGAGCGATGATCTTTTAAATAAATACTACAATAATTCAAAAGAAAACTATGAAGCCAAAGTTAGGCCTTTATGGGATTTAAACATTCATTCTTACAGAGAGTTAAATAAACCTGAATTATCATGTACTATCAAACATATAGAAGCAGTAGGAGAAGTATCTAAAAATTGTAAAGAACACGGTTTAATTTTAGAAGACGATGCTGTGCTTAAAACTGATTTTATATCCTCATTTAATAAGTTTCTTTCTATCACACCGGAAGATTGGGATGTTATACTTATAGGCGAAGGATGCGGGGATTGGTTTATTAAAAATAAAGTTTCAAATTTAGACCCGCATTCAAAAGATGGCGCTAAATCTGTTTTTAAAGTGCCTCATCCCGCCACTAACTGCGCTGAGGCATATTTAATCAAAAGTAAAGCGGCCAAAAGTGTATACAAATCTTCTATTCCTTTTAATTTGGTTAGTGATTGGGAATTAGGCTATCAATTTTTCAAGTTAAACTTAAATGTTTATTGGTGGGTTCCAAGCTTAGTATTTCAAGGGTCAAAAACAGGCAAATACAACTCAACACTAGATCAGGGGCAAAGACGATAATATGAAAACAAAAATAAAAATAGCTTATAGCGATACTTGGGGGTTTACTGATCGCACCCCAGAGGGCGTATTTCCCTATGAATTCAATCCCCACGATAATTATTTTACAGATTTATTTAAAACTAAATTTGATGTTGAAGTTGTTGACAGTGATCCCGACCTATTAGTATATGGAGTATACGGAAATACTTATAAAAACTTTAATTGTAAAAAAATATTATTTTCTGGAGAAAATTTAAATGCGGCAAAGGGTTGCATAAATCATTATGATGATTCAGATCTTACGTTATCTCACTACGAAGAAGAGGATAAAGAAATATTTATGCCTCTTTGGGTTTTGTTTGTAAATTGGTTCCGCAAAACTCAACCTCGACCGCTACCAAGCAACCCAACATATTCAGTTGACTTTGATCTAATACAAAACAACAGAGAAAGATTCTTAAAAGAAAGAAAATTTTGCGCTTTTATTAATAATAATCAAATAGCAGATCGTATAGAGTTATTTCAAGAACTACACGGAAAGGAACACGTGGATAGTTTTGGATACTTGCTAAATAACACAGGTAAGGCTCTGCGAGGATCTCAACAAGACAAAATTAAATTATTAGAAAATTATCGTTTTAATATAGCTTTTGAAAACTGCTATCATAAAGGTTACAGTACAGAAAAAATCATAGAGCCGCTAGAATCAGGCTGCATACCTCTTTATAAAGGAGGGGAAAGAGCCTTAGAATATTTTAACGAGAAATCTTTTTTATTTTATGAAAACTATAACGATATGTCTAGTTTTGCGAAAGCTGTCTTAGATGTTCACCAGAATAATGAACTCTATGAGGATATAGTTTTAACTAAACCCCTTCGATTGGACAATATATATAAGGATTTTTCACCTGATGTTTTATTATCTAAAATATTATCTAAATTAAATTTATGAAGACTTTGATTTTCAACAGGGATACTTACCCATTTTTTCAATCCGAAGGTTTTGCTGCTCAGTTTGCAATACCTTTCGCTAAACATATTTGTAAAGGCGAAGGTTATGATATAGGTTGTGGAAAAAAAGAATGGTCCCTACCGGGTTCAATTCCTGTAGATTTATTGTTTGAAGATCCTTGGAGTGCCACGGAGCTTCCAAGCAAACTCGTAGACTACATTTTTTCTAGTCATTGCCTTGAGCATTTGAATGATTGGGTAAGGGTTTTAGATTGCTGGACTTCAAAAATAAAATCTGGAGGTCATATTTTTTTGTATTTACCCCACAAAGACCAAAAATACTGGAGACCTTGGAATAACACCAAACATATACATATGTTCACTCCAGAAGATTTACTGTTTTATTTTCAAGATGGGCCGTATAAAAATATTTTTTATGGCGATAGAGATTTAAATCATTCTTTTATGATAACTGCGGAAAAGGTATGAACATGAAACCTGTCTTATTAAAGCAATCCCAAGGGCTTGGTGATATTTTATTTTTGTTTAAACTGGCTAACCACATAGAAAAAAAAGGTCATGAGCTTATTTGGCCTATGTGTAAAACTTATTTTAGCCAAGGTGTACATTTAAATTTAAACCGATTTAATTTCGTAGACATAGATTCTGATTTTCCTTTTAGAAATGAATATATTCATGCCCCTATTGGAAAAATCACAGAATACTCTAGCTGCATAATAGTTGCTACAGATGGCTGCGGCGGTGAAGGCGGAATAATGCTTTCCAAATATAATTTACTAGGCTTAGATTATAAAAGATGGTATGATTATCTCATTTTCAGCAGAAATACAGAAAAAGAAGGTCAGCTTTTTTATGATATTTTAGGACTTAAAGATTCCGACGACTATATTGTTGCGAATAAATATATTGGCACTCCTCCTCATTATTTGCATAAAATACATATTGATGTACCTAAAGATAAAAAAGTAATTTATGTAGATTTTTATTCTGGGTATAATTTGTTTGATTGGTGCAAAGTTTTTGAAAACGCTTCAGAGCTTTACCTTGAAGGATCTGCTCAGACTTATATTTTAGAAAAGTTGGATTTAAAAGCTTCAGCACTAAAACTTTTTTCAAGGGATAATCATGCTCATTTCCCAGATGATATGTTTTCTTTGCCTTGGGAGAGAGTTAAAAATAATATCTATGCTGCACCCGTTAAGTTAAACTAAAAATAAAATCAAAATATTAATTATGGGCACACTTAGACATTTTAATTTACAGCAGTTTATCCAAGATTTTAATTGCAAATTTCTTGTTGAGACCGGTACTTACAAAGGCGATAGCGTTGATTACGCAATGCAGTTTGGATTTGATAAAATTTATTCCATAGAGCTCTACGATAAATTAGCAATAAAAGCTCAAGAGAAATTCAAAAAATATAAACATATCGAAATAATCCACGACTCTTCGTCAAACGGGTTGAAATCCATATTAGACGAATTAGACGGTAATTGCATTTTTTGGTTAGACGCTCATTTCCCCGGTAGTGATTTAGGGGAAAAGGGTTATAATGACGAAAAGGATACTTGTGTAAATTTACCATTGTTAGAAGAACTTAAAATAATATCTGAAAGAGTTGGTAAATTTGATGACGTTGTACTGATTGATGATTTGAGACTTTTCGTTGATGTTCCTCCTGATGTTCAAAGCGCTTGGAGGATGAATCCTCACCAAGGGGTGGATACCTTCGATAACCACATGGTCAGAACAGGGCAACGAGAAATAACAAGAAAATCGCTGGTGCATTTTGATTTAATTAAAGAAATTGAGAATCTTTATGGCGATTATATAATAACTGAGTTATGGAGGTCTGAAGGTTACCTTATTATAAATAAAAAATGAAAGTTTTAAATTACTCTGTCGAAGATTATCCTTTTAGAGATATAGTCTGTGATTATTTAGGCTATCACAATTTACAATCAATACATCAAGACTATGAGTTTGATGAATTATTGGCCCAAGGTACTGACCAATCTCAAATTTTGCACCGCACTTTCTATGATGCGATGGATAATGATGTCGATCAAAAATTTGTTAAGATTTACAAGAATTTTATAAAATCCTTTATAGGGCCTACTTATAGCCAAACGATACTTTACCAGAGATTTCCAACTTTTAGAGTTCATCAACCAAGTAATATCGCAGTTTTCGGTTGGCATAGGGATCGGGATTATAACCATAACCCAGAAGAAATTAACTATTACTTACCTATAACAGATGCTTTTTCAACTAATACATTTTGGCATGAAAGCAAAGAAGGAAAAAAGGATTATCAACCGATGGAGGCAAAATATGGAGAGATTGTCGAATGGGATGGAGCTAATTGCAGACACGGTAATAAGCAAAATGACACAGGTTATACTCGAATAAGCTTTGATTTTAGGGTTTTGACTATGGAATCATATAAACGCATACCACCCAAAAAAAGTATCACTCAAGGCAAGTCTTTCGAGATAGGTGATTATTACGAAATTTTAAAATAAAAATAAATGAAAATTTTAATAACAGGAGCATCAGGTTTTTTGGGCCAGCATTTAGTGCCAAGGTTAGAACGTGATAATGAACTACTAACACCAACTTCTAAACAGTTAGATGTGTCAGATTATGATGCGTTGCAAAAATATTTTTACGATCACGATTTTGACACAATTATCCACCTAGCTGCCCGATGTGGGGGTATTGGCGCTAATAAAAACAACCCAGCGGTTTTTTTTGAGAAAAACCTTCAGATGTCAACCAATATTCTTAAGCTTGCTAGCGAATTTGACGCAATCAAAAAGATGATAACTTTAGGTTCTGTTTGTTCATACCCTAAGTTCACAGAGGTACCATTTAAAGAAGAAAACATTTGGAATGGTTACCCTGAAGAAACTAACGCTCCTTACGGTATAGCTAAGAGATCGTTAATGATGGGTTGCCAATACTACAACCAACAGTACGGTGATAATTTTGTCCACCTTATCCCTGTTAACATGTACGGAGAGTATGATCATTTTGATTTACAGAACTCTCATGTTATTCCAGCACTAATTCGTAAGATGCACGAAGCGAAGATGTCTGGAGCTTCTAGTGTTACTGTATGGGGTGATGGCTCAGCATCAAGAGAGTTCCTTTATGCGGGGGACTGTGCTGAAGCTATTGAACTTGCGTTAAAACTTTACAACTCTCCTGAACCAGTAAACATAGGGACAGGCCAAGAAATAACAATAAAAGACTTAATAGAAAAAATAAAAAACGTAGTAGAATACGAAGGTTATATTGTGTATGACACAGCAAAACCAAACGGTCAACCTCGCAGATGTTTAGACACCTCTAAAGCAGAATCTAAGCTTTGTTTTCGGGCTAGAACTTCTTTTGACGTAGGGTTAAGAAAAACTTATAACTGGTTTCTAAAAAATGAATAGTTACGGGTTAAACGAATCAATCTCACCATGATTACTTATTTAAAATAAAATGAACAATATAATTTTAGTCACAGGCGTTACAGGGCAAGACGGTAGCCATATGGTAGATTACCTATTGAAAAACACTGATTACAATATAGTTGGCACAGTTAGAAGGCTATCAGTATCAAATCATGACAATTTAAAACATATAGATTCAGATAGGTTTGAGAAAGTTTATTTTGATTTAAACGATAATGAATCAATACAAAACGTAATCCAAAAATATAAACCTAAATACTTTATTAACCTTGCCGCTCAAAGCTTTGTCGCAGCAAGCTGGGATATTCCAGTATCCACTTGGAACACTAATGCCACGGGAGTTCTGCACATTTTGGAAGCTATACGTAAATATAGCCCTGAAACACGATTTTACAATGCTGGCACAAGTGAAGAATTTGGAGATGTCCAATATTCGCCACAAGACGAAAAACATCCGTTAAGACCAAGGTCTCCATATGGTGCAGCTAAAGCCGGAGCTAGGCATCTAGTAAAGGTTTATAGAGATAGTTACGGAATTTATGCTGTACAGGGTTGGTTATTTAACCACGAAGGAACTCGCCGTGGAGAAGAGTTCGTGACTCGTAAAATTTCTAAAGGTGTAGCAAAAATACACCAAAGCTTAAATAAATCACAAAGCGTAGAACCTATCACTTTAGGCAACCTTGAAGCGAAAAGAGATTGGAGTGATGCAGAAGATTTTGTGGACGGAATCTGGAGAATGTTAAATCAAGATAAATATCGCAAAGATTGGGTAGATAATAGTAGTGTGCGTGATTATATTGTATCTTCTGGAGAAACTCACACTATTAGAGAATTTATAGAGGAATCTTTTAAATGTATCGGTATGGATAGTAACTGCGTATATTGGCGAGGCAAAGGGGTGGATGAAAAATTTTATTTTAGGGGTGATGTCAGTTATACAACGGCGGTTGCCCAAACAAAGTTAGTAACCATCAATGAAGCTTTTTACAGGCCAGCCGAAGTTGAGTTGTTATTAGGTTCTCATGACAAAATTTCAAAAGAGTTAGGATGGAGACCAAAAAACTCTTTTAAGGATCTTGTGGGAAAAATGGTAAACAATGATATATTTTTACTTGAATCTGAGGTTGGTTAAGTGTAATATATAGACCTGTCTAGAGATCGAGCCTTATCCTATTAATAAGGTCTTTTAATAACTTGGAAGGTTTCTTTCTCTAGGTTTTTATGGAGTGTAAAATACCTTATCTAAAACTATGATTTTCGAAGAACAAATTTCACGCAAGCCGGATCATTACCCTTGGACAGAAGAATTCAGGCGTTCTATGTGGGACGGTCACTGGACAGACAAAGAATTTTCATTCTCTTCAGACATTCAAGACTTTCACGTTAAACTTACGGATCAAGAGCAACAGATTATCATTAGGACTCTATCTGCGATTGGCCAAATTGAGGTTGCAGTTAAAACTTTTTGGGCTAAAATCGGAGATAACTTGCCTCATCCATCCATTCGTGACTTAGGCTATGTAATGGCTAATATCGAAGTGATTCATAACGAGGCTTATGAGAGGTTATTAAAGCTTCTTGATTTAGAGGAGGTATTTGAAGAGAACATGAAGCTCGACTTTATTGAGGGTAGGGTTAACTATTTAAGAAAATACACACATAGATTTTACAAAGACTCAAAAAAACAATTTGTATACGCACTAATACTGTTTACTCTCTTTGTTGAAAACACATCTTTATTTAGTCAGTTTTATGTTATCAACTGGTTTGGGAAGAAAAATTTACTAAAAGATACCAATCAGCAAACAAAATACACAGCTAGAGAAGAAGACATCCATGCTAAAATAGGTATTAAGTTATTAAATACCATTAAATCAGAGCACCCTGAGTTGTTCGATAACGAATTAGAACAAAGAATTCTGCACGAAGCTAAAGAAGCTTTTAAAGCTGAAGAAAAAATTATAGACTGGATTGTCAATGGAGTTCAAAAAGATTTGCTTTCTGCTGACATCCTTAAAGAATTTGTTAAAAATAGAATTAATGAGTCACTTGACCAGATAGGTTTTGAAAAAATCTTTGATATTGATGAAAAAATAATTTCACGCACAACTTGGTTCGATGAAGAGGTTCTAGGTAACATGATGACAGACTTTTTTGCCTCTCGCCCCACAGAGTATTCAAAATCAAATAAAAGCTTTAGTGAAGCAGACTTATTCTAAAAATATGGACAAATTTTACTGGTTAAACGAGGACTCAAGAAGATTCCTCAAGAGGGGTTACTTAAAAGACAACCAAACAGCAGAAGAGCGAATCAAAGAAATATCTGATAATGCAGAAAAAATTTTAAAAATCAAAGGTTTTTCTGACAAATTTTACAGCTACATGAGTAAAGGTTTTTATTCTTTAGCTACCCCTGTGTGGACAAACTTTGGGAATCATAGAGGTTTACCTGTTTCATGTTTCAATTCTCATGTAGACGATACTATGGAGTCTATTTTGTATAAGGCTGCTGAAGTGGGTATGATGAGCAAAATGGGCGGTGGTACATCTGGTTATTTTGGAGACCTAAGACATCGAGGTGCTGATATAAGTGTCGGAGGAGAGTCTAGTGGGCCAATTCATTTTTTAGAAATTTTTGATAAAATATCAGAAGTTGTTAGCCAAGGCAGCGCAAGGCGAGGCAGTTTTGCCGCTTATTTGCCTATTGAACACCCTGATGTAGAAGAGTTTTTAAAGATTAGAGGTAGTGGCCACCCCATACAGAACCTAAGTATAGCTTTAACGATAAAGAATGACTGGATGGTATCAATGATAGAGGGGGATTCGAAAAAAAGAGTTATTTGGGGCAAAGTTATACGTAAACGTTTTGAGACAGGTTATCCTTATATCAGCTTTATCGATAACATTAACAACAATAATCCTAAAGTTTACAAGGATAAAGGGCTAGAGGTCAAGTCTCAAAATTTATGCAACGAGATAGCTTTAGCCTCCGACAGCAACAACTCTTTTGTTTGCGTACTTTCGTCTGTTAATTTAGTCCATTGGGATGAAATTGAAAAAACTGACGCCATAGAAACTTTAACTTATTTTCTTGATGCTGTTAATGAAGAATTCGTTAAAAAAACCAAAGATATTCCTTTTATGAAACACGCTCATAATTTTGCCAAGAACCATAGGGCATTAGGGCTAGGTGTTTTAGGTTGGCACTCTTTACTCCAATCAAAGGCTGTATCATTTGAGTCGTTTGAAGCTAAAATGCTAAATAGTAAAATATTCGAAGCGTTAAGAAAGAAATGCGACAAAGCGTCAGAAGAGTTGGCTGTTTTATGCGGTGAAGCTCCAATTCTTAAAGGCTACGGTAGGCGAAACACTCACACAATAGCAATTGCTCCAACCACATCAAGCTCTTTTATTTTAGGGCAAGTTTCCCCTTCTATAGAGCCTCTTAATTCTAACTATTTTGTTAAAGATTTAGCAAAAGGTAAATTCACCTACAAAAATCCTTATTTGAAAGATTTATTAGAGTCAAAAAATAAAGATACAAGTGATGTTTGGAAATCTATTTTGGTTAAAGGGGGCTCCGTGCAACATTTAAAATTCTTAAGACAAGAAGAAAAAGATGTTTTTAAAACTTTTGGTGAAATATCTCAAAAAGAAGTTGTAATACAGGCTTCCGCTAGACAAAAACACATCGATCAGGGTCAGTCCCTCAATATAATGGTGCCTTTAGAGGCTCGCCCTAAAGAGGTTAGCCAACTTCTTATCGAAGGGTGGGAATTAGGTATTAAAGGCTTTTACTACCAAAGGAGCGGGAACCCAGCCCAAGAGCTAGCTCGAACTATGTTAGCATGCACCTCTTGTGAGGCTTAAAATGAACTTTGTATATATCATAACCCCTTGCAGTAGACCAAAAAACTTAGAAACACTTTACAAATCAATCGCCTCTACTTTTGGTGATAACTTTTTGTGGTTAATTGTTGGCGATTCATCAAAATGCAATAGACATTTGTCTAAATTTGATTCAGGCAATGTCCGCATCATTGATCACCCTAATTCATACTCCGGAAACTTACAAAGGAATACTGGCATTGAATGGGTTAAAAAACATAGTAAGGGAGGATTCTGGATTCATTTTTTAGATGATGACAATATTATTCATCCAGACATAAAACATTATTTTCATGAATTCACTAGCAGTTACGATATAGTGGCGGTTTCTCAATGTTTAAAAACTGGTCACCCTAGAAGGGTTCAATTTGGGGATTACGAAAACATGGAAGCTTCAGAGACAAAAATGAAGATTAAACAAGTAGATTTAGCACAAGTGTTTTTCAAACATTCTTGCTTAGATGATTTGCATTTTAGAAAGAATTCTTATCAAGCGGACGGTATACTTATACAAACGATGCGTGAAAAAAAATACAAATTTAATTTTGTAAAAAATTATTTATGTTATTATAATTACTTAAGTAGTGATATCGTATATTAATGAAGGCTATCGTTGTTGGGTGTGGGATTTCAGGGGCTACTGCCGCTTTTCTATTGAAGCAGAAGGGGTTTAATGTTGAGGTGTTTGAAACTAGACCTCATATAGCGGGCAATTGTTACGATGAAATTCGAAGCGGCATTATCACTCATAAGTACGGCGCCCATGTATTCCATACAAATATAGATAAAGTATGGAATTTTGTCACCCAGTTTTCAGATTTTAATACTTTTTGTCCCATCGTATATGCAGACACAAAGAAAGGGTTAATACCGATACCTTTTGACGATAGAGCTAAAAGCATTATAGGACCACAGACTACGGATAATATTGTTGATCTGATTTTTAGAGATTATAGTGAAAAAATGTGGGGTAAAAAATGGGAAGATTTACCTGCAGAAATTACATCCAGAATACCTAAAGTAAGGGACGGGGCGAACCCCTGTTACCACAAAGATAAATACCATGGGGTACCTGTTAATGGCTACGTTGAAATGTTTTCAAGTATGCTCGAAGGCATAAAGGTTCACATCGGATGCGAAGACAATGATTGGAAAAAGCAAAATGCAGATATTTTTGTTTATACAGGCAAGATAGATCAGTATTTTAACTATTGTTATGGGGAATTAGGGTATAGATCTTTAGTTTTCGAATGGATAAACAAACCAAAGCAAAAATATTTTCAAATCAACGAGTGCAATCAAAATAAGAAATGGCTGCGAGAGATAGATCATTCATTTTTCTACAATCAAAATTCCAAAAGCACAATCACACACCGAGAATACTCTTGCGAGCACAATAGTTCAAACGAGCCATTCTATCCTGAGAATTACGGCAATAACCCCTTTTTATTTAAGAAGTATAATTCTTTAGCGAAGAAGCAAAAGAATGTTATTTTCACGGGGCGTTTGGCCACGTATAAATACATAGATTTAGATACAGCGGTAGCGCAAACAATGATGAAATTAGAGAAGGCTTTCAATGGCTAAAAAACAAAATCATAGAAGATTGTGTCTCTGGACACATGTTCAAAACGAAGCTCACATCATAAGCAAAATGCTGCAATCTGCGGTGGATTATATTGACTATTGGGTGATTGTTGATAATGGCTCAACAGATGGAACCCAGAAGATCATTAAAGATTTTTTTGAGCAGCATGGTATTGATGGCAAATTATATCAAAACGAAGATGGCTGGGTTAACCCCGGCATAAATAGGCAGTACGCTTGGGAAAAGCTAGGCAAAACAGATCATTTTTGTGATTATATTTTACGTATTGATGCGGATGAAGCTTTGCATGTAGACAGTGATTTTGATTGGTTATCTATACAAGATGAGGATGCGTATCAAGTGATTTACAACTCCGGAGGAGCAATCATTCCTAGAATGTGGCTATGGAATTCTAAGTTAGATTGGTATTGGGAAAATGATTCAGCACATGAAACTATTCACTTGAAAGACGGGAGGTGCCCTAGCCAACCGGTTTTGCCTTATGCTTTTCGACACATCTCTACTGGTCATGGAAGCTCTTATTCTGACCCTATCAAATTCATAAAAGATGTCTTAAAGTTGGAGATACAAACTCATGAGCGTTTTAGAGATGGGGCCACCGAAGAAGATGAAATGTATCACCTATATTATTTATGCCGATCTTTCATATACACTGGGATGGATATAAATTCAGATTGGGCATACAAACTTTTCCCATACGGTAAATCTGGCCTAGAGATGTTCTTAAAAAAAGGGATTTACTATCATGAGCAATTTATAAACATACTTGATCCTAATGCTGATGAGCTGTGGGTCTCATTGAGAAACTTAGGACTAATTCACCAAAGACTTAACCAACCAGAGAAAGCTATTGAAGCTTATGAAAAGGCTCATTTAGTTAGAGACAGTAGGCCAGAGCCCTTATATAGACTTTATCATATTCATAAAAAATTGGGCAACATCGATTCGGTCCTACATTACGCAAAAAAGATTAGAAATTGCAATTTTGACATCATGAGCGACCCTTATGACGTAGAGCTGTTCGCCATGTACAGCATGAATAATGATTTTAAATCAGAAATTGACACTCTTCTGCAAGTAGATTCTGAAGATGCTCCTATAGAGCAAGATGAGGTCACACTAATTTGCTGACAATGAAATGTATAATTCAATATACTTTCTTGTTGCATTTTTTTTAGTGTATATTTTTATGAAAGATGAAAGATTCAGTTCTCATAAAATCTACTAGATCAGGACCAAAAAGCTCTGCTCAAACACCAGCTAAACCAAGCGAAAAGAAGAAGGGCTCTAGAGTGAACCCCCCGGGATCGGCAGGAACAAAGCCTGACGCAAAAGATCAGGCCGCAAAAAACTTAAATAAAAAAGACGAAAAAACTTTAGTTGATAATTCTAAAGCTGAGATAGTCTTCTCTGAAAAGGTCACTAAAGCCTTGAAGAATAAAGTCGCAGAGCACAATAAAAAATATTCTAAAAAAGTATCGCTTACTCAGCTGAAGAAAATATACCGCAGAGGCGCTGGGGCATTTTCTTCCAGCCACAGGCCGGGAAAATCAAGAGATCAATGGGCTATGGCTAGAGTTAACATGTTCCTTAAGATGGTTCGAGGGGGAAAAGTCAAAGATGCGTACAGAAAAGCGGATCAAGATGTAGCAAAAAGCAGTATCGATTTCTATAAGGATATTGATAAAATTGGAGACCCTATGGTAAATTTCGAACAGCTGGCTTCACTTTTTACTGAAGTAGACCTTTATAATGCTCAGCAATTCTTAGATAAATTTTAAAATGAATATCAATGTAAATTTAAACGCTTTAATTGCGGCGGATAAACAAAAAAAGACCCTAAACAAACCCTTCAGAACCCCTAAGGGTCCTAAAAAATTTGGTGTCTACGTCAAAAACGAAAAAAATAATATTGTTTTGGTTCGCTTTGGAGATCCTAATATGGAAATAAAGAGAGATGACCCAGCTAGGCGAAAGAGTTTTAGAGCTCGTCACCAGTGTGACAGTAAACCGGGCCCTAAATGGAAAGCTCGTTATTGGAGCTGCAGAATGTGGGAGAAAGGTAAGTCTGTTACTGATAATGTGAAAAGTTCATTGGCAGAATGGGACGGCAAGGAACTGTGGAGCCAAAAAAAATTACTCTTAATTAACCCCTCTTTGGCATCTGCGACAGAAGACGAGGAGTCAGATGGTTGTGGCTGCGGAAAAGGATGTGGGTGCAACTAATCTAAGCATTCACAATTTAAAATTAAACTTTAAAATGAAAAATAATAAAGAAAAATTAGAAATCTGTTTCGCTGAATACGGTAAAGATGAGACCGAGGTCAAAGATGTTTTTATGAGCTCTTGCGCTACGGATGATAAAATGTTTATCGATACTGCTGGAATGAGCAAGAGTGATACGTCTGCTATGTGCGCTATGCAATACATGAAAATGAGAGCTCAAATGCTGGAAACTGGCAATGGTGGACTCACGGAAAAACAAAAGACGCTTCCTCCTAATCTCAAAAAAACCATTCTTCAGAGGATGAAGAAGCAAGGTAAATTAGGGCAACAAGGAGAAAAAGAGGCTAAAGAGCTTGACGCAACGCAGATAGCTGTTTTTCCAGACAAGTATGTGCCACAAAAAGACGTGGGAACCCCTTTTGAGGATACTAGACCAATCAATAAGGAGGGTTATGAAATCGACAAGGAGATCAAACAAAAAGCTCAAAACAGTAAGTTAAAAAACCCAGATCTTCAGTCTTCTAACCCTCCAGAAGAGTAACTTAGCAGTTGATAAAACACAAAAGCTAGGTAACCCCCGTAACTGGGGGTTTTTTTATTGACAATAGCTTGAGACTTCTTTATGTTGCTTCGTATGTCAAAGCCACGACTCACAGATATTATAGGTAATCTTGTTGTTGTGGATAAAAAAAGAGGCTTTTGGGGTAAAGAGACTAAATTGCTAAAGAGGCTTATTGAAAAATACCCAAATTTAGATTTCTGGCAAAAAATTAAATTTTCAGATAAACTATCAAGCTTAGCTCAGCTTTATGCATACCCTTTTGATGAGGTCCTCAGGCAGAGGTATAGAGATTTTCATATGATTTTCCCTGAAGACCAAGAGGTCACCCTTTCTAAACGCAAACACGGTAAAGATAAAATTAAAAAACCCAAACCGCAAACTCTTAGAGATTTTTTAAATGGCTAGAACAAAAGCGAAACCAGTTACCCCAGCTAAACTTACAGTTAACGATAAGCTTTCAAGCTTCTTGAAAACCAATCAAGAAAACCATTATAATTTTGAAGAAGAAATTGATTATAAGGTGTCTTTTGGAAGCTTGGTTGTAGATTTTGAGCTTGAAGGGGGTATCGGCCCCGGCTTGCACCGGTTTACAGGTATGAATGAAGGCGGCAAAACTTCTGCGGCATTAGAAGTTATGCGAAATTTCCTTGAGACAATACCGAATTCAAGAGGTTTTTACATTAAAGCGGAAGGGAGATTATCCAAAAACATGAAGGATCGGGCAGGCGTGAAATTTACCAATAAGCCCGACGAATGGGAAAATGGAAATTGTTTTGTTTTTGAATGTAATATCTACGAGACCGTTGTAGAGGCGATGCGGAACCTTGTTTACGATAACTCCGAGGGGATTAAGTATTTTTTTCTATTAGACAGTGTCGATGGCTTAATAACGAAAAATGATACGCAAAAAAGCTTCGAAGAATCTTCAAAGGTTGCAGGGGGAGCTGTTATCGCTGCGACATTTATGAAAAGAGTCAGTATAGCTTTAGCTAAGCGAGGGCACATGGCAGTTTTTATTAGCCAAGTCCGTGCAGATATAAAGTTAGACCCGTATACTAAAGCCCCAATCAGGCAAACTTCAGCTACCGGGGGAAATGCGTTATTGCACTTTTCTAATTATATTTTTGAATTTGAACCTAGATTTAAAGGGGATATGATCCTTCGGAAATCTTTAGAAAAATACGACCCTCAAAAAAATCCATATATAGGGCATTATGCAAAAATTACAGTCAAAAAAAGCCCTAATGAAAAAACCAACTCCACAATTCGTTATCCTATTATCTATGGGCGAACTGGAGGTAGAAGCATCTGGAATGAATTGGAGATATTAGAGATGCTTTATTTATGGGGTTATGCCGAAAAAAAAGGTGCATGGATTTCTTTTTCAGATGATTTACGTAACGAACTCAAAGAAAACAAGATAGACTTACCTGAATCAATCCAAGGTGAAGGTAAATTTAATTCTTTCGTTGAATCAAATGAGGAGGTTAAACAATTTTTAATTAAATTTTTTAGAGGTTTAGTTTTACCTAATGATATTTAAAACCTTATATGGCTCTACAAAAAAATTAAAAAAAGCCTCTACCTATAGAATCAAATGGGAAAAGGATAGTCGAAGTAAGTTCCAGAAAAGAATTAAAGACATACTTCAATCTTACTGGAGGAGTCATATCGTATTTGAAGAGTTTCCGATAGTAGGATCTAGACTGAGTTTAGATTTTTATAACGCAACATTAAATGTTGCTATTGAGGTGCAAGGGTTGCAGCATACTAAATATGTGGAGTTTTTTCATGGAAAAAGTAAATTAAATTTCATAAAGCAGCTTAAAAGAGATCAGGATAAGCTAAATTTTTGTGAACTTAACAATATCGATTTAATTGAAATTCACGATAACCAAGATATAGAAAATCTTTGTGATTTTTTAAGCTCATAATTTAAAAGTGTAATAATTTATATGGGAGATACAGATCATACATCAGGGCTACCGGAAAGCTTACTTGACCAGATTTTTGAACACACAAACAATGGTAATAATGGCGGTTTCATTTTAGCTTATATTAGTGACGAAGGGGAGGTTAATGTTATCTCAAAAGCTTCAGCTCCAGTAATTGAGCTAGGCTTGATTAAAGGGGTTGAGACTTGGCTAGAAAATGTACTTTCCCAACATGAAGTGAATGCGCCTGATTCAGAAGATTAATATGCTTACAAATTTAGAACTTGAACAAAGATTGCTGGCAGGGCTTATACAATACCCGTCCTGCTACGGTGAAATTGAAAACTTTATAACTAAAGATGATTTCGAGGGCGATGAAAACGGGATCACGAAAGTCTTATTTAACGCTATCAAAAGTTTTTGTCAAAACGCTCAAGACATAGATGAAACGATATTAAGCGAAAGAATAAAAGCCCTTGGAATCTCATTCCCTCAGGATATAGAAATAGCAGACTATATACATTCTTTAGTTCTGAATAAGGTTTCAGAAAATAAAATTGTCAGCATCGCCAAGGAGCTTAAAAAAATATCTATCCGCAGAGAGCTTTATGAGGCTGCAAAAAATACAGCCTTACAAATGAAGAGTCTCAGTCCAGAGAGCTCATTTGAGAAAATAATTGAAGTTGCAGATCAAACATTCAACAGAAAAATAGACCTTTATGATATTTCTGACAATGGTTTTTCTAATATATATGAAGAGATGCCGGATTATATCGAAGATCTTGGTAACAACCCAAAAGATCAAATGGGGCTTATGGGTCCATTTGAAACAGTAAATGATTTATATGGTTCATTATTGAGACCGGGGAATATCACAGTTATTGTTGCTCGATCAGGAGTAGGGAAAACAAGATTTTGTATGGATTATTGCACAAAGATAGCTAAAATACATAAAGTTCCAGTGCTTCATTTTGACAACGGTGAAATGAGTAAAGACGAATTAATAATCCGTCAATGTTCCGCTTTATCTGGGGTTTCAAGTCACCTTCTGGAAACTGGGCAATGGAGGCTAGCTGGCGAAGATGTTGTTAATCGAGTCAGGTCTGTATGGGAAGAAGTGAAAAATTTAAAATTTTATTATTACCCTGTAGGGGGTTACGGCACAGATAAGATGGTAGCCTTATTGAAGCGGTTTTATTTTTCAAAAGTAGGAAGAGGGAAAAAGATGGTTTTTTCTTTCGATTATATAAAACCTACTGATGAAGTGGGTAAAAGTGAATGGCAAAGCGTAGGTTCAATGGTTGACAATTTTAAAAGAACCATACAAAGAGAGATTTTATGCGATGGTAAGCCTGTAATACCTATGTTGACTAGTGTCCAAAGCAACCGGTCAGGCATCGTGACCAACAAGCAATCCCGAGATGTAAATGATGATGAAGGTATTGTTAGCCTATCCGACAGGGTGATCCAATACTCTTCACACTTGTTTATTCTTAGAGCCAAAACTTTAGACGAGCTGTCTGAAGAGCAGCAGAGGTTTGGCACACATAAACTAATTCCTCTTAAAACTAGACACCTTGGAAAATTAAGCAAAAGAGCCACTACTCCGATTTTAATGCCAGATGCTAGAACAGTTAATAATTGCGTACATTTAAATATGGAAGGTTTTAATGTTGATTGCATGGGAGACCAGAAAGATCTAAAAGGATTCCTTGAGACAAGCGCTCAAATTCAGGACGATTTAGATCGAGGTAACCCACCTGACGACTTTCCTTCTTTAGACTGATGGATACTCAAGAAATAAAAGAGTCCCTAGAAAATGCAGGTTTTGTATTAAGAGATAAGGGCAGCTACTGGAATACCAATGCGATATGGAGAAACGGCGACAATCATACCGCCATACAAATTTATAAAGATACAGGAGTTTGGAGAGATTACGTTGAAAGTAGTAGACCTATGCCTTTCGTAGCCCTTATGAGTAAAGCTTTAGGCACAAGTAATAAAAGCACGCTTTCCAAATATGTAGTAGACTATTCACAAAAAAGTTCTTATGATATTTTTGAAAATGATCAAATTAAACCTAAAATAGAAATGGAGAAAGTTTATGACGTAGAAATGCTAAAGGATTTTTTACCTCATTATAAATTTTATACTAAAAAGTCTATTTCCAGAGAGACCCTTGAATTATACAGGTCTGGTTATAGTACTGGAGGTAAAATGAATAATAGATATGTGTTTCCTATCTTTAAGTACCGTAATAATTCTAAAATTATAGGGTTTAGTGGTAGAAGCATGTTGTGGGAAAAAAATCCAGATATACCTAAATGGAAACATATAGGGAACAAAAGAAACTGGATTTATCCACTGTGTATCTCTGACCACTTTGAGAACTCAGTCAAACAAAGAGGGGAGATTATTATAGTGGAGTCAATAGGTGACAGTTTAGCTTTATCGGAAAATGGGTTCCCTAATCATATAGTGACATTTGGTTTGGATTTAAGTAAATTTCAAATGATGACGTTGCTTTCTCTCGCTCCTAAGAAGATTATAATATCATTAAATAATGACAAAGGCGAAGAGGATAACAGGGGTAAAGCAGCAGCTATAAAACACTTTATTTCTTTGATGGACTTTTTTGATTTGGACAAGATTGAAATTAATTTACCATCTCGGAATGATCTATCAGACTTGCATACCCAAGGCGAATTCGATCAATGGTTAAACAAGAAGGTTGACAATAACAAACAAAAAAGATATATCTATGAGTTCATTAAGAAGAGACACAATAGGTCTCATTTTTTAGCCAAGAATGCCATAGATAAAAAAATAAAAATCTTTGCGGACTATTTTAACGAGTTGGATTTCTAATGTCTAAAGTAAAACTATCAGCTAGCAGAATAAAAACTGCTAAAACATGCAGCTGGCTTTATTGGGTTAAATACCACTTAATGTTGCCAGATAAGAAAAACGATGGCTCATCCAGAGGAGACATTTGTCACAATGTTTTTGAGTTTTTGGGCAAAAAAAACAAACAAAGACGTTCTTACTACTCCAAGATAATCAAAAGTCAGGATGCATTTTGCATACCTTCGGTCAAGAGGTATATCTTGACCCAAGCAGCTATAAAGAGTGTTGACGATGAAGCGAATTTAACCTTGATAAACAACATGATTGTTTCGGGGCTGGAATATGATTTTTTTGGCAAAGATCTAGGCAAGCCAACTAAATGTTATTCGGAATATGAGTTTGACATTTCTATAGATAAAAAAAATAAAAAGTATAGGATTAAAGGCTTTATTGACAAACTATTCCTTTATAAGGATAAAAAATTTGCACTAATTAGAGATTTTAAAACGAGTAAAAGTGTTTTTAAAGGGAAGGAGATTTCTGACAACCTTCAGGATTATATGTATTGCCTTGCTGTTAGGCATTTATTTCCAGAATATACGAATAGGAAAAGCGAATTCGTTTTTCTTAAGTTTGATTTAAAATCAGGGGCCGGTTCTGAAGGTTTACTTAAGATGGAAAAGATATCGGCAGCAAAATTAAATAAGTTTGAAAGCGACCTAACAGAAATTCAAATATATTTAAGCAAGTTTAATTCTAGAATGGCTAAAAGCAATTATGCAGCAAATCAAACCGTCACAAAAGAAGATGGTTTTGCTGGGCAGATTGTTTGCGGCTGGGCCAGATACAGAGGGCAGCCCAAAAAAAACGGAGACCCCATGTGGCATTGCGCTTATAAATTCCCTTTCGACTATTACGCCTTGTATGATCAAAATAACAATTTAATTAAAACAGCATTTATGGAGGATTATCATGAATTACTAAAAATCAAAAAATCAGAATGGACTATTAACAAGGAAAAATACCAAGGTTGCCCAAGGTTTAACAGCACAAAATATTGACATGATACCTTTATTCAAGACTCATTACAGTATTGGAAAATCTATATTAACATTTAACCCAGAATCGAAGAAAGGGGGGGCTGATAGCGTACTGCAAATAGCCAAAGAAAATAATCTAGATAAGATCTTTTTGACAGAAGATAATATGCACGGCTTCTTACAGTGCAAGAGACTGTGCGATGAAAATAATATTCATCTCATTTTCGGTCTAAGGCTTAAGGTCTCAGAGTCTAAGGCTGCCAAGGAAAAGCATAAAGTAGTGATCTTTGGTAAAAATGATGATGGCATTAGGGCGTTATATAAAATCTACTCGTATGCTTTTTGCGAAAATGACGGGTTTATTTTTCTTGAAGACTTGCAAAGAATGTGGGATAACGAGAACCTATCTTTATGCATCCCATTCTACGACTCTTTTATTTACTACAATAATTTTACTTTTGACCAGTTCGACCCACCTATTGGCAATTTTGGTGACGTAACTTTTTTCATCGAAGACAATAATCTACCTATCGATAAATTCCTATCTGAAAAAGTTAAGAATTATACCGATAGGCACAATACCATAAAAGCCCATAAATCTCACAGTTTTAAATCCCAGCTTGTTAAAACGGTTTATTACAAAAGTAAATCTGACTTTAAAGCTTTTCAAACTTTTAAAATCATTAACAACAGAAAAATGGGAAGGGTATATAACCTTGAGCGTCCAGATCTATCCGGGTGCAGTAGTGATGAATTCTGTTTTGAGAGTTTTTTGAAACATGAAAAATAAACTGAACCTTTCCTCTAAGCTTTATGTTTCAAAGTCGCCTATACACGGCTACGGAGTTTTTACAAGCGGCGATTTAAAGAAATCTGACATAATCGAAGAGGCTTATTATTTAATTCCAGAAAAAGAAAAGTGGGAAGATTTAGACCCAAAGTTTATGCTTTACTTTTTCGGTATCCCCTTTTTACAAAGCCACCATAAAGATTTTGCCGATAAAAACGGGGGAGTTAATACTATGCATATCTCCAGACCGGTTTGCGTTTTGGGTTTTGGCATGATATATAACCATAAGCAAAAGCCCAATGTAGCCCACAGCCTTAATGAAACGCTACAAATAGTCAGATACACCGCAAGCCAAAATATTGCGGCGGGATCAGAGTTGACGATTTCATACAACCCTTACACAAAGTTTTAACACTTTTCTTAATATGCTTAATAATTTGCTTAGATTTAATAAAAGCCAGAAATATATTGTTTTTGATTTCGAAACGGAAAGCTTGAATTTATTTTACAATAAACCTTGGCAACTATCCTTTGTTGTAGCTCAAGGAGGTAAAATAATAGAAGAGCATGATTACCTTATTGATTGGCCTGACCTAAAGGTTGGTGAGGAGGCCGCAAAAATAAACCATTTCAATTTACCGGACTACAATAAGTTGAAACAGGACTCATCGAAAGTTCTTGATTGCTTTGAGTCTTTTCTTTACAATCCTGATTACATCATCATAGGCCATAACATTATAGGTTTTGATATTTATATTCATAATATCTATCGAAGATTATTGAAAAAATGTCCTGATTATTCTTATCTTGAGAGACTGGTAGATACAAACTGCCTTTCAAAAGCTATAAAGCTTCAAATACCTAGAAAAAAGCATGAAAGTGTTTTTCAGTGGATGAGCAGGTTAAACTCTTTCCACAAGAGAGGCTTAAAGACTTCACAAAAGCAAATGCTGAAAGAGAATAGCATAAATTTTAAGGAGGAGCTTTTACATAACTCCCTGTATGATGTCCAGATGAATTTTCAACTTTTCCGTAAACTTATTTACCAAATAGACATATGACATTTGCAGAGCAATTCAAAAAATACGACGATTGCGCTCCAGCAGGAGTACTTTTGCCAAATATCACTATTGAGGATAAGTGGTATGAATTACTAAAACTAAAGAAGGATTGTGATAATTTTACATTCATTAAAAAATTATGCAGCAAATATTTTTTAGACAAAGGCCTAAACCTTAATCCAAATAGTCAAGATTACGTAAATAGAGCTCAAGAGGAGTTGGTCATACTCAATGAATTAGGCTTTATTGATTACATTCTTTTGAACTGGGATATTCTTAATTGGTGCCACGACAATAATATACCTACTGGCCCCGGGAGGGGAAGTGCAGCCGGATCTCTCGTTTTGTACCTATTAGGTGTAACTAAAGTAGACCCAATTAAATACGGGTTGTTTTTTGAACGGTTTGTTTCTAAAAGCCGAGCTAGAAAGGTTGAGAAAGGTGGAATCATATATCTTGATGGGAGCCTTCTTGCTGATGTGGATAATGATATTGCATTCGACCGTCGGCAAGAAGTAATTGAATATATTAAAAATCGACACCCAGAGCGTACCTGTAGGATTTTAAATCTGGTTACTCTTAGTAGTAAAATTTGTATCAAAGAAACCGGTAAGATTGTCTCTGGTTACTCTGAGCAAGATATGAATGAAGTAAGCGATTTGATTTCGTCTCAATACGGCAAGGTAAGAAAACTTGAGGAGGCTGCGGAGGAGAGTGAGACTTTTAATGCTTGGTCAAAGGCTAACAAAGAGTGTTTTGATATTTCAAGGAAGCTAGAGGGTTTAATTAAGAATACTGGAGTCCATGCTTCAGGCATAGCTATCTCTCGTCAGAAATTGACGGATATATGTCCGATCCAAAAAACTAAGGATGGTGAGCTTATATCCTGTTACGACATGAACTGGATAGCAGAACTAACTGTTAAATTTGATATTTTAGGTTTAAAAACCCTTACAGTTCTGCGTGATGCGTGCAACCAAACAGGGGTTAACTTAGATGACATAAATATAGATGACCCTGAAATATATTCAAATTTTCAAAATCTTGAATCCGGTCAAGGCCTATTCCAAATTGAAGCTGATACAAATTTTGAAGTATGCAGAAAAATAAAACCTAAATGTTTAGAAGATGTCTCTGCTGTAGTTGCTATAGCTCGACCGGGAGCATTACAATTCAAAGATGACTACGCTGCCTACTTGAAAACTGGAGAATTCCAAAGCAAGCATAGTTTTTTTGACGAGGTTTTGTCATACACAGGTGGAGTTACCCTTTATCAAGAGCAGCTTATGAAAATGGCGGTTAAGGTAGGGTTTAGCCTAGATGAGGCTGAGCAATTAAGAAGGATAGTTGGTAAGAAAAAAGTGGATCAAATGCCAGCTTGGAGAGAGAAAATCACACTTAAAATCAAAGAGAATAACTTAGACCCTAAACTGGGAGATATCCTCTGGAGTGTTGCAGAAGATTCAGCCAATTATTCATTTAATAAATCTCACAGTATTTCTTACGCTATACTTGCGGTTTGGACTACGTACATGAAATTCAAGTACACCTTGCCTTTTTTAATCGCTCTCCTCCGCAACTCAAAGCACGAACAGGACCCTTACGAAATTATAGATAAAGTTTCAAAAGAGGCGTCTAGATTTGGGATAAGAATACTTCCTCCAGACTTAGCCAGAAGTGAGATGGACTTTACCATTGACGGCAACAATATACGTTACGGTTTAAATTCGATCAAAGGGATCAGCGAAAAAAGCTTAGAATCTATCTTGGAATTTAGAGGGGCTAAAACCGCCAATAAGTTTGATGTATTTTTAGCGGCAAAGTCGGCCAAAATCAACATAGGAATTCTAAGTAGCTTGATTCAAGCTGGAGCTTTAAGCAGTCTGAACGATGATAGGGCCCGTATGGTTTATGAGGCTCAAGTATTCAATATCTTAACAGACAGAGAAAAGAGGAACTTTGTCAACCTTGGGGATAAATACGATCATGATATTTTTAATATATGGAAAAGCGAAGTGTCACAAGGAAAAAATATCGCTGCAGATGGGAAAGCTTTGGTAGCTGAACGAAGACAATCTACAATAAGATCCAAAACAGAACAATACAAGATCATTTACCAGAAAAATAGCAAACATAAAAAATTTGCAAACTGGTTCTTTGAGCGCAAATTATTAGGATACAGTTACAGCTCACGATTGAAAAATCTTTATAGCAGGGTATATGGCTACTTAGGGATAGAAGATTTTGTTAACGAGTGCCAAGGAGCTCAAAGTAAAATAATAGGGATAGTGAAAGAGTCCAAGGTGGCAAAAAGCAGGAGCAGCGGCAAGAAATATTGCAAATTCATCGTAAGCGATGAAAAAGCCCAGATTAATTGTTTTATATGGGAAAGGCTACTTGACGAGCTGGCAGAAAAAGATACTATACCTAGTAAAGAAAACATTGTTAGCGTTCGTGTCAGGAAGATGGACGGCAATGGCTGCTCAGTTAACGAATTATCTATATTAGATGAGCAGATTTATATGAAACTTTCCGACTTAAGATGATTGAAAAATTAACACCTAGATCAAAATGGTTTATTGACAAGGCTACTGAAGTAGCAAAACAACTTAACCACAACCGTTTGGATATAGATCACTTGCTTTTAACTTTTTTATTTTGCGAGGATGCCAAAACTATCAGAATTTTTCATGAAATCGATTTTGATTATGAGTCGGTAAGGAACTGGATGACTCATGATTATTTTGAAAAAAAGAAACATAAGCCTAAAAAATTCAGTATTACAGCTGTAGTTGATCGGGTAATAATGGATGCTGTAGATTTTGCTAAGCTTTGTAACTCTGAATGGGTAGCTATAGACCATATTTTTATTGGTATCCTGACAAATATAGATGATTTGCACGAAGAAATAAAAGATAGGTTAAGCTTTGACTTTGAAATATATAAAGATAAAATTACAAAATATTTCCATGGAGAATCCCTCAACTTAAAATCTACTGCATCACGCCAATACACAGAGAAACATCCTCTATACGAAGGGCTACATAAAAATGGAGAAAAATTAAATGATAGGTGCGCTTCTGCAGATTTCATACTCATCGACAGAGAAGAGGAATTAGAAAAAGTTCAATGCATCTTAAACCGCAAATATAAAAATAACGTATTGATTTTAGGCGAATCAGGAGTAGGCAAGACTTCAATTGTTGAATACCTCGCTTATAAAATCGCTAACGGTAAGTGTAGCCACTATCTAAATAATAAAATCATATTTAATTTGAATTTAACATCTCTTGTTTCAGGGGCGAAATATAGGGGAGATTTTGAAGCAAAACTTCAAGCTGTAATTGAAGAAGCTAAAGATGAAAACATTATTTTATTCATAGACGAAATCCATACTCTGGTTGGGGCTGGAGATTCAGAAGGGTCTTTGGACGCTTCAAATATTTTAAAGCCTTACTTGTCGAACGGGCAAATTACAATTATTGGAGCTACAACAAATCAAGAGTACAGGAAAAAAATATTTCAAGATAAAGCTTTATCTAGAAGGTTTGATGTTATCCATTTACACCCCCCATCTAAAACACAGACTGAAAATATTTTAAAATCAAAAAGAGATATACTGGAGAACTTCCACCTGATTAGCGTTTCGGACGAGGTTTTAAGTATGATAATAAATTTATCTGACAAATACATCAAAGACACCAACTTCCCGGATAAGGCTATTGATTTGCTTGATCTAAGCTGCAGCTTTTCTAAGATTTCGCACATAAAAAAACCAAAAAGGTTATTGAAAAAAGAAAAAGATTTAGTTGCCAATCTGGTGGATTCTGCGTCCTCCTGCACAGAAGATAAGATTAAATTGCTAGACTCTTATCAAGATGCTTACCAAAAATGGTGGGATAAAATAAATAAATATCGCTACCCCATCACTACCAAAGATGTATTAGAGGCCTTATCGTTGAAGACAGGGTTACCTAAAAACAAATTTTCAAACAATGATTTGGACAAGTATACCCATTTAGATGATATCCTTAAAAATAAAGTTTTTGGGCAAGATGAAGCTGTTTCTAAAATTTGCAAATCACTGGTCAGGCACAAGGCTGGACTTAAAGACCCTTGTAAACCTATAGGTACTTTTTTATTTTTAGGCGCCACAGGTGTGGGTAAAACTTATTTGGCTAAAGTTTTAGCTAAAGAGTTTTTTGTTTCTGAAAAGAGTTTTATACGCCTTGATATGTCGGAATTTTCCGAGGAAACAAGCGTGTCGAAATTAGTTGGGTCGAACCCCGGGTATGTAGGGTTTGAAAGCGGAGGAATGCTTGTAGAGTTGGTTGCTAACAATCCTCACTCAATTATCCTTTTTGACGAAATAGAAAAAGCTCACTTGAAAGTTCAACAAGTATTACTGCAAATCTTAGATGAGGGCGAATTAACCGACTCTATGGGTAGAAAAGCGAGTTTTACTAACTCTGTAATTGTCGTTACAGGCAACATAGGTTCACGTCAATTAATAAAAACTCAAAAATTAGGATTTAATTCTAGCATCTCAGAAGAAGATAAAAAAAATGAGGCGTTTGACCTCTTAAAAAAGAGTATGCCACTTGAATTAATAAATAGGTTCGACGAGATAGTGTTTTTTAATAATTTAAATGCCTCGGATATTAAAGATATTATAGCTAAAGAATTAAAAGCCTTTTCTTTAACAGGCGAAAACTTAGGCTCATCAAAAATTAAGTATTCTAAAAGTTTGGTTAATTTTGTTTATTCTAAAATAGAGAAGGTAGAATTCGGCGCCAGAGAGATTAAAAGAATTATACATACAGAAGTTTTAAACGACCTATCTGATTACGTTATTAAAAACCCTGAGCAAAACATATACTTTGTAAGCTTTGATAAAAAAACAAATAAGATCACGATAAAATCATCTAAATAGTGTAATTATTTTAGATGGGCACCGAATACCAAGGCAATAATCCTATGATGTTATCTCAAATCATTCACTCTGAGACTGATACTGGGTTTTTAGCTACTGGATACCAACCTCAAATCACAGGGTTATTATCTACAGGCGATATTGGTGATGAGGCTATACTTAGAGATCATATTGGTAGAGAGTATTTTAGAACTTTATACAACCACGATCTTTCTAGCTATATAACTGATGATTATGATGCTGGATTTAGGCCTTTAACTTTTACAGGACTTTACGCCTAATATCATTACCCAAGCATACTAGGATTATTATAAAAGGTGCCTCTCCCAGCATAACAAATAGATTTGAGGTCCGTTTAATAAAAAATCACACTTTAAGCAATCCATTTTTTTATTTCAGAGGTTTGCAAATAAAAGTTGTTTGTGCCATGTATGCAACAAGGCCGTATCGCACCTTTTTTAAAAACCGATTCCACCGAAAACGATTGGCACTCGTCAAAAGTAGGCATCTTTAAATTCATTCTTCGCATTTTTCTGGTAAAAAACACGTCCTCTGGTTCAGTGCTGCTGCTAGGGGTATTCACTAAACATTTTAATGTCTCCTCTTTTTTTCTCAACGAGCACCCCCCGTTCATATCGAAAATAGACAAATCATCACTTAATTCCCCGCAAACTGCGCCTACGAACCCGAAATCAAAAGATTTTAGATTAATAGGTTTTAAAGCTAAAGCGTCAGCTTGAAATATCAACAAGTTTTCTTCTTCAAACATTTCCCAGAAGCTAATTTTTTTGAGCAAGTAGTTGTAAAAAGATATAAAAGATGTCGTATTACCCCTCTTAATAAGAAAGTATTCTAAATTGCTTACATGATTCTTTACGTAATTTATGGTTTCATTCGTTCCTATGAAGTAATAGTTAAAATCTTCGTTGAAATAAGCGAAGTTTTTTATCACCAGAGGCAATTCCCACAGCGGGCGAGTTTCTACGATAATAGCAGCATTTTTACAACTTTTCTTGTTTTTTCTTTTTTTGTTGAAATTTTCAAATTGATGCAAATAATTCTTATATAGGTAATGCATATACATTATTTATCTAAACCTTTTTTTTAAAGACATGTCAGAAGAAAAACAACAAACTATTGGAGATATTAAAACCCGACTAGCGAACCTGTTGATTAATAGAGTTACGTTGAGCGAAACCCTAAACGTGTTGCGTGAAGCCTGCGTCAAAAGAGCTTCAGAAATTATTGATAGCGCAACAGAGGAGGATCTTTTAAAAATCGAACAAGATATTGATGCTTTCGAAAATCCACCTGAACCTGAGGGCGGGCAAAACCAAGGGGATCAAGGAGATCAGGGGAACGGAGGCAGCGAGATTACAAAAGTGGTCGATACGAATTTCTCTAGTGGCCCTAGTAGTGGTCCTAGTAGCGGTCCTGTAGGTTCTTTAGGCTCTTCAGGGCCTCAGGGAGATTGAGTCAACAAGCCCCTTTTAGGGGCTTTTTTTATTGACTTTTTAATTTAAATATATAATATTAACAAATATGAACTTACCTTTTTACAAACCTAATGCAAAAAACGCAGGGGTGCTAGCTAATTTCTCTATCGGACAAAGGGATTCTAAACCTGTATTTTACCTTAATATGATTCGCCAGCACTCTTGGGATGCGAATAAAAGGACTGGAAGTTTCAGGGAAAACAATGACGACCCAGATAAAAAAGTCGCCATTAAATTCAATCATACTGAGTTAGGGGAATTCTTAGCGTCGATGAGCTCAAGAACTCCCTATAGTGGGTTTCATAATTTTAACGATAACAAAACATCTATCATTCTTACCCCTTGGGATAAAGCCAGAAAGGTCAGGACTAAAGATGGCGAACAATCTTACAAAACAAACGCTTTCGGCTTAGTGGTCACAAGGAACGGCAGCGACACTTTCCGTTTACCACTTGACCCCGGCGAGGTTAAAATTTTGGAAAGGTTTATTTACCAATATCTTGACTTGTATTTTGCGTCGAACGTTTATGATTCTAAGCCAAAAGCACCCAAACCGAATACTCGCCAAAATCAACCCTCCTCTTCCGAAGCTTCAGAGGATGATGTTTTTTGAGGTATGTCTACTATCTCGGAGTATGCTAACGACAATTTCAAAAAAAATAAAAAAATGAGTGACCTTAAAGAAGAAAAAGACGATTTAAATAGTTCGAATCCCGATGATTCTTTTGACCCTGTAGATGATCTTGGGGTAGATATGCCAGATATTCCATTACCATCGGAACAAGAGCCCGAAGAAACAGTGGAAGACGAATTTGATGCTGCGTATAAATTTGCTATTGTCGGTGTAGGTCAGGGTGGCTCTAGATTAGCAGAAACCTTTTGGAACCTAGGTTACAGGCGGGTGGCAGCAATAAACACTGCAGCGCAAGATTTGAAGCCTTTAAAGATACCAGAAGAAAACAAGCTTCTTATTGGAGGAGCTGGCGCCGGTAAAAATAGAGAGGTTGCCAAAGGGATTTTCGAATCTCATCGAGAGGACATTTTAGATTTTCTAAAAAATGTATTCAAAACAGGTTTCGATAGGGTTTTAGTTTGCATTGGGGGAGGAGGAGGTACAGGCGCTGGAGGAGGTCCTACTGTTGTTGAAATAGCGCACGATCTTTGTGAAAGTTTCGGTATAGAAACCTCAGACTATCAAGCCAAAGTAGGTGCGATTGTGGCGCTGCCAACCAAATCTGAGGGGTCAAGAGTTAGATCTAACGCTAAAGAGACAACGGATGCATTGATTAATTTTTGCAATAATGGCACTCTTTCGCCTTTGATTATCTTAGATAACGAACGAATTAAACAGATTTACCCTAAGCTCTCTGTAAATAAATTTTGGGTAACAGCAAACACAAGTATATGCTCTTTATTCCACCTCTTCAATAAGGTTTCAGCTCAAGACTCGGAATACACGGCTTTTGATAAGGCGGACTTAGACACGGTCCTTTCGTCTGGTATTATTTCTTTTGGCGCTGTACCCGTTAGAATGAAAGGCGAAGAAACTCAAGAGACCGACATTAGTTATGCAGTAAGAGATAACCTGAAAAAGAACATTTTAGCCAATATTGATGTTGCTAGCGGCAAAGTAGCAGCCTGTGTCGTGATAGGTAATAGGCAAATTTTAGATAATACTCCTCAAGAATACCTTGAGCACGGGTTTGATCAATTAACCCGTATTTTAGGCAATGGCTCCACTGTCCACAGGGGTATTTACCACACTGTAAAACAAGGCTTGGTTGTATATACAATCATTGGGGGCATTGAAGCCCCAGAGCAGTTATTCTCGTAAATGCAGCAATACTTAAATGTCGAAAAAAAAGAAAATCCTTGTCCACAGTAATTTTTGCAAAGCTTTCACTGGCTTCGGTAAGCATAAAAAAAATTTACTTAAATATTTATACAAGACGGGTAAATATGAGATTGTTGAATTGGTCAACGCAACAGTTGAAGGGGATGAAAAGTTAAATCAACTCCCATGGAGGGCGGTAGGGACACTGCCTAATGATGGGATGAGGCTTCAAAAGTTAAAATCTGACCCAACTAAATGGAGAAATGCTGGGTACGGGCATGAGCTGATTGATGAAATAGTAAAAAAAGAGAAGCCTGATATTTACCTCGGCATTGAAGATATTTGGGCTTTTAGCGGATTCAATGGAAAAGAGTGGTGGAACAAAGTGAATTGTGTCGTCCATACAACGCTTGACAGTTTGCCTATTTTACCTGAGGCCGAAAAGATGGCCCCTGACATTAAGAACTACTATGTTTGGGCTTCTTTCGCTGAACGAGCCCTTCATAAGGCGGGCCACAACCACGTTAAAACAATACACGGCATTCTAGATACAGATAATTTTCGTAGGTTATCGCAAGAAAAAATCATTACCCTGCGCAAAAAATTTAATTTATCTGAAAGTTTTTTAATTGGGTTTGTGTTCAGGAATCAGCTTAGAAAAAGTGTCCCTAACATCTTAGATGGGTTTAACTTGTTTAAAAATAAGAATCCTAAAGCTAACGCCAAACTCCTACTGCACACCCATTGGTCTGAAGGTTGGGATATTCCAAGGTTAATAAAAGAAAAAGGTATTAATGCGAAAGATATTGTTACGACTTATTTTTGCAAAGTATGCAAGCAGTACATTGTAGCAAACTTCACGGGCCAAAAAATCAATTGCCCCAATTGTTCTTCTGAAAAAACCCTTGAGACTACTAATATTAGCAATGGGGTTAATGAGGCTCAGCTCAATGAAATATATAATCTCTTGGATGTTTATTGTCACCCTTTTACTAGCGGGGGGCAGGAAATACCTATCCAAGAGGCAAAATTAACAGAGCTTATAACTTTAGCTACGAATTATAGTTGCGGTGAAGATAGTTGTTGCAAAGGCAGCGGAGGATTGCCTTTAGAGTGGGCCGAATATCGTGAGCCCGGAACTCAATTCATAAAAGCAACCACACGCCCAGACAGCATTTGCAAGCAATTGCAAAAAGTATTCTCCATGAAGCCTAGCAAAAAAACCCAAATGGGGAAGCAGGCCAGAAAATATGTCATCGATAATTATTCAGCGGAAGTCGTAGGTAAAAAGTTTGATACATTATTTGAAAGCTTTGATTTCGTGGATTGGGATAAAATAAATTTATCTTTTAAAAAACGAGACACTCAGTATGAGCCAGATGACCGCTTAAGCGATTCAGATTGGTTGATTGACTTGTATAAGAATTGCCTCATGGTAGATTTAGATGGGTCGGATTCAGGGCATCAGTATTGGATGAAGCAATTCGCAAATAAAAAAAATCGCCATCAAGTTTTAAGTTATTTCCATGGTGTAGCGTTAAAAGAAAACTCTCAGAAAGAGGCTAAGGATTTAACCAATACTGTGGATCGTGATAGGCCCAGTAAAAGGATAGCTTACGTTATGCCAGAGCATAGTGAAGATATTATTTGTTCTATATCTGTTGTTAAATCATTAAAGCAAAATTATCCAGATCATGACATCTATTTTTTCACAAAAAAAATGTATTATTCATTAATAGATCATTGCGACTCTATTTATAAGATGTGCGAATATACAGACGATATAGACCATGATTGTTTTAAATTAGTCGGGAAAGCTGATCAGAAAGGTCTTTTTGATATGGCGTTCTTCCCCTATAAGGAAACAAAAAGAACGGGAGATTACATTAACCACGGTAGAGTAAAACTTCAATACGACATAACATGAATCTACTTGAAAAATATAGCTCTTCTTGCGGTGTTAAAATCAGTAAGCCTGATATCGCCATATCTTACTTTCCCCACAGATTCGACAAGTATATCGTCATAGACAATACAAATAAAAATAGTATGAATGTTTATGATCTGTATTCAGATGTAATATCTTATATATTCCCTATTTTATTCGCAAACGATATTAGCATAATTTCTTTTTGCAAAGATGACAAAAGCACTATTGAAAAAACAAACCCGTATATTTCTTTGGAAAAAAAACAAGAAGCTTATTTTCTGCAGAACAGCCTATTGAATATCTGCTCAGATAATTTATCTTCTTACATTTCTTCAGCTTTAGATGTGCCTTGTATTAGCTTGTATGCAATTTTTCCTTCGGAGGTGTCAAAGCCATTGTGGTCCGACAAACTACAGGCAATTGAAAGTGACAGAGATGGCAATTTACCTTCTTACGGAGGAAAAGAGGACCCTAAGTCAATAAATTTTATTCCTCCCGAGCAAATAGCAAATACAATTTTAAATAGCCTAAAGCTGAATTGCCCAGTGCCTCATGATACTATTTTTATAGGGGATCTGTACCCGGTGAAAGTTGTCGAAGTCGTGCCTAATTTTACCGTTGAACCATCTTTTTTAAATGGAAGAGCGTTAAACTTAAGGATGGATTATCATTTTAATGAGGACAAGGCCTGCCAATGGATTTCAGGCCGCAAAGTTAACGTCTTGACAGATAGAAAAGTTAACATTGAAATTCTGCGACACTTTAAACAAAACATAGCTCAGTTCACAGTGAGCATTAACGATAGTTTTGATGAGCACTACTTTAAACAAATTCAGGAAATAGGTATACCGCTAGAAATTTTCTGCGAAGACAAATCTAAGATAAAAGATTTTAGATTTAAGTTTTTTGATTTTGAAGTCAATGAGAATATATGGAAGTCTAAAAGTGATGCGGGATCAAAACTGGGTGCGGGCACTAAATTTTTAACAAGTAAAATTATTCTGAGCGAAGGTAAAAGATATTCCTGCTACCAAGCTTACCTAAATAAGAAAGAGTTGACAGGTGACGCTGAATTAGTTTATGATTCTGATGATTTCTGGAAAGAACTGGATCATTATAGATTGATAAATGAAAAAATATAAGAGAAGCGTGCAGGGGCTCCTTGAGAGCGTAAAGTACAAATATAACGAGGATGGTTCAGTGGATTGGAGAGCCATGATAGCACCTGAGCACTTGTACCCAAACAAAGGGTGGTTCGAATCAAGAAACCAACCTGTACCTCAATCAACAGAAGGGCTGGCTGATCATCAACTTTTAATTAAGCTATCTGGGATTAAAGAGCTGGCCAAGCTTCGTGGGTTTTCGGATGTTCAATACGATGTTGTCAAATGCGATTCTGACCATGTAACCATCAAGTGTAAAATCCGTTGGCTAGGGAACTTTGAATCAGACGATCAACATATAATATTTGAAGATGTTGCTAACGCAACGACATATAATACGAGCAGCTTTGCTCAAAAGTTTTTAGAAACCATAGCTGCAAACAGGTCTTTTGTTAGATGCGTCAGAAATTTCCTTAATATCCATATTGTAGGGGCGGATGAAATCGACTCCTCAAACGGCAAATCTTTACCAGTCAAGCAAGGCGCTGCTTCTTACGGGCCGCTTGCGGTGCTGACGAATCATTTGCAATTACAAACTACAGAAGAAGATTTTAAATCTTTTAAAGAAATCTTAAGGGGATTTTGGAAAAGTAAAAAATACCAAAATAAAGAAGCTGCAGATTGGACTGATTGGAGTGATATTCCTACTGCAGAAATCAAATCCCTGATAAAAATCTGTAAAGCAGAATGAAAAAAGGCGATTCAATTTCTGTAGCGGTTTTTGGTAAAAAAATAGACTCGCTGTCTAGCGATCATATTTCTGATTATGAGCAGTGTGAATACCGCATGATTTTTTGCGAAAAAAACGACAACATTAGCGATTTAATAATCAAAGAAAACCCAAATGTATTTTTGTCTTTTGGTGAATGGCAAGAGTATGAAAATTTGTCTTCCGCCCCTTTTGAAGTTAGAAGTAGATGGCTGAATTATAATCATGATGCAGATTTAAGGTTAGTGGGTCAAGATATCATAAAATGCTACATGAATAATACTCTTGACGCTCCTCGATTAGAGGAGCCTTTAGTATCATTAATCACCCCATCTTACAACATCGCCACCCGCATTTTTAAAACTTACGAATCTTTATCAAGGCAAACTTACAAAAACTGGGAATGGATTATTTTAGATGATAGCACGGACAACAATAAGACTTATAACGTTCTTCAAAGTATGTCTGCGGCAGATCATAGAATCAAAGTTTTTAAGAATTCTAGGCACAGCGGCGTAATAGGCAACACAAAGCGCAATGCATTTTCTCTGGGTAATGGGGAATATTTAGCCGAATTAGATCACGATGATGAATTGACTGATCGTTGTCTAGAATGGGTAGTAAAGACTTTTAAAAAATATCCTGAAGCAGGTATGTGTTATACCGATTGCTCAGAATTAATAGAGAGCACTGGAGATTGCGTTTACTACGGTGAAACTTATGCATTCGGATATGGCAGCTACAGAAAAGAGGAGTATAAAGGCAGGGAATGGCTGGTTTCCAATTACCCGAAGTTGAACGCCAAAACTGTTCGTCATATTGTAGGGGTCCCAAACCACATCAGAGTATGGAGAAAAAACGTTTATCACGCTTTAGGGGGGCATAATCACAAATTGCATGTCGCAGATGATTATGAACTAATACTAAGAACTTTTCTTTATTCAAAGATAGCGTATATACCTAAATTTGGCTACATACAGCACATGCTTGATGACCGCCCAAACACAACTGATGTCAGAAGAAAAGAAATTCAAAGATTAGTTAGGTATATTCGTGGCTATTACGACCAAATGATACATGAAAAGATCCTTGAGTTAGGGGGGACAGATTTCGTATGGGACGAAAGCAACAAATGCAGCAACATGCATACAGAGCAAGAGAAAACGAAGGAGTATTTTTGCATAATATCTGACGTAGAATGATTAGCTCTTATAGGTCGTATTTTTAAAATGTTAAAAAATATCTGGTTGATCTGGTGTAGGACTGTTGATCATCGTATTGGTAAAACTGATGATGATGAGCCTAATATTCCTATTTTGACAATAAAACAGGCTCAATTAAGCTTACTAATACGTAGCTTCATTCTTATTGTAAATTTAATTACCTGTTTTTTTATTTGTGCAAATATAATACATAAGTGGTAATTATGGCTAATCAAAATAAATTAGACCAAAGATACATGGCCATGGCTACAGAATGGTCATGTATGTCAAACGCAAAAAGAAAAAAGGTTGGTTGCCTAATAGTAAAAGACGGACGAATTATTTCTGATGGCTTTAATGGCACTCCCTCAGGTTTTGATAACGACTGTGAAGAAGTTTTTTATACCTGCGATGAACGTGATTTTTACAGGGATCAGGGCTGGCAGTTAGACAAAGGTAAAGATAAGTTTTTTAAGCTTAAAACTAAACCTGAAGTATTGCATGCTGAAAGCAATGCTCTCATGAAGTTAGCTTGCTCCACAAATAGCAGCGAAGGAGCTACAGTTTATTGCACATGCTCCCCTTGTTTTGATTGTGCCAAATTAATTATTCAAGCTGGAATTAAGAAGGTTGTTTATGATGAGGTTTACCGCTGCGAACAAGGTTTAGATTTATTAAAAAAAGCGAACATAGAAATATGTAAGATAAGCGATATATGAAAAATAAAATATTATTAGCATTAAAAGCTCACTACGAAGCGTTAGTTGCAAAGAATGAGGCTCTTTTAGAAAACTACCTACAACATTCTGCTGGCATTGGGGAGCACCCAGACATTATAGAGGAATGTGTTAAAATTGTTGATAATTTAGTTGGTGCGAAAGACTCGTTAAACGAAGTGTTAAAGCAAATTGATAAAGGATGAATTCACAAAAGATATTAAATATATTAAATGATCTTTACCTTAAGGACCCCGCTTCAATTATGGCGCTGGTATCTTTAACTATCCCAACTTGCAAAGAGGTCTTACAGGATTACGATGTTAAAATTCACAAAGGTTATGTTGAGATAGGTTTACTGAGTATTCTTAACAAAATCATTGAAGATGAAGGTAAAAAAATAGCACTTTCTTATTCTATAGATTCGAATGCAGTGATGCAGCCTGAAAAATTCTTACTTAGAGATAAATAAAATGTTTAAAAAAATAGATTACTTCTTTTTGGTGGCAGCTTATTTAAGTTTTGTGATAAGTGTTGCTCTTTGGTTTTTGAAAGATCAAGATGCAGGAATGTATGTTGGTTTATGGGTGCCGAGTATATTAACATTATGGGTTGGGTTGAAACAAATAATTTATAATAGGAAAAAATAATTATGTATTTATTTCCAATATTTTGTTTTGGAGTGGTAATCATAGGAATTGTTTTTCTTGGAGTGATTGAAGCTACTAAAGAAGATTAACATGAAGATAGGAACACCTCACACAAGAACATCAACCAAAGTAATGTAATATGTTCCCGAAACGTGTTTCGGTAACATAAACAGTAATACAAATGAAAATTTTAATAATATATTTTTTATTATTAATGGCTGGCTGCGCTACTAATGATTACAGCAAGAGCAACCATTCTTATCAGGACCCATTGCCTGACTATTGGGATTCATATTATTACGAGAGAAATCATTATAACCAATTAGATCGGATAGAGAGAAGGCATA
>JAAHTH010000312.1_pt1 | contig 45864 bp, 76 predicted proteins | sample 6116091 | NCBI WGS metagenome assembly JAAHTH01 (sample SAMN13939990, study PRJNA603662) | sponge metagenome | isolation source: marine sponge | host: Mycale hentscheli | place: New Zealand | collected 2006 | reverse complement strand
CAGCTGCCGACTGGTAGCCCCAGCACGGCGACCTCTTGGTCCGTGACAGCTGATGGTACTTCTAACTATGTGTTCGCTGGAGACGGCTTTGCGGGTACGGAAACAGACCCTGTCCTCTACGTTGTGCGTGGACAGACTTACGAGATCACCAACTCAATGGGTGCCCACCCGTTCCAGATTCAGAGCACCAGCGGGATCGGCGGCACGGCTTACAGTGACGGCATCACAAACAACGCTGTAAGTGATGGCACCTTGACTTGGGAGGTCCGACTTGATGCTCCTGCACAGCTTTACTATCAATGCACGGCTCATGCCGATATGGGAGGCACCATTCAAGTGCTGGAGAACAGCGCAGGCGGTGGTGGTGCGGTAGATAGCGTCAATGGCCAGACTGGTGTTGTTAGTATCGGGATCCAGGACGCGAATGACTTTGGATACGCGCAGTCTACGGAGTCCTTGACTCTCGACACCAAGGTGCCCTACCCAGTCTCCGCGGACGGTAGCTACAGCGCCGGGTATTCTCCTGCTTTAAGTGGTGATTACATTGGCTACTACAATGGCGGAAGTGACCTGGCCTTCTTCCAGACTCTCCAGGTCGGCGATAACGTAAGGGTTACTTTCGGGTCGGGAGAGGTACTGACAACGACAGTCAAGTTTGCCGATCAGCTTAATGGTCAAACTGAAAACCTCATGATCCTGAATGGCGGCTCCCTTAGTGGAGTCACTGTATCTGGCTCCATGGTATTCGAGAAGCTGGACGGGGCTGGCAGTGCGCCATTGCAAGACGGCCAAGTCCTGACCTGGGTTGATGCGAACAGTCAGTGGGAGCCTCGTGAATACATATCCAAGGCTACTCTCAAGACGGAAGTGGCTGCAGCTACCGATTTCGCTGATTTTCAGGCAAGGATTGCCGCCCTATAGGTATCCTAGCCCAGCTTAACGTTAGACATGAACCTCAGTGAGGAACTTAAATCCGCAGGGGTCTACCCGATTGGCCCCTGCTCAGCATGGCCGCTTGCTCGCAACGAGGAGATAATGGCGGCTGTCGCTAAGAACAACGAGCGCCCTAGGAAGGTAACCGCCTCTGCTGGCAAGATGGCTGGCGGACTGCTTAAAACTGCTGGCCAGGTAATGCGTCACGGCAAGGTCTCTGCCGAGATCCGTGAAGAGCGTTACGACACCTGCAAGGCGTGTCCATTCTTCGTTGAGGATTCTAAGCGCTGTTCTGACTGCGGTTGCTTCATGGAAGCTAAGACTTGGGTTGGTGGCGACCCTAATCAGCTTTGCCCCCAGAATAAGTGGAGTCGTTGACATGACACTCAAGACGGTGGACATGGAGAACTGCAACAAGAAGGAGCGGTGTCTCAGTGGCCCTAATGCGGGCCTGGCTTACACGCCTGGCGACGAATGCGCACCTAATTTTGCGTTTAACGAGGCCACCTGTGACTGTGACATCACCTGCCCACAATGCGAACTCGGCAACCCTGCCGACACGGAACAATGTAATTATAGGTGGACCGACGAGCGAGGCCTAACTTACGTAGGAATAACAAGTTACGGCGAACCCCTTATCTCAGGCCCCTACGGCTGTGGTTCAACCTATTGTTATTTTGACCTTTTTTATCGGCAGTGTGACGGCAGCTACAGCACTACTCCAACGCCTAGTATCGGATACTGTTCGGGAAGCGGCTGTGCCGCCGATGGGGTCCAACTTACGGGACCTACAGCAGACTGTTATGGTAACACATGCAGCGACGTGTTGTGCCCTGCTGTTAACGAGAATTTTGACTGTGATACGTGCGATTGCGTCGTGGATCCTTGCGCCTGCACCGGGAACAGGCTTGTGATCTGGTGGAAGGCTTTATATAAGGAGAGAAACACATCGTGCGTGGACCAATCTAACACGAGATATTGCCAGGGTTATGGAGGTTCTGAACTTAATACGACGGTCACGGTTCCTGGGTTAATTCTTGGGCAGGAGGGCGAATGGATCGATAACTACGACATAAGCGATACCTACCCAGGGTCTTGCCCTGGCCCTAATATGCGTGGCGCACTTAAGTTAAAAGTGTGCAATAATGGAGAGATTGTGGACTTTTACTATCAGCTTGGCTTTCCTGGTTGTACCGTGAATGGCGGGAGCAGGGGCATCCATGAATACATCATCGGAGGAAATCGGAGGTTTACTATTGGTAATCCGTCTGGGAATTGCCCCTAATAGGCATACTACCTGCGTAACATTCGTCCAGGGGTGATCCCTGGCATTTTAAATGGCTGACGAGAACATGACTCCTGAGACAGAAGTCACCTCTACACCTAAAGCTACAGACGACCTTATGCCTCGCTCCGAGGCTGAGAATCTCCTGAAAGCCCTCAAAGCTGAGCGTGAATCACGTAAGCAGTATGAGAAGCAGGTCAAGGAGCAAGCTGCACAGCTCGAGCGATTCGCTGACGTGAATCCTGACGAGTGGACTTCCATGCAAGCAGAGGCCGCGAAAGCCGCTCAACTGCAGGCACAGTTTGGCGAAGCTAAGGAAGCTATCGAGCTGAAGTATAGCAAGCAAGCTGAAGCTGCTGCGATCGAGGCCGCCGCCGCCAAGAATGCTCTTCAGGACTACCAGAAGAAGTATGCTCTTGAGAAGGTCTTCCATGCTGCAGGTGGTCGCACCGACGCAGCCGATGGCGTGAGCTTCTTCGACATGATGGCGCAGCAAGTTGGTGGAAACTTCCGTCAAGAAGCCGACGGTTCGCTGACTGTCGTTGACAGTGCTGGTGACCCCGTGCTAGACAAGGAGTCTGGCAAGCGCATCTCTGCCGAGGATTTCATTGCAAGCTATAAAGTCCATCCGATCTACGGCACCTTCTTCAAGGGCGCCAAGGGTGCTGGAGCCGGTATCGGCTACGGTGGCACGGATGCTAACGGCATGCCTTCTGAGGATCTGAGTAGCCTGTCCTCTGCTGAGCTTTTCCAGAGGGCCTTCGGTAGCTGAGTTGAGTATTCCTACTTAGTTTTAAGGGGTCTTCTTCGGAGGGCCCTTTTTAATGATCGTTTTTTGGTATTAGGTATTCTACTTTTAGAGATACCCAATCATTGGTCACCGAGATGGTGTGCTTTGGGCGGGTGTCAGGTTGATGAGCGCGATGCTCTGAGACTAAACATCCTTCCTTTTCACCTATCTCAAAGGTTTTTTATTTAAAATGGCACTTACTCTCCTCGAAGCACAAAAACACGCTAAGACTCCTCAGGAGCTAGCCGTGATTACTGAACTGGCCGCTGGTCAGCTCATGTCCGTCCTCCCTTTCCGCAACATCGAAGGCAACGGCCTTTTCTGGAAGCGTGAAGAGAGCCTGCCCGACGTTGGTTTCCGTAACTACAACGGCGCTCTGGCAGAAAGCTACGCTGAAGTTTCTCAGCAGTCCGAAAGCTTGAAGCTCTTCGGTGGCGACATCAAGGTTGATCGCGCTATCGTTGACCTTGAAGGTGCTGAAGCTAAAGCTTATCAGGTTCAGTCCCGCGTTCGCTCGATGCGTTTGGCTTGGGAATCACTGTTCATCAACGGCGACTCCAACCAGTCCCCTTCTGAGTTCGACGGCCTTGCTGCTCGTATCTCAGCCAGTTCTTCACAGTACTTCACCAATGGTGGCGGTGCTCTTGACCTGGGCGTCATGGACGAAGCTATTGACAACGTGGACGCACAGGGCGGCCGCAAGTACTTGGTTATGTCGAAGTCTGCTCGTCGCGCCTTGAGCCGTCAGGCACGTACAAACACTCAGATCGAGATCACTCGTAACGAGTTCGGCTACCAGCAGATGATGTATGCTGGCGTTCCTGTCCTTGAGTTGGATCGCGACCACAAGAACGTTGCTATCCTCGACAGCGACCCTGCTGCTCAGGACATCTACGTTGTATCCTTCGGCAACGATCACCTGACCGGCATCCAGAACGGTGGTGTGAACGTTCGCGAACTGGGCGAAAGCTTCGACCAGCCTCAGCTCATCACTCGCTGTGAGTGGTACTGTGGATTGGCTCTGATCAACGGCCGTGCTGCTGCACGTATCGCTGGCGTCGACGCTACTTCCGACCCTTCCTGATCTACTGGCTAGATCTACTGGGCTCCTTCGGGGGCCCTTTTTTCATGCTTTGGAATAATAGGATGTAACCACGAAACGCCTCGTCAACTCTACGAGAGGGTTTCGCTTCTACCTCATTAAAACAATGGCTGCACGCTCTACTGGCATTTTCCCTCGCGAAGGCTTTAACCTTGACGCTGAGTGCGAAGTAACCACTTCACCTACCGCTGCTAAAGCAACTTTGGCTCACGCTAAGACCATTCGTCTTATCGTAATCGGCCTTGTTGGTGGCGACGCTACAATCACCCTCGGCGGTCAGACCGTTGTGGTTGCTGAAGCTACCGACCTCGACCTGAACGGCGTGGGCATCGCTCACATCCGTGGCGCCCTCTGCGACGCTGACAACAACATTTCCTACTCACTGTCTGCTGGCACAGTCGGCGGCGTGTTCTACGAATTGGTCGACGGTCCTAAGCGCTGATCTCACTGAACAATCGAATAACTCAGAGCCCCTTCATGGGGCTTTTTTATTGCCGGAACCCTAGGAAGATATAACAGTGGTCTCAACCATGGCAGATCCAATTTACGGTATTCACCAGTCACAGCCTTTTGACGTTTTCAGCTATATGAAAGCTAACGCAAGGCGCTTGAACCTGGTTGGTCGCTTTTCGTACCTCCCTAATTTACTAACAAAGCCCCAGATTGGACTGGTGGCCGGGATGGATCTAATTATCAGCGATGAAATTGCGTACTATGACGAGCCGATGATGGACGGCCAGACGAGACGGTATGCCAAAGTGAAAGGCTTCCTTGCGGACTATTCCCCGGTCAAGACTGCTTCTGCCAGCCTGTTAGACATCCAGCTAGTAGAGGAAGAGATCACCAGGCTCGGATACACGGACCTGCGAGTGATTCTGTCCACCGAAGACAGGGAAGAATTGGCTGTGGCTTTTGGTGTCGCCTCAAACAGGATTAGCCTCAACATGAAAGCAGCTGAAGTCTTTGAGATCCGGGCAGGGGTCCCTACTTACACCAATGATCCTTATTCTGTAATGGATGCCCCCTACGATGGAGAAGGCTACGCAAGGGTTAACGGGGCCTGGGTTCTTAGCGACCACCTTGTCCATCCTGACATCGACGGTGGTACTGCCTACGTCTGATCGGCAAACTAGCATAGCACTTGTAAACTACCATGGCAATCAGCCCAGAAGATCGCTCTAGTCTAAAGCCTCTGCGTGGTACGTTTGAGGCTTTGAACGCCAACATCTTAGATATTAAGGAGAACGAGATCTGTTACGCGACGGATACTCAGCAAATTTATATTAAAGCTAATGGGGCTCTCGTTGCCGTTGGAGCAAACCTTGGTCTCTCTACTCTTTCCGCGCTGTCCGACGTAAGGGTAACTAGCCCTGAGGCTGGAGATGCTTTACTTTATCAAAGCGGTGAGTGGAGAAATGGTGGCATGCAGGACGGCGGAAACTTCTGATCTCAACGACAGAGCAGGCCAAGTAGGAATTCTAAACCGTACAAGGTTTGCAAACCTCAAACATGGCCAACCAGATTCGCATTAAGCGCCGCGCTGCCACAGGCTCCGCTGGTGCTCCCTCATCACTCAAGAACGCCGAACTAGCCTTCAACGAAGCCGATAACGTACTCTACTACGGTTACGGCGACGACGGCAACGGCAACGCAACATCAATCATCGGCATCGGTGGCGACGGCAACGTTGTTTCACTGTCCGGCAACCAGACGATCACAGGCAACAAGACCTACAGCGGAACTTCCGACTTCACGGGTCCCCTGAAGATCGACGGCGTCACCGTTTCAGCTACTGCAGCTGAGCTGAACAAGCTTGACGGCGCAACAATCACAACTGCAGAGCTTAACTACCTTGCTGGTGTTAGCTCCAACATCCAGACCCAGCTAAACGCTATCCAGTCGGATGTAAACCAGAACGAAAGCGACGCTGACGCTGGCATCGCTGCTAACGAAGTTCACATCGACAACTTGGTTTCGCTTTCAGGCGTTGCTAAGGACGACGCTGACCTTGGTGAGTTCACTGGATCAACAATCCCCGACTCTTCAACAGTCAAGGCTGGACTGCAGGAACTGGAAACGGCTGTCGAAGCTGCTCAGTCCAACGCTGACAGCGCTACTGAAGTCAAGACTCAGCTGACTGCCGCTAACGCCGCTCACTACCTGACTTTCGTTGCAGACAACAACACTGTTGCCGCAGCCGAAGCTGTACGCACCAACTCTGGAATCAAGTTCAACCCTAGCACTAATGTGTTGGACATTTCCAGCGGTACCGTTCATGCTCAGTACCTGACGATCGACAACGTCAACCTTGACGCTACTGCAACTGAGCTTAACATCCTTGACGGTGCTACGCTTAGCACCACTGAGCTGAACTACGTCGACGGCGTAACCAGCTCCATCCAGCCTCAGATCGACGCAGTTGTTTCTGACGCTTCCGACCTTCGCACCCTTAGCGGCACCAGTGACGGCGAAACCAGCCTGGGTGACTTCAGCGGCGTAACAATCTCCGCTAACCGCAACATCAAGCAGGCTCTGCAAGAGCTTGAGACCAGCGTAGAAAGCAAGGGCTCTGGCGCTAGCTTGACCTCACTGACTACTGCTGTAGGCGACCTCAACACTCTCTCTGGCGTTGCTCAGAACGAGACCGACCTGGGTGAGTTCACTGGCTCCACCATTGCTGACGACCGCACAATCAAAGAGGCCCTTCAGGACCTTGAGACTGAGCTGGAAGACGGCGCTGGTTCACTGACTGCAGACAGCGGCACCGCTGATTTTGCTAGCGGCACTGTTACCGTAACCGGTGGCGTTGGTCTTAGCACCGCTGCTTCAGGCGAGACCCTGACTGTCAACCTTGACAACACTGCCGTTACTTCAGGTTCCTACGGCAACGTCAACAAGAGCTTGACTGTCTCTTTCGATGCACAAGGTCGCGCTACATACGCCGCCTCTCAGAACATCGAAATTGTCCACACTCAGGTCAGCGACTTTGACGCTGGTGTACAAACCAACCGTTTAGACCAGTTGGCTCAGCCTGCTGCTAACGTTGGCATGAACGGCAAGCGCCTGACTGGACTTGCTGATCCTGTGGGCGACCAGGATGCTGCCACTAAGGCATACGTTGACGCAACTGCAGTTGGTCTTGACGTTAAGGCATCCGCTCGTGTTGCTACGACCGAAAGCATCACTCTTTCCGGCGTTCAGACTATCGACGGTGTCGGTGTACTGGCTGGTGAGCGCGTTCTGGTTAAAGATCAGAGCGACGCTTCTGAGAACGGCATCTATGACGTTGTCTCTGGTGGTGCTTGGACCCGCTCTGCAGACGCTGTTCAGGACGAACTGAACTCTGGCGCATTCTGCTTCATCGAAGAAGGTACTGTCAACGCTAACTCCGGTTTCGTTGTTTCTACCTCTAACCCAATCACCATCGGCTCTGACGACATCGAGTTTAGTCAGTTCTCTGGTGCTGGACAGATCACAGCTGGCGCTGGTATGACCAAGAGTGGAAACACCCTTGACGTCAACACTGCTTCTGCTGACCGTGTTGTTGTTAACGCTAACAACATCGACTTGGCTACTCACGGTACTGCCGGAACCTACAACGGCTTGACCGTTGACGCTTATGGCCGCGCTACGAGCTTCTCTAGCCCCACGACCTTGGCTGGTTATAGCATCACCGATGCTCAGCCACTGAGCGGAACCTTGACCCTGATCTCGGCTCTTGCGTTCAACGCCAACGAGATGGTCTACTCCGTCAGCTCCACCGAGCTTGGAACCACCTCACTTACCAGCTATGCACGTAGCTTGCTGGACGACAGCAGTGCTTCTGCCGCTCGTACGACTCTGGGTCTTGGCACGATGGCCATCCAGAACAAGAACAACGTTGACATCACTGGCGGCACGATCGACGGCTGCTCCATAGATGGTGGAACCTTCTGATCTATCGAGATCTTCACGCGGGGCCTTCGGGCCCCTTTTTTAATGCCTTGGCAACCTAAGAGGTCCTTACATAAGGGTCTACACCCGCTAAATAGCCATGCCTGAAAAGATTCAACTCCGCCGATCAGCCGTATCAGGCCGAGTACCTACCACCACTCAGCTTGATCTGGGCGAGATTGGTATCAACACCCATGACGGCAAGCTTTACATCAAAAAAGACAACGGTTCTGAGTCAATCGTAGAGATCGGAGATATTTCTGATCTTGAAACCGATATTGACAACATGCCATCGGTTGTATCTACAGGTTTTCTGTACAACACTTCAACGTCAGGCAATGTTGCTTCTGCTAGCACCGTACATCTCAATGCGTCTTCATGGAGTACTGCTACAATCCTTTACGCTTCTGTAGTAAATTCCAACGGTAAGCGGATTGACGCACAGGCTGAAGAGTACCTGAAGCCAGGGGCAATCATTCTTCTGCAAAACATGAAGGGTACTGGTGACTCTCACTTGAAGGCCAGGGTTACTTCTGCATCTTTTACTAGCACAACGATAACCATTGGACTCGCCTCAGTAAGCGTCTCTGGATCTACTCCATCTGCTCTTGATAATGTCAGTCTTGGCGTTATCACCACTACAAATGCTTACAGTATCGAGCAAGCTCTTGGTTTTGATGTAGAAGACGCGACAGGCGTCGGTGCATTTACCACGACTGAGCTGACTGATAATGCAACACTTAAAAGCACTCTGGAAACCCTTGGTTCCAAAGCTAAAATTCTCAGAGAGGGATTGGGCGTTAATGTTGGCGATACCGACCTTGGCACCTTTGCTGGCGACATCATTGCTGACAATCAGACTGTTAAAGGGGCTCTTCGCAACCTCGAGGAAGCTATCGAGCGTAGTGCGGTTAGCGTGAACGCAACACGTTACAAGTTCTCCACGTCAACCGGAACTGGCCCTGGCACTGGCAAGCTTCGTTATAACGATGCTACTCTCGGCAGTGTTGATACTATCTATCTGCACGAAGAGGACCGCGATGGTCGAGACATGAAAGTCTTCTTGGACTTCATGCTCAAGAAAGGCGTAACTATTTACGTGACCAACAGAAACAGCACTGCAGATGTGCTCAAGGCTGAGTTGTCAAGTGACGCTTCTTACGACACCAACTACTACACCTTGAGCCTGACAAACATCGAGGTATCTGGATCTATCCCAACGGCTGACGATGGCTTAACTTTTGGTCTGGCTATTGGTCCAAGTGTTCGTGCCACTGGTCAACTTTCGCTCGCCGGTAACACAATCCCTTTGTACGCCAACAACTCAGCGGCCAAGCTTGGAGGGCTGGTCGACGGAGACGTTTACCGGGAATCTAACGGTCGACTTCAGATCGTTTACACCTGATTAGGCAAACTAATAGGAATTTTCGTCTAGAACGATGCACTTACGCAAACTGCCTACTTGGTTCGTCAAAGGAGACGAGCGACGCTCTGCATACTACACAATCCAAGCTCGCGAACTTCGTGGCGCTGGTTTTGTCGAAGAGGGCGAAAAGGCAGTTGCTAAGAAACCTATTGAAAAGCAGCCTGAAATTGTCGTTGAAGCCGGTGGCACTGCCTACGACAGCACAGATTCCCTTCAAGAGCCTCAGTCCGACGACGAGACGATTGAAGAAATGACCAAAGCCGAGCTACTTGACTGGGCAATGGATCGCGGCCACGACCTGAAGAACGCTCTCCCAAAGTCTGAAATCTTTCAACTTTGCAAAGAGATCGAGGAAAACGCCCTGTCCTCATCAAATTCTCAGGAACTCTAAGATAAGAGGGCCTTACCCATTTCATTTCATCCTATGGAGATCACTTACACTACTGGGCCCCGCTACATTGACGGGGTCAACATTGACGAAGATGCCAACGCTGGCATTGCTAAGTTGATTGTCGAGCAGGCAGTCTCAGATCCCGTAACGGGAGTGGCTGGCGAGGGCTACGAGCCTGGTCAAAAGAATAAGGATGGGAGCGATCTCTGATGGACAAAGGAATCATTGCTGCGATAGTTGCCGCATGCGTCGGAAGCGGTGCGTGCTTAGGTGGCTACAGCGCCTTTAGTCAAGGCCTTGGCTACGATCGGGCGCTAAACGATCCTGGATTCTATTACTTAGTAGATGAGTCCGGTGATCCTGTTCGCCAAATAGCTGACTAAGCGCTCAGCTTCTTCTCTTGCCTCTGGTGTATCTTCAACGATAGCCGCAACGTAGCCCCAGACGTCATAGTCGTTAATGATAGGGCACGCAACCATAACCCTCCCTGGCATAGCTAAGGACTCTGTCTCAGCGCACTCACCAAACAGAAAGGGGCCGCCCAGGATTCTCATGTCTGGGGTCAGTGTATGCAAGCCCGCTTTTCCTGGAAACCGGTTAGCCGGGCGAACCCAAAGACCTACCATTTCGTCCACCTCTTCCCAGGCAACAAGCATTAGTCCGTGAGGGCGGTTCTGAAAGAAGTAATCTTCCATCATGCGGTAGACTTGTCTCCTGAGACCGTCTGCGCCAATCAGCCTCTCGACCATGCTCTGCCTCTCGATAGGCAATCCAAATATAATCGTAGGGTTCTTCCATATAGCGAAACCAGTAAGCAACGAAGAGATCACTGTAACGCCTACACCAATTTTCCAGAGGGCTTCTTTTACACTTTTGGGGACCGTCGTGTATGCCTTTGCAACGGTATCTTTCCAGGACATCGAGCCACCGGGGGAGTGGGGATACCTTAGGCTACTAAAAACGGCAACCTAAAAACGATTAGAGATTACCATGGCAGCCAAATCACGTAGCGCTCGATACTATGCGAGCAACCCAAAGGCTAAAGCAAAGAAGAAGAAGTACGATACCAAGTACCACTCGACAGGTGAGCGCAAAAAATATCGTGCTGAATTAAACGCTGCCAGGAAGAAACGCAAAATCTACGGCAAGGGTGGTGGAGACATGTCTCATACTAGATCTGGAAAGCTAGTAAGGGAGTCCGCTTCCAAGAACCGTGCTCGCAACGGTGCTAACGGTAAATCAACCAAGAAGTAATCATGTCACTCTACAAGAACATCAACGCCAAGAAGAAGCGCATTGCCGCTGGCTCTGGTGAGAAGATGCGTAAGCCAGGTACTAAGGGTGCTCCTAAGGCTTCTGCATTCAAGAAAGCAGCCAAGACTGCCAAGAAGAGGAAGAAGTAATGGCTGCCAAGAAGAAAGGGGCCATGAAGGGTTGCGGCATTAAAAATGGCTGCAAGTCCAAGAAAGGTGGACTCACGGCCAAAGGTCGTAAAAGGATTAATGCTAAGACTGGCTCTAATCTGAAGGCGCCTGTGACGGGAAAGGTCAAGCCCGGCAGTAAAGCTGCTGGCCGTCGTAAGTCATTCTGCGCCAGAAGCAGAAGCTGGACAGGTGAGAGGGGCAAGGCTGCACGTCGCAGGTGGAAATGCTGATGGCTTTACCTCGCATGTCAGCTCAGAAGCACTCTTGCAATTGTGGAAAGAGCAAGAGTAAGAAAAATACCACCAACAAGAAGCGTAGACCAGCTTCGATGCTTAAGGGCAGACGGAGCAAGAAGTGATTCGCCTAGCAGTGTAAAGCAAGAGCCTACCAGTAGCATGCTGTTGGTCAGGCAGATGTAAGAGACGACGAAGCACGCATTCGCAAAATGACGTGCATGATCACGCCAGTCAATCTTGTAGTCTACGCCCATGGCCACCCCAGCTCAATGTCTCCACGCCAGACGTCTTCGTCTATAGGTGTTGCGGCAACGTAATCTCTGAAAGCTTCTTGCATGTCTTCCAGGGTCATCCCTAGATCATTTGCCATCAGTTTCACGTTGCTCTGGCCCTTGTACAGAATCTGTAGAGCTTGGTGCAGGGTCAACGAAGTCGTAGGTGTAGCCAATAGGTCCTCCTAGGGGCGTCTCGCCCTCTTCCTCTTCCCAGTATATCGGGGAGGCGACTTCTGGGTCCTTAGACATTTCCTCGATCTGACGATTCACGTCAGCCATCGTTATGCCTGTTTTGTAATCCACCCAGTGATGAAACCAGGTGGCATGAATTCTCTGGAGCCACGGATTGTCTTGGTAGAGCCCGTGGTCCCAAAGTATTCTAATGATCTCAACAACGAGACCTTCCCAAATCACTTGTCGGTATCCGAAGAGTGAGGGAAAGCAACACGGAGAGCCTTGATAATGGCATCCACCAAGCCGTTGCCAGCCAAAGGAGTGAAAGGCAGAATCTCTGAAGCGACGAAGAGCACAAGGCCCAAGATAACGGTGACTTCCATGTTTTTAAGGAATACTGCCCTAGAATACCCACGTCGGAATCCTAGCGGGAGACAGAGTGACTATGATTCTTTCATCTGCCGATATTCTTCGCATACTCGGCGGAAGCGAGATTGTACGACTCTCTGCGCGTTTAAGTATTGTCGACGGCAAACCCAAGCTAAGCGGTTCCGAAGGGCTTTTCATATATGTAGACAGGTTCCCTAGGGTAGACGAGTTTGAAGCTACCTGGACTCTGTACATCGAGAGCGACGGCAGTGAGCCAGAAGATATTATAATTGCGGAGATAAAAAGGGTTCTGCCTTCCGTGGAGGTTACTGACGGCCTGCTTACGGTCGTGACCACTACAGATTTCCTGTCAGAGAGCACTCAGGTGGCGCCTGCGCTTGCTAAGGCTAGCCCTAGCCCTGCGCTAGATAACTATGAGGAGCGCTTCCAGAGCCTCCTGGAGGACGTTCAGGATCAGATGCTGCTAGTTAGCAGCGGGCGTAATGGAAAGGACGGGGCAGACGGCGCAGCCGGGGCAGACGGAAGAGATGGGAGAGACTTGATTGCGACAGAGGCAGAGTTATTTGACCTTGAGGATGTCGAACAAGGTATCGAGATGGAACGTGGCCAGGTGCTTACCTGGGACGGCACGAAATGGACAAACCTATTCGTTCCTAAGACCCTTTCCAGTGGTGGCAGTATTGTCAGCAATGGGACTGGTAGCGGTGGAGGTATCGAAGAGGCCCCTACTGACGGGCGTAGATACGTGCGAGAGTCAGCGGCATGGAGTGCCTTAACGCCAAGCGATGCAGGTCAAGGGGGAATAGAGGAAGCTCCTCTTGATGGTAATTACTATGTAAGGTCTCAAGGAAAGTGGCTGGACATGGTTAGCGTTCTGGATGGCCTGGGCTACAACAGAAGCGATGTGCTTGACGGCGGTGACTTTACGAACGTGACCACTGACGCTACCGATGACGCCGTGCTTGACGGTGGCAACTTCGAGTAGAAGGAATACTAGGGCAGATAAAACCAGTGGTATGCCAACCCCTTCTCCTCGTAATAGAATTAAAGTAGCAAGAGGCAATCTCGCTGATCTGCAAGCTGCTTTACCTGATTTGACCGATGGTGAGATCTGCTATGCGTTTGACACTGATTCTTTATATGTGGTAGAGGATGGTGTGCTCGTAAGTACTGCCAGTAGCGGCCCTCAAGGAGAGCAGGGACCCCAGGGGGAGCAGGGCGACAAGGGAGACAAGGGAGACAAGGGCGATCAAGGAGATTCTATTAAAGGCGACCAGGGCGACCAGGGTATTCAAGGAATCCAAGGTATCCAGGGTGAACAAGGCATTCAAGGGGAACAAGGTGAGCAAGGAATTCAAGGAGAGCAAGGCCAGCAAGGTCAGCAAGGTCCTGCGGGTGCAGGTATCAACTTCCAGGGTCAAGTGGGTCAGATCCCCTCGGGCTCGGGAGACGTCACGACCGACGGCGGTAATACTTTTACGCCGGTAAAGGGTGACGCTGTAATTGTTACTTTAGATGACTCCCTTTACGTTTTTGATGGATCCAGCTGGGTTGACGGCGGCTCTATTCAAGGGCCTCAAGGCATCCAGGGTGAGCAAGGCATTCAAGGCATCCAAGGCGTTAAAGGTGACGACGGCGAGCAGGGTATTCAGGGAGAACAGGGAATCCAAGGAGAGAAAGGAGACCAGGGAGACAATGGTGGCACCGACATCGTTCTAGACACCACTCCGCAGCTTGGTGGTGACCTAGACGCTCAGAGTAACGACATCACAGGTGTTGGAAAGATCGCAGCCACCACCGGCAACTTCGGCGGCGCTGCAGATCTCAGGTCGTTCAATGTCTACGGCACAGGCACGAATTCACGCCTGAATGTCCAATCGACAACTGGTGGCAACCCCGGCGTCGAGATGACGACCACTGGCAATACGACTAGGAGCTTGCTCAGGCACGCCGACGTCGGAACCAGCGGAACAGAGCTGCAGGTCTGGACTGACGTTGATGGTGGTGGAATTGGCAAGCACATTATCTTTGGCGAGGACGGCGGCCTTTACATAACCCAAAAGGGCTCAGGCGTTGACGCACCGAACAATGTTGGATTCAGGAATTCAGCAGGAAAAGCGCAGGTCAGGGATGCTGTTGGCGACTGGAAAGATGTTGACAACGGCGCGGACATCGCTGCAGGCGGCACGGCGGGTCAAGTACTGGCAAAAATTGATAGTACTGACTATAACGTCGAATGGGTGGACCAGACAGGGGGTGGTACCGGTGGTGGTCTTCAGCCTGGGGATAACGTCAGTGAACTGGTTAACGACGCGAACTACCTTTCTATTGAGAATGGTATCGATTACGCTCGAGGAGCGGCTGCTTCTCTCGAGCAATCACTGCTTGCCGTTGCTGGCCAACCCGCGCAGACTATCCTGGCCGTTGCGGCTACTACTACGGGAAAGGTTCAGGGGGTATCCCTTGGTAATGGTAACACCGTAGAGGTTTATGCGAACGGAGAGCAGTTTTCAAACAATGTTGTATTATATCGAGAGTTTATGGGCTTGGGTGAACCTATTTGCTTTACGAACCTTGCTCCGGGAGCAATCATCACGTCTACCCAAGGTTTCTACGGGTGTTCAGAGCAAATTCAAGGCACAAACGAAAGCCCGATGCCCTTGCTTAGCTTGGGACTAGCCTTTACTAAAAGCTTTGCTTATGCCTTCCGCAACTCCAACAACTTCCCTGGAGAGGGCAACAGTACCGGCCAGATCATTGTTGTGGCTGGTCCCTTACCTGCAAAAGTTTCACTCAAGGCCCAGCGCAATGGCAGCATTGATGCGGTGAGAGGCCAGGAAGATATTGCATTAGCTCCTTTTGAATTAACTTATCTCTATACGGACGCAAACGGCGAGTATACAATCGAAGCAACTAACCCTGTAATGGCATCGATTCAAGCCTTCATGGGCAATCAGCCGCTGGCAACTGGTACTGATCCGCTTTCTGGTGACGCTGCCCAAAGATTCTACGATGCTCGCCTGGTTATGCCGCTTACGAACGACGGTATTACTTGGCCGAGATCTGGTAATGTCTCCGCCCCTTACAACAACACTAAGTCTAAGTATTATGTTCGTGATGGTGTAACTGGTGATTTCCCAACTGTTAACCCAGGCAGTCCTGTCAACTACGGCAACAATTCAGGAGCGATTGATTCGGACTACGAGCCTCGTGGTGCCACACGCCTGCGAGCGGTAGGTTTAGTGAGTGCTTACTCGGGCGCTGACACCGCTGGATTAGAAGCAAGTCCCATGATGCCTGTATCAGCTATGTCGCAGATTGTTGCTCAACCTTTCTGGGTTGACGACTCTGGCGATGGCGGTAACTCAGGTATTGCCATTGCTTCCCCTTACGAAGGCACAGCGAAGGTTTATGAGTGGAACGCTGTCTCAGGAGTGGCTGAACTTGCTTATACAGTTCCTTTGGCGCGAGGAACTACAGGTCAAGGTATTGCACCAACTGTCCCTGAAGATCAGTACATCCCTTGTGCTGGAATGGTTGCCAATGAGCCGGAGCTGATTGAGGCTGGTGAAACAAGTATTATTTTACTGGTAGGTGACTTAGGCCCTGGCTATGTGATCGCTGATGTTCCTATCACAGTTGTCGCACAGAATGCTCTACCATCACTTGTCCCTGAAATCAGATCTCAGAACGGAACAGTTACAACTTCAATTGTCTCTGATGACGATGAAACACTTATGCTTGGTTGGACACCAGCCCTTATCAAAACTGAGCTTACAACCGACCTTGATGGCTTCACTCGCAAGCGCGTAATCGCAGGCGACGGTTCTATTACCTATCCATTGACGTAGGCATCCTAGTCGAGCTTATAAAGACACAATGAGAACATCTCCTGCTGGTATAGAGCTGATTAAAAAATTCGAGGGTCTAAGGCTAGAAGCTTATCCAGATCCAGGGACTGGTGGAGACCCCTGGACTATTGGTTACGGCACCACTCGGGGTGTTACTCAGGGAATGAGGATCACGGAAGAGCAGGCTGAGATGATGCTCGAGAGTGATCTCGTAGCCTTCGAGCGAGCTGTATCATTATTACTTCCCGTCCCCATGAGTCAGGGAGAATTTGACGCTCTGGTTTCCTTTATCTATAACGTTGGCCCTGCTGCGCTGGAGGAATCCACACTGCGAAAAAGGCTGCTTGCTGGCGAGCCTAGGTGCTGGGTTTACCAGAAAGAAATGCCAAGATGGAACAAGGGCGGCGGTGGCGTAATGGAGGGACTTGTAAGACGTCGCCAGGCAGAAGCTGACCTCGCATGTCTTGGTTATCTGTCCCAACCCGTAGAGGATCTTCCTGCGGTCTCCGAGAAGCGTCCTACCGTGTTTCCGCTTGACGTGCCTTACTTCTATCAGAGGGACTCAAAGACCGGGCATGGAGAGCGAATGTGCTTCAGTTCCGCCATGGCTATGGCTATGGACTACATCAACCCTGACGCAATCCTTGGTGACGACGACTGGTACTTAAACGAGGTCTTCAAGTTTGGGGACAGCGTATCTTCAACGGCGCAAGTCGCTACGGCTGAGTCGTTGGGCTTTTCCGTTGACTTCCGCTCCGACGCTAGCGAAAAAGATCTCCTAGTTCAACTGGACAAGGGGTTCCCTGTACCTGTCGGAATTTTACATCATGGTAGTGTCGATCATCCTTCTGGAGGCGGTCACTGGATCTGCCTGATCGGCTATGATGACACTCACTTCCATGTTCATGATCCCTTCGGAGAACTGTCGCTCGTTGCTGGCGGATACCCTAAGGCAGGCCCCGTTGACGGCCGCGATCAACGCTACACGCGCAAGAACCTGATGAAGCGTTGGTTAATTGCTAACGACCATGACGGTTGGGGCATGTTTTTTAGGTAAACTTTAGCAGATTTACTTAGACAAGTGCAAGCAGTACTCTCCTGGATTCCTGGCTATATGTACGTCGATGGCACTCTTAAAACCACGGGTGGTGCCATCCCTCCTACTTTTCACATGAGAGAGGACGGAGAGATTATGGCGTATGTTCGCCCTATCTTCGAGGACGGCCCTACCATCGGCCTTTTCCTTAAGATGTCGGGAGTCAAGGCTGCTGTTGAGCGTGGCGATACCTAGCCATTGAAAAAGGGGCCCTTAGGCCCCTTGATCTTCCCCCGAGCCCCCACGGCTCCCTTACAGTATATCAGCCTTCGGGTTCGTACTCTAGCCCGTCGATAGATTCGACAACCTCGCGCAGGTATTGGTGGACTGCGTCCTCATCCCACATCATTTCAAGCACTAGAGCGTCCGCGATAGCGTTAAGAGCTTCTGAGTGCCTTTCTGTCCAGTCACCTGTTTCGGCGGCATGATCACGAACCTTAGAAGCGCTGGAAAGCAGATTTAGCTCCGTTTGCTGAATCACCAGGTCGTCGCTAGGCTCTGCCTGGGTAATAATGCTCTCGTACGTCTTAAGAAGTGTTGGGTCGATCTTATTCATAAGAAAATGCCCGACTCTTCCTAGGAGTAGTCGGGACTTGTCTGCAAGCCAGGTAATAATTGTAATCTGGGTCCCGATGATTTGAGCAACGGACTGGAACAGAAAGCGTCTCATTAACTTATCCCGATACTACAGTTTACCGTGTTTGGACTTTTAGCATTTTCAACTGATCTTCCGTCTTGTCCTGTTTGACAGAACTGTAGGCGTAGTCCATCTCAAGTTCGGAGCGATCGAGAAAACCTCCAATACCGTCCATGCGACTACCGTTCCAAACGGCCTGCCGACCACGGGTCTTGACGTGCCACAGTTCTAAGGGTCTGGAGCTTTTAGTCTTCACATTTTCTTCTCCGTTCTCGCAGGGCTGGCGGCGAACGATCCATACAGCATGGCTGACGTGAGACAAGGCATCAGTACCTCGGATCTGGTCTAAGCTAGGGGGTTGCTTGGAGGACTGGGGATCCATCCCGACTCGATTCATTTGAGCGAGTACGATCAGGTCGATCTCAAGCTGTTTGGCGCAGTTCATCAACCTGTAGGCACGATCCTCTAGCATGGCCGCCTCTGCGACGGGAGCATTCTTGTGGCGAGCTAAGACGTGGAAGTGGTCCACTATGGCACAGCGCAGATCAGGATTTTTGGCCTTCATCGAGCGTAAGGAATTAATAACAGAGTCGACGTCAGCGCCCCAAGGGTCCTCGATCAACAGCTTGCCACCGTTCTCTTGGATCTTAGTGGCCGCTTCTACTATATCGCTCGAGACCTTGTTGCGGTTATGGCTCGGGGATTCGATGTCGCCCACTTTTACCCAATTCGTGCTGGGGTTTGCAACCTTGGTAGCGGCAGCCCAGATTCGAGCGTAGATAGCATGCTTGTCAAGCTCAGCCGAGATGAAGCCAACCTTAAGACCGCCGACCGCTAGATTCACTGCAGCGTAGACGCCCAGGACGGTTTTGCCAACACCAGTACGTGCCGCTAGGGTAAACAGGCGCCCTCCAGCGGCTTGCCCTGCAGTACGGACGCCACCCTCCATGTCAAGGTCCATGGCCTTCATGCCAGTACTGACAGGAGCCACCTGATCGCGGGCCTTCATGATCTGATCAATAAATGACTCACCACCATTTTTAGGGGCCAGCAGATCCTCTACAGCGTCGGTAGCATTGCCCTCATTTCCGACAGAGCCACGAAGCATCCCTAAACAACGCATCAACTCCTGTTGTTGAGCCTCGATAGCCTTCTCGAGCTTTGCGTCAGACTTAATGGACTGACTTGCTAAATGCTGAGCCTCTTGGAAGTTGGCTCGCGCTCGCGACTGGCGGAGAAGGTCTAGGGCTACTCCCCACTCTGAATCAGCGTCGCCGTAGCGATTCATCGTCTCAGGGTCAGACAATTCTACTACAGCTTGCTCAAACTCGATCTTGGAGCAGTAGCGAGAATTGTTAATAGAGAACGACGAGATCAAGCCCTCGCGACTGATCATGGACGTACCATCAGCGTCGCCATTGAAGATGCGGTCAATAAGCCCGCCGATAGACCGAAAGACAGAGTTCGACCACAACTGACGAGGGAGTTGCTGGCCGTGTCCTACTCCTACGGCAATACGAAGGTCTGACCAAAGTTCCCGAGCTAGTCCCGAAGGGCTGATCAGGATTCGGCAGAGGACGATGGCCTCTTGGTCAGTAGTGTCATCCCCTTCGTTCTTTGTCGTGGGCTGAATCTTTTCAATCAGGCGGGCAATGCCTAATACAGACTCAGCTTCTTCGCTCCCGACTCCTGTGATCTTGCCGCCCTCTGCTGAGAGGAGTCCGAGATCGACTGCTTGTTGAATGTGCTTGGGAAATGTCATAGAGGTCCGTGGGGTTAAGGAAGGTAGTAAAACTTAGGTTCGGTTATCTTAAAGCTCCATGACACAATTCTACCATCGTCGACGTTTTTGTAAACCCTGGCCTCTGACTTCCTGCCTTCCTCAAGTGCAGCGACCTCAAGGTCGATAGGGTCTACCCCTTCTTCGAGAGGTACGACAACAACCGTTTTGATCTGGGCCTGCCCACCTTCGTGGTACCAGTTAAGGAAAGCATCAGGGCTTCCGTCAAAGACTTCGGACTTCGCAGCGTCAGACGATCCCAGCTTGTACAGTTTTTCGACATTGGTGTACTTCTTCTCGACGCTTTTACCTGTGCCGAAAATGTTGTCAAACTTTAGGTTTTTGGAACTCCACCAGGCGTCAACGCGGCAACCAAGAAGGATTCGAGAGAGGAACGCTGAAGACGAGGTCTCTACGCTGAGGTGCTGGATGTGCAGGTGAAGTGTCTCCAGCTGCTTCTCTGCGATCGGGTTCTTCATTCGGCTGAAGGACTCAGGCTTAGCCTCGTTCCAGGCATCTCGTAAAGACATGCGCTCGGTCTTTTTGTCTGGCTTGATTTCTTCGGCTGGCACGAAGTCAAGTCCGGGAAGAGTTACAACAGTCTTGCTGCCATTTACTTCCAGGTATCCCTTGACCTTCAGGTTCCTGCGGTGCTTGCGGAAGTTGTCAACTCCAAACCCGCAGGCTTTTGCGGCTTGCTCGACTGACTCAAAGACTGCTTTGTCCCGACCTTTACGAAGAGCGTTCAGGCGGCACCAAAGACGGAACTCGAAGTCAGTCAGAGAATCGTCAAGAATTAGTTCGTTAGGCACCTGGCTGAAATCGTTGTTGATGGCCAGATCAGTGGTGATAATCATGGGGGTACTCCGGCGGCTGATTCAGTGTAGCAGGACTACGGAGACCGGTCACCACAGTCCCGGTGAGCGGGACGGAGAGTACCGGTGAGCGGGACAGCGCGTACCGCACATCTATATATAAGATCTAATACCCTTTACTTCGTAAAGGAATACTGGGGGGAGGAATTAGATCAAAAATGGCTGGACGGAAAAGAAAATTCACACCACCTCCAGGATTCACCCAATGCCCGAAGCTGAGGAAAGAGTACGAGGAAAACGGGCAGTCTCTTGGGAGGTTTTACCTGTGGTACGAAGACCGAGCCGTGAAGGCCTGGTCGTTCCTCGGCGGCGTCCTGGGTCCTCGATGGAAACTTGAAGTGTTCAGGTATCACTGGATCAAGGACAATCCCGAGGATTACAGAATCTGGAAGAAGCAACGGGAGCTTCGTCAGCGAAAAAAGGGTTGACGGCCTGTTATACTGGATTCTGTAAACCTTCCCCGAGGACTCGAAAATGGCTGAATTTCCTAATCTCGCAGGCGTTGTCACGCAAGACCTCGTCGAATCAATTGGCACTGGCAAGTACAGCGCTTCGTACGTCAATTGGTCACGCACGCATCAACTGCTCCGCTCCAACGCTCCCGGCTGGTCTGTAGAGGCCAAGGAAGCTACCGATGGCGGCATCTTGTTCAAGGCCCCTGTTGGCGGCTACCTGCAACTTCGCGTAGCCCACTCTGACGGCACCGTCGGCCCTTGGGTCCCTCAGGCTGTCATGGACAATCGCAACAAAGACATTGCCTTTGATAAGATCGGCGCCCGTGATATCACCGACACCCAGCGTCGCGGGTCATGTATGTGCCTGGCTTACACCTTTGGCTTAGCAGCTGAACTGTGGGCAAAGATGAAGCTTGAGAGCGGCTGGGGTGTGTCTGCAGAGGAGGGAGCTGCTCCTGCCCCAAAGACACCAGCCCCTTCACTTACAGCCCCAGTGGCGGCCGCTGCGGAGGTTGTCAAGGCGTCTGAGGCCACGTTTCGCGAGAAAGCCCTCGAGAAAGGCGTTCACACCGTTGCAATCGACGCCCTCGTCGAGATCGTTAGCAGCAAGCTCGGAGGAGACTTCACAAAGGGACTTGCTACTCTCGAAGCTAAAACAGCTAAAGAGCTTAACACCAAGTACGGCCCAGCCGAGCCCGCAGCCGATGACGGAGAAAACTGGTGATCCATTAGAAGGGTTTATCTCGTTCTTCAAAGGAACAGAAATCCTTATCAATTAAATAGGTTAAGGGGCTTGACAAGGCCCCTTTTCTAGTGCATACTGTATTCATTCAACCCCACGGAGGCTTTTATGTCTAATCTCTTACAATCCTGGCTCAATAACGCTGGTCGCTTCCCTCTCTTGCCTACAAGTGAGTTGCTTCGACTGGCCAAACTGCGTGACACCTGCGTTGTCGGCAGCCCTCAGTACATTAAAATCATCAACAAAATCTGTAACCACAACCTGCGCCTAGTTCCTAACGTTGTCCGCAGGTACGTCAGCAAGCGCCCTTCCTTGTCTATGGGGTCCGAAGTTACCTGCGACTTGCTACAGCAAGGCTACATTGGCCTCAGGCGAGCTGCTGAGAAGTATGACGCTAAGCGTGGTTTTACTTTCTCTACCTATGCTTATAGCTGGGTTTATCAGTCGATCTCTCGTTGGCACAACAGCAACGATCGGTCGATCTATATTCCAGAGAACACCATCGTTGAGGTCCTGTACCGCAAGCGTCATGGCCGTCCTAGCAACAGCAAAACTTCACGCCTTAGTGAAGCGGTTCTCAATGCAGCGAGAAGCACCATGGAGGTTGCCACCCTTGACCGTCGGGCCAGTGAGGAGGATGATCGCAAGCTTCTGGACGTGATGAGTGACGACAATCGTGTCCGCAGTAATCGCAACTCTGCCGCCGAGCATGATTCTGCACGCTTAGCTCTTAAGGAAATTCTCGCCGAATGCCAGATTGAGCCACTCGTGCAAGACATTGTCATGCTTTACGCCAAGCTGGGCCGCATGTCTTCGGTTGCTTCCAGGGTTCGCAAGAAGGACACCTTCTGTCGAGAGGTTTACGAGGAAGCTCTTGCCAAGATGCAGGAACATGCAGCATCACGCAAGAATGCCGTGGCTGTTAGAATGAAGCACATCCAACCTCATTGAGGAAACGACAAATGGCTTCAGTATCCCTCGGCGGAAAAGTGACCTGCAAAGAAGGCTCACCTGCTGTAACTATCCGCGAATTCGGGAACGGCGGCAAGATCGCTAAGTTCTCCATGGTTGACCAAGAGTATTTCTACTCAAAGGAAGACGACAAGAAGGGCCAGTTCTACTCTGTAGAAGTTTCTGGCAAGAGTGCCGAGATTGTTGAGGATCGTCTCCAGCGCGGTGATCGGGTAACCGTACACGGCCAACTGGTTCAGCGTGACTACAACGACAAAACCTATCTCGACGTAAAGAACGCTCGAGTGACATTCCAAGAAGCTCGCCGTGAAGGCGGTGGTGGCGGGGGTGGTGACGCTTTCTAGTCATCACAACGTGTTTACGGCCTCCCTTGACGGGGGGCTTTTTTCATGGTTATACTGAACACATCAACCAAGGAGGCTCCCCATGACTTTTGGATTCCAGATCGAAGAAGCTGAGATTGCTCCAGGCACGTTGGGCCTGCTCTACGACGAAACCCCAACAATGACCACGGCCGACGTTCGTCCTTTTGTTTGGGCAATTCTGCTTTACCGAGGAGCTGTGCGCACCAGTGAGGTGGTTGGAGCGGTAACCCCTCTCTGCGGCCACTCAGAGCTTTACAGCGGCTGGTCTGAGGATTTAGACCTAGAGGACTCTAGAACACGCCTAGAGTGGCTTGTACAGGAGGTTCTGGGCGACATGACTGCAGAAGGTCTGCTGAGATTCAGTACGAAGGGTGACTTCTGGGTCTTGAACAGCTCTGACAAGTTCCTACCTACTGTCATCAAAGCCGTCGCAGGTATTAACGGCAGCCTGCCAGCTCATTACATCCTGGAGCGCGAAGCTAATGGCTAGATACGGCAAGCAACGCCGTGCCAAGCGCAAGCGGCAGGAACGAGAGCACCAGCTCTGGGCCCAAGACAAGACTCAAGAGGGCTCTGATAAACGCTCAGGCGAGTTCGTTGTACTTCTCTGGCCAGACATGGAGAAGAGTAAGCCAATGAACTGGAGCCAAGCGGAGGAGTTATGGCGCAATCACACCGATCGCGCTATGATCTTCAAAGCTGAAGACTTTACTATGAAACAACGGAGGAACAATGGGGAGGACTAACAAGCTGACAGGCGAATTCACGCCTAAGCCATCAGTACTGAAGAAGTCTCAGCGAATGCAGGGGCCGATTCTTTTTACGCAATCACTCCGCAAAGGATCTCCTGTAAAGGTTTTCATGGGAGCTGGTTGGGAGAAAGGGACTGTGGTACAATGGCAAAAGGACAGGGTTACTGTCCGACTTAACCGAGGCAACAAGACAGTAGTCTGTCACGACGCCCGCAACCTGGAGCACTCCGCACTATGACCCACGACTCAATCCACCGTCCAGCTCATTACGCCGAAGGCCGTATCTACGAGCCGATCGCCGTTATCGAAGACTGGGACCTCAACTACCGCTTAGGCAATACAGTTAAGTACATCAGCCGTGCAGGACGCAAGCAGAACGCCCTGGAAGACCTGAAGAAGGCTCGCTGGTACCTGGACAGGGAAATCGATCAGCTTGAGCTGAATCAAGAGCCTCCAACCGATTACGAGCAAGTCTTGACCTTCTATGGCCAGACCCAGGACGAACCTATCGCTTGGTCTGAACCCGACGGCAGTGGCTTCGATACGCTTATCGATCCCGACAACCTGTGGGGCGCTGCTCAGTACGTGCCATTTGATGCCACGAAAGATTGCGTATCTTTCGACACGACAGATCATGACTGGCATGATTTCTGGGCAGGTTGGGACGAGTCCGCAGGGCCTACCGAGGTCTGGCTGACCGACAACGAGATCGAAAACATCTTGGCCAAGAAAGATCTTGATCATTTTCTTGACAACGAGGTCGTCTCAACTGTTGATAAACGAGGGTTTATCTTGGGCGTCAAGAAAGACGGCTCTACTTGTGTCCTGAAAGACGGTCGTTGCACATGACCTGCTTAGCAGTTCTTCCTCTGCTGCAGTTTCTGGGGGTCTCTATAGGGACCCTTGGTATCTTAGCTGCAGTTGGAATCGCAGTCGATGATCAGCCTTAAGATCTACCATCCGTTGTTCTCAAAGGCTCGCCCGCGTGTTACATCCAAAGGCACCTTCATGCCAGTTGCCTACAAGAAGAATCAGAAAGAACTGCTTGAGAAAGTAAAGGAACAGTATGACGGGGGCCCCTTAGTGGGCCCTCTTCGTGTTGAGATGGAGCTTCATGGCGAAGGTAGGGCTGACATCGACAACGTAGTCGGAGCCTTCTTCGACACTGTCAACAAGGTTCTGTGGGAAGACGATCGAATTAGTATTATCCCTGAGCTGGCGGTGTCCTGGAAGAAGTGCAAGAAAGAAGAGAGCTACTGGGTTGTTCGGGTAATCCCCATCGGAGAGGAACAGGAAGATCTATTCTGATAGACTGGGTCAAGATGCCTAGCTACCCGTGGAAATCGCCTATAACCAAAGTGACTTTGCTTACCGCAAGGAACCTGGAGTCAACCAATCAAGCCTCAAAAAGATTCTGCAAAGCCCTGCACACTACCAGGCTGCGCTGAAGTTTAAGATGATCCCTACCCCTGCGATGGAAATGGGTACCGCGTTGCATGCTCTGAGCCTTGACGGTGAGGATGCTTTTAACAAGTCTTACGTCAAGAAGCCTGACGGGCTTTCTCTTGCTACGAAGGAAGGCAAGGCATGGAAGGCTGAGCTAGGTAGGAAGAAAGTACTGAACTCTGGAGGCAAGGACGACCCCTGGGGTAGCGTGCAAGGCATGAACGAGTCACTGAAACGTCTTCAGTGGTTCAACCCTGACCAGGATGACTACATTAAATACAATGAGGTCTCGGTCTACTGGGACTGGATGGGCGTTCCCTGCAAAGCTCGCCTTGATCGGGTCTGTGTCGAGGAGGGCCTGGTGCTTGACCTTAAGACGACTGACAGCATTGAGCCCGACCTATTCCTGAAAAAGGTGATCGGACTGGGCTATGACTTCCAGGCGGCTTACTACGCGAAGGCTGCAGAGGTAGCTTTCGGCAAGCCTTTCAAGTTTCTGTTTGTGGCCGTAGAGCGCAAAGCACCATATACAGTAGACATTTTTGAAGCGACACCAGATATGGTGGAAGAGGCCACGTACAAGTGCGAGCAGGCCCTGCGCCAATACGCCCTCTGTACTGAGAATGGTTCCTGGCCTAACCGTGAGCCAGTTGTTCGCCAGCTTGACTACCCGGTTTGGTACAACCGTGTTAAACTGGAAGAGACCCCTAGCGAGGACATCTTTTGATGCTAGAAACCCACAGCGCCCAACTTGTTTCAATTACGCCAGACGCTGAAGAGCAGATCGTCTACATGGCACGGGTGAGCAATCCCAAGAACCAGGCGAACATGGATACCGCTCCACGCCTGATCCGCTACCTGCTTAAGCACAAGCACTGGAGCCCATTCGAGATGGCCTCTATGCAGGTCGAAATCAACACGACTAGGGCAATAGCTGCACAAGTGCTTCGCCACCGCTCCTTCAGCTTCCAGGAGTTCTCTCAACGCTATTCCGACGTCAATGAGCTAAGCAATATCGGCTTGCCTCATCTGCGTAGCCAGGACCTAAAGAACAAGCAAGCCAGTCATGACGACCTGGATCCTGAGATGGTTGATCTCATGAACAAACAGATTCAACAGCTTTATGCTAGTACTTTTGATTTCTATGAGCATCTTCTGCACAAAGGGGTCGCCAAGGAGTGCGCCAGGTCAATCTTGCCCCTGGGGACGCCCACAAAGATCTACATGGCTGGCACCCTCAGGTCTTTTATTCACTACGTCCAGATCCGAGCAGCAGAGGAGACTCAGCTTGAGCATCGTCTAATCGCGGAGGACATTAAGGACATCATTGAAGTCAACCTACCAAATGTTTACGAGGCAGCTTTCACATGAAACTTGAAATGAACGACTGGGGAGAACTTGTTGTTGACCTCCCCTCGGTACAATTCTGGATCTCTTCCGGAGAGCCTAGCGACGAGCATACCCCTACTGGGGCACGCATTGAGATTGACCACGAGGAGGTGTCCATCAAGCTCACGCCAGAAAACGCCGAAAGAATGTTTGCCGCCTTGGCTCGCGCCATGTTCGAGTTTGAAGTCGACCCCGAGAATTTCAGCCATATCGGGATTGATTTTATCAAGCCTGATTAATACCAGGGCCTTCGGGCCCTTTTTTATTGGTTTGGTACACTAGCTCGCGAGATGCACTGCTATGACTAGCGACACGAATAGTTGGAAAGAATGGAAGCCCGAAGTTAAGCGGGACCGCTTGATCTGGGAGTTCCAGCGAGGCTATAAGGTCAACGAAGCTGGGCAGCATGAAAGCACTGAGCAGTTCAAGGCATTCCAGGCATACCTTCACGGTGTGAGAACATTTGATGCTGTGTCGGAGATCACCGGAAACTCTGTCGGAGCCTTGTCAAGGTGGGCGAAGAAGTACAACTGGGAGCGTCGCTGCGCCAGTTGGGACACGAAAGAGATGGCCATCACTATGAAGGAGGCCAACAAGGTCGAAAGGAAGCGGCAAAGAGATTCTATCGAGGAGTACAGAAAGGCCAACGAAGACCAGGCTAAGATGATGATGGAGGTCAGCGGCGACCTGATGGGTATCATCCAGAAGCGTCTAATTCAAGCAGAGGCCGAGGGCGAGAACATTCCCATGGGTCTGATCAGTGGCCTGATGCGGGCCGCGGCCAACATTTCCGACTCTGGCAGGCAATCATGGGCCACAGCTCTTGGGGTCGGCCAGCTCATGGAAGTTGTCGAGACCGAGCTGGAAGAGGTCCAGGTTCAGGTTTTGGAAGAATCAGACGACGAAGCTTACGACATCCCGCTTGACGAAGAATGAGCCAAAAGCTAGGCAACGACTTTCTGGAGTACGCCGCTTCAGGCCAGAAACTAATCAAAGACGTTAAGGCGGCCAAGACCGTCAAGAATGCTGACAGGGTTGTCTTGTGGAAGTTTATCCGCAAGGTATTTCCGCAATACAAGTTCTACAAATTTCACGCAACTGTAATTGAACAACTCCAAAGAGTCATCGACGGCAAGTGCAACAGACTCATCTTGCAGGTCCCTCCACGACATGGTAAAAGCCTTTTGGCATCACAGCTTCTGCCTGCTGCTTATTTACTTGCTCATCCCGACCGTTATGTGGGAATTAGTTCTTACTCGGCAGAACTCGCCGAGGGTTTCTCCCGAAAAGCTCGCGATTACTTCAAGGATGGTGGAGGACTGATCAACCAGTCCAGTCAAGCTGTTAATGCCTGGGGCACTGAAGGTGGTGGCGGCTTATGGGCAGCTGGTGTCGGTGGCGCCGTAACCGGTCGTTCTGGTCACCTGCTGATCATTGATGACCCAGTCAAAAACAGGGAAGATGCAGAGTCTGCTCGCATGATGGAGAAGCTTAATGACTGGTACACCTCAACACTGTACACACGTCTCGAGCCGCATGTAGGCGCTATCGTGGTCATTCAAACCCGCTGGTCGGAAAATGACATGATTGGCCAGTTGCTTGAGAACGAGATGAACGTCTCGGAAGAAGGTCGCGAGAATTGGACGATTGTTGATTTGCCTGCTATCTACGAGGACGAAGCTGATCGCCCTATCCTGCCGTCTCATTGCGAGTCTGTCAACGACTGGAGGGAAGAGGTAGGCGAAGCCTTGTGTCCACAGCGTTACGACATTACCGCATTGAAGAGAATCAGAGAGGCTGTCGGTTCTCGGGACTTCGCTTCGCTGTATCAGCAAAGGCCAGCGCCTGAAGGTGGTAACATGTTCGACCCATCCTGGTGGCAGCATTACGATTGGGATACGGACCTGCCGGAATTCCAGCGAATCATGCTATCGGTCGACTGTACATTTACTGACGCAAAGAACAGTGACTATGTTGTTGGCGCCGTAGTGGGACAGTCCGGAAATAGTTTTTATGTTCTTGACCTGGTTAGAGAAAAGCTAGACGTCGTTGGCACCATGCGAATGATTAACAGAATGTACAACAGGCACGCCCTGTCAGGTACTGTGATCGAGCTAGCAGCATCGGGCTACGCTGTTTACCAGATGATGCAGAAGAAGGTACCAGGGCTTATTGGGTTCAAGCCTGAGAAGAGCAAGGAGGCAAGGGCTTCTGGTATTGTCCCGCTGGTGGAAGCGGGTAACGTCTTCTTACCAGCCAGCGCCCCGTGGCTTGACGCATTCATGAATGAATTTGCTCTATTCCCCGCCTCAAAGAACGATGACATGGTTGACGCCCTGACAATGGCAATCAACTACTGTAGTCAACGCTCTGCGCCGCAAATGACCTCCGTCACATGGGGCAGAGGTGACAGGATACTGCCGAATGCTAATAGGTATAATGCCTGGTAGACTGGTGTAATCTTAATAGTTCTTATGGCACGCAAACCTAAAAAGTTTACGATGACCAAAGAGCAGCAGAATCTTGCTGCCGAGAATCTGAATTTAGCTCGAAGAGAAGCCTGGAGGCTGCAGCGCACCACAGGTATTGAATACCATACGCTTGAGTCAGTAGCTTTTGAAGGGTTGTGCAAAGCAGCTCATCGTTACGATCCCGAGCGTCCGCATCCAGTGACGGGCAAATCTATGAAGTTTTCTAGCCTAGCCATCCCTACAATCCGGGGAGAACTGCTTCACTGGGTCAGAGACCGTACTTACGCCGTACGCCTTTCCCACAAAATGAGAGAGCGTTGGGTCAAAGGCCGTAAGCTACTGTACAGAGGCTCTACAGATTTGGAAGTGGCGGAGGCCCTTGAGATCACAAGAGACGAATGGTTAGAGGTTCGGAAGGTGTGCTCAGGCCCCCCTTTAGAGCTTAAGGAGCAGGCCAAGCCTACCGAGCCCCTGGAACCTTCAGAGCTAGATTTTGGTCAGATCTACCTCGAGGCAGCGGAATCAACAGTATCGGGAGAGTCTATTGAAATGGATTCCATGGAAGTCTACCTGAGCGGGAACGGGAACGTGATCCCGAAAGAAGTAGTTAACTCATTCCTTGCTGCAGCAGGCTGCAGGCAGACAGACTGGTCGGAAGATGAGATTGATTTGGTCGACGGATGGAACGATCTTGGTGGCGGAAGGTTGCAAGGATCCTTGTTCTGATGGTAGTATGTGGGGAACTACCCCCACACAATATGGCAATACTTGCTTCATCGCTAGAAAAACTGAAGTCAGCCTCGCTCTCTAAGGTCGTAGAAGAGCTAGGCGGTTCTCTGAAGAAGGTCGGGTACGAGTACGTGACCCAGTGTATTTGGCACGATGACACGAACCCATCCCTGACCATCAATGACGACAAGGGTTTCTGCTTTTGCCATGTCTGTCGGAAAGGTGGCGACGTCATTAAGTACGTCGAGCAAAGAAAGGGCTTAGGCTTTGTAGATGCGGCCAATCTTGCTGCGACAATTCTTGGGGTTCAACTGGAAACAGACGGTATCTCCGTTGAGCAACAGAAGAAGATCCAGGCACGGCGTGCAGAATCTGTTAAGAGGCTAGAAGCAGAGCAACGGACATACAGAAGCAACCTTCGAGATCCGAGGGCTGGCCGAGTCAGGGATATTTTAAAGGGCAGGGGTTTGAACAAGGAAGCCTCTAAAGAGTTCGGCCTAGGATATGCCTCCTCAGGCTTCTTTAGCGGGCGGATCACTATACCTATCACCGACTACCAAAACGAGATAGTTGGCTGGACTGGTCGCGCAACAAAAGATCAACCAGGAAAATACAAGAACAGCGCAGATGGCGAGCTGTTTCACAAGAAGTCGCTGGTTTTCAATGAGTACAGGGCAAAAGAGGCTGCAAGGCTGGCAGGATCCTTAATTTTCGTGGAGGGGCATCTTGATGTTGTGTCTATGTGGCAGCACGGCATCGCAAACGTCGTAGCAATGCAGGGCACTGGAGCCCCAGAACCTTACGTCTTGCAACGCTTGGCTCGATCTGCCAGCAACTTTGTTCTGTGTTTTGACGGTGATGAGGGCGGAAAGAAAGCTGTTCAGCAGTTCATTTCGGCCGCTGGCAAGTTGGCCCAGCAAGGAGAGATCCAGGTCAATGTCGTGAAGTTACCGCAAGGGCAAGACCCTGACGAGTTGATTAGATCTGAAGGAGTCCAGGCTTTCCATAATTTAGTAGCTTCGTCCATACCATGGCTCGACTGGGTTATCGATTTCTGGGCTGCCGACCTGGACAAAACCAACTCAGCGCATGTCACGGCAGTAGAGCGAGAGCTGAGAGTCGTTATCGACGGCCTTCAATCCAATGCTCTGAGGGCTCACTACATCGACAAGGCGTCAAGAGCTTTATCGGTTGACGTCAAGGGAGCCAAGACGGTAGCGGAAGGCTGGGGACAGCGAGAGGTGGAGGTTGGTGAGCGCCAATGGGTCATCCGCAGTAAAGAAAAAGCCAGGACGGCAACAGAGAGGAGAATGGTTAGAATCTTTGTGCATAAGCCCGAACACCGGGAGAGACTGCGCCCACTAATGACAACCATTAGCCATCCGCCCCTAGCATGGCTCTGGGACCGCCTAGAGGAGCTGGAGCAGTACTGCTCGTCAGATCTTACCCCTCATAGCGTGATGGCCGTTGTGGCCGCTTCTGAGCCCCACTTCTTGCAACAGTTAAGAACCATCGTTCAACCCAATGTGACAATTGATGACAGTCCTGGAGTCTTGGATCACATCGCTGTTATAATGGGCGAAGCTACCCCTTTTGCTACCCATGAGCATGACACCGATCAGCCATCTGCATTCTGAGGTTGTTGAGCTGTACGAACAGTATGGCTCTTACCTTGGTGCCGCCACAGAGCTTCACAGACGCTATCCGTACCTAGCTAAGCCCAATCAACTTCGCGCCTACATCAAGACCGAAGTCACAGGCCCGTTAGTGGACTACGAGACAGTCGAGACAAATGTCCGCCTGGCTAAAGCTAATCAACGCATGTCCGATGAGAATCGGATCGCCAACAAAGCATTTCGCGAGCACGCTCGCATTGAAAACGCAGTCACTGCCTACAATGAAGCAATTCTTGCAGAACTTGAGCAACATGGCACAGCTCTTTCTGATTGCCCTCGCAGGACTGGACCTCTTGATCCGGAGGCTGCTGCGCTGGTCGTTCATCTCAGTGACAACCACTTTAATGAGCTGGTCAACCTGCCGACCAATCGATTTGACTTTGAAGTCGCCTCGAAACGTCTGGCGCTTTTAGCCCAAAAAGCCAAGCTCCTGGGCAAGGCTTATGGTGTCGAGCGCATCGTAGTTTTCTTTGGCGGCGACCTGATGAACAGCGACCGCCGCTTGGACGAACTGCTGGCCATGAGCACCAACCGTGCGCGTGCCACTGTGCTGGCTGTCCACCTCTACAAGCAGTTCCTGCTCGACCTTCGGGCCGATTTCTTCGTGGATTGCTTTGGAGTGGCCGGTAACGAGTCACGGGCTAAGGAGAACTTGGGATGGGTTGACGTGGTAGCTACCGACAGCTACGACTTTACGATCTATGCCATGCTCCAGGCTGTGTTCGACGCGGCGGAAGACAAGGGTATGCGTTTTCACAACTTCCAGGCTAATGAGGTTGTATTCTCGATCCACAACGAGACGTTCCTGGGCCTCCATGGGCACCAAGTCAACGCTACTGACCAGAAGAAGTGCCAAGCCATCATTGGCAAGTACGCAGCCAAAGGCATCAACGTTACGCACATTCTGTGTGGTCACATCCACGCTAGTGTCATCTCTGATTACGTTTCTCGCAACGCCTCACTCGTGGGTAGTAACGCATATTCAGAGGAGGCTCTTGGCTTCATCTCGAAGGCGGCCCAAAACATTCATATCATTACTCCTCAGGGACTCGATGGGTTCAAGGCTGACCTTCAGAATGTGGATGGAGTGGACGGGTATGAGATTATTTCTCGCCTTGCCGAGTACAACGCAAAGAGCGCTGACAAGGCTCATACAGCGATGAGAGAGCCCCAGACAATCGTTCAGGTGATCGTCTAATGGATCTGCCTAAAGGTGTCACTCTTAAAGTCATGCCCCACGGCGAGGAGAGGTATTACGCTTCTACTCGCTGTAAGGGGCGGCCGGTCATGCTAGGCTGGTACACAACCGCGAAGAAAGCGGCCAAAGCTATCCAAAAAACGGAGGGATCATGAAACCAACTGCGATCATCAACACACTGCCTGATTGCAAGTGGTGTGGCTATGCCAAGAAGCTGCTTGATCTTAACGAGATCCAGTATGTGGAACTCAACGAAAAGAGTGAATTGTGGCCGACGGTACCTTATATCGAGCTTGATGGGAAACCCATTGGAGGGTTCCTCGAGCTAGCGAAGTATCTCCGAGAACTTTAATTTATGACATTTCGTCACCTATTTGCTCCCGTACTGCTGGCTTCATTGCTCGGCGGTCCGGGAGTTTTCCCATCTCAAGCATTAAACACCGTCTCGCAGGAGACAAAGGCGCCCGCTTCCATCCATGAGCAGCTCAAACCTTTAGCAGACCTGCTAGCAAGGGGCGAAGGTAACTACAACTCGGTTAATCGCGGATGGGCTGGAGATACCCCTCAAGGTATTGACGGACTGACTGGCAGTTCTTTTGCTGGTTTCAGCCTTACCAGGGTCCTCGAGATGCAGTCTGGCTGGCTCTATGCCGTCGGTCGCTACCAATTCATCCCGAGCACTTTGCGGTTCGCAGTTAACAGCTCTTCCGTTTCGTGGTCTGACAACTTCACCCCCGAGGTTCAGGACCGCCTGATGGCCGCTCTAGTGCTCTACAAGCGCCCTACGATTATCTCTTACCTGCAGGGCAGCCATGACAATGTCGGAGCCGCTGTAGACGCCTTGGCTCGCGAATGGGCATGCGTGGAATATCGCCATGGCCGCGGCTATTACGACGGGTACGGTGGTAATCGAGCCTCTTTGACCAGGCAAGAAGTTGTCGCAGTGTTACAAAGTATTAAGGATTCTTGGCAACCTGGAGGAGAACTGCCATGATTCGAATGTCCCCCAGACATGAACCCATGAAACTATTCAGAGCTGTCTACAAAGAAAGCAACGAGAAAGAAACCAATTTCGATCTCCTTGCTCGCGACCTGACCTCGGCCACCCTTTCGGCCACTGAGCTAGCACCAGCAGGCTCCGTACTTCTTAGGGTGTTCCATAATCCCGAATGGTAACCATGCAAGGCACTTACGTTCTTTCCGCGCTAATCATTGGCGCTTTTATCCTGTGGCCCGAAGAGACCGCCGCCGTCCTTACAGCAACCAGTCTCAAGATTCAGATCTACTTTCTTAATCTGAGAATGAAATGGGCAGCTTGGCGCATGTATCGGTCCCTGAACAGGCTTTGCAAGAAAGCTGGCCTGCCTGCACCTGGCCCATTTGTCTTTGTTGACATCTGGAACCGGGAACCGCTAGACTGAACACAGTTACACCTCAACTCCATGGCAATGTATTCCAAGGCCGACGACTTCCAGGGCGGCCCCAAAAAACGCACTTCTGTAGGTAACGGCCTTCGCAAGCGCGGTTCTTTCAAAAAGGGTAACGGCAAAAAGCCGTACCGCGGTCAGGGCAAGTGACAAGCTTCCTTGATTTAATCACTCAACGCTATCAGGAGTTATTTATGTCTTGTTCCAAGCCTTGCTCAAACTGCTCATGCGACAGCGTCTACACTTCTGACTACCAGGAGATTGACGCCTCGCCCCTCGCCACGCAACAACGCAAGTACTTCGAGGAGTATGACGCGGCACCTAAGTCACCAGTCAGCTTCTTCGATAAAGAATGCAAAACCAATCCTTCCGCAAAGGGTTGCCTGATCTACGACTGATCTGCTACAATTCTCACATCCACCAAACAAGGAGGTCCACACAATGTTCAACTTTTTCCGCCGTCGCCCGCAACGTGAATACGTGCTTATCGCTCGCTACTCTACCGGTGACTGGCTCCGCCGCTTTGTTTTGACCGCCGCTTCTCCTTACGAAGCTGCACGCACTTTTGACCAAGCTGCCGAGTTTCAAGAATGGACTCGCGTCTCTGGCGCTACCCTGGAGTCCTGATCATGGATGTTTATGATTTCCTGATTCGCCGCCTTGGTTCCGAAGGCACTACCTGGGTACAGCGAAAAGCACCATCGCTTGAGATCGCTACTCAGTTCGTCAGACACAACCACCCAGGCTGTCTGATTATCGAAGCAAAGCTGGTCACTTAAAACCAATTACAAATTTGTTACAAGGGGGTTTACAAGACCCCCTTTTTGCTGTAAACTGATTAGGCAACCTTTCCCTACGCACTCAAATTTATGAAAGAATTTCGTCCACAGGCACCATCCGCAGAAACAGTGTTTTACCGCACATACAGCCGCCGTAAGGCAGACGGCACCAGGGAAAACTTCCAAGAGGCAATGACCCGTACGGTCGACGACCTCGCCCGCATTGGAGACTTCACCGAAGAAGAGGCAGCTCTCGTCAAAGAGCAAGCACTTGCACAGCGAGCATTCCCTTCTGGGCGTGCCTTCTGGGTAGCAGGAACCGACTGGAGTAAGAAGCAAGAAAACTTCTCTGGGTACTACAACTGCACCAGCACTCACATGGAAGATATCCAGGCGTTTGGCCTGATGATCGACCTTGCTATGCAGGGCTCAGGCACTGGTGCGGTACTTGAGCAGCGCATTGTCGACAAGCTGCCTCCCATCACCCGCAAGCTGGTCTTGCATAATGTGACCGCAGTGGGTGCCGAGCCTGGCTTATCCAAGACGAAGTGTCTATGGGATGACCAAACACTCTTTATCCGCGTTGGAGACTCTCGCAAGGGCTGGCAGGACGCTTACATGGCGCTTCTGCATCAAGCCACAAGCACCCGCCCAGAAAAAGAACCTACCTGTCGTGTTTATGTCGATCTCTCGCAAGTCCGCCCTGCAGGCGAGAAGCTTAAGGGCTTCGGCGGTACCGCCAACCCAATCAAGCTCGAAACCATGTTCCGAAAGGTCATCGACCTCCTCGCCGGAGCAACAGGACGACAGCTCACTACAACAGAAGCCTGCCTGCTTATCGACGAAGCTGCGGCTTGTATTGTTGCTGGTAACATCCGTCGCAGCGCTGGGATGCGGCAGTTTAGCGAAACAGATTCTGACGCAGCCACTGCGAAGCTGGGACTCTACTCCCAGGACGAATCTGGGAACTGGCGTGTGGACCCCAAAAAGGAAGCCCTCCGCATGGCAAACCACACAAGGTGCTATCACTCAAAGCCAGACTATGAGACCGTTGAGGACGCCGTACGACTGCAGTTTCAGTCTGGTGAGGGAGCCATCCAATATGTGCCCGAGGCAATTGCCCGAGCCAACGTGGACGTTCTGAGCGATGCTGCCACTAAGCGCGGCTTCCTTGAGTTGTACAACATCAAAGGACACGAATCTGCCCGTCGCTATCTGCAGTTAGCCTACGAAGCTACCTACGGAGAGAAGTGTGACGAGCGTGAGCTACAGCACCGCATGGATCGCTATGGCTTAAACCCCTGTGGCGAGATCATCGGCCGCGACTTTCACTGCAACTTGGCAGAGGTTCACCTCAATACGATCGATCCTTCCGACTACGAGGCCCAGGATGCTGCGTTTTATGCCGCTGGCCTCCAGGTCGCCGCGTTGCTTCAGCATGAGTTCATCCATGAGCGCTACCGCTACAGTCGTTCAATCGACCCAATCGTTGGCGTCAGCTTTACTGGCCTCTGGGACTTCATGGTTCACGCAGGTGGCTATGACTGGCTCAAGTGGATGATGGAAGGCCGTAATGGCCGTCGGGCTCATGATATGTACACCAAGATGGAGGAGCACTACCTTCGTCGCTGGCGTACTGCCGCTCACAAGGGTGTAAAAGCCTATTGCGAGAAGCACGGCATTCGTGTTCCTAATCGGATCACCACCGTTCAGCCTGCTGGCACCAAGTCGCTCCTGACAGGCGCCTCCTCTGGCTGGCATCCACCCAAAGCACAGCGCTTTATTCGTCGTATCACCCTCGGAGTCAATGATCCTCTGGTACCAGCCCTTCTCGAGCACGGCTACAGCGTCATCCCCGCCCAGTCAGCACGGGATGAAGAAGGAAATCTCCTTGATGACATTACGGATCCCCGCGTCCAAGAAGTCTTGGTTGAAATTCCTACCGAAGTGAGCTGGGCCAACATCCCTGGCTGTGATCAGTTCGACCTTGCTCAACTGCCTGCGGCTTCTCAGTACGGCCTGTACATGCAGGTGCAGAACTGCTACACGGATCACAACACCTCTGCGACCATCGAACTTCGCGAGGAAGAGATTCCAACTCTTTCCAAGCTGATTCACGAGACCATTGACAGCAACGGCGGATACATCTCTGCCGCACTGCTGGCCCGTTTCGACGTCGATGGTGGCACGTTCCCTCGCCTGCCTTTCGAGCCAATCACTAAGGACAAATACGACAGCCTTATGTCAATGCAGGACATCCTGCAAGACCCTGACGTCAACTTCCTGGATCTGCTGAACAAGTTCGACTCTTCGGACTGGGATATCGAGAGCGTGGCTGGCTGCACTAATGCGGCATGTATCGCCAAGGCAGAAGCTGACGAGCGGGAAGGTAAGAACTGATGGCTACCATTGTTGACCATCAGATCCGCGAACTGGCCCGCATGACGGGCCTCGTGGAGCCTTTTAATCCCGAACAGATCAACCCTGCTAGCTATGACGTCACCTTGGGAACAACTATTCTCAAGGAGGGCGTGGGGTCAGAGGATCGCTGGATCCCTGTAGACATCACTGGCGGTGTCTATGTAATGCAGCCCGGCGAGTTCATTCTCGCTGCTACTGAGGAGATGGTTCGGATCCCCAACAACCTTGAATGCGTCTTCAATTTGAAGTCGTCCAGGGGGCGTGAGGGGTTTGAGCACCTTATGGCTGGCTACATCGATCCCGGCTTTCACGGCAAGATCACCCTCGAGCTGTGCAATGTCAACCGTCATCATCGCCTAGCTCTTGAGCCTGGCATGAGGATCGGCCAGCTCCGCTTCTCCAAGCTCGATGCCATCCCTCATCGCAGCTATGCCTTAACCGGCAGATATCACGGAGATGACGGAGTCAGAACCTCCAAGGGATGATAAACTGGATCATCAAACACACTTTTCATTAAAGGAATCACCATGGGCCACAACACTTTCGCTGAACTGCTAAACGGACGCCTCGCCATGCTGGGCTTCGTTATTGCCGTCGGTACCTATGCCACCACCGGCCAGATCATCCCCGGCTTCTTTTGAAGTCTTTCACTCAGACTAGTGACAAGCCCTACGACAGAAACTTCTATCGCGTGGGCTCCAGGGTAGTCGATAACTGGGATCATGCGGTTCACCTTTGGTTGATCCACAAGGTCCCGATCGAAGTCATCGATCCACCTAAATCATCGGGAGGGGGCTTCTAGCCCCTTTTTTACTGCCTGGCATTCTATTAAGAAGGCTTGCGAGATGCAGTCGGCCAATTATTCCGGACGCGACGTCCACCATCACCGAGAAGGTCATGTCTTACGGCATCAATCATCCAGTCAACGATCCATCACTAGTCAGCTACCATCGCCCAGAGCTTGTTAAGCTCCTGCCGCAACTAGAGCAGGCTTACGATTGCTGGACACTCCTGAACGCAGACGGTCTTGGCGCCGCTAAGGAGAAGTACCTACATAAGGAGCCTGCAGAGCCCGCACAGGCTTATCGGTCACGACTAGAGCGCTCAACATATACTCCGATCTATCGTGACAGCATCCGCTCCTATGCCGGATTGCTGGGTCGCTTCCAGATCATCGACGCGCCTCCAAGCATGGAGAAGAATGATGACAACGTGGATCTTCAAGGTTCCAGCATGCAGAGCTTCTTGACTCGCACCGACGAGATGGCACTGCGCGATGGCGGAGCATTTGTGATGGTTGACATGATGCCCGAAAATGGCAATGACAACTTCTTTGACCAGATGAACGATGGTCGTCATCCTTATTTTATTTCTATTCGTCGTTGTGACGTTATCAATTGGAAAGTGAGTTATGAAAGAGGACGTGAGACGGTCGAGCAGGTCACGGTTCGGCAGCTTCGCAGCATGCCTAATCCTGATGGCCAGTTCGGCAGCCATGTTGAGCCCGTCTATTACGTGCTGTCACCCGGCAAGGTTGAGACATATCGACTGGTCAAGTCAGATGCTTCTAGGTGGTCCAATGTAAAGGTAGACGAAATGGCTACCAGTCTGCCTATCGTTCCTCTTGTTTGGTACGGCGCATCCACTACTCGCTTTGCTCAAGGTGATCTGCCTATGGACGGCCTTGCTGACTTAAGCATTCAGCATTTTCAGATGCGTTCTGACTTGTCTGAGCTGCTACACAAGTGTGCGATGCCAGTTCCAGTGAGAAAAGGCGCTCCTATCGGCGCTGATGGTCGCCCAGCTCCTTTGATTCTAGGACCCAACACTGCAGTGGATCTTTCTGCTGACAGTGGCGACTTTTTCTTCGCTGAACCTACGGGCAAGAGCTTGGAAAGACACCAGCAAGAGATCCAGCACATTGAAGCATTGATGGATCGCAGCTCGCTGAACTTCCTGTACGGAGCCAACGTCAAAACAGCAACAGAAGCAAGCCTCCGCGCCTCACAGGTCGCCTCGAGTGTTTCAGCCTTGATCAGAAATAAGACCAGCATGTTTACGACACTCATGCGCTTATGGGCCTGGTATGCCGGTGAGCAAGGTTCGATCACGGCAGAATCTGGATTGGCAGTCAACGACTCCCTGATCAGCAAGCCGATCGAAGCCTCCGAAATGGCGCAACTCGTCAACCTCTACACTAATGGTTTGATGTCTCGCAAGACAGTACTAGAAGAACTGCAGCGTGGTGGTGTTCTTGATCCAGACCTTGTTGTTTCGGACGAGATCGAAAGGATTGAAGAGGATGTTGAGGAGCGCGAGGCTCACGACGCTGAACTGGCAGAAGAAAAACTGGGACAGGACCTTGACCGTGCCGAACAGTTCCAGGCCATCGCTCCTAGTGAGCCAGGGCAATCAGCGCCTAGCACTGGACAGTCTTCTGAGAAGAAAGGCAAGTCAGAACAGGACAAGACAGCTCAGGCAGCCAAGGTTGCTCAGTAGATCGAGTCTAAATACTTAGGCAGGGAGGGTTGACAAGACCCTCCTTTTTAATGTTATGCTGTGTACATACCAAACCAAGGAGGTCATCCATGACTGAACAAATCATTGCCCGCTTCACGTTCAAGCCTGACCGAGCCGCAGAGTTTTTGTTCGACGAAGGTCAGCTTGTGTCTGAACTTCAAGTCGATACCATCGACGAGGTTATGGATTACGTGCTGCAGTTTGACGACGCTCTGCTTGATGCTAGCGCAATCGTCAATGGCCAAGTAGTTAGCTTGACTGACTTTCCTGCAGTGTCCGACTCTGAGGAGGGCGAGTGATCCATGCCCATGGCAAACGCATCCGATCTCCGGGCGGCAGCTTCCTTTACGAGGTTCAAGGCCCCGTCTGTCGCCTCTACGACCGAGAGCAGCTCCCCTGGCCCTCTTGCTCCCTCCAGTGGCGAGGCAAGCAGCCATCCTGGCGACGCATTGGCCGCAGGTTTATTGCTGATCTGTCTGTTCGCCGCTGCCCTTCTTATTCCGTTCGAGCGGTTGATTCCGCAGGAACACGATGGGAGCAGGTCCTTACCCTCTACCAACACAGACTCACAAAAGAGGAAAAAGCTTGGTGGTACGGAAAGGGGGCAGCATGACGCTATGTAAAAAACATGCAAAGCATTTGTGCTGGGCATGTATCCTGGAAAAGAGGCCAGACCTTCACCCGCCTGGCTTCTACGAAACAGTTGACAAACTTTACCCAAAGGAGGTTAAAAAAAATGACTCCAAGACAGACTAAAGACATGCGTGAAGCTTGCCATATACTGGCTGAGCACATCATGCGCCAACCGACTCGTACCAACAGGTGTGACTGGTTAAAGAAAGAATTCGTCAAGACTCTTCTGTCGCCTGACAGTATCGAAGATCTTGCGATCGATTACGCCAAGGCTTATCCGTATGCGGATGTGCAAAACCCTTACTTAGCCGACACCCTCAAAGCCTACGACACACAGGAGGACATACTCTGATGGCACGCTCAAACCGCCAGCTAACCCAATTTGCTGTAGACCGATTGCGTTATGCCATGGTCTATGGTCCAGAAAACATTGGTAAAAGCTCCCAAGGTAACACCGAGGTAGAGGCCGACGTTTGCAGCCACTGCGAGCGCCCCGCCCATTTCGTCGTGCGGCTGTATGGCAAGGACATCATGCGAATCTTATTCAGCCCTGTCAATCCACGGGTGGTGGCTGGCATATTAATCCGCACTGGTGATTTCTACGACAGCAAGGGTCGACCCTCTAGAACTACTAGAGAGCGGCTGAATGGACTCCTAGACGCTCTAGGAGCAGCTAAGTTCATCCCTGAGGGTGTTCGTGCATTCATCAGAGAAGACAGCTCCTGCGCTCTCGGCAAGGGCGATGCTTGTAAGTCTTTCGACGCAGGCTCTCCCGCTGTTCTATTGCTTGCCCACCCTACTGATCTGGTTTTCTCATGAAGCAACTACCTACAGGCTGGACAGTACGCAAGACACGTTTCATGTGGGCTCTTGTCGAGCCCTCTGGGAAGGACCGTTCATTTGGTCTTACCGAGGAGATAGTCCGCGCAGCTATCGATCTGCAGCCAGAGTTTGGGGGAATTGTTCTCTCCACTCGAAAAGTCGACGACCATGTTGAACTTTGACCCAGGGGCTTCGGCCCCTTTTTTTTTGCCCAAAGTGTATCAGCGTGATACCAAAACCGTTGCAATGACTGCGTTCTGGTAGACTAGAGCAACGTTGAACGGATGCTTCGGCACCGTCGCAGTCAGACCTAAGCCACGCAACGGGGGTTTAGGCACTGTGGAGGACATTATGTCACCTCTCTCCCTGATCAAGCGCTCCATACAGCGCCAGCTACGCCTTAATGAGGCGCAGTTTCTCATGGCTAAAGCCTACCGCGGTGTCTCGTACACTCGGATCCCAGCGGACATTGCTCCGAAGTCCACATCATGCCTCAAAAAGTACCGAGGAATCGAGTACGTTAGCTAAATCAGCTACATTCCATGGGAGTCTATAATATGACTCCGACCAAGCTCAAAACCCGTTTAATTTCGATCCTGGTAGGCATCTTTGCTTGCCAGGTTCTTTTTATGGGATATGGCATGCTCAATTGCGAAAGATTGAACAGATGCGACATTGCGGGTCAGCGGATCGAGGACGTCTTTAACGTCATGATTGCTACAACCTTGAGCCTTTTAGTAGGAACGAATACCAAATAGACAGAAAGTCGTGTGGATTTTAAGACAAAGCTTTATTACCGACCCTCGAGAGGGCACACTGGAAGAAGTCGCACCTCTTCCTATGAAAATTCTGCCCTGGATCGCTCTTCCCATGCTTTATATAGGAATCGTGGCCAATCATCAATTGTTCTATTCCAGCTTCTGGCATTAAGAAAAGTAACAGGGGGTTTACAGCCCCCTTTTTTGATGCCATGATGTACACATCAACCAAAGGAGGACTCCATGACACCATTCACCATCACCCTCGACCTCATTCACAACAACCGCGTTACCAGCGGCCTGCTTGCTATCGAAGACCACTTCGCTACAGACTTCGGCTTTGCTATCGTGCCTGGCCATGGCTACCGCGACAACGTACAAGTAACGCTACAAGACCTGGACTTCGGTCGCTTCGATTGCGAGGGTGACAAGTACATCCTCGAGCTTCTCAACATACTTCCAGGCGACCTTGTCGGCTACTACGTTGAGGACTGAGGCATGATCAACCTGCAAACCCTCGTAACTCAATTATTATGAACCACAACACCCCATGGACTACCGCTGCTGGCCAGTGGATTCAAGACCTTCAGGAACGCTCCAAAAACGCCAAGACAATGGGCGAAAGGGAAGACCTACTCCGTGAGCTTTACTATGCAGAGCTGGAGTTGACAAAAGCAATCGACGAGACTAGACTTCTAAGGAGATGTTTCTTTCTCACCCCCAACGAACACCCCGTCACGGAGGAAAACCAATGATCGAGTACATTGAGTTCGGAGCCTACGCAACAACGCTCACAATCGCTGCTAGCGCTGCCTGCGGCTACATCTGGCAAACCCTTATCAACGGAGGTAACTGATGGCCACACCACAAGAGAAGCGCGACAATTTCGCAAGGCTGTTTCCACCGGCCGTCGAGAAGTTACTCGACAGACTGCGAGTCGTTGGCCAGAAGTCTGTCAAAGGTAACTATGACTGGGACCAGCCATTGGTCCACGATGCCTGGCTTGAGGTCGGAACTATTTTTTGCCAGACCGCGGCCAAGTTCGGAGTAAAAATCGAACTCCTTGTCGACGGAGAGCAGGTCGAGTATGCTGAACGCAAATCAAAACGGAGCAAATCATGAAGTTTGATCTCAGTGTGGAGGATTTCACCATTATCCTCAACGCCTTGCACTACTACAAGAAAGTCGAGAAGAGAGGGAACTTCGGCTCCTATAACGAACGCCGAATCAACGCTCTTCGTGATAACATGTCAAGACAGCTTATTCACCAGGAGAATCAAGATGACCAACCCTGAATCCAGCAAAAGCTACGAAGTCCGGCGTTACGAGCGCCTCATGGAGTCAATTGACGAGTACCTGGGCGAGCAAGGTCCAGACCGAGGCACTGACCCTTTCTTTCGGGACATCCGCAAGGCCTGCATCGAACTAGGTCATTACCACCAGGAATGCGTGGACAACTTCACAACTGTATACACCCAACTCTCCTAGGTTGCGCTTTCCTGCCATCTGCTGTACGATACTCACATACCCAAGGAGGTTCCCGCCATGACTAACGCAGAATCAATCAAAGCCATCATCGAAGCAGCCGGAGGCACCCTGGTCAACGTTCGTTTCACTAAAAAGAATGGTGAAGAGCGCTCTTTGACCTTTAACCCTCGCGACTTTGCTGAAATCAAAGGCACTGGTGCCAAATGCCAGGACGAAAACATTATCCGTATCCGGGACATCAAACTCAAGGCATGGCGCAGCTTCGACGCTCGTCGTGTTCTGTCCGTCTCGGCATCAGGAACCACCACCCCATTCACCCAGGAGGAATCATGAGGATCCGTAAGTACCGCGTAACTTTGATCGATGGTACAATTATCGAAGACTTAACCCATGAAGAAGCTACGAAGTATTATTACTCCCACGCTTCTTCCCGAGTTGAGCCCTGGCCTGTAGAGAGGTACAAAGCACCATGATCCAGCGCTACGTCACCCGCCGCAAGGCTTATGAGCTGAAGAACTACTCCGTTTATGTCGGAATTGTTGCCTACATGGCTATGATCATCTCTGGTGATGTATTCTTGGGCGCAGTGGGGAAGCTATTCGCGGAAACGCTACGCATTCCCTACTACCTCCACACCAACGCTAGAGACATGGCCAACCTCAGCTACTTTTTCATTGCCGCATCCATCTTCGCCATAGGACAACGCCTCTTATGATCCACACAATCGCCTTAACAGGCTCATCCATTGTCATCGGCATAATGCTTGTCGGCATTATTTTTTCCCTCGAAAACATGATCAAATGACTGTATCCTCTCGCCTTGGCATAGCCCTTTCTGTTTTCTTGCTAGGGCTTTATGTCGTAGCTGAAGCAGCCCCTCAAGAGGAGCCAAAACCCCTCAGGACTCTCGCAGAACTCTGCGCCGAAGTCGACTTTGAATTGCAGCGTTCTGTACAACAGGGCCTGCTTAGCCAATCGGAAGCTCGGGCTATTTCTGAGCGCTGCTATTTAATCCCATGAATGAAGAGTTTAACCCACAAGAAATGATCGACTACGCTCAGGACGTGGCCGATCAAATGATCGAAGGAATGCCTGAGGAGGAGGCCGTGCTAATGGTTCGAGACTTTATCGGAGTCTTGGCCGAATGGCAGCCTTCCGTCGCTGAGCACCTTGGCGACCCTACAATGTTGGCCATCACAGCTCTTGCTACCACTAGACTCTTTGAGCTTGCTTTTGTCAAAGCTTACGGATTCAGTGCTAAGCAGCTCGAGGCTCGTGAGGCTATCGAAAAAGCTCTTGGAGGTTTATCATGACTGCACTCAATTTCTTGCGCCGTACTTGCGGCGATTGGACAAGTGAACGTCGCTACCTGTTCGCCCCTACACTTAAACCAGTCAACATGACGACTGAGTTCAAGCTGGAGGAATTGGATCATGGCCTGTTTCAGGTTGTTTGGTCTGGCAACACCTCTGGTGTCATGGAGCTGCGGCTTGAAGGCGATGTTCTGCACCGCTCTCGGGATTATTTTGGCGATGGTGCCAACAGCTCCAAGGTTCAGGTCGTGGACAGTGACTGCATTGTCATGCGGACTGAGTACGATGGATGCCGCTTTCGTGAAGAAGTGCGTCTTATTGAATCCGACATGTTCCGTTTACGGCAAACAGTCGGTTATAATCTAGAGACAGGGCAGCTTGTGCTCTGTGGCCAGTACTTTGAGACACGTCTTTAATCATGACAACACCCAAACGCACCGATCCATTAGCACCTGCCGAGGTCGAGGAGGCAGCCGAATGTTTCTTTGAGCTGTTCCACATCGTCCTTAGGAGAGCCCCTGAAGGTACTTCTATAGAGGACGCCATCAAACTCGCTGAAAGTATTTTTTCCTACGCACATACCCGTAGGGCAATAAATCCAGAAGCTTTCAGTACTGCACCGTTCGGCTTCAATAAAACAACCAAGGAGGATTCCTGATGACTGAGCCAACACGCTACACCGTTCGATACAGAACCTTCGAGGGCGCTCGTATTGAGCTATGCGTCGAAGCTGATCACGTTACCGAGGCCATTGAGGTGGCACGGCATGAGGTTCCAGCTCTCGCCTTGCATCCTGGCCGCATTGAGTCAGTCATCCGTGGCTGCCCCAGCTAGTATGCTACAATTCTTTCAAACACACCAAGGAGGCCATCCATGAGTACTTTCGTCCACGCTGGTTGCAATGCTAATCA
>JAAHTH010000309.1_pt1 | contig 46126 bp, 32 predicted proteins | sample 6116091 | NCBI WGS metagenome assembly JAAHTH01 (sample SAMN13939990, study PRJNA603662) | sponge metagenome | isolation source: marine sponge | host: Mycale hentscheli | place: New Zealand | collected 2006 | reverse complement strand
GTAGCAACCTGTATCGTCGCAGTCTTTACACTTATTGGCGTCGAACGATACCACCTCCCACCATGATGAATTTCAATGCCGCCGCCAGGGAAGTGTGTGTGGTACGAACAGAAACCACCAACACGCCACTGCAGGCCCTCACTCTGATGAACAACAAATTGTTCATCGAAGCTGCTCGCTGCTTTGCGGAACAAATGTGGATACCGGCAAAAGGCAAGCCAGAGCCAGCCATTCAGGCAGGGTACCAATTGGCGGTCGGTCGTGCCCCTACACCTGCCGAATTGCAGATCATGAGTAAAACCCATACGAAGTTTCTGACACACTTTAGACAACGTCGCGCCGAAGCCAAACTCTTATTGGCAGTCGGTGAGAGCCAGCGTGATCAGACAATCCCAGTGGCGGAACATGCTGCCATGACCATGATTGCCAACATATTGCTAAACCTTGACGAGACCATCAGCAAGGAATAGGAACCTCACCCATGAATCAACAGTTGCACTCACGTCGATCGATGCTCTTGGGCTCACTCGCACTGGCATCATTATTGAACCGTGAGAGCGGTGCACAGGAACAAAACCCGACGGTTCATCGTGGCCTTCCTGCGCTGCCTCATTTCACACCCCGCGCAAAACGTGTGATTTATCTTTTTCAGTCAGGTGGTCCGGCGCAAATGGACCTCTACGACTACAAACCGGAACTTAAAAAACGGTTTGGAGAGGAAGTACCGCGGAGCATCTATCCGGACGAACGTAAAACGACCATGAGCTCAGCGCAGGCCAGTTTCCCGGTCGCACCCAGCACCTTTGATTTTACACGTTGTGGACAATCAGGCTCGTGGATCAGTAATGCGTTGCCGCATATTGGAAGCATGGCTGACGAGCTGTGCATCATTCGATCAATGCATACCGACGCGATCAACCATGACCCTGCCATCACATTTCAGCAGACAGGTTCCCAGATTCCTGGCCGCCCGAGTATCGGTTCCTGGGTTGGTTATGGTCTGGGGAGCAACAACGACAACCTGCCAGCATTTGTCGCCCTCAGCAGCAGAGGCACCGGCAAGACTGGCCAACCTCTCTATGACCGTCTATGGGGCAGCGGATTCCTGCCATCGAAACATCAAGGCGTGAAGTTTCGTAACCAGGGAGATCCGGTTCTCGACATTTCTGATCCTGCTGGCATCTCACGTGATCAACGCCGCGTGATGCTTGATTCACTCAAGGCATTGAATCAGATCAGATTTGGCGAGATGAAAGATCCGGAGATTGAAACACGGATCGCACAATACGAACTGGCGTACCGCATGCAGATGTCCGTCCCTGATCTATTGGACTTCTCGAACGAGCCAAAACACGTCATGGAACTTTATGGCCCCGAGGTGGCAACACCAGGACGTTATGCCTACAACTGCCTGATTGCCAGACGACTCGCAGAGCGAGGTGTGCGATTCATTCAATTATTTCATCAAGGTTGGGACCAACACAACAATCTGCCCACCCAGATTGGAAAACAGTGCAAAGATACAGATCAACCCACCGCGGCACTGCTGCGTGACCTCAAGCAACGAGGCATGTTGGATGACACGCTTATCATATGGGGTGGCGAATTTGGAAGAACCATCTACTCACAGGGAAAGCTAACGGAAAAATCCTATGGTAGGGACCATCATCCAAGTTGCTTTAGTATGTGGATGGCGGGTGGTGGAACTCAAGGTGGTGTCAACCACGGCAGCACTGATGACTACAGTGTCAACGTCGCAGAAAATGGAGTTAGCGTTCATGACTTGCACGCGACGGTGTTGCATCTGCTCGGGATCGACCATAAACGTTTGATCCACAAGTTCCAAGGCCGGGACTTCCGACTGACAGATGTGCATGGAACCGTTGTACAACCATTACTTGCCTAAACGAAAGTTCGCGATGCGTTCATTTATGTGGATTCTTGGCCTGCTTTTCATGAACAGTGCCGTGGCTGACTTCCCCCGTTTATTCAACACCGAGCCAGTATCCGATGAAACGTTGATGCCTGCAGACGTAGCTGCAGCGAGTATGCAACTGCCCGAAGGACTGATCGCAAAAGCCTTTGCAAGTGAACCCGACATCCAGAACCCAATTGCTATGTCGTGGGATGCCAAAGGTCGATTGTGGGTTGCCGAAAACTACACGTATGCGGAGCGGCAGCAACGTTTCCAACTCGACTTACGAGACAGAATTGTAATCTTCGACAACACCACCGAGGACCGATTCCAAACACGTACCGTATTCACGGATGATGTCCAAATGCTGACCGGAATCGAAGTGGGCCTGGACGGTGTATGGCTAATGTGCCCGCCCAACTTGATTTTCATTCCGGACCTCAATCATGATGATGTACCCGACAGCGCCGGCGAAATCGTGCTCGACGGTTTCACTGTCGCACAGCAGAACTATCACAACTTTGCCAATGGCCTGCAATTTGGGCCAGATGGTTGGCTGTATGGAAGATGTGGTGGATCATGCCCCGCCAAAATAGGCGTACCGGGAACACCCGAAGACGAACGCCTTGCTTTGGAGGGTGGGATTTGGCGTTACCATCCGAAAAAAAAGCGAGTTGAAGTACTCACAACCGGCACCACCAACCCGTGGGGGCACGATTGGAATTCTCTCGGTGAAGCCTTTTTTGTGAATACTGTGAACGGCCATCTATGGCATCTGATTCCTGGCGCACATTTCACACGACCATTCGTGCTGGATCCAAATCGCCGAACTTACGAATTGATCGATTTCCATGCTGATCACTGGCACTTTGATACTGGACAAAGCTGGACTAAATCACGAAATGGCACTGCGAACTCCTTCGGTGGCGGCCACGCACACTCCGGTACGATGATCTACCAGGCTGACAACTGGCCCGAGATTTATCGCGATCGCCTCTTCACTCTGAATTTCCACGGCCGACGAGTGAATCAGGAAATTCTTCGTCGTAACGGTTCAGGCTACGTCGCATCTCATGGACGAGATCTAATTCTCGCCAAAGACCCATGGTTCCGTGGTATGGAATTGGGGTCGGGCCCAGATGGTGCTGTGTTTGTGCTGGATTGGAGTGATGCCGGAGAGTGCCATGAACACACCGGAGTGCACCGGACAAGTGGACGTATTTTCAAAATTCGCAACGCCAAGACTCCTGTCGCGACCAACGCAACCGATCTAACCACTTGGTCGTTACCCCAACTGGTCAACATCCACGCTGGCCACAATGACTGGTACACGCGTCAAGCCAGACTGGAATTAGCGAGGCGTCAAATGACAGGCGATGTCACCTCCACCTACCCACGATTGGTTCATCTGATTGAACAATCAGAAAGCAATCCAACCACCAAAGTTCAAGCTTTATTGACCCTGCATGTATTGGGAGGTGCTGATCAGAAGTTATTACGTGGCCTTTCCAATACAAAACAGGAATCACTCAGAAGTTGGTCCATTCGCCTCCTGACAGATGACTGGCCACTTGATGACGCGATGGGAGCATCACGCCACAATGTATCCGATCGCACTCGGGTGAAAGAACAAGCCCAAAAACTGATGCCGCATTTCCTCGCAATAGCGAAGAATGACCCCTCTGCGTTAGTTCGTTTGAGCCTTGCATCCGTACTGCAACGACTGCCGACTGACCTCCGCCCAGTTCTCGCTAAGGCACTTGTCGATCGTGAGGAAGATCGAGCGGATCACAACTTACCGCTCATGATCTGGTACGGGCTGATCCCAGTTACTCATCAAAATCCCGCTGACCTCGTCGACGTTGCCAAAGCTTGTAAACTTCCAAAGACCCTGGAGCTCATCGCTCGCTGTCTTGCAGAAGAAATCGATGTGTATCCAGACGCACTTGACCGACTGCTGACACATGCCGGAGCACAAAAAAGCGTTTACCTGAAAACGGTCTTGACTGGCGTCAACCTTGGCTTGAAAGGAAGAATCACTGCCCCACGCCCAAATTCATGGAATCGCATTACCGAAAATCAGTCACCTGCAACCGCCAACCTCATTCGTGAACTGGGCGTGGTGTTCGGTGATGGTCGGGCAATCGAAGAACTAAAGACCATCGCACGGGGAAAAGGAGATTGGGAACCGGCGGTGCGAGCCGCAGCCTTACAGACATTGATCCAAAGTGATGCAATGGGAATGAGAGAAATCTGTGAGGAACTACTCGCTGACCAGCATGTAAATTTACTAGCAGCCCGTGGATTGTCGCAATTCGACGAACCTGAAATTGGACAACGTCTGGTTGATCGTTATCGCAACTTTCGCAGTCCGGTGCGTCCGCAAGTCATGTCCATGCTCGTCTCTCGAAAGTCTTTTGCGCAAGCCGTGCTTCAAGCCATTGAGAAGGGAAAAATACCTGCGAATGACCTATCAGCATTTCAGGTGCGACAGATCAAAAGCTTCGGCGATCCGCAGCTCACTCAACTCATTGGACGCGTATGGGGAGAAGTTCGAACTACCCCGCATGAAATGCAGAATAAGATTGACGAACTAAGAAAAGCACTGCAGGTTTCTTTGTCTGATGAAGCCCAACTCGGAAATGGACGCCGATTATTCCAAAAACTGTGCCAAAATTGTCACCGTTTATTCGGTGAAGGTGAACAGATCGGCCCCGACCTGACAGGATCCAATCGCAACAACATTGACTACCTACTGAGTAATGTGGTTGATCCCAGCGGGATCGTTGGCAAGGACTATCGCATGACCATTTTGCTAACGACTGATAATCGCGTCTTCAACGGCTTGGTAACCGACGAAACAGACCGAACCATCTCGCTTCAAACCGCAACCGAAAAGCTCAGTTTCGATAAGGAGAAGATTCAAAGTCAAAAAGTGACCGAAAAATCCCCGATGCCAGATGGGCTGCTGGATGCGCTTTCCATTGATGAAATACGGGATCTGTTCTACTACCTTCAGCAGCCAACACGAATCACAACGGATGAGGGTGGAAACCCAGGTGACTGACGCATGTACAAGCGTGAGCATTGACGCAATTCAAATACGGAAATCGCATGTGAGTCCAGATCGGCAACCGCCGCTACGTCGAATCCAGATGTGGCGCGGAGTAACGGTTCTTCGCTAACAGTCAGCAGAGGCGGGTGTTGTGGTGCCAACACATTGTCAGCGGCATCCCAATGATCACAACCTGCATATTCGGGCCATCATTGTGATCGTTAGGTTTTCGTTGACCAGAGTTTTTTGACACCGCTCGATTTTGTCCTAGGTTTCAAATGAAGTGAGCGAGTCGTTGTTCGACTTGCTGCCAAAGCGGACTCAGTCGCAGGAACGCGATCACCGCCGTTTTGGTCAGCCTTGCTCCCTAGACAAGGGCAAACCGTCTGTAAAGGCGGGGCGCAAAGCCACGGATCCAATCAGTTCATCATGCACGAATGCATCGTTGGGCCTATTGGACCGCCGGGTTGCCAAGGGAATATGAGTTAGCGGTCATTACTGCTTGCCCATGCCAAGGCGTGTCAGACGAAAGTCGGAGACGAGGCTGTTCCTTTATCAGAGTATGACTCACATTGAGTCATGCATTTAAAGTCGTCGTCGCATGTCTATCAGACATGCGTCTCACTCGCGAGGAGAGAGACATGAAGAATTTCGCTGACAGCATCGTAAAGTTTCTTAAAGAAGAAGATGGTCCAACCGCAGTCGAGTACGCCGTTATGTTGGCACTCATCGTGGTTGTCTGCCTGGCCGCTGTTGGAACCGTTGGTGACAACGCAGCAGCCAAATTCACAGAAATTGGCACTAAGCTCGCTGACTAAATCGCCGACCGCTGGTATCCGGCGGCCCACTAAAGATATCTCGTCGCTTCTCGGTACGGTTCACTGCAAAGAGAACCGTGCCGTAGCGCAGGGATGTTCGCGTTGAGATTGACATTTCAGCGTTCCCCGCGGTCCGATCCGAATCGCACCGCCTCCTGCCCACTGCGGGATTCTTTCATGAACTACCCACTACTGCCTGCTGATGCAGCAGCCTACGCGTGGCAACTGTCCTGCTGCCTCGTGACGCTACTGTTCGCGATGTTCAGTTGGCTGGTAGGCCCTCGCTGACATACGCTGAACCATACACATGACGAAATGAGGACAACCACGCCTATTTCGCCACCCACCGCTCGCCAAAGAAATCACCAGGATCCTGACTATGGAAATGCTACTCCAAGGAATTGCAGAGAACTGGACCGTCTGGTTCGTAACCGTTGTTCTCATCGTCGCTGCAATCATCGATGGCGCGATTTTGAAAGTACCTAACTGGCTGACTTTTCCCTTCATTACCTGCGGTTGGCTCCACTGGACCATGCAAGATGGAATGAACGGTCTGGGATGGAGTTTACTTGGCACCTTTGTCGGAATGATGCTGCTACTGGTTTTGCGTAACGTTGGTGGTATGGGTGCTGGTGATGTCAAACTGCTTGCTGGTGTAGGAGCTTGGCTTGGCACAATGGTGACCCTCTATGCATTTGCCGCAACCGCCATGGTAGGAGGAGTCATGGCCGCAGTCATGATCCTTCGTAGCGGGCAATGGCAAAAGCATCTGGCCATGGGACACCAAATTCTGCACGAGTGGAAAACGGTACGAAATCCTGAAAAACTCTCTGAAATCGCAAGGGAGAGAAAACCATCGATGTACCTGCTGCCCTACGGAATTCCAATGGCAGTCGGTTCAATTGCATACTTTGCAATCGCAGGCATGCTTGTATGAGTATGCCGCGTCATGTGACTTCACTGTCAATTTCTGACGATTGGGTAATTCCAGTGGATTAAGCTGGGGGCAACGGTCGTATTGATGATAGCTCAACGGTCATGCGGGTTGCAGCGGTCCAATGTTTTGTGCCGAAAAAAACTATTACGCCTGTTTGAGCGGTGCCACAGCACCGTTTGAACTGACCGCAAAACTCAACGGTTAACTCGTTATAAACGAATTAATACCATGCGTAATAAATCGATCTATCTCTTTCTTGCCTGCGTGTGTGGTACCGTTGCAGCCGTTCTGGCCAGCGAATGGTTAAAAGCACAGGGCAATCAGAATACAACAAGTATGGTCGAGATTTTTGTAACATCAGCGACGATCGATGTAGGCGAGAAAATCACGGCCAAGAAAATTGCGTTGGAACGGTGGCCAGAAGACAAAGTACCCGAAGGTGCCAGCAACCGGCTGGCAGAGGTCGAGGGAAAGTACGCAAAACAGCGTTTGTTTGATGGTGAACCCATCATGCCCGCCAAACTAATGGACGAAAACTGGACAAGCGTACCCAATGGCTGGAAAGCTGTTGACATGAACGCCAGCGAACTCGGGATCACCAGTTCACTTCAACCAGGGGACCGAGTGGATGTTGTCGGTTTCTTCGAAGAGGGTAATTTCATTCCCCGAAGCGGGTCGCAGACCGTCTTCATGGGAATTCGTGTCTTTTCAATCGATGGCGACACGTCACGACGCAGCGATGAAGAGCTTGGTAATCCTGCTAGATTTATCCAACTGCTAATTCCCGAAAAAGACAAAGATGCTTGGTCGTACGCCAAGGAACTCGCAGACATTGAGTTGCACAAAGCCAGCGATCAGGATCACACCCGTGAGGACGGCTCAAACGAAGCCGCGGCGAATTTTCTTACGATGATCGAGAACCATCGGACGAAACTTGAACAGAAAGAAGAAGAACAGCAGTTGCGACTAGAGAAAGAGAAAGCAGCTCAAAAATTACTCGCAGCGGGGCCTGCTGTTGAGTCGAAGGTAGCCGATGATCAAGTTGAAGGCTTCACTATGTTCAAGCTCGTCGAAGAACAAATGTTCGAATATTGGATTGTACCGGGAAAATTGCCCGTATTGATTGGGAAAGTCGGCGCCAAAGGTACCGAACCTCAAAAACCAATGTCCCGAACGCCTCCTGTTCAGATCCGAAGCGAAAACGATTTTCAGCGACTGAGTGGCGAAGACAGTCCACTCTTGCAGCCGCCCTCAAGCGTGGCAAACTGATACGACCGACCTGGCCTTGGGGATTCACCCCACAACGATAATTTGATTCAGTTCATCACTTGATAGCTGACCCTGGCGATAACCTCTCATTTACTACCGTTACACGCACTGACCACTGGACCTACGAAAGTGAGAAACTCCTCACTTTCTTAGGACAGAATTCGCATGGAGTCGAATTTGGTCTAGCAAGGATGCCCCAGCGATGGAAACGAACCGATTGATGGCACGGCTCTTGGCCACAGTATTGATTGCCACGACGATCTCCGCTGCGTGCCTTCGGCCAACTCACGCCCAAACGGCACCCGGGGTTTTGGCCTCGAAGGGGTCAGCCGTTACTCACAACATCTCTCAATCTTCTGAGCGGGTTGAAATGGTTGTCAAAAGCAGTCGCATCCTGACGCTCGAAGAACGAATTCCGAAATTTCAGGTTCACAATGAATTAGTGGTCGGAGCGACGCCCGTCTCTCAAAATCAAATTCAAATCTTTGCGAAAACACCCGGTACCACACAACTGAATCTGTGGGATACGAATGATCAGCTCTACACCGTCGATGTCATTGTGATGGCCGATGCACGGCAGGTGGAAGGAATTCTCGAAAGCCAGCTTCCATTAGCGACGCTCAAGGTCCTTCCGATTCAGGATAGCGCGATCATTTCTGGAACGGTAACGAGCGTAGATGATGTTGATCGGGCAGTGGCAATTACCGAGCAGTTCTATACGACGGTCGTGAATAACATTCGTGTCGTCGGAGTCCAGACTGTTCTGCTGCATACGAAAATCATGGAAGTGTCCCGCACAAAGCTGAGAGATCTTGGTATCGACTGGGGCAGCGTTTCCACGGGTTCCTTCTTTTATTCAGCACCAAGTGGTTTAATCAACGCAGCGGTGTCTAGCACCGCTGCCATCCCTACAGGGGGAGCAACTCTAGGAGCAACGAACAAGCTATTTGCAAATGCTGGTGATTTCCAGGCTCTGATCGCAGCCTTGCGGAAACAGGACCTGATCAAGTTTCTTGCAGAACCGACAGTCGTGGCAACTCACGGTCGCCCCGCCAGATTCAATGTGGGTGGACGTGTTCCGTACATTGTTCCGAACAACAATTCGGTCACGGTGAACTATGAAGAATTTGGTACCGCTGTTGATTTTCTTCCTTTCATCGTTGGGCCTGGCAGAATCCGATTGGAAGTTCGCCCTGAGGTAACCGAGCCTGATCCATCACGCTCCATCAGCGCCGAAGGAATTGATGTCCCTGCTTTCAGTTCTCGCTATGTTGAGACTGCCGTCGAGTTACAGGCAGGACAAACATTTGCGATCGCTGGTCTACTGCAGAGCCGCACCGAGGCGGTTTCCCGAGCCACGCCATTCTTTGGCGAGTTACCCTACATCGGCGCAGCTTTTCGACGAATCACTGAGGTCAGAAATGATATCGAATTGCTGATCACAGTGACTCCTGAGATAGTGGAAGCACTTGATCCGCACCAAGTCCCCCGAGGCGGTCCCGGTCTTAACTCGATGTCCCCCAGTGACTCTGAGTTATACCTTCACGGTCACATCGAAGTTCCCAACCTTCTTGGCGGTGATCATTGCAACATCGGAGGCGATGGCTCCGGCGTGATGCCAGAAGTCATGCCAGGGCAATTCAAAAATGAGGAAGCTATTCCGCGAGGAGCGATTGTCCCTGGTGAGGCGCCGGTCATCGTAGGCGACGGAGTTTCCATCACGGCACCACCATTGAAGTGATGAGAGTCAGAGAAACAGGATATTGATGGTCGCTCGTGCTGCAATTCGTCCGACATACAATGAGCAAGCAATCTCATGAGTAACGTACTAAGAATCGCCCTTGTCGATCCAAACGATGCCACACGTGATTCCCTCAAAGGAATGCTCCTGGGCTTGGATACGGTGTGGTTAGAGGCAGATTGTTCACGATACGAGTTTTTTCCTGATGTGCTGGAACAGACGAATCCAGATATCGGTTTCGTAGCACTCGATAGCAATCCCGATCAAGCAATCGCACTGATTGAGAAATTGACAGCGGAAATTCGAGGAACCGCGATCCTGGCTGCAAGTCGTGACACCGATGGACACCTGATTCTGAAAACAATTCGTGCTGGAGCGAGAGAATTCCTGACACTTCCGGCGTCGGAAGAAGATTTATCCGATGCACTCCAACGTGTCAGGCACCAGAAATTCGGCGGGATGGAAGCGGGGACTCGCAGTAGCGAAGTGATCGCCATTGCCGGGGCAACAGGGGGAGTGGGAACCACAAGCACGGCTGTCAATCTCGGTTGTGTGCTTGCAGAGAAAACAACGAATAGTGTTGCCTTACTGGATCTCGATTTGGCACTCGGTGATACCGATGTGTTCCTCGACTCAATTCCTGACTATACGCTAGCTGATGTTGTTCAAAATGTATCCCGGCTTGACGTCCAATTGCTCAAGCGATCCCTCACGAAACACAGTAGTGGACTGCATCTGCTTCCCAGACCCGTTGACTTACACGAGACCAGCGGGATTACTGCTGACAACATACGCATAGTCATCGGACTGCTGAAAGCATCCTTCACGCACCTGATTATCGATCTTTCCAAGACTTATAACGCGATCGATATGGCTGCGATTGAAAGTGCGTCCAAAGTCCTCTTGGTAACGCAGTTGGACCTCCCCTGCTTGCGTAATGTCGTCCGTCTGATGATGAGTTTCGAGGAAATAGACGACCTCAAGGAAAAGGTTGAAATCATTGTTAATCGCGCAGGTCTGGAATCCGGCCAGATCAGTTTAAAAAAGGCTAAGGAGACCTTGGGACGAGAATTGTTCGCATTGCTACCCAATGACTATCGAACCATGGTTGAAGTCCGCAACCATGGTGTCCCGTTGAACGTGCAAGCGCCCCGAGCAGGCATCACCCACGCGATTCGTGATCTGGCTTCTAAACTGGAGGGCGCAAACCCAGGAAGCGAAGAAGATCGTGAGTCAGCAGCAAAAGCCAGTGAAAGCAAGTGGAAAAAATTCTGGCCAGGGTCAAAGTAAAACAACTTCGTTGGTAGCAACGAACACTCCGTGGCTTGCGTCTACTTTCCACAAGCCGTCACTGATTAGACATCGCTGTTTTCAACCCAGCGAATCAAGCTCCGCACCATCACTCCAGTGGCACCGGCATCCCTTGATGGCTTCGCCCCATCAGCGAATGCGGCACCAGCGATATCGATGTGAACCCAAGGCACATTGCCCACAAAGTTTTCAAGAAACTTGGCCGCCGTTATTGCACCTCCCCAGCGGCCCTCGCCAACATTCTTGATATCTGCCACTTTACTTTTGACCTTTTCGTCAAACAGCTCGAACATGGGCAATTGCCAAACTGGCTCTCCCTCGGCACCTGCAGCAGCTTGAATTTCATCACAAATCCCTTGATTGTTTGTCATCAAACCTGCAACGTCCGTTCCCAACGCCACCATGCAAGCACCGGTGAGTGTGGCAAGATCAACCATCGCTCGTGGCTCATGTTGGATTGCTACGTCAAGTGTATCGGCAAGCACCACCCGCCCCTCAGCATCAGTATTGTGAATCTCAATCGTCTTACCACTGCGAGTCTCAATTACATCGCCCAGTTTGTAGCTGTCACCGCTGATCATGTTTTCTGCAAGTCCACAAAATCCGATGACATTGCGTTTCAGCCCCAGTTTGGAAATTCCATGCATGGCACCAACCACAGTGGCTGCTCCAGCCATATCACATTTCATGTCAAGCATTCCGGCACTGGGCTTGAGCGAAAGCCCGCCACTATCGAAGGTGACACCCTTTCCGACCAATGCCAGTGGTTTTTCTGAGCCACCCCCGTTGTACCTCAGAATTAATAGACGGGGCGTTTTGGATGATCCTGCTCCCACCGCAAGGATTGCCCTGCAGCCCTCGGCAATCAATCGCTGCTCATCCCAAACTTCGACGATGACAGAACTTCCATCGAATAGTGAAGTAGCTTTTTGCGCAAAACTCTCGGGGAATACAACCGCTGGTGGCTCATTCACCAGACGCCGTGTTTGGTTAATGGATTCACCAATCACACACCCTCGTTGGAGGCTTTCTTCAGAGACTCCGTAAAACAGAATTTCCTCAGGAATCTGTAATGCGGGCTCGGACTGATAAATCGCCTGTTGCTCACATCCTGAGACAGCACCCGCGATCAACGCGTCATGGGTGGTTGGAGGGAAGGAATCCCCCAGCGCAACGACGACTTTTTCGCGTTTCCGATCACCCAGCCGACGAACCAACATGGCTCCGGACTCGAAAGCCAAGTCTCTATCCAGTTCACCTGATCCCAGACCGACGATGAGGAGCATCCGGGGCCCGGTATCGGCGGGAGAGGCGAGCAGAGTCAACTCGCCTGCTTTTCCCCGTATTTCCCCATCGTCCACGAGACGCTTGACCCAGCCCCCCGTCAACTGATCCATCATATCCAGTGTTGACGAAACGCTACCCTCTTCCGTCAGACCAGCGACCAACACGTCGCTTTTCTGGTCTAAAATTTCAGTGACAGTGAAAACTTCCGAGGATGGAATTGGATTGCTGTCCAACATGAGTATTTCAAGTGGTTGTGGATGGGATGGGCAAGATGACCGATACACGGTTATCGTTAGTCTATGTTGCCAGACGCGGTTATCCTACCCTTCCTGATCTGGTTCCCAACACCATCCGTGCGTAAGAGTGTTTCCGCCCGTGAAGCATCGTTCAACCCGAGACGCCGTCGAAGACCTGCGAAAAGGTGGATACCTGATCCAGATCGATGAACAAGTCGACGCCGATCTGGAAATGGCAGAAATCCAGCGCCGTGTGTATGCCAACAACGGCCCCGCACTTCTTTTCACGAACATTCGGGGCTGCCATTTCCCAGCCGCTTCAAATCTGTTCGGGTCGATCGAGCAAGCGAGGTATTTGTTCAGAGGAACCCTTGAGGCGGTGCGGAGGGTGATCGAGGTGAAAATTGATCCATCTGCCTTGCCCAAACGGCCATTACGATACGCGGGCGTACCACTCACCGCTCTTAACATGCTGCCCCGCAAAGTGAATCGCGGGCCAGTTCAGAAGTCCACATGCAAGATTAGTGACTTGCCCGCAATCAAGTGTTGGCCTGAGGACGGAGGTGCTTTTGTCACCCTGCCTCAAGTACTGAGTGACAACCCGAATGCACCATCAAATTTGATGCAGGTCAATCTTGGGATGTATCGAGTACAACTCTCAGGTAACGAATATGAGCCAGACACGGAAGTCGGATTGCACTATCAAATCCATCGTGGCATGGGCGTCCATCATCGCGCTGCTCTAGATCGAGGCAAGCCACTCCGCGTAACGATCACAGCAGGTGGCTCCCCGGCAATGTCAGTTGCCGCGGTGATGCCACTTCCTGAGGGACTTACTGAATTGACTTTTGGTGGAGCTTTGGCGGGCCGAAGAATCGGCATGATCACTGGCAATCATGCACCGGTTTATGCTGACGCTGATTTTGCGATCGTGGGCACGATCAATCCCAACCAAACCAAACCAGAAGGACCGTTCGGTGATCACCTTGGGTATTACAGTTTGCAGCATGAGTTTCCAGTGATGCAGGTCGAACACGTTTGGCATCGCAAAGATGCAATTTGGCCTTTTACCGTCGTTGGTCGCCCTCCGCAGGAAGACACCACTTTTGGCCAGCTTATCCATGAACTCACTGACCCCATCATTCCGTCAGTGATCCCGGGAGTAAAAGCAGTGCATGCCGTAGACGCTGCAGGCGTCCATCCACTGTTGCTGGCGATTGGCAGCGAGCGTTACATGCCCTATCTAGAGCGACCGGAACCACAGGAGTTACTAACTCAGGCCAACGCGATTCTCGGTAATGGGCAACTTTCATTAGCCAAGTATCTTTTCATCACGGATGATCCAAGCAATGAACTCAACATCCATGATATCGAGGCCTATATGCATCACGTCCTGTCCCGCGTTGACTGGAAACGTGACTTGCACTTTCAGACCCGAACCACGATCGACACACTTGACTACTCAGGCAGTGGGTTCAATCAGGGTTCCAAAGTTGTCATTGCAGGGACAGGACCACCGCAACGCACCTTGGGTTCCGAACTACCACAAAACTTGACATTGCCTGAAGGATTGAGGAACCCCAGAATTGTTGCTCCGGGTATTATCGCGATCGAGGCCCCTCGATTCGCCAATCCTGAGTCACCGAACGACCTGAGAACCTTTGTAAGAGGCATGACGAGCAGACCCTGTTTTGAAACGCTTCCGCTGATAACACTTGTTGACGATAGCGACTTTGCCGCCCGCTCGATGAGCAACTGGCTATGGACCACGTTCACACGAAGTAACCCTGCTTTTGACATCGATGGCCTTGGCGCCAAATCTGTCAACAAACACTGGGGCTGCAGCGGTTCACTCGTGATCGATGCAAGGATCAAACCACATCATGCCCCACCACTGATTGAAGATCCGGAAATCACGGCAAAAGTCGATGCCCGGGCAGCGCGCGGTGGTGAGCTCGCAAAGTATCTTTGAATTCCGTCTTCCCGACATTTCACCCTCAAATCAACATGTCCAAGCTGCAAGAAGTTTTTGACTGTCCCGAACCCGTTGCCTTGGTCACCGGAAGCGGTTCCCGCAGAGTCGGACGGGCGATCGCTATCCACCTGGCCAGTCTCGGGTGTCGTATTGCTTTGCACGCCAATACAAGTGTCGATCAAGCCGAGGAACTTGCCAGACAGATCAGCGACAAGCACTCGAAACAGACCATCGTTACACAAGGCAGCCTCTGCAATGAAGATACGCCGGAACGATTAGTTGACGAAACCGTAACAAAATTCCAGCGGATCGACATTCTGGTCAATAGCGCCGCAATCTGGCAGCCGACCGCCCTGGAGAACATTACCGCGGGTGACATCCGCGAATATTTCGAAATCAATTCGATCGCGTCTTTCTTATGTGCCAAAGCAGCTGGCCTGCGAATGGTGTCACAATCGATGGGCGGATCCATCATCAACATTGGGGATTGGGCGACTGTGCGGCCTTACCTGGATCATGCCGCGTACTTCCCAAGCAAAGGTGCGATCGAAACGATGACCCGATCGTTGGCTGTTGAGCTCGGACATCGGAATCCACGGATTCGCGTGAATTGCATACAACCGGGCCCCGTCTTGCTGGGCGAAGATGCGACTGATGAGTTTGCACAAAAGATGGCAACCAGCACACTGGCGGGTAAGGTTGGCACCCCTGAACACGTCGCCCATGCGACACAGTTTCTTTGTGAAAACGACTTCGTAACCGGAACCTGCATTCCAGTCGATGGGGGACGTAGTATCTTCGCGCCTGATGGGATTCAAGCCGGGCTCAATAGTGGCTAAGCAGTGAGGCCCCCAAGGGGAGCGTAGTCATGAGTCGCGAAGTCACGGAATAACTGTTCCTCTGTGGAAGCAGAACTTCGCACGCATCCTAATTTTGCGAGACACCCCTTTCGTATGCAGCCCACGTCCTTGCGTCCTAAAGCCTGGCCGCCAGCCCACGTGGCCATCCGCAAGACAGCCTGCGGAGCAAGATCAACCCGATGCTGCCACAGAAACTGTGCTTCGCTCCAGAGATTGAGATCTGGATTACTTGCTTTTGAGTCTGTTCCCAAGGCCACCCGCACGCCGTGCGACAACATTGTCGCCACTGGATGAGGTTCATATTGGAAAAAATGATGTGTCCTTGGGCAGTAGACAACCGTCATTTGGGGATATTCCGCCAGCTTTGCTATTTCTGCGTCATTCAAGTCGTTTGCATGAATTAGAAGCGATCGAGGAGCCTGTGCCAGTTTCTCAATTAACCATACAAAGGGATCCGCTGGCCATGGAAAAAGATCCTCTCGCCATACCCCCATCGACTTCAAAGCCTCAGCAAACGGCCCAGTACCAGTCTGCAACAATTCTCGCTCGTGGGGTGATTCGGCAACATGTATGGCCAAAGGTCGATCCGTAGCATTCACCAACTCAAGGCATGCGTTGAGAGTTTCCAGCGATGTAGAATACGGTGCATGCGGGCTCACCCCACTGCGGGCGTTGACTTCCAAATGAGCCTTCGCAACGTCAAGACGTTCTCTTCCACGTTCCGAACTCAATCCCAGGACCTCTGCAAAAGAGATCACGTCTACCCCATCCGTCGCCGACTGATAAAGGCAAGGTGGTGTTGTAATCTCACCAACCAAATACGTACCGGTGCGTGCACACTCCCTCATCCCACACTCAATGGCGACATTGCGACTTGCCTCATCGGTGGCCCGGCGTGTGCGCACGACCTCGCCTATCCATTCTGGCAATGAAATCCCCGGGAAACCGACCATTTCCGGACAATCTGAAAATTCAAGATGTGTATGGGCATTTACCAAGCCCGGCAAAACTGCAACGTCACCCAGATCCTTCGCGGATCGAGGTGCCGCACCGGATCCAAAGTCCACCACTTGACCACCGTCAATTTCCAACCAGCCACCGTGAATGGGCTCACTGGTCACGGGAACAATCCATCGCGCCGACAACATTTGGCTTTGATGTTTCATCATGAAAATACCTTCCTCACAAGATCGCTTGCCGCATTCATTCTACGACCGCGATCCCGTGCAAGTAGCCCGCGAACTGTTGGGAATGTCACTGCTTAGAAAAAATCGGGGTAAGTGGATTGGTGGTCAAATTGTTGAAACCGAGGCCTATCTGTCCCATGGCGATGCAGCCAGCCACAGTGCTCGGGGAAAAACGGCTGGAAATGCTTCGATGTTTGGCCCGCCGGGCACATTGTACGTCTATCCAATTCATGCCAAGTATTGCTTGAATGCTGTAACACAGTCGCCAGGGATCGGCAGTGCGGTCCTGATTCGAGCTCTGGAGCCTGTATGGGGTCTGCCCGAGATGCAGCGTCAACGTGGTACCGACGAAAGGAGTCGGTTGACCCGGGGACCGGCAATGCTGTGTCAAGCACTCGGTGTTGATCGCTCATTGGACCTTACAGATCTTGTACACTCCGCCAGTGTAGGCATTTTCCAGAGTGGGCAAATGCCCACTCGAGTGTGTCGCACCACGCGGATCGGTGTGACCAAAGCAAAACACCGGCAACTACGTTTTTTCATCGATGGCAATTGGTACGTCAGTGGTCGCAGGCAGGACCATCGAACACGACCGACCCGCCCGAATCAAGTCGCTATCTCTTGACACACAACTCACAGAGACACTGAGCCTCCGCGTTGGTCGCCAAGAACCGGATTATCGTTCTCAAAGACTGGTATCACGACTGGACTGGGTAAATGATCCGCGAACCTTTGATGGGTTGAAAGTCATCCACCAAGCACAATGGTGGAAATCTGATGCTTTCTTCCTGCATCGGGTTGGTGACATGCATTCGGGACAAACAGCGACCAAGCCGATCAGGAAGTCGACTCCTACGACATTAATACTGTACACCGTCCTACTGCAAAATTCGGAATTGATAAGTATTGCCTCGGTCTCTACGGCCGACGTGAGCAATACGATTCACAAACCAGTGGGCCCAGTCTTCAAGGAGAAACTGGAAAGTCATTTGCATTTGAAGGTACTTACCAATTTGGAAGCAATGGTCCGGGTATGAAATTACGAGACCAAATTCATCACTGCCGGCATGGTTCACCGCCTACACGACCTGCATCAGCACAGCGAAGGGGATTCCCGATTGTGGTTATGGTACGACCGTGCATCTGGAGATAACGAGATTCCAACTGCAAGAGGTGACGGCGGATTCGATATGTTGTTTCCGTAGTCGCATGGTTACCTCGGTTTCATGGACCTATTCGGGTCTCGCAATATCAATGAAGCCAGTCTTCAGTCCACGACCCCGCACTTAGTCCGCGAGTTTAACTGACGCTCTGGTACCAAGACTTCTTTCTGGACCAGAAAACGACTCCATACAACGCGAACCTGACGGCCTTCAATCCGAACAACGCGGCAACAGACCGCCAAGTGGGTCAGACATTGGATATCCTGATCAACAGCGGATTAAATCCCCGAAACGATCTTCTTAAGGGCCATTCGATCTTTCGACCCAGCAAGTACTACCAACTGACTCCGGCCATCCCCAGCGATGCCGGTGGACAATTTCCATACGTGCAATGCCAGACTCGTTTCTAGCCAGAACCAAATCAGCCATACGCTCTCTCGTATCGGCCCATCAACAGCACAACGGATTTTCGAACCACAATCCAATCACTTGCCAATGCAGATCAGCCGATCAATGGTATGTGCAAACAAAGAGTCAGCAGCGAAACTCAAACTCGCGCGATTCCAAGCCCCGCCAACGGGCCCCAGATCGTTGATCGCAACAATTGCTTCCTCGTTGAGCACCTCACTGTCCCAACGAATCACGTACACCGTACCGGCCATCGTCGGCAAGTAGAGGTAGTCTCCGATTACCGTGGGCAATTGCGATGCATGGTGGCCCCAACCATTGCCCCTGGACCGTTGGTCACCCATCACGACGTTTCCAGCAGCATCCTTCATATCGTTTTCTTTGAACGCCCACTTTGTTATGGGAAATGCAGCCTGCTTTTTACGAGCTCCCTTAACAGCATCGAACACCTTCGCGTCCATATCCTCGGGGCCCCACAACAGGTCATCTTTTTGTCGTTCGGACCCTGGACGCATCTGTACGGGAAGTTGCAAATATTCAACGCGTCCAGTTCTGGAATCGACCCTTCCCAACCACGGTTCTGTGTAGCTGCGGAAGTAGTGATAAACACCCGCAAGTACGTTCGATTGCTGAATGATCGACCTTGGCTTCTTCACATTTGCAATGGTTGTCGTTTCTGTCTTCCAGCCCTCTGCGCCATGCCGTCGAACGGGAACATTTTTGACAATGGAGACCTGCCGTTTGACTTTGCCGCTGTACGCATCAACCCACAAATGATTTCCGGCATCAAAAACGAGAACGTCATCACCGACAAGATTGTAGGTCATCGTACTCATGAACTTGGGCAAAGGCAGTGTCCATAGCGTCTTCCCATCAGCAGCATCAATCATCGAAACTCCTGTCGGTTTTTCCGGAGGTGAATGCCCACCGCCACGACCGACAACCATGACATCACGACCATCCGTTCGAGACATGAGTAGTGGCACGCAACCCATATTGGCCCCACAACTCGTTGCCCACTTGTCTTCGCCCGTCTGAAGATCAATGGCTTGTAGTTGCGTCCACTGTTCGACCGGCGCGTCACCGTGATCATGTGTGAATTTCCCATCCTCATCAGGCATGTAGCTCTGTTTGATAAAAATCACAACTCCACGGATGAGAGTTGGTTGACTTCGACCAACCGTCATCAACTCTCGACTCCACTGCAATTTTCCATCGAGATCAAAACAGGCGACCGTTCCAGATGCATTGAAGAAGCAAACAAGTCGACCATCAGTCACGGGAGGGGGTGCGGTGCTATCGCTAAAACATCCGGACAAGCGAAGTGGATGCGTAGCTGCAACATCACGTTTCCATAGAGTCTTGCCAGTATTCGCATCACAGCACCATGCAACGATATCTGAACCGATGGTTGAATCCCGTTGTACAGGTTTCATCGTCGTAAAAAAGATACGTTCACCCCAGTGAACCACGGTACTCTGCCCAGTACCTGGAAGCGTGACTTGCCATTTGATACCCTCGTCACGAACCACACTCCAGTGTGTTGGCGCGGACGCATGCAAAACGCGAAATCTGGCATTGGGACCCGTTCCTTGATTCCAATTTTGCATCAGGCTTCGTTGAAAGAAGTGAAGCACGCGTTGCCTAACTTCATTTGTACGAAACAGTGCTCCACCGTGTTTTCCACCCTCCACAACATGAAGTTCTGATAGCGCTCCACTCGCCACCAGTTTTTTGTGCAGACGGATGCTTTGTGACACAGGGACTCCCGGGTCCTGATCGCCGTGCATGATCAAGAAGGCAGCTGCGTTACCACTCACGTGATCCATCGCGCTTGCATCTGCTGCCAATTCCGGAACTTCACGTACTGTCGCCCCAAGCAATTTTGCACCGTTGGACCCAGCTACATCCTCGGCGGTTCGTCCATTCCCAACATTGTTCGGTGGCATGGTCATTAAGTCTGATGGACCGAACCAGTCACACACAGACTGCACACGACTGGAAACATTTTCTTTCCCGGGAAAGATACGAGTCCCCATCAAGGCAGCGAGGTGAGCACCAGCGGAAGTGCCAAAAGCTCCAATCCGATCGGGATCAATTCCAAATGTTTTTGACTTTCGTCGGACCCAACGCACTGCCTCATAACAATCATTGATCTGCGCAGGCCACTGGGCTGTATCCGTCAAGCGATAGTTGATGCTGGCAACTACAAATCCATGATCGACAAGCCATGCAGCGTTCTGCTTGGCCGACTTTTTGTCTCCCCCTTTCCATCCACCACCGTGCACAAAAATGATACAGGGCCGACCACGTCCACTCTCGACGATGCCTTGGTCATCCGAATTGTTCAATGCCGGGAGATAAAGATCAAGCAGGAGCGTCTGCCCATCCACCTTCGCGTATTCCACATCGCTTAAAACTTCGGACTCAACCGCAGATGCTTGCTGTAAAACCAAGCAACAACAAAGAGCAAGCACATACCGGAATTGCACAAGAACACCTCAGAAAACAGGGGGCTAGATTCCGATGAGTCTACACAAAGAGTAGCAGCGTTCGCAAAGCCTCAACCTAACGAATAGCAATGGTGAGCCAACCACCATCGGCTTGCACCAGTCGGGGGAGAAACTCCAAGCCCCGCAAAGATTCCATCTTGGCCTCTTCTGCGACCTTGATGGCCCGCTCCAAGATGACATCTGGAAACACTTTTCCAAACGATTTTTCGATGACGGGTTTCATCCCAGCTTCACTGATGGAAAGTTTCTTTCCACCAAAATTGACTTTGACCTTACCATCCCGCTTAAGCACAACCGTCCCATTTTCAAGCTTGGTTGGCTTGTAATCAGCGGTGACTTCAAGAGCTTTCTGCAGCACTCGATTACCCTTGGTAAAGCGTCGACCACGCACGCCAACACGAACGACTTGATCTCGAGCCTCAAACACGATAGGCCGCAGTGGGGAAAATACGATTTCGAACGGTTCCTCTTCAGCTGACTCGCCCGCTTTGTCGCCTTCCGCCGCGGCAGCTGAATCTTCAACTCCTCTCCCAATTTTACCCAGCAGCTCATCGAGTTTTTTCTCATTCAAAGTCCTTCCAGCCAGGACCGTTGCACAAGCATTTTCAACCGCGGACTCATGGATCTGAATGGCCACATCAAATGTTTCGTCGATTGTCGGCGGCGGATCCACTGAACCCAGTTGATGACCTGCTCGAAAAAGAGAGTTGATCGCAAGTATCTGCTCCGTGGACGACCACTCAAGAATGGGAGTTGTCAGAGACAAACGCTGAAGAGCTGTCCCCCCATCTGAAAGAAAACCTGATTGGGAACCAAAATCCAAAGTACCCACCTCTTCCTCAAATTGCCGGTTCACCTGCTGCTTAAGCCGTTGCGTCGCAATGCGGTCAGCTTTTGGTTTTTGTCGCCGGGCCGCCTTCCACGCCAGTTTACGAACAAGCTCCATCTTGTGACAAATCGCGTCAATGGTTGTATTCAACTCAACATCTGTCTTGTTGCCTGACAAATGGAACCCGGACGAGTCGATTTCAAGTGTTCTCGCTAAGTCGATGTCCCCTTTACCCGTCGTCAACAAACGCACCGGGCCGTTATAGCCGGTGTTACTGCTGTTAAACTTGGCTTTGAATGCCAATGCGATCTTCGCGCTATCGGTTGAAGGCAGCAACTTCGCACTGACGGTGCCATTCATGGTGGCCGTTCCCACGATACGCGTCCCAAGAATCGTCTGACGAACTGGCTCTTCGCGTGTCAACTCACGGTCAACCGCCTTTTGCAATAACGGTGTTCCAACCAGTATCGCTACGTTCGGTTTACCAAAAACTTCACGGAAAGCATGAACCAATTCGTCGCCCTGGCCAGACGAATCAATCGTTCCGACAAAGAAACCGATCTGTGCAAATTGATCGGTAGTAGGAGTCCCTTTTAACTCACTGATCATCTTCTTCAACGCGGCCAACGTGCTGACTACTCTCTTGCCCTTCGTACCATTCAAGCTGATTGCCTGAGACAGATGCAACGCAGCTTCTCGTAATTCACGAATCGCAGTGAGTTCCAAACCCGGTGTCATCCCGATCAGGCGATCGCGAATTTTCTTTGCCTCCACCAGCACTGAAGAATCTGCCGCAGATGACTCAATGGCTTTTTTGAGGGGGCCCAGATCGAGAAACTGAAGCCATGCCTCACGATTCTCTGCGTCCGTTGCACCCTGGAAGTACGACTCAACCGCGGCAACCTTGCCAACCAGTTCTGCCTTTGCCGTATCGACATCAGGAAGTTTTTCAGCATCGAAAGCTGCCTCGGTAGCCTCGATCGACTCGATCAGGCGGTCACGATTCTGCTCACTGAATTGCCCGTTAGAAGCTTGAGGAGCAGCAATGAAGAGACAAACAATCGCAATTAAAAGTCCAAATCGTGACATGCTAAAAACGCGAAAAGGAGGAGCGTGCATAAAAACCGACGTTCAGGCAACCTGGGCAGCCTAAGCTAAGTCTAACGTCCAGATCCAGCTCAGTTCAGTGGGTGCAAGGCCCCGTTTAGAAAAACCGAACCACTGCAGGCTGCAATTGAAGTAACGAAATCCCCTATAAATACCCTCTTTTCTCCCTGCGGATTGGAACGCACCCCGCACACATAAATTCCCGGGTTTCTCAATGTTCCGGGTCGAAAAGCCTTATTCCTGCACAGAATTCTTCGATCGACTCGTTCACTTCGGTCTTGTGATCATTCTGAATTGCCACAATGGTCAGACTATGCTCAGCCAGCATTAGTTTTCCAATCCGTAGATGATCGACTCGGAGCCACTCAAGTATACCGGTGGGGTGTTTTCCACCTTCTGGTTCGCTTGTGACCCCGTCTGGCGGCCATGAATCCAACACATCGGCTTGCAACCGAACGACGGAGTTGGAAGCTTGGTGGACAAACGCTGGGCGATCGGCAAGATGGTCCTCATCAACCGACAGATAGGACCAGCACGGCAGCAAAGGGACGTCTGCTCCCAAGAGTGGAAACTGATGCGTTTGGTTTTCCGAACGAATGATGATCTGCTTCTCACCCTTGCGTGGAACAAGCATTTCAATCGGTGTTTGATCTGTGAGCCTCCCCATAGCGAGGACAAGAACGGCGATACCCAACCCTACCCAAACCAGCGGCGTCAATTCGTGCGACTGGGATGGAGGGGACATAAAACTCAGTTGATGATCGATGGGACGGACAGGCTCATAGTTTAGGCATTTTAATCACGCCGTCCCAGTCATCAGGTGGCATACGATTATTTCGCAAGATGATGGAAAGCAAGACATCCTTGGGTCGATCCCAAGCTGGGATAGCATGCAAAAGGTCATAAGCTTTACTCCAATCACCACCGATCATAGCGTCAAGACTTGCTTCATACGAAGCGATTTGTTCCGTGCTCAACACCTGCACACCGGCCTTGGATGGCTCGAGTAGTTGCCAAGCTTCGATTTCTTTTTCAAGTCCTGCCGGTCGAACGAGGGCCAATCGCCTGAGTTGAAACTGGTGATCCCTGGATTCTTTAAGTGCCATCGCAGTATCGTGGTCAACGATGACTTGCGCCCCAAACAGTTTCGTCAAGCCCTCCAAGCGACTCGCAAGATTTACAACTGGCCCGAATGCGGTGACCTTAACTTGATCAACAGTTCCGATCTGACCAGCAACAGCTCTGCCTGTTGCGATCCCAATTCCGAATCCAAACGTAGTTTCTGCGAGCGACTGGGTACTTTCCATCAAAATTCGAGATGCTGCCTCTACCGCACGAAGCGACGAATCCTGCTGCTGCAATGGCCAACCCCAAAAGCCCATGGCAGCATCACCGTGAAAATCCCCGATAACACCATCAGTGTCGAGAATGTGCCGGGTCATGACCCCCAAAGCATCGCTTACTCTCGCTAGAAGTTCCAACAGTTGTTCAGAATCTCGCTCACTTCGCTTGCTAAAACCCCGCAAGTCACAAAACATGACGGACAAATTCGCTTCCCTCGGCGCCAACACTTCGTTCGTATCTCGCCCAGCAAGTGCCTCCATGACGACAGGGGCGAAGAACCGCCTCATGGCAGCTTGCCGGCGTTCCAATCTTCGGCTTTGTTGCAAATTGGCGATCATGGTGCCCACCAATTCAGCAAACTTAATGTCATCTTCCAACGTGCTGGGCGCTGCTTGAAGGGAAGACTCAAGCCGACCACTTTCATCCGGTAACAATCCCCCTGTTACATAGATTGCCCACCCACTGCACGCTTCACTTCGAAGCGGAACACAAAAGGCCCAATCTGCTTCGTCACTGGATGTGAATGCCTGATTTTCATTCGCTGCTGCCGACCAAAGGTGCAGAATGCTTTCGCGGCGTTCGATCGCTTTTCTGACCAACCTGGTACTAAGCGTTGGCCCTTCCTCGTCAGGAACGCGACTGTCATAGTGCAGGATCGCAAAATCATCATCGATGTTTCCCGCTGCATTGGTATCAACTGATGCGATCGCAACTGCAGATGCTGAAGGTGTAGCCTGCAGCAGGACCCGAACAACACGGACCAACAGTTCTTCGTCACTACTGCTACTGGTGATCAAATCTGGCAGGCAGGTTAACATTTCAATTCGGCTTGCCGCATCCCGAAAATTACGGCGTCGCAATATCGCATGATCAAATTCATGCTCAGTCAGGGCGATGTCACTGTTACAGTCAGAGGCTCCCGGTCGATTCGCGAGCGTAAATGTTGTACTCCCAATGGCAAAATGCTCACCGGGCACAAGCGTGAATTTCGTTGTGTTTTTTCCCCTGAAGAATACTGGATTACGGGCATTCGTCTCACGGCACACCTCAACTCGATTGTCGGTCATTAACGTCAAGCGAACGTGTGCTCTGGAAATCTTACTATCCCATGGCACATTCCAGTCGGCTTCAGCACGCCCAATTAAGACACCGGTGCTGCGGGTGATCGTTGGCAACTCACGTCGCCAGCGATGTTCACTACTCGGGCCTTGGGCAATCAAATCAGGCATAATCCGCGATTGTTCGATGACTCGGAGGAAGCACTTTCAATCAGAGGTTCGGACTTCAATCTAAGGTCTGTACATGGTCAGTGACCAGACGGCTAATGGTTTCAGGCAGCCCATTCATACCGAAGCTGAAAGACCAGCTGCTCGCCCGGTACTAAAAGCTGCCTGGAAGTTATACCCACCGATGGGACCATCCACATCCAAGAGTTCCCCCGCAATGAACAACCCTTTGTGAATACGACTCTCGAGGGTACGAGGATTCACTTGATCAAGCCGAACTCCACCAGCAGTCACTTCTGCTTTTTCGAATCCCCGTGTTCCCCTGACGGGCAATGGCATCCGCTTCAAGTCGTTTGTTAATCGATTCCTCGACTTCTTGGATAATTCCGCCAGTCGAGCATCCTGCCCCAACCGGGCAACAATTCCATTGGCAAGCCGATTCGGCAGCCACGTCGCCAACAACGAAGACACTCTGGTTTTTCCACTATCTCGTCCATTACTGAATGCGGCCTGCAACTCTTCCTCTGCAGATTGCGGAACCAAATCCGCAATCATGCGAACCTGATCAAGAGAGGTGGCAGCCGTGATGGCACCGCTAACATCCATGGCAGCAGGTCCAGAAAACCCAAAGTGTGTGAAGAGCAGGGACCCTCGTCTGCGGGCCAACGATTTCTGTTTACCTGCCACGGGTAACACCGTCACGATGGAATCATCAACGACTAACCCGGACAAATCCTTCATCCATTGTTCCCCACCTAACAAAGGAACCAGTGCTGGCCGCGTGCGTTCAACTGCATGACCAAGTTCAGTCATCCAAGCGTATGCATCGCCGGTCGTCCCACAACCGGGCCAACTTTTCCCGCCTGTCGTGACAATCACACGATCCGTGGGGATGGCAGCTCGCCCTGTATCAACCATCCATCTTTTCCCGTCCGGACGAATGCCGGTCACTCCGCAGCCAGTCCTAATCTCTACCCCGGCATCCACCGCATAGCCATGCAAAGCATCACGAACTTGAACCGCGCGATTACTGACTGGAAATACTTTCCCCGTCGACTCGATCTTGGTAGCCACTCCAGCTGCCTCAAAAAAATCAACCACTGCTTGGGGAGGGAATCCACCGAGGCTCGGTTGCAGAAACCTCTTTGCATGCCCAAATGCATCAGCGATTCCACGGGCGTCAGTGTGATGGGTCAAATTACAACGCGTACCACCTGACATCAGAATTTTGACGCCAGTCTTGTTGTTCTTTTCCAACAAGATCACCGTGGCATGCTGACTGGCTGCAGCATACGCAGCCATCATGCCTGCAGCACCCGCACCGATCACGACAACATGCATTTGCCTCTCACACTAATTAATGGCAAGTGACGAAATTGCAACAATGCAATCCTGACACTTTCTCGAAATCGAACCCACACTGACCAAAAGAATATCTGGCGTTGATATCACGCCAAGTCCACGCCCATCTCAATGCATGTGCGCCCCACTGTCAACGCAACGTAGCGTGATAAACCATGAATCTACAAGCGTGCTTGACGCATGGGCAGCAAAACGCAAGTCCCTGTGCATTCAACATTTGAATTGCCATCTGTCAGTCAGATGACTCACTCTCGGCCTATTCAGGTGCTTGCCTGCGCCGAAACTATCGCTCCAAACCGAAGTTACCGAACATGATTGGCAGAAATAAAAAACAAACGCGTCCAGAACTGAGGCTTTAGCAAATAAGTTTACATCAGCCCTGACAACCCTGCGACTTCGTTGGCCTCGCCGAGACTACCATCAAACCAAGCTGATTGATCTGCACCAGCATCGGGCGAAGCGATGCCGGTGCTGACAGCTACGCTCCAGCTTATTCCTGTGCGGTTCAGATAAAATCTCATCCTTGGTACCGGCACCCATCATGGGATCATTCCCAGATAACGACAAATATGCGGTTACACTGCGCCGAAACTCAATACGAAAACGCCAGACCTCAAGTCCAAGTTGGGAGAAATCACCTCTCTCAATCGCTTCCACTTTGAGGGTCGAGTAGATACCCCAAAATTGTTATCAAACTCCGTTTTGACCCTCGACCATTGCGACTCGACCACCACGTTACAGATGACACCTTCCACCATCAAATCTGATTGTCTGACGCAACAGGTCGGTCAATCGCGGTGCAACTGCGGCATTCACCACGCTGCCCCTTACCAATGGATCAAGAACTATCAGCATTTTGACACAACTACTCAATGAATGAATCATGCAAAGCGTATTCGCAAACAGATTCATCGGTTCCTGCAACCAACACGAAAAAGCCTTACTTGCATGCCCCTACAGGGACTCAGAATACCTATGACTGGTATGGGAACCTTGCCTATCCCGTTCAAGTGTCTTCCTGCACAAATATCTTTGCATGGTTTGGTAATAACTGCAGCAATGAAGTTCGATCCGGACAGGAATCCATGACCAATTCTCCGCTAGCGGTAAAGTCACAAGTGTCGTTGCGATGGCCCAAGACCGAGAGTCGCACAGCAACCGTAAGGAAACTGACTGTGTTTTGATAACACAACACAAAAATCCCGTTATCAATACGGCTGTCCACCAACAGATGCTGCTGTTGCAAAATCCCGCTGGCAATCCAACGCTTGCGATTCGCCAGCAACTCCCGATACCACGCTCTCATCTCTCCATCACCATTCAACACAGATCCAATTTTTGAATCGTAGAATGCGGCAGCATCCGTGGGCAGCCTGCCAGTCGCCCAATCATGCTGGGGATACTCTCTTTTCCGACCTTCAATCACGGCAGTTTGCAAATCATTATCCTCGAAGTCCACAAAGAACTGGAATGGATTCTCACAGCAAAATTCTTCACCCATGAATAACATGGGTATCGAAGGCAACAACAGCAGCAGTGCGGAAGCTGCTCGTTGTGTTTCGACACTGGTGAGTTGATGCAACCGCTTTCCCAGTGGATGGTTGCCAATGAAATCGTGATGCTGAATCGAATAGATCAAGCCGCCAGCATCGGCGGATGCATCCGCATGGACCCTGCCTCTTTCTTCACGAAGCGTTGCTTCATGGAGGTATCCTGTACGCAAAGTTTGATCTAGATCCAAGCCTGATTCATATCTGCGATGACAAAGGTGTTCACCTGGCCGGACAATTGCAAAGACGCTGTGCAGAAAGTCATCGCACCACTGCGCATCAAAGTCGGACCCACCACTGGAAATAGGACACAAAATTTCAGGATCGAATACATTCGTCTCTGCGATCAACACCGCCGACCGCTTTGTGAGAGTTGACCAAGCACGGACCACTTGGCTCAGTTCCGTAACCACATGACATTCACTGTCATCTTTCATGCAGTGAATCGCATCAACTCGGAGACCATCAAAGTGATACTCTTCCAACCAATTCATCGCATTGGCGATGAAGAATCGCCGCAGTCCAAATCCATGTTGTGGATCATCAAAATTCGGCGCCGCGCCCCACACAGTGTGATGGCGAGGCGAGAGATAAGGCCCGGCGTCCCCCAGGTAATTGCCTTCAGGTCCCAGATGATTGTAGACCACATCAAGAATCACAGCTAAACCCTTGGCATGGGCAGCATCGATTAAAAACTTCAGGTCATCAGTTGTTCCATAATTCCGGTTGGGAGCAAATAAACAGACCCCATCATATCCCCAGTTCCACCTCCCTGCACAATCAGCGATGGGCATCAATTCAATTGCAGTAATCCCCAGATCAAGTAGCTCATCCAGCCTTGCAGCAGCAGCACGAAATGTCCCTGCTTCGGTGAAGGCTCCGATATGAAGCTCATAAATCACCAGTGAATGACGAGGCACTCCCTGCCAATCAGAATCACTCCAAGCAAACTCACGGTTAACAATCTGGCTTGGGCCATGAACTCCATTAGGCTGCAAGCGTGATGCAGGATCCGGTCTTTTGGGTCCACCATCAAAAGAACAGTAATAGCAAGTTCCCGCACCAACAGAATCCATCGTCCCAACGTGATAACCACCATCCTGCTTCTGAAGAGCAAGTGGCTTCTGATCCTCTCGGCCTTCAATATAAATTTGGACGCAATCCACCGTAGGCGACCAGACGCAGAATTCGACTTCCGACTCAGATACTAATCGAGAACCGAGATATCGATGCAATTCATGCGATGGGAGTGAGACCAGATTATTCATCAGTGATACACTTAGGGTGGTGGGATCCATTGACTATCGTGTTGTTCAACTTTCAACGGTTTCCTTTATTCAGGCAATCCCCTATGTATTTGCTACGTCCATGAACTCTTGCCTTATGCGATTTCAAGTCATCGCGATCATCCTTCTGATCTCAGGCTGCTCGACCTTGCGACACCAAGAATTATTCGCCCAGAATCCAACGCATGTCATAAAGGAGCCTGCTGCTTCGGCAATCCGAATCGCAACCTTCAATGCATCGCTCTACGGTAAGCAGTCGGGTCAAGTACTCGCTCGACTGCGTGGTGGTACCAATCGGCAAGCCATTGATCTTGCATCCATTGTGCAGTCGGTTCGCCCAGACATACTGCTTGTGAACGAAATTGACTATGACACCAAAGGTCTCACAGTTGATGTTTTTGGTGACGAGTATTTAGAAATTAATCAAAATGGCCTGAATGCACTCAGTTATCCGCATCGTTACGCCATTCCCAGCAACACCGGCCAACCAAGCATGTTGGACTTGGATGGAAATGGCAAATCAACCGACGCAAACGATGCGTGGGGATATGGTGTCTACCCCGGGCAATACGCGATGGCGATTTACAGCCGATTTCCCATTGTCGAATCGAAAATACGAAGCTTTCAAAATTACCGTTGGTCGCAATTACCCAACGCCCTTCGACCAACGTTTCCAGCGACCAAAAAATCCTACTACACCGATGAAGTTTGGGGACAACTGAGGTTATCAAGCAAAAACCATGCTGACATCCCAATTCAGGTGGGAACAAAGATCGTTCATCTGCTTGCCAGTCACCCAACACCGCCAGTATTTGACGGCGACGATGATCACAATGGGTGTCGCAATCATGACGAAATCAGGTTTTGGACCGATTACCTTGCAGGACCATCGGCAACCTATCTGGTTGATGATGACGGCAAGACAGGTGGCCTGCCTGACAAAGCATTATTTGTCATTGCGGGCGACCTCAATTCTGATCCTGAATCAGGTGACAGCCGTCGATCAGCGATTCAAGATTTATTGAAAAACAACAAGCTACACGATTCAAAACCTGTCAGCGTTGGTGCCTCCGAATCCACTGGCAAAGACGAGTCATGTGCGACAGCATTTTTCGGCAAGAACCGTCAAATGCGAATTGATTACGTTCTGCCGAGCCGAGGACTCGTGCTTCAGGATAGCGGTGTTTTTTGGCCCAGCCGTAAAGATCGAAAGTCACAATGGGTCGATGCAACAGATCACCGAATGGTGTGGATTGAAGTCGAGCTAAGCCCATGATCCATCGTGTTCTATTCATGATCAGCTCAATGCGTGGCGGAGGCAGTGAACGTCAAACGTTAATGCTGCTAAAACATCTGGACCGATCTCAGTTTGCGCCACATTTGTATGTGATGGAAAGGGCAGGAGACCTGCTACCGCACGTGCCTTCCGATGTCCCGATTCACTCATTTGAGGATGTCCGTAGGGAACCTGTGATCTATCTGCCTGGTGGTGTGATGCGACAGCAAATCCGTCACCTGAAAAAATTGCTTTCCGATGAATGCATCGACGTGATCTACGACCGGACATTTCACATGACCATGATTGCAGGTCCTGCCAGTCACCAACGAAATATTCCTCGAGTTTCCACAATCGTAAGTCCACCAGAACTAGCCTTGCCATTGGTCGAAAAGCGTTTTGTGCAAATGAAACAACGTCGTCTTGCCAAGGCTTATAGAACATCCAGGCAGATCATTGCTGTCAGCAGAATAGCCGCAAAATCAGCAGCAAGTTTTTATAAGATTCCGGCCGATTCCATCACCGTACTCCCCAATCCTGTTGAAACCAATGAGTTGCGAAAAAACACGTTGAAAGATCGGAGACCAGAAAATGCATCGGCTTTGAACCTGGTCTGCGTGGGTCGCATGACGAAAGAAAAAGGACATCGTGATTTAATCAATGCGATCGTCTTGGCACAAGCAGAATGGCCTGACTCAAATCCAGTGGTCCATCTGCGACTGATCGGAGATGGACCCTTGCGTGCGGACCTGGAGTTGCAAGCCAGCAAAGTGCACAAGCCGCACACAGTGGAATTTTTGGGAACGCTGTCCAATGCAGGCCCAAGCATCAAAGAGGCAGATGCTCTTATTCTACCTTCGCTCTTTGAAGGCATGCCCAACGTCGTCTTGGAAGCGATGGCATTGGGAACACCTGTCATCGCAACCCGTGCGGGCGGTACGATTGAACTGGAACGGGAAGAACCCACCATTCTGTGGGCAGAACCTCAGAACCCCAATTCACTGGCCAAGGCTATTCTATCGTTTGCATCGGATCACCCATCATCTTTGGCCCGGGTCCAAGCCGCGAGTCGCTTGATTCATGAGCATCACAATGTTAACGCGACCTGCCATCGTCTTGAACAATATTTAAAGGCAGCATGCGAGATTTAATTACAGCAAGCAAGATTTATTTGCAGTAAGCGTTGAGCACAACGACCAGAGTTGTCCGCTGGCGCGAATACCCAACGGACAACGTAATCATAGTGTTCAACCTGCAAGACTTTTAACAAATGGGACCACGTCTTTTTCGTAGGTGAAGGCGTTGTCTTCTCCCGTATCGACAAAGACTTTGACAACTTCTCCCTTAGCGTCATAAATCATGACCGCGGGGATAGAAATCAGCTTGGTAGTTTCGAACACATCATCGCTGGGAGTCTTGCTGATGTAAGTAGGAAATCCCGAAGCTTTGACGCTGTTGAGAAAGTCAACGATACGAGTCTGATAGTATTCTGGCGGCCGACTCTTCCGACCGTCGTAGTCAACATCAACAGCAATGCACTGAACCGACTTCCCCATAGTCTGATGCAACTTGACTAGCCCTGGAAACTCCTCCAAGCATGGTTCACACGCAAGCGACCAAAGATCAATCACAGTGATACGTCCTGCCGACTTTGCGAATTGATCAATTTCCTGCCACGTCGCAAATTTAACAGCAGGACTGACATCGGCGCTGGTTGCATCAATTGAGCTGCCAATATCCGGTGGCAACTCAATGCCACCAGATTTGGTTCCCGTGGAATCTCCTTGGGTTGCCGATGGGCTCGATTCAAAATCTGAAGGTAATTCAAGGGTCCCCGGCGGTGATTTAGGCTCTTGTTTGGCTCCATCCGAGCTAACGTCACTGGCCTCCTCATTGGTATTTGGAGGCGGGTTTTCGGATACTGTCGACTCACTCTGAGAGAGTGTGTTCTCAGAGACCTCCGCCTGCTGGCCACCACAGCCGACTAAAAATGCCATGAAAAGAATGGCCGTTGCAGGTTGACTGTAAACAAAAATCTTGGTTTGTGATTTTTTTTGGCTATTCGCTGCCATCATTACGTCCTGTCGAAGAGTAGATTCCATTTCGTTTGAATTCCGTTCCCTAGTGGGTTCCTGAACCCTACATTAACCATTCACACCATCAATCCGCGCAAGCAGGCATCCCAGTCAGTCATCACAGTCAAGCGATTCCCAACCAGAGAATCCCTACTGCAGGGCTTGTTATCGAGTAGAGTGTAACGGGATAGGAACGCTCCAGGCACTCACTGATTTCGTATAGAAGAGGAAAAAGCCAGCGTGGACGGGCAAATGTCAACAACCGAACTCGTGATTGCTTCCAAAGGCGGTAATAACGAGGCGTTGGGTCAATTGCTGGAGCAATACCGTGGGTATCTGCTGATGCTGGCTCATCGCTATCTATCGGATCGCTTGCGACGACGAATTGATCCAGCAGACGTCGTCCAACTGACTTACCTTGAGGCCAAACGGGACCTTCCGGCTTTCCGAGGTTCAACCCCGGCAGAATTTGCTGGATGGCTGCGTGGGATGCTGAAAAATAATGTCGCGACAGCGGTCACCCGGCACGTCACCACCCAGAAACGCTCGATTCGTCGTGAAGTCGACGCCTCACCAGCACCTGGCCAAGGCTCCCATGCGGGTGGCTGGATTCAGCAATTACCTGGTAGCAAAACGAGCCCCAGCGGTGTTGTGATACGCTCCGAGGCTGTCGTTGCGTTAGTAGCCGCGCTTCACCAACTCCCCGAGACTCAGGCAGAAGCGATACGGCTCCGCTACATGGAGGGGTTGTCCCTGTCAGACATCGTGGAAAGGATGGGGAAGTCTGATACGGCGGTTGCGGGTTTGTTGAAGCGTGGGCTCCAAAAGCTTCGAGTCATAATGAAGAGCGAAGATAGCCCATGGTTTTAGATTTTTGAGCCAACTTGACTGCTCCGCACTGCAGATCCGTTACTTTTTCCATCTAGAATGGTGTTGCTTTAGTCAAAGAGCGACATTGCGAGTTCGCGCGCCCGAAATTGATTCTTTGGCCGCCTATGACACTGTAACGAGTCAGGGACGGATCAACGATCCTGCAAAGTCGGCTATGAAGAAGTCAAACCACTAAATGTCCGAAACACCACGCACAAATGATCCCCTCGATGAAGCATTCGCGGACTATTTGCGGATGTCCGATGCTGGTGAAATAGCCAGCCGAGAGGATTTTTTGAAGCTGTTCCCAGATCTGGCAGATGATTTAAAGGAACTGATCGAAGCGGCGGACCTTTTAGGTGAAGTGACGCTTAGCGGACAACCTGCCGGGTCTTCCTCGGGATTTAACGTTGCTGCTTTGTCTCCCAGCGCCGAGACCATAGCGACGTCTGCCGTTGGCGATGATGCATCCGGCGGCCCGGATGCCACACTTCCAATGGCAAATCGTGCCTCGAATGATCATGGCCCAAGTTTGCCTTATGACCTCGGCGACTACGTTTTGCTGGAGGAGATTGGCCGCGGGGGCATGGGAGTGGTTTACCTCGCCAAGCAACACGACCTTGATCGGCAGGTTGCGATCAAAATGATTCGCAGTGGCATTCTTGCTGATGAAGGTGAGGTCCGTCGCTTTTACACCGAGGCTCAGGCAGCCGCCAGACTACGCCATCGAGGGATTGTCGGTGTCCATCAATTTGGACGCCGCGCTGGTCACCATTTCTTTTCAATGGAGTACATAGCTGGAACCGATCTTCAGAAAAAAATCAATGCTGGCTTACTCGACCCGAAAGAAGCTGCAAGATATGTCCGGGACGTCGCGAGGGCGATTCACCATGCTCACCACAAAGGTGTTCTGCACCGCGATCTTAAGCCAGCTAATGTCCTAATCGACGAACATGACCAAGTGCATGTCACCGACTTCGGTTTGGCGAAGCACATGGACTCTGATAGCAGCGTCACCGGAAGTGGGGCTGCGATTGGTACACCACATTACATGGCACCTGAACAGGCTGGTGGCCATAGTGATCGAGTCTGCACTGAGAGCGACGTATATGCTTTGGGAGCGATTCTATTTGCATGTCTGACAGGACGACCTCCCATTGTTGCCGACACGGTTGTACAAACTCTCTTACAAGTGGTGCATCAGCCAGCACCAACAGTACGATCTCTACGGGTTGGTGTACCGCTCGATCTCGACACCATCGTTACGAAGTGTCTCGAAAAAAATCCAAGCAAACGCTATGCATCTGCCGAAAAACTTGCTGATGAATTGGATGCCTTCCTTGATGATCGACACATTGAGGCCCGACCAAGATCCCAAGTATTGAAGGCATGGCATTGGTTTGAGGGTGTTCCTGTTGTCGGTGCGCTCACAGGTCGTCGCGTCCTTCACACTTCTTCTACGCACCGCCGCTTTCAGGCTGCCATGTTGCTTGGACTTCTGCTGACACCACTGCTGGCCGTTTCCATCCAAGTTGGCATTCAGCACTGGCCAGATGCAATGCCCAAGTCAGTCTTGATTGCGGGGGGCATGCAGGGGGGACGTTACAGCAAGGTCGCACAACTACTTTCAGATCAACTCAAACAAACTCAGCCCGACGTCACATCTCAAATCAAACCAACCCGGGGTTCGGAAGAAAATTCACGGTTGCTGAGCAATGACGATGTGGACTTAGCCCTGATTCAGGCAGTCTCAATTCCCACTGAGGACGAATTGGCACACGTTGCACCACTGTTTTACGAACCTATCTACGCATTGGTCCGCAAAGATTCGGGCATTGAGACAATCCAGCAACTCAACGGACGTCACATTTTTCTAGGCCCTGCCGGAACCGGCTCCAGAGCATGCATTGAATTGATGATCAAGACACTGCCAAAATCCTTTGGTGGGATACAAAGAGTGTCAGGCCCGTGGGATCAACTGCTTTCCGAAAACACTCCTCAGGCAGCCATGCTTTGCCTGGGACAGGACAGCGACATCCTTGACCAACTCCGAAAGGATGGTCGTTGGCGAGTGTTGGAGATCAATCCTGAAAAAGTTGTACATGCATTTGATCGATTTCCCCTAAAGGATGACATCACCGATGCATCCAACCCCGTTGCAGTTCAGACTCTCGCCACTACGGCCATTCTCATGGCAAAGCAGGATACATCAGATGCACTGGTCACCGCGGTGCTCGATGCATGGTACGAAATCGATAGTCCAACGAACCGGATTTCGATGAAGGAAGCAAGCCAGTGGACCGAACTTCGCCTGCATCCAGCGGCTGAAAGATATTTCAGTGAACATTTAGATAACCCAGACAACTAGATAATCCAGACAACTGGCATCGAAACGGCCTCCAAAAGACACTTTCCCGAAGCCACCCTGACTTTACAGGATAGCGAGTGGATTTCGTTTCGATTCCAGCGTACCCCGAGTGACTCCCACTCGATTGGCGGCCCGCAACTCTTTCCACACATGCTGACCTGTAATTTGTTGCTTCAGCAACTTCTCATACAAGCCCACGATCTGCTGAACCTGATCAGGTTTTTCCTCCAGTAATTCGATTCGATACCAGCGTACACCGCGTTGAAGCAAATCATTCACAAGCTCCGCACCACTTTGAGGAGTTGCGTTGTAAAGAGTGTTACGACAGCCGACATCTGCCTGCAACGTATGCTCTGCTCCAACCCGCTCTCGCAACGCCACCAAATGATTATCGCAGGGTCGTCCGCAATTCGTTTTATTCGTCCCCGGAGACAAGACACTGCAGTACACACAATGCTCCATATGGAACATGGGCATGTGTTGGTGGATCACGGTTTCAATCCATGCTGAGGGCACGGAATCGATCAATCCGATAAGTTGATCACGGTTGAGATCATAGGATGCTGTCACACGTGACGCTCCCAAACTGCAAATCCATTCCGCAGATCGATGATTGGAAACATTCAAAGAGAAATCAGCAATCGTCTCGGTTCCGCATTCAGAAAAATGCTGCAAGGCCGCAAGATTTCGTGCCAGAATCAGGTCAGGTGCATGTCGTTCAAGAACCCGCAACAGGCCCATTTCCCCCGGTTTTTGAATCCGCACTGACGCCAATCCAATGGGAACATCATTGCTACGACAAATCGACACTGCTTCCTTGTACTGCCGAATATCATGAAAGTCCGCGTAGACCAAATCGACTCCCAAGTCGCAGACTACTTTCAACTGTTCCAGATCCCGACATAAGACAGCCGATTTGAAGTCTCCAGCAACTGCCTTCTCGGTGTCGGACTCGGATTCCAAAATCGGCCTCAACAATTCACGCCCCCGCGCTGGAACAACCTCGCGTTGAGGCGGAGCTTGGACGAGCAAATTCAATTTTTCTACGGCCTGACGGCGCATTTGATTCAGCATGGCCATAGGGACCATTGGCTGCCCCTTGATCGTCGCTTTCAATTCACTCAGTTCAAAACTCGTGCCACCCAGGCGGCCGAGTTTTTCCCGCAGCACAGTCATGTCGATAGGACGCTTTCTGGCTTCGTCCAGCGGCACCTCGCCAACCAACTCGACTCTCAATCCGTTTTTAAGAATGGCGGTCAATGCTAACGGTTGCCCAGCAATCGCCTGCACCTCCATCCGCAGTGGCTGCCGTCTCACAGGATCATCTGATGTGAATGTTTTTCGCAAACGGCGATTCAAGCGCGGATCATCATTCTTGAAGACACGGTCACCAGGCTGCACTGTCTGCCAGTCAATTTCGCCCCACCCAAATCCAACCCACACGACTTCGGACTCCTTCACCTCCGTTGTTTTGTCACCATTGGCATTATGCAATGAATAAATTCGCCCTCCCTGTTGCAAATCTTTTCCATCGGTCGTCTTGCATGCGATCGAAAGCCCATCCCCCAGTGCAACGGGAGCAGCCAAGCGAACCTGCACACGTTGCCCATCAACACTTCGAATTCTTCCTAATTCAATCCCACGCTTAGAAGAATGGAGTCCCGGCACAAGCTGTTTATGGTCGTTTCCATTCAACCACCCTGAAGAGAAGCCGCGTGAGAACGAAAGTTCCATTTCCCGCTTTGCTTCTGCGGTTACCTCAACCTTTTGATTGTCGCATGCCTGATCCAACGCCTTACGGTAATGCGTGGTAATGTTTGCGACGTATTCAGGAGTCTTCAAACGCCCTTCGATTTTCAACGATTGCACGCCCGCCTCAACAAGATCATTGATGGCCGCGTAACCGGCCAGATCCTGCGGACTCAACAAGTACCGCACGTCTTCGAGATCATGTTCTTCACCATCACAAATCAAATCATAGGGCAATCGACAGGCCTGCGCGCATTGCCCACGATTAGCGCTCCGTCCGCCAAGTGACTCGCTTGTCAAACACTGACCAGAATAGGCGACACAGAGTGCTCCATGAATAAAAACTTCGAGTGGCAGTTCCGTGGATTGAGCAATCGCTTTTATCTCAGAAACGGACAATTCTCGTGCCAACACCACCCGTGCCAGTCCAAGCTTTTCAGCGACCTTGATCGTCTCCGCGCTGGTCAAGCTCATTTGCGTGGATGCATGAATTTCGAGATCAGGACAAACCGCCCTGACTAATCGAGCAACCCCAAAGTCCTGGACCAACACAGCGTCGATCCCCGCCGAGGTGATTTCCTGAACGACATCAACTAGCGGTGCCATCTCGTCTGGGAAGACGAGGGTATTCATCGTCACGTACCCCCTTACACCACGTGATCGCAACAAGCTACCGATGACTGATAAGTCGCTCAGTCCAAAATTTCTGGCCCGATGGCGGGCGTTGAAACCGCAATCCAAACCAAAGTAGATTGCATCAGCGCCATTTTCGATTGCGGCATGGGCACATTCCAAGTCACCTGCGGGCGACAATAATTCGACGCTTGTTTTTTTCTTTAACGGTTGCTCAATCATCCCCGCAGTATGACAAGCCAATCACGTAAGGGAAATGAGCAATTTCCATCTCATTGAATTCAAAAGAAAAAGCCACGCCCAAAAGGCGTGGCATCATTGAATATCCCATTTACAGAGGGGAAACAAAAATTGACCGCTGGATTCAGGAACCCAACTCCACATCAATATTGGCCTCGTCAGCAGCGTCCCTGAGTTTGGACAGTGCACGTGCTTCCAATTGCCGAATACGCTCCTTGGTGACACCCAACTCCTCACCCACCTGCTTCAAGGTCAGCGGCTCTTTACCTCGACCCAGTCCAAATCGGGCGGTGATGATTTTTTGCTCACGTTCATCCAGACGATTAAGAATCTTCGACAACTCCCGCTGTCGGGACCGCTGGACAGTTTCTTCAATATAGGGATCAAGACGCTCATCCTGACGAGCTACGAATAACTCTTCCGTTGTTGTTCTGAAGCGATCGCGATGCTTGAATTCCGTCGGAATGGTTCGGGCAAAGTTCTTCATGATCGCCCACGAGGCGTAAGTGCTAAATTTGTTCCCACGGGAATAATCGAATTTTTCCACCGCACGAATCAACGACATATTGCCGTCACTGACCAGGGAGAAGAAGTCATCCGTGCTGGCCACATGCCGCTTGGCAATCGAAACCACCAAACGGAGATTACTCTGCACGATACGATTTTTGACCAAAACCGCTGCCTCATACAGATCATCGATTCGATCCATGATCGCAGTTTTACTGCCCACGGTATGGCTAAGACTTTCTCGAAGTCGGCTGGCGGAATGCTTCAGATAATTCATTTTCCTGAAAAGGTGATACTCCTGCTCCCGTGTCAGCAAGGCCACGTCGTAAAGAGCGGCGAGATAACTGGGTAATCCGGCAGGAACTCGTACTTTCCTTGGAGCGGTCGCTGGCTGGGGCACCGGACCAAGATATTCCGCTTCACGTTCAAGCGACTCAAAGTCCTCGTTATAGATGTAATCGAGCGGAAGCTCGCCAATTTGCTCCAGACGCATATCCAGCAGGATCCTCTGGATACTGGTGCGTGTGCGTTTGAAACGCTTACACAGTTGGGCTACGGTTGAGCCGTGTGTGTACAGTTTGAAAATTGAGCGTTTATCATCACCGGTCAATGCACCACGGTGATTGGGAAAGATTGCCAAGGATTGATGATCGGCATCAAAATTCTTGAGCGTGTAGCGAATAGTCTCCGGACTTCGTCTCATTTGCTCTGACAGTTGTCGAGTCACTTCAGAGAGACTGGCGCCACCTTCGACCAATTGTCGGGCGCGCTCAATCATCTCGGACTTTTCGTCTTCACTGAGCTGACTGAAACGTTCCCCCCGTCTGATTTTGCCACGATTCTTAGCGACAAACTGATCAACGCTGCTTTGTAAAAAGCCAACGCGTTTTCGTCCACCAAACAGCAGGCGACGACTTACCAGTCCGGCATCGCGCCAACGACTGATCGTCTTGGTGGATACTTTGAACTTCTTACTGAGCTCATCTACGGTGTGTACTGGTTCCCCAACCTCGCCGACCGATAAATCAGCGGAATCGCTCAGGTCTTCGATCAGGAGCCGTAGATCATGCCTGAGATCGGCCGAAGCAATGCTGTGTCGCGTTGGTACCTCTGGCCGATAGTTCGTGATGCGGAAACAGCAGTAGTCGAACGCATAAGAGCGATCGAGCTCCACTTCACCGTACAGTTTTTCCGTGAGTGCAGCCTGTTCCACCTTCTTCGTTTTTGGCGCAAAACGAGTCAGTTGATCACGCAGTTCTCTAACTTTTTCATCTCGATAATCTTCATGCATCTCCGTCTCTCCCAGCGCTTGCTTCCGGTTGATCTCTCTTTCCCTGCGAACCCGGCGGATCGCTCAACCATCTGCTAATGTTGCCCGGGGATCACCCAATCCTTAGGGCGATGTCCATGGGTACCTTCAGTTTGAAACTGCTTTACTGAAATCTGTTGGTCAACATCACTATCGGTTGATCAACATCACGCTAACAATCTCGAACCTGCAGCTAGACGCCCGCTCCTTGCCGACGTCTTCTGTGATGGTACGCGTAAAACAGACTCCGTGTACCACCAATAAGACCGATTGATTTCCAAAAATGTTCACTGATTTATTGAATTCAACGCGACTGGAGCACTGCTTCGTTTTCCAATTCGCCGTTTTATCCTCAATCTTGGTAGTGCAAACTCTGGCAGGAAACCAACTGACCAACGAAGGGGTGTAGGAAATATTGGGCCAAACGGACAATTGAATAGAAAGAATCACATGCCAAAACACGTTAAACCCAGATAGCATCGAGACTTAAAGCTATTTCCTAAAACACTCTTGGGGTAGTCACGCCGGCGAAATGTCCACCCTCTTTGTAACTTTTTCCGACACTTTGCATCATCTCGTGTCTTATTTTGCGACAAGACGATTCATCGGTGCCGACTTTGTCGATTTGGCAGACACGTCCGGCAAGCCCAGCACTGCGAGCTCGCAGTCGTGGTTTTCTAACCAGATTCCCCTGAATCAGCGTCGGCAACGCGTCGATCTAAAGAGTGGGTCACTAGACCCATATTTTTGGAAATCGCTGATCGTCCCTTGGTCATCTCGTAATGCAGCAACACCACCCTTCACCCGCACTGGATCGACGGAAGTTCCTGATCACGGCGTCCACCGTGCTGGGGGTCGCACCGGGCTTGAGCCGAGGCGCAGATTCCAGCGGGCTACTGCTACGCACCGATGGCCAGGACTTGTATCGTATCCACATGGAAGTCGAGGTGAAGGGAAACGTCAATCTCCCTCACAATCCCTCGATCTCACGCGACAAGCATCTGAAACTGCCGATCGATAGCCAGGCATCTTTTGAATATGAAGAGCGGCTTCATCTTGCAGCGAGTACTGATGTTCCGAGCGCGGCTGATGGCACATAGGATTCGCTAATGCCACCAAGAAGATGCATAGCAGCCGAACGGTACTATCACCGTGCCAAAGCGGAAAGCACTCTCAACGGGACGCGACATACAGTACAGCTAAGAGACTCTGTGCGCGACACGATTGTCCGAAATGACTCGCGCCCCGAGCAGGTTTACGGGATTGAGGATTTCTTCGAACGTGACGAGCTTGAGCTTTTGCACGCTCCGATATCCAGCATGGCAATCGATCAATTGCTGCCGGAGAAGCGAATCAGAATCGGATCAAAATACACTGTCTCCGCCGATGCAATGGCCTCCATCCTCAATCTCACTACCGTGATGGCTTGTGGGGTGGAAGCGGAAGTCGTCGCGGTGAATGAAAACGAGGTAAGAATTCAGTTGCGAGGTGATGTGGATGGGGCCATGGATGGCGTGCCCACCATCATCCGGACCATTGGCAAGCTTACCTTCGACCGAAAGCTCAGCAGTTGCACCTGGCTCGCGATGGCACTTCACGAAACTCGTGAGATTGGGCGGGCGGAGCCGGGATTTGATGTAGCAGCGACGATCAAAATCCTTCGGCGACCGTTGAAGGCGACGATCGCCTTGCCGGCCGAAGTTAGAAAGATCGATGTGAGCAAACCGGCTGATGCCAATTTGCAGTTTGTATCAGTCAAAAGCGAAGAACTCGGCCTTGGTGTGCTGATGGATCGTCGATGGCGGATGATGAAAGATCAGCCTGAGGCGGCGATGATGCGCATGGTCGAGAATGATCAAAGTATTGGCCAATGCGACATACAACCCGTGCCACGACCAACCGACGGTCAACCATGGTCACTAACGGGTTTTGAATCGAACGTTCGACTTCTTCTCGGCAATCAGTTCACTGAAATGGTCGAGTCCGACGAACGCACCACAGCATCCGGAACTCGCATCTTAAGAGCCGTTGCCAATGGCTCAGCAGAGGGGGTTCCGATAAGATGGATTTTAATGCATCTATCGGACGAGAGTGGCAAGCAAATTGTGGCTACTTTCACGATGGAGGGGGACAACATCGATGCATTTGGCAGCTCTGACATGCAGTTTGCCAGTTCAATCAGGTTCACGGAGCCCCGTTCCCAAAGCGAGCCGTCGAGAAAATCGGCTCAGAGCAGGCTGAACTCGGATGAGGAAGAGCCGAACCAGCCGCCCGACCACATGACACCAAAACACGTAGCTGACTCGATTTCGAACGCAAATTCAGTTCGCTGAGTACAATAACCAGTGAGGTTTGGGAGAACTATGCTGTCCTCCCCGACGCCTTGTTCCTAAGAAATGCAATAAGCAATAAACGGTTCTGACATGACACTTGCTACAAGAATCCAGCTCTGCTTTGCACTGTGCCTCACGAGCATCGTGCCAGCAATCGCCCAACAGGGCCAGCGTAAGGATCCTTCGACTCAGGAGCAAACACAATTCTCCCCCGGAGTCGTGACGGTAATTCCGAGTTCCATTCAGCCTGAGGAAACGTTCGATGGACCACTGAAGTTGGAGCCATTTTTGAACAGCTATCCACAGATTGTTTTCAGCGAGGCGTCCGGTCATCCAGATTCGAAACCACACTTCGACCCACGCACTCGCACTCTGGTGGATCGAGCAAAGGAAGTGATCTTCCGTCGCACGGTCTTCTGTTTTGAGTTTTCGTTCAAACCACTTCGACAAATTTACATCGATGTCCCTCGACCAGATGGACGAATGCAGCGAAAGCTGGTTTGGTACATGGTTTACCGTGTGCGTTATCGTGGTGGCGATTTCCGTCCCGCAGCAGACAAGGTCGCTGGTCAGGACGTATTCCAACGAATGGAAACCGTTCGCGTTGACAAGCGAAAGTTCTTTCCCATGTTCTTGCTCCGCAACCAGATTGATGGCAGGCAGTACCTGGATCGCATTTTGCCAACAGCTCGTGAGAAAATCAAAGTCCGCGAACAAATCAGTGCTCCTCTGTACAACTCAGTTGAAATTTCCCGTATCGATATTCCGTACAGCAGCGACAAATCGAGTCCCGGCGTGTGGGGAGTCGCCACTTGGGTAGATGTGGATCCCAACCTCGACTTTGTATCGGTCGAAGTGTTTGGCTTGACAAACGCATTTGAAAAAGCGGAAGGCGCTGGTCAGACCGAGTACAAGCAGAAAGCTCTACAACTGAACTTCTATCGCCCTGGTGATGCCGTCCGGCAGACTGAGGATTTGATTCGTTTTGGAGTGCCTGCCTTCGATGATCCGAAGGAGCAGAAGTACATCCTGGAACAATATGGATTAGAGGAACGTCTGGATTATCGCTGGTTATTTCGTTAGCGCCTGAGGGCGGCTTACTGCAAATTAACAACGATTTCTTGGTCTTCCCGCTAGACATTCACTTGTCGCGGGATTCCACTGAGGGGTAGAAGTGGTCCGTTGACCGCGTCCCTTCAGCATCCGGAACGACACAAAATGCCCTTTTGGGCTGAGTCTCAATCCTCCGGTTAGATGCAAATTCTTTGACCTTCGTGAGCGGATCTGGGTGTCATCGAATCGGCCATCAGAGTCGGGGGCAGTGGAGTAACTTGAAAAAGCTCCAGCCAGCGGATTGTCGACTTCTTGAGCTACCTGGCAAAAAGTAAAGAATTGCCGGGCAACATCATGATCGGGCCTTTGCCTTGGCCCGACCGGATACAGCAACACCGAATTCCCCTGATAGCTGGTCGCAAACCCTGTAGAAGCAGTCATGTTCGTTGATCGTGTGATAATTGAATTGCAAGCTGGAAAGGGTGGTGATGGCTGTTCCAGCATGCGTCGCGAAAAATACGTCCCGCGTGGCGGTCCCGATGGTGGAAACGGGGGCGATGGAGGCAGCTTGATTCTGGAATCTCGATTGGGCGTCAACAGCCTTGCTGCGTTCGCCAATCGCCGCATGTTTCGAGCGCCAAAGGGGGCTCCTGGTCAGGGGGCATTACGGCACGGCAAGCAAGGGAAAGATCAAACGTTGCTGGTACCACCAGGCACAACGGTGATTGATGCTGAGCACGGTTTCGTCATCAAAGATTTGAAAAAGCACGGTGAACAATTTGTGATCGCTCGCGGTGGTCGAGGTGGAAAAGGCAACGCCCACTTCAAAAGCAGCACCAACCGAACTCCTCGCGAACGTCAAATCGGAGAACTCGGCGAAGTCCGTGACGTCATTCTGGAACTGAAATCCATCGCTGACGTTGGCCTGGTCGGCATGCCCAATGCAGGAAAAAGTACTCTGCTAAGTCGCATTTCAAGTGCACGACCGGAGATCGCAGATTACCCCTTCACAACGAAACACCCCAATCTTGGAATAGTCGACGTCAGAGAAGGTAAATCGTTTGTCATGGCTGACATCCCAGGATTGATCGAAGGAGCAAGCGATGGCGTTGGCTTGGGGCATGAGTTTCTGAGACATGTCGAACGCGCTGGACTGCTAGTGCACTTGGTAGAACCAATGCCGATCGACCGCACTGATCCCGTTCAGAATTACAAATCCATCCGCAGTGAACTTTGTGAATATGACGCATCACTCGGTGAACGAGATGAGATTATCGTAATTACCAAAAGTGAGCTTGATGGCTCTGCCGATGTTCGTGATGCATTAGCGGAAGCAACCGGCCGCAATGTCCTGTTGATCAGCTCGATGACGGGAGATGGATTACACGCCTTGATGTCCGAAATCATGTCGCGTGTAGATCTTCGTCGCAAACGAATGATCGAAGCAGGGGAAGAAGTCACTGTCTTGCGGGAGTCGGATTTAGTCAGAACTCCGGCACAGCAGGGAAAGCGTCTACCGCCTCACCTTGCTGGTCCAACACAAGATCTTTCAGATGAGGTGCAAGCCAAAGACTTTGATGAAATTTCCCAAGAACCGAGAGCGGGTGGGGAAGAAGACTGATGAAGGCAACGACGAACATCGCCGTTGACATCGGAAACTCCGCCATCAAGTTGGCAGTGAGTACCGCGGAAACTCTTCACGAATACTCTCTATTACTCATCGAGAATGATTGGCAGATAGCTGCAACTCAATGGGCGCAAGACCGAAACGACGAACAGGCACTCGTGTGGCATATTGCAAGTGTTCATCCAGCGGCCGCCGAGACATTGGCAGAACATCTACGCACAATCTGTCCAGCAGCAAATGTGAACATGGTGACATGGCGGGACATCCCAATGGAACCAAACGTCGATGAACCAGAGCGACTTGGTATCGATCGCCTTATCTCCGCTTACGCAGCGACGATTCAATCCGCCCCCCCAGTAATCATTGTTGACGCGGGTTCGGCCATCACGGTCGACCTCGTGGCGAGGGACGGCAAATTTACAGGCGGGGCGATTATGCCAGGCTTGGGCATGCAATTCGCATCACTATCCAAGGGAACTGCGAGCCTCCCATTGCTCAGCACGCTTGATCGACAACCACAATATCCCGCGAAAAATACCCAAGATGCCATTTTTAGCGGGGTGCTCACAGCAGCCGCTGCGGCCATTGATCGCCTCATTTTCGAATACTGTAACCCAGCCAATATTGCTGAAGACGTCGTTCCGAATGTCTTGGGCGGGGGGGGGGGGGGGGGGGGGGGGGGGGTGGGGGGGGGGGTTTGGTTGTGT
>JAAHTH010000019.1_pt5 | contig 46356 bp, 61 predicted proteins | sample 6116091 | NCBI WGS metagenome assembly JAAHTH01 (sample SAMN13939990, study PRJNA603662) | sponge metagenome | isolation source: marine sponge | host: Mycale hentscheli | place: New Zealand | collected 2006 | reverse complement strand
TGTTTTAGTATACCCTCAAATAAAGGCTGACTAAAACCCTTTTCGCAGTATGGGGCGAGCATATACTGTTTTAGTATACCCTCAAATAAAGGCTAACTAAAACGTATCCGATCTCAAGATCGATCAGCCTTCCGTTTTAGTATACCCTCAAATAAAGGCTGACTAAAACAGAGGAGTCGTCATCTGGTTTTAGTATAACCTCCAACATTAGAGGAGATATGCCCATGATTAAACAAAGAGCAAGCTCTTTGGCTTTTTGGGCTATTTTACTTCACCCGCTAAACTCGGGATGAAGGATTTGAAATGTAAAAGAACTATTAACCGAAAGCTTTTTTCTGTATATTCTTCGCGGCGTTATGGTCTCTATCGTGATGAGCGCCACACGAAGCGCAATCCCATTCACGATCTTCTAAAATTAAATTAGTATTTTTTGTACCGCATTCAGAGCACTCTTTACTGGTGTAAGCGGGGTCAACTAATTCGCAATGTTTTCCATAAAGTTTACTCTTATAAGCTATTTGAGTTTTTACTTTAAAAATTCCACCCGCTAATGCTTTCTTATTTATATTAGATTTTTGCTTCTTAGTCAAGCTTTTATCCTCTTGAGTCTTTTTCATGATCTCACTTGGCTTGTAGTCTTCTACTGCTATGCCATCGTTTTCATCAACTATCTTCTTGGTGAAGTTGTTTATTTGGTAGTCGTGAGAAAGGGTTTGCTTTTCTCTGAGGTTGTTTATTCGGGAATTTAGTTTGCGCCAATTATTTGACCCATAAGCCTTCGTAGATAGAATCTTTTGGAGGCTTTCTATTCTGGACTCAATATTCTTATCCTTGGGGAAATTGTATGTATTGCCCTCGGAATCAATAACATGATCCTTAATGCCAAAGTCAAGACCAGTAGTAGTTTCAAGTTCCTTAACCTTGGGAGTAACTTCTGACTCGTCTAACGCAATAGTAAAACAAGCATATAAGCGCCCATTCTTCTCGACAACCTCCAAAGTCTTGGGTTTTCCCTTGAAGGGGCGATGCATGACCACTCTAATGGGGTCTTTTACTTTTCCAAAGCTCTTTAGGATGCTTTTTCTGGGGTTATCTTCGTTTATTTCAAACTTATAATCATCCCCCGTTATCGAAGCGCCATCACAAATATGAGAAGGAGTGATGGGCATTCTTTGCGAGCGCTTAATCTTACAAAATGCGCCTGTATTTTTAAAGTAATAACAGTTTACGGACTTGCCTTTAGTAAACCAAGATTCTGCAAAGCGATCCTTTACATAATTAAGTTGGCGCGCAGAACAATTATTTAATATATCGTAGCCATAGCACTCGCCCTCGTCATTCATGTAGCGATTCGCATACAACTTCTTAATTTTCCACCCGCTCTTGGTTTGCTTAAAGTAACGGAATTCTGGTAAGGCGTCAAGACCTGTCTTATTTGTTCGGTATCGACTCACTAATTTATTCATCTTAGTGAAGCTTGGTCTACCCTTCTTGTCGGAAAACTCGGGGTGTAAGTGAATCTCGCAAGCTATACGAACCATTTCATTCGATATTATTTGGAAGGCTTTTGTTCCTTCTTTGAATTGCTTATAAAACAAGGTATCCTTTATGTCCTTGTTTCTGGTTAATGGAAGTAACTCGTATTTTTGTACTATGGTTTTCATTATGGAAGTAACTATAATATAAAAGAAAGAACTTGTCAAGCACTTTCGAACTGAAGATCATCGTGTTTCGCACCCATACCATTTAGAACGACTCCGAGCTTGGTTTCGCACCCATACCATTTAGAAGGACTCCGAAACCTTGTCGTATTGCGCGATGCATTGAAGCAGGTTTCGCACCCCTACCATTTAGGAGGACTCCGAAACAGTCGTCTATTATAGCCCAAACGAACTCTAGTTTCGCACCCTAATTTCGGGGAGTTCCGCACCCCTTTTAAATGGAACGGGTTATCCATGATTGAACAAAGAGCGAACTCTTTGCGTTTTTGGACTGTTTTAATTCCCCCCGCGAACTGGAGCGGAATATGTTAAAATGTTAAAGAACGATGGCAGAGTGGTATTTCGCACCCTTCCATTAAAAATTGACAAGCGATGGATGTAGTTTGGCACCCCTACCATTTAGAAGGACTCCGAAACTGAGAGGGTGATAAGTGGCGGTGATATACTGTTTCGCACCCCTACCATTTAGAAGGACTCCGAAACGAAAAGAAAGTCTTTGTATATGTAGAGCTTGTTTCGCACCCCTACCATTTAGGAGGACTCCGAAACTGAGAGGGTGATAAGTGGCGGTGATGTATTGTTTCGCACCCCTACCATTTAGGAGGACTCCGAAAAGTTAGACCGCATGCAGTTCCGCACCCCTTTTAAATGGAACGGGTTATCCATGATTAAACAAAGAGTAAACTCTTTGCGTTTTTGGACTGTTTTAATTCCCCCCGCGAACTGGGGCGGAATGTGTTAAAATGTTAAAGAACGATTATGGTTAACAGTATCTCACAAATTTAGATATTTGTCAACCATTTATTTGTTTTTGGATTTATTTATGTCTTTAAAGAACTTTCTTCTAGCTTCTCTTTTTTTACATTTCTTTCTCCAAGCGAGTACATCCTCGCATAATTTATAAAATTCGTCAAGTGTTAAATCTGCCTTGGCTTTATTTGCTTTGGTTAGGCATATTTCAAGATTCTCCAGATCATTCGTTCCTCCTTTAGCAACTGGGACTCTGTGATCTAGGCTATATAGAGTAGGATCGGTAACATCAATTTTGGCGCCAGTTAAATAACATACAGGCTTGTCTCCAATCTTCTCAATCACATCAGCGCAAGTATATTGGAACTTTACTTTTACGCGCCACCCACTACGTCTTTTGCCTTGTGAGCGCCTCTTGAAGCATTTAACCTTGCCAGAAAAGTTTTTCCATGCGCTTCTAGTGCAACGAGCCTTGAACCTGCCCACCTTCTGGCATAATGGGTTTTTATTTTTAGCTCTAATCCGACTCTTCTCTTTTTGACCCACCCCACAATGGTAGGATACAGTAGATCGGGCGCAACCTAATTCTTGGGATATCTCCGTATAGGACAGACCCTGCTTTCGGAGGTTTAGTATGTCCTCCCTATGTCTTTTGTATTTGTTAGCCTTAGTTCTGAAATTCATTTCACTCCTCTTCTCTTTCTATCATCTTCTTCTTTATAAAAGTAGAAATTAAAACTTTAACACCTCTCTCATTTTTAGTTATGATGCTTTCACCATTAACCAAAGAGATTTTCCATGAGGAAGTGCGCCCCATAGTCCCAATGTTTTTCTTTTCTTTAATATAAGCTACATTTCGAGGATTTATATAATAAACCTCATTCGTAGTGTCTTCAATAGTTATGATATTTTTCATTGTTATTTGTTACAAACTTTTTTATTCTTTGTATTAACCTGGATTTCAAGACTTGAACATTTTTTTCTTTCATGCCTGTTTTTTCGGCGATCTCGCCATTATCCATACCTTCTATTAAGAGGTTGAATACTTGCTTCTGTCTATTTGATAGTATATGATTCAAATTTTTAATCAACTGCTTACGTTCTTTTTTAATCAAATTGGCGAAGGGGACATCCGCAAGCCAGTTAGGATTTATCCCAATAAAATTAGACGAAAAATCTGAGGCATCTAAAGATTGTAATGGAGCGCTCCTCTTTATTTTTTTGAAATGAGCTAATATTTGCCACTTAGCCACTCCAAACGCCCAAGGTTTGAATGGGCGGGATGTGTCGTAATTGGACTCCTTATTTATTAAAACCCTATTAGTCTCTTGAACAATATCAAAAGCATCTTGCTTGTTTTGAATCCTATCGCTAACAAAACCGCGTAGCGCTGGTTGAATGTCGGCTAAATCACTCTGGTAGCACATCAAAATGGGCATAAGTCGTTAGCGTCATCGTTAGGGGTAGGGATAGGTTGAGAAGACTTTTTTACCTTTTTTTTCTTCACAGGCGTGTTGAACTTATGTTGGACAAGAATGCAGTTATTTGTACCGTAATAATCATCAAGAGCCAACTCTAAAGTTTCGAGAGCGTAGCGAGAATGAGTCATGCTACCATACATTCTGTTGTCATCGAACTTCTGAAACATATTCATCAAGAACTCTTTGGCAACTACCTCGTTTGGTATACTTCCAAGGTCTAGGCAGTTCTTCCAGAACCTGTAGGTTTCTCGCTTGCGAAAACGCTTTCTAACCTCTTCCTCTTGCTTCTTCTTGCCTCTAATGGGGGGTGGGTTGAAGTCTAGTTCGGTCTCGATAGACCTAAAAACCTTGGGGGGGACTTTGAAGCTCCCGTCTTCCATAGGGACGGCTTCTAGGTAAACTAAGTTAAGAAGGTTTTGTTGGCGGCGCAACAATTTATCCTTACTTATTTTTCCGTCTTGGCTTTTAGCGTCTCGCATTGTCATTGTCATTATTTTATTCCTTTTTGTCTACAGTTAAGGCTAAGTGGTAGCCGTCAATTTCTTTGTCGATGATTATTTGGATGGATTCGTTTTTATCTACAAACATTAAATGTTTTATTATTTCCGTGATCGCGTCAGGGTGAAGACCGCCATGATAAGAGCCGGGGTAGTAAGGGTCAGTTCCTGCAATGGCTTTTACGAGCGCTTCTAGGTGCTTGGCGCTTAGTTCAAACTTATCTTCGGGCGCATGCCCTTTCTTGAAGCCAATCATCCTGCAACGACCCTGCCTATGTCATGTTCCAACTCATAGTTGTCCCAGTAGTCATGGTCGCCTTCACTGTATTTGATATCCTCAAAGAGAACTAGCTTAGCAGGTATCACTTTACCTGCGGTAGTCTCATAGCCAATAGCCGTGCCATCTGGCACTCTCCCCGAGCCATTTGTATATTCGAAGCATTCGTCTTCGCCGTGTTCTGAGTAAACTATTTGGTTTGATTTAATATTCATGATTTAAGCAGTGTACTATATAGTGTGAAGATTGTCAAGGTAAAACAAAAAATAACTGAGGATTTCATACTTGACCTTTATGAGAAGTCAAAGCTATTGAAAGGTGAGAAAAAAAAGAAGCTCATCAGGACGATAGAGCTTCTTAGTTCCCATATAGGGGAATACTTAATTAAGTAAGCTATTCATCCTTGACCATGCCCTCAATATCTAATTCAAGCTGTCGGATTAAGTCCTCGTCTTCTCTAATATGATTTTCCGTGAATTGAGAAAGCGCAGCATGGTAGCCGTCTGCATATCCAAGCATAGGACGACCATTAACGAAAGCTATGCCCGCTTGTGAGCGCCCGTCCTCAAAACCTTTTTGATATTCATTGCTTTTGATCGAAGTAACTTCTTGACTGAAGTCCATTATTTGGGAGCTTTGTATTTCGGATTCCAATTCGTAGCTAGTTATTATAGTTTTTAGGTCATCATTCTTTTTCGATTGACCTTGAATCACAAAACCAGCGAGGATGATCCCCGCTATCCATAAGTATCTTTCTTGTATTAGCATATTGATTAAGATTGGGGGTTCCAGTAGATATTGGAGAATAATACCAATTTTATTGAATCTCCATGATCTACGTCTATTCCTACAGGTTCACCTTCAGGGACGGCTTGATTTGTTGCTTCATAAAAGAACTCTTCGTCTTCTGAAGCGCAGACTATATCTAGTGATGACATATTCATTATTGTATTATTTAGGTTGTTGTTAAAAAGTGGCGGGAATATCTTATTTGACTTCAGATGTTTCATTATCGAACATTATCATTTGGTCGGGGTCTTCTATGTCTTCAGACTCTAACTCTATCATAGTTGCCTCCGCTTTGTCAAGGAGTTTCTTGGATTTATTGGGATTCCTTAGCCAGTTTCTTTGAGCCATGCGCACTACGAAGCGCATAAAAGCAAAGGCATAGACTTTATTTAGCTCTACCGTATTACTAACTCCGCGAAGAGTAGGGTGCGCCCCAGAGATCGTGAAGGATTTATTTTCTTCATTGTATTCAAAGGTTGCGTTTTTTAGTTCTTTTTTAATTTTCATTGTCAGAGGGCATTGTAGCCTAAAACGAACGTACGGTCAAGCATATTTTACTTTTTCTTCGAGCAATCTAGTGATTTTTTTACGAACTTTTCAGCCTCAACAAAAGCTTCGGGATGATATTTCTTGCACCATTCAACAACCCACTCTTTAACGTATATGTTAATTAAATCAGATTTGCTGAAGTTTATCTTGTAATCTCCACACCCGCTATTGGGATTCGGATCTTTGTTTTTGTTCGAACTCATTTGAGGGATCTCCTTTTAGGTGGGAGAAAAGCCATCCGCGATGTATATCTTTACTGTCAGCGCGCTTAATGTTTTCCTTCCCTATTTTATTCACTAAAGAAACAATGTCTTTTTTAGGCATACTTACTCTTTCTCCATTTACCCACACTACGTATGGGTATCTGCCGTCAATGTCAAAAGGAGGAGGGACGGAGTTTATTTCAATAAACGGTATTTCTTTTTGAGCGCAACCACCCAAAAGCAATACCAATAAAATAATACACCTACCCATAACTCTCTATATAGTAAACTAGAAGTAGCCTAAAGTCAAGGAGTTATTTAGACTTTATTTGCTTAATTCTCTCTCGCATATACTCCTGGAAGAAAAAATGATAAGCAGCTTCGTCTTCATTTTCTACAGCTCTTTTTATTTCCATTCTGTATACTTCTGCCCAATCGCGGTCTTCTTCACGTAGGGAGGTGTCTAAACTAGTAGGCGCTTTATTTGAATAACATCCTGTTAATAATAAAAATAAAAGCACTCTCATATAGAGAGTTACACTTTATTCTAAAACCACAAAAGGCTTCCACTCTTTTTCTATCGCTGAGTAAAAATAGGGGTAAGTTGACTTAGCAATATAGACCCACCCTAATTCTTCATTCCAAAACCACCCAGAAGAAGCAAAGGTAAGGCGCTTTTTCTTGGAAGGAACCGAAGAAGGTGATGAGGAAGAACTGGTACTGATAGTTAGGTTTTTATGGATAGAGCTATGAACTATTGAGTCTGTATCACTTTCACTAGATACCGAAGACGTATCGCGGAGCTTTTTATCGCTCCCGGAAGACTCGCCCGAATTGCTCACCGTACTGACGGTACTTAAGCGTTCATAAGAGGAGCTTATGGTGGGTTTTGGGTCAACAGCAACCAATTTCCCGTTAAGTATCTTATACCCCTTGTGGATACGACAGTGCTCCTCGTACTCTCTTTGTTTCTCGGGGTCGGAGTACCTAATCCGGTCTGGATGACCTAGGCAATAACCGAAGAGGCAAAAATAGAGGATATACTTCATTTTAATCGGGGGTGGCAGGCTCAAACCATACTACGCATTCTTTTTCATTTGAGTTTTTCTGTATTTGAGTACAGCAGTAACCAAGCGGGATCAATCTATCAGATAAAGGCGCAAAGTATTCAGGCTCAACCCAGCACTTAAACTCCTCGAGTTCTTCAGAGGAGAAATCAGGAGACTCTGATTCTACAATATAAGACTCAACATTGGAGGAAAACTCTTCACAAACAGCAAGAACTCTACTCATGGCACTTACAGCCAGCCTTGAATATTTTCCTGCAGAATTGATCGCCATGCTTGCAGACTTTATCGCAGTTATCGCACTTGCAAATATAGTCACCGTTGCATTTTTGAAAAAGAGGGGTGTGCGAGCATCCAGAAAAGACTAGTAATAACAGTAATGATATTTTTTTCATATTATTTATTTTATATATTAATGAATAGGGGAGTTATTTCGATTATGTTTTATATATTCAGCCTCTAGTAGAATAATGTAGTTTCTCTGGGATGTAATCGCATCTTGACATTGAATCAACATATCGTCTTGATCCAGTGATATTTGATGGAGACGATTAATCTCTTCGTGACGATCATAAAGAATAAAAAGTAATATTATTATTAAATAAAAAAGAAAATGAGATAAACTTTGGGAAGTCACATAAGTATTTACACTCATTTGCGAGCACAACGGGGATCATAGGTAGATAACCCACAAAACATAGCCATCAGTAGGGAAAATACCCAGAGCATATTAGAATCTAGAGCAAAAACAATAGAAACCCATACATTTATAACACAACAAAGAAGCAAGAGCCTGCCTTTATTGTTAAGCTCTGCCCACGCTCGCATTTGGGAGAAGACCTTTTTTTGTAAAATTACCTTTTTTTGCGGAAATAGACCGAGGATTTGACTCCCCTAATCGCAAGGCAATCTCGCGACTAGAATAACCATCCTTAAAAAGAGATAAAAGCTTTTGGTCTTCTCGGGATAAGGAGTCTTTAGAGCGAGGGGGATATTTAGAAATCCTACCCTCAACCTTTAAGGACCTTAATTTAGAAGAAATACTCCTGGAGTCCCTACCTAATGCTGCAGTTATCTGCTCTACTGTAGACCCTTTAGATACCATTTGAATGATCACACTTTCTTGATCAGGATCATAAACTTTGTTGGAGATTTTTTTGAGAAAAGGCGATAACCCATTTTTCGCGCAAAAAGAATATATTTGCTTAGAAGTGAATTTACCACCTTTAAAGACTCCAGATATTTCTTTTCCTGTTAATTGACCTATGGAAGATTTTATCAAATCAATAAGGTCAGATTTATCTTGAGAGGAGAATTTAGCGTAGCTGGTGAAGAACTCTTTAAGACATTTATTTCCTTCAGGAATTTTAGAGAATGAGTTGTCTCTAAAGGGGTCTATATTGAGGTGAGATTTTACTTTATCGCTAATGCTGGACTCTATGCAGGATACAGCCTGATGACTGACGCCTAACTTTTGGGCAATTTCCCTTAAGTTTAGCCCTTCCTCTTTTAAAGTCAATGCCTTCATCTCTTGTTCGGTAAGAATAAAGCAATAATCTTTTATCATTTTAAGGATATAAGAGCATTTAGTGTTAGAATCTCTCGATAAGGCTTCAGGCTCCTCATTTATCATAGCCTTATCGCATGCGATATCAAATGAAGTAATAGAACCTTCCTCTGTCTCGAAAACAGCATCATTCCTCTTGGCTATATAAGAATTTCTATTTAAACGAGAATGAGTCCAGTTTATAATATTACGAGTGAATACATAAGCCATTTGTTGGAATTTTGTAGCGCAAAACTCATTACCCCATGAGATGAGCAATTCTTCTTTCTTTTTTAAGAGAGCAAGGTTAACTTCGCTGATTATTTCATCGGCAGAAAGATGGTGGTAGTTCTTTCGATACTTCCCAGTGATCTTGACAAAGTCCTCTTGGTGACCAGCGAGAGCCTCATCAAAAAGCAAAGAAGGATCTTTAGGATTTGGGCTCATTTCTTTTATTTGCAAACTTGGATGGATATTTTTCTGACCAGTTTATTTTGTCTCGGGTAGATCTAAGCATTTTAGAAAAGGCAGAAATGGAAATATTAAGAAGTTTTGCTGCCTTTCTTCGACTACCTTGGGTCGCCTTGAGGGCTTCATCTATTTTGGGAGTCATGTCTTCAAGTTGAGATTCTCTTTTGGATTTCTTGGCTTTCTTCATGTTTTCAAGCCGTTTGTTTTCCGACTTTGCAGGATCCTTAAAGGAAAATGGAACCTCGCCGTTATCCATCCTTCTTTTCATGGAGGCTCGCATTGCTTTGGAATGATCGTGGGGGTTTTTAGGACCGCAAGGACGTGGAGGAGGATACTCTTTTTTCCAGTCTATTTCGGGGAATTTTTGAAAAAGTTTATAGATTTTATTACGATTAAAACCTAGGTAATCAGCTGCATGACTGCGATTGTTGCCGCACTTTGATAAAGCTTCTATTAGTTTGTTTTTGGTGGCTTGACGCAAAGAGGGATTCCACGGCACCCAGTGACCTATCCAAATTTTATGAGTCCTCTCCTCAAGAGGCAATACCTTACCTTTTCGGTTTCGCGAAGACCAATTACTCTCGCCTTTGGAGAAGCCTATAGACTTCAAGTGCTCATAGTCAGTTTTATTAAAGCGATTAGTCTTACCCTCTTCTCTGGGAACTTCCATTTTAAATAAAAAATTGTTTTCGTTTGGAAAAGAGCTTTTCCGTATTTGCTCCCATTCTTTTAATCCTAGGCGCCCGTTGCTACTACTGTGATATTTTTTATGAAACATGAATCCTTGTACTGCCTTTATTTTAACAGAAGGGTCATCTTCGTGAAGGCGCGACCTTAATATATGAAGCGCAAGCTCATAAGATTTTGCAAAGATTATAGTTTTGAAATCCTTTTCATTTCCAGCCGAGTATCTTTCGGTATAATTAATATTCCAATATTGGGCAATCTTGAAGGTGGTGCGACGATACTCAGCTTGCCTATTTGTTTTTGTGCGTTTTTTTGGCATGAACTCAGTATAGCAAAATGTAAAACACAAGTCAAGATTTTTTCCAATTTATTTTTCCGTAATTACTCCGAAATTTAGTAGACAAATTACGGGGGGAGTCACCTTTCCCATTGGTGGGTGTACTCGACTTCGTTTTTGAGGGTTTTTTGGGTCGATTAGTTTTTTTCACTTCCATTTGCAGTAGTTGGGGTTTTCGGACCTCTTTCTCCTCATGTATTCGCGCTTTTGGGCGCGACGTTTTTCTAAATTGTCGGTATCGTATTTTTTTTGAGCGCGAGACTGAGCAGCTTTACCCTTGTCACTTTTTTTATATTTAGATTGAGAAGAGCTCATATGTATAGTCCACTATAGCTTTGGATGCTGCTGGAAAATTTTTCAGTTATCCCCATTTCCTAGAATATTAAATAAGATGGGTATTACCGAACCTTGGCCCCGGTGTAAAGAATCTTTCCCGAATGTTTCCCATGACAAGGTGTGATTGACTAAAGGAGCAATAAGCTTAGATTGAGAGTCCTCATCAGGGTTGGCGGGACCAATTCCCTCCCTCTCTATGCTGACTACTTGCCCTCCTTCTGCAATAACCCAGTCCACCTCGTTTTTGAACCTAACGTCAGTAATGAACACAACATCTCCGTCACCCAAAGAAGATCTAACCTGGTCTTTTATGCCATCGATCCAGCAATTAGGATTCAGCTGTCTCCGTAAATGGGTGCCATATGCTACCAGCAAGGGCCTTATGAGGAATTTCTCCTCATCATTAGAGGTAAAGCAGGAGATACCTGTATGCTTTACTGTTATTTCGTCGCATTCGGACTTTAGTACATCAGCAAAAGCAAACCTTTTGCTTTTTTTATCTACGCTTTCTAGGTAGCGAGAGCTTAATTCATAAAAAGTATCTTTCCCTGAACGAGCAAACCCTGTAATGCCTATAAGTTTACTCATCGTCCCCTCCAAGGTCAATGTCCATAAACCCATTGCCTGACTCTATCAATTCTTGCATTTTCTCTCTGAGCGCACCTATCATAGTAATAGTGTTTATATCAAACTCCTCCAAATATCTTTCGACTAAATCATCCAGCTCAAAGCGAAAAGCGTCCGTTTGCTCGTTATAATCATCAGGTCCAGTGTATTGTTGGTCTTCGTCCATTGTTTTATAATAATATATAGTCCACTATAATTCAAGTTGCTGTCGGAAAATTTTTTCGATATAAAAGAAAAAGCCGCCCCTACTATATGCAATAGGGGCGGCTTTATAGTTAGAGGGTTGCAGTTATGCGGATTTGTTTTTACCCAAATCAGCTAGCCCTTGGCCTAGGATGTAAGCGCCAATAGGACCAATGGTTTGCATCACAACTTCAGGACTTAATCCTAAATCAAAGAAGTGATTCAGTACAGGGACGGCAGCTCCCACTACCGAAGCCCAAAACTTCTTACTGTGCCAGAATTTCTTTTCACTCATGACTAGAAACTCTATTACTTAGAGGTTTTAGGGCAGCACCCTTGTTTCTGTAGCAAACCTACAAGAAGAAGCAATGTGATTAAACCAGCAAGGCTAGCGCCTTCACCGACAAAACCATTAACAATTCCTTGAAGATTGCCAATTACGTTCATCCCAGCTTCTTCGCCAAAGACTACCTGTGCGAGTACAAGTAGGCCAACTACCGAAGTGAGAACTGCAAAAAGACCGCCAATGGCAGACTTGATTGTATTTACTACATTATCCATTTTATTATATATTAGGGTTAATTAGAATTTTACGCTTAAACCAACACCCCAGAGGGTTTCGTTGTCACGGGTATCGTTGTCAGACAAAGCTACATCAGCATAAAGATTGACGTTATCCTTAATGGTCTTTGTAGCTGTAAGCTTAGCTCCGAGATAGGTGCTGTCGATAGCTGAAGAAACGTCAGTGTTCCCCAGAATCCCAGCCAGCTCAAGATTTACCACTTCAAGGTCCACGCCATAGCTCAATTGACCTTCAAATGTATAAAGGCTATCGTCTGTATCCCGATAAACGCTGACAGTAGGAGATAGCGGGAAGTCAAGACCTAGAGAAGCAAAAGCCTCGAGATTGTCACCTGACTCACTGTTGTCGGTATTATAAACACCAACGTAAGCGCTAAGCTTGTCCTCGAAGAAGGAGCTACCAAGGCCTACAGTCAACTCGTCGTTGTCTGCTCCACCTGATGTAGTGCTTTGATTAGTGAAGAAGTCCCCAAAGACATCCACTGCACCAAGGCCCACATTAAAGCCCACTTGAGCTTGAATTGCTTCCTGGGAAGTGACCTGTCCTCGGCGATGATAATCTGAGGAGTATTTAGTACTCACTTCACCATTGACTTCGGGTGCTTCGGCAGAAGCGACGTTAATAGAAAGCCCCAGAAGGGCAATTAGTTTTACTAGTTTATTATTCATATATTTATATTATTAATGAAAGTTATTGTATTCTGATTTCTTTCCAGTTTACTTGGTTGCTTTTAACTAAGTCTCTAATGTGGCGTTGCTTTGAGTTAAGTTGGCTTTTTCCGCTTTTTACTTCAATTAAGGTTACCGCATCATCATCAAAAGAGATATAATCTATAGGCTTACCAAGGAATACGCAATTTTCGGGGTCAAAATCAAATTGATCTAAAAATGGAGCTAATGTTTCGGCTATATGACCAAGTCTTACTTCGCTACTTTTCTTTTGAGACAGTACTTTTTTACGAGACTCTGTTTCTGCTTTTAGATTTTCCTCTACTTCAGTAAGGTTTTTTTCTAATTGAGTTTCTTTGGTTTTAAGCTCAAGCTCTCTCGCGGTTATGTTTTTTTGCTCAATAGACAAAGCCTCTTGTAGCCTAGATATTGTTTTTTGGAGATGAGACTCCCGGGAATCGTGAGAGGTTTTTTGCTCAAGTAATCTATTGTTTAGATTAGAGAGAGAAGATTCGTGCCTATGGGATGAGTTTCTTAGCTCGTTTAATTGATTTTCTAAGTTAGCGTTAACTATGGATAGATTATCAGCGTTAGATTGGTATTTCCTTGAAACTTTATTTACTCTTTGTATGTCTCTTACTAAATATATTACACATATAATACTACAAAACAATAAAATTCCAATTACAATATCCATAATTCAGCACTGAGACTACTTCTTTGTAAGGGAAATAATCCTGTCGTGCCTAAATGACCTAATTTGATCTCGCGCAAAACAATATGCTTTGAAGCCTGCATTGTCGCGATTTTGTTCTTTATTGCTAAAAGAGTTGTACAAATTAATATCTCCTATTAAATAAGTTTTAATTTTATCGTCTTTATTTTTGTAAACGATATAATATTTACTCTCTCTTATTTTTTTAATGGAATTAATGATCTTTGTAATCATTTGATGGGTCGATTCCTCTCTCTTCGCAAAATGCTACGCTGTAACCTACTTTAAAAGAAAAACGATCTATAAATAAAATCATACCAATAATAACATAAGGCTCCCAGTTTGTCAACTCAAATTTCGAGAAAAGCAAACCAACAGCCACAATAAAAGGACAAAATTTATTAAAACAATAATTTAAAACTGCGTTTTTACCTACCACTGCTACCAAACCCTCCTTCCTTGCGATCTGAGCCCGAGAGATCATCTGACTCAACAATCTCCACAACGGGTAACTTAACAAAAACAATTTGCCCCACTCTATCTCCTATTTGATAAGATGTTATGCTATCGTCAACGGAAAACCTAAGTTTGACCTCTCCTCTGTATCCGCTGTCAATGACACCTACAGAGTTCCTTAGAAAGTGTTTGGTTTTACTGATGCTAGATCGAGGAAACACTAGTCCTACATACCCCGAGGGTATTTCGAGCGAAACGCCTGTGCAAACCTCCACAAAGGAACTTGTAGAGCCTAGAGGGTACTCTACAGAGGTAGCTGTAAGATCGAAGCCCGCATCATGTTTATTGGCTCGAGTAGGAGCACACGCTAAAGGATTTAATTTCTTTATTTTGACTTGCATTATATTAAAATACTTTGTAAGGCTTTGAGGTATAAACAATAGCCACAGAAGAAAGATCTGCAGGATCCCACTCCTTTAGCATTCTTTGTAAGATTTGCGCTCTATCTCGAGCCTCGTTTTCAGTGTCGTAATTCCTGTCTTCAATTCGGCGCCCACGACGAGTAACAACATAAAAAGCACGCGCTATTTTATCTAAGTTTTTTCTATTAATTTTCATGATGCATAAAGAATAACAGATTTTAATAGTAATGTCAACTGTTTTTTTAAAAAAATGGTGGAGGTGGGCGGAGTTGAACCGCCGTGTTGAGACCTTCAGTCTTGCACACCTACAAGTTTAGTTAATTTTTTTTAAAGTTACGATATTAACATCCAACTACTTGTTTCAATTATTTACCCCCGCTACGCAGAGGACTCAGTTTATTAACAAGTAAACCTTTTCTGTTGTGCAGATAAATGACCCCTCGTCTCCCTTATCTGCGTCAAGAAGGGAGAGGTAGCAGCCTTAAGCTGCTAAGGCGACCTTACGAGTCTTCACAAACCCGAAAGCCTTTACACGCGATTTATTGCCATGTAATAAGGTTGTACCTTTTAACGAAGCCAAGTACATCTTCGACTTGCAGTGCAAGAATCCAACCCCAGTCGAATCCAGTACACCCCCATAAATTTTCAAAAGAACAATAGATTATTGTACACTCATTCCAGCCAAATCAGTTTCATCTATCCATTTGTCGGAGTAAGGGCATTTTTTTTCTATTTTTAAAATTGCAATATCCCAGCCTTTGTGAGAGATCATTTCTTCTTGGTAGCCTAAGGCATGAGACGCGTCAGTAGCGGTGTAGTAATGATAATTAGTTTCGCAAGCATCGCTGTGCTTGTATTCTATGCGGTATTCCCATAATTTATCCATACTACTGTCCTGCTATATTCCAAAATTGACTTTTTGTCATCTTAAATTGTTTTACCTTGTACCACCAGTAAAAAGGCATTGAGGTTGCATAACCAACCGTAAGGATTGTTATATTAAACCCTATGAATACCCAAAAATTGGAGAATATAAAAATTAATGCATCAGTCATGCATTAAAATATACTCTAAAATGCAAGAAATGTCAAGTATTATCTTCTTCTTCACTAAGTTTTTTAATTTCAACTATATGCGCCTCTTCTCCTATTAGGGATTCTTCACATGTGGCTTCAAACATTTCCTTAGCTGTAGCCTTATTTAGGGCGTTATAATACCTAACATGCTTACTAGTATCACATTCATCGGAAATTTCGTAAGATATAGCGTATTTCATTTTATAAACCGGAAGTTCCGCGATGCGCGGCTTCATAAAGAGCGTTGTAGTTGTTGGTTACATGTTCGTAGCGCTTACGAGTCATAGCACGAAGAGCTTCCTCAGACATTCTGGAGGGGGCATCGTCATCAAAAAGCTTAAGTATAGCGATGTCCTTATTAGTTACATCCACCTCCCATTTTATCTGATAACCAAAGTCAAAAATAGGGCCAGAAAGATCAGCTGCATGAGAGCGAGAGCCTGGAGTCTTTGATTCACTCCAAGTAAAAACTGGCACAACCCCTCCCCATGTTTCATGAAAAGCTCCAACATTAATTTGCTGCTCTACCGTAGCATCATCAATAGATGAGGGGTTTAAAGCGTCAAATAAGTTGTTATAAGACAATGGAAAACCAAAGTCGTGTTCTTCAAAGCAATAAACGTGAAGATATTTAAACAAATTAAACGCATTCCAAGAACCATGCTCAGCATTCTTTAAAACTAATCTCTTTTGAGTTCCGGAACTTAAGCGCTTAAAATTTTCAAAAAAACGGTCAGCAAAATCACAATAAGACTCATGGTCTTCCTTTAAAGGCTGAGAGTTTAAGTGAAGGGTTATTGGCGCAGAAATATTAGGCTGAGCCCCCAGAGTATCCAGAAACCATGAATAAAAATCAAGCTCCTTTATGGACTTGTCAACAACGGAATCATCGTCGTCGATAAGTTTGCAAAACTTGTCGGGCTGGATAGAAAGAGAAACCCCTTTTGTTATAGACGTTCTACCAATTTCTTGTATAGCTTCTATTACATCTGCACTCTTAGGTAGATCTTTAACCTCTAAATCAAAACTAGGGTCAGATAGAATCCCAAAAATAGAAGTGTTAAGCCTGTAATGGTCTATATTGCTATCCCGACAAAAATTAATGATGTCAACCGTTAAAGAGAGGTTGTGCATTATGTCGCTCTTAAGCCGAGCTAGAGCTTCCTTGTCGCCCTCCTCAGAAGAAAGCTTTCCGTAATCTTTGCGAGTTAAACCCACAAAAGTATTAGATGAGTCTTCTTCTTTTAGGATTTTAGATAAGCATATAAGACCATATTTTGTGTTCATCAACAATAATTACACAAATTAAATAAGGTCTGGCTCTTCTTCTTGCTTCTTTTCTTCTTTGGGTTTGCCGTCAACCATGTCGGATTGCTTGTAGACTCGAAAGTCGGGAGCTTTGGCATTTTCTTCCTTGAACTTGTTTCGGAAGATGATAACCTTCTCGTCATTGATGTGGCCAGTAAGATATTTCTCACTCTTGCCTTGTTTTATGTTCACCCAGAGGGCACCAACTTCACGGTTGTTCCACTCTTTGTTTTCTTTTGTATCACTCATGTATATGTATATTAGTAGGTTAAAATTTCTTTATGTCGCCAGTCTTGCCAATAAGGATGGCAGAGCATATAATAATTGCGCATATTATAAAAAGAGGATCTTGCACGGCTGAAGCTAATAGAATTGTAGACATAATGTATGTTGGTTTTATTGTATTATTTTGGTAACGATCAATATAGTATATAGTAATAAAGGTATTAAGTCAAGTGTTTTTTACCTAAATTCTTTTTTAAGTAACCTCCACCTGTCGGAGTCTATGGGTTTGTTGCCGCTGTCTATGGCATAAAGCATATCCACGATTTCTTCGATTGAGTTATAGATGTATTTATGCGGAAGCATGCCTAGCATCCACAAGGGTGTTTGGGGTTTGCCACCTTCCATGCTAATAAATATAGGTTTTTTCATTCTGACGGCAGTCGTAAGCTCTTCAGCACTACCCCAACTAGCAACATCTGGAACTAAGTTGGCGATAATAAAATCACTTCTATCAACCAAATTTAAATCATAAGAGCGGACCGTTTTCATTCGGTCTGAAACCCTGTCGTATTGCTTTGTCTTCATCCAAGTTTCCATTTCTTGGCGAGAAGCTTCATCTTCTTCCACGTCTTTAATAAAAGGCTTTTTGTATGGATCAAAGCACGTGATGTTTAATTTCCCTAATTTTTCCGTTACCTCTTCTCGCCAGTCCCGACCACTGGCGTATTGCATATGACCGACAAGATAGGTCTTTGTGCTCTCTAGTAAATTCATTATGCCATATATAGTAGCATAAATAAATACAAGTGTCAATATTAAAAAGAGCTCAAAGAAGCCCGCTTCCAACAATTAGATACATCATTACGACCGGAAGTATAAAAGAAGGTGTTGCTACCTAGGGTATTTACTGGAACTAAGGCTCCGGTTCCTAATTGGCCACTTACATTGCTGCCGCACAGGAAAACCCCACCAGCAGGAGTTATATACCCATTGGTAGCCGTGTTGACGCCGATACCCTGAATGGGGATTCCCGAAACATTGCCCGTAACGTACCCCAACCTTAGGCTGGGGAAATTCACCCGACCCAGTTTACCAGCGTTATTGTTTCCCCCGTTAAAAAGATCCCCATTTGTTTTTAGAGCAGTGGTAGCATTTACCGCAGTGGCTGATATCATAGCTATGTCACCACTAAACTTACGAGGATTTGATTCGTTAGCGCTGGATCCGTTAAGCTGGCCGCCGTATCCGCCGTACCCTATGGTGTAGCCATTTCCAGCGTTATCCAGCATAATACTCACCTGAGCACCTGCTGCCACTTGGGCAGTATTGCCGCTACAACGGATTGGGTTGATGAAGGTACCGGCGACGGCAACAGTGGCGCCAGCAAAGGTATGAACTTGATTTAAGCCCTGCCCATAGTAATATCCGTCATCTTTATTTATATACAAACTATGGTGAACTCCGGCCGAAAAGGTATTTTGCCCTATAGCCACATCACCAGTAACAAAAATTGGGGACTCGCTGGTATTTGGCCCGTACTTGCTGAACACGTTTTGTCCGCAGCCCAATATAGTGTGACCACTTTGAAAAAGGGTATGCCTGTTTCCCATAGATAGACCCGTTACGCCGCCAGTTGCGTAGGTAGGGTAAGGAGTAATGGTTCTATTACCTAATCCCAAGCCGCCCCACTCATTTCTTCCCCAGGCATAAACATCACCATCTTTGGTTAAGCACAGGCTATCGTCGTTGGAGGATCTAATCATTATAACATCATCGCCTGTTATATATGTAGGGTATAAAGTGTGAGTTGCAGAAGCTCCAGTCCCTAACTGGCCATAAGTATTCGCTCCGCACCCATAAACCTTGCCACTATTTGATAAGAATAAAGTGAAATGGGTACCCAAGCTTACTTCGATCACTTTTTCGTCGCCTTCGTTTGGTGAGTCTCCCACCCGAATGTAAAAATAATCTTCATCAAAAGCAATATCCCCGGAAGAGCCTGGAGCATTGGTGGACGCCGGCGCGCCAGACCACCCCAAAAAGCCTTCGGGGGTAACGTCGCCTCCGGAGTCGCCGGTGCTTGGGGCAACCCCGCTTACCGTTAAGGCGTCTAGGAAAGTACCGCTTTTTGTATTGATTGAGCTATATTCAGAAAAATCATCATAAGACACCTTGTAGTTGTCAGTGCTCGTCGCCGCCACCAATTCAAAGCCGCCGCTAGGAGTGGCGCGCGGAAATTCAGTTATTTTTTTGTTGTCAGCCATGAGAATTACCAAGTGGAAAGGGGTAACCTCCCCCATTTGGAGGCGCCCGTGCTAATGTAAAAATAAAAATTAGGGTCTAAGGATACAGGGTATCTTTCTGTGAAAGCGATATTTCCGGATTCTCCTGGTGAGGAGGAGGTGGATGGCTCACCGCTCCAGCGCAAGCCTGAGGCAATGCCGGGAGAACTCTCTCCTGTAGCCACTGGGATGCCGCTAACCATGAGGGCCTCGGTGAAGTTGCCGCTCTTCGTGCCTATGGAACTATACTCAGCCAAATCGCTGTAAAATATTTTATAATTCTCTACACCGCTAGCCACCGCAAAATCAAAAGACCCCGAAGGCAACGAGGCTGCTAAATCCGTTATTTTTTTACTATCAGCCATAAGAATTCCTTACCATGTAGAAAGAGGAGTACGCCTCCATGAAGACTCGTATGTAGTGGTTCCTGTACTTAATACAAAGAATAATTGGGGAGAAGTATTTCCCACTCCGCAGGTGCCAAAAGATTGATAGCCCGCCGACAATGCATTGCCCGTAAAAGTAAGAAGCGACGTGCTGTCAAAGGTATGCAGAGCCCCAGTAATGGAACCCATAAGATAAGTGGGGTAATAGATGTCATCACGGTTACCGCCTCTGCCAAATTGGTAATTACTTGCCCTTCCCCATCCATGTAAATCTCCATTAGGGGTTATAGCTGTAACAACCGTCGGCCCCGCTTGAAAGCTCCTGACGTTTCCAGTGATATGTTGAAAGGTTGGTCTAAAGCCATAGCCCAAATCACCGATACCCAGAAGTTCGTTATCTCCAGCGCCATAAACCTCGTTGTCGGATCTTAGTAAAAATGTATTATGGTCAGTGCCGTATACCGAAACAATCCCTCCCCCTGTTATTAAAGTAGGGGAAGCGAACGAGGAGTCGTCGGGACCTAACCCCATTGAACCGTTACTATTCCGGCCGCATCCATAAGCCTCACCATTAGATTTAACCAAAATCGAGGAACTGTAAGTGGCCCCTACATCGATGCAGTCACCAGTTATTTTTATCGGGTAGAGGTTGGGGTTATCGTCGCCTGAATAACCCATCCCTAATTGACCATACGTGTTACCTCCAGCAGTATACACATCTCCGTTACTCTTAAGAAATACAGTGTGCTTGTCGCCCCCGGCTACCTTGATGACATCCCCAGTTATGTTAGTGGGGTAGGGTATTCCACCATTCACATTTTCACCTGCCGAGACGCCCGTGTACCCTAGACCGAGCTGACCGGTCGTATTCTCGCCGCATCCGTAAACGTCGGAGTTATCCTTAAGAAAAAAGCCGTTCCCGAAGAAGTTCATCGTGGTAAAGACCCCAGTAACGTCTCCTGTTATGTAAGTTGGAGACAAGACGGAAGGGTATCCCCCTCCTAATCCTAGGCTTGGTCCATAGCCGCAACCATAAACATCTCCTAATTCGTTCAGAAAATACGCCGTGCGGTAGTTACTCGCACCCGCTAATACTTTAACACCGGTATTTGGCGCGTTTAAATAAAAGTACTCACTGTCATAAGCTACACTTCCGGTAATTCCCGCAGCAGTAGCGGAAGTTGGTACCCCGGTCCATTTTATTAAGCCTTCCGTGGAGGCGGGAGAAGATGTACCCGTGGATACCGCCACCCCGCTAATGGTTAGAGACTCAGTGAAGGTGCCGCTCTGAACACCTATGGAGCTATACTCAGCGAGATTGCTATATGAAACCTTATAGTTGTCGGAGCCCGTGGCTGAAACAAAATCAAACGACCCCAAAGGAGTGGCTCGATCCAGATCGGTAATCTTCTTGTCGCCAGCCATTAGGTAACGTGTTTAGATGCATCAAGGTCGGCAATCTTATAAAGGTTGCTCGAGCTCATAGTGCTAGTTTTGGTGGCTACATAAAACTTGCCAGTAGTAAGACCGCCTCCTCCGTCCCCAGTCTCGAGGAATAATTCCCCACAAACTGCATCGCCGGTGGCGTTATTAATGTCAGAACCAACCCGAATTTTAATACGATATTCGTGATTGTTAAGTCGTTGGCCGCTATAACCGATGTCGCTGAATGTTGTCATATTATACTCCTTTACCTATACATGGAGAAATAGGCCGAAGTTCGAGATTATTATTTGATGGGTCAATCAACTGCGGATCATCTACGATAAGCTTTAAGGCGGCGTCCGCTGGAAGAGGCACTGCTCCGCCCGGGTTATCATCCCTAAGATTGTAACCCACATTATTTTCACAAGTAAAGGTACTAAGTAATGCGGCATTAGGGGTAGTCCAGGACCAATCTTTGTTGAGACCAATGGGATTGGCTCCGTTAAGGAAAACTGGAGATAGTGGATTTATGTAAAAAATACTATTTGTGATTAAGAGCTTCGAGTTAACATTGTTGTTCATCCCAAGTAGATAAGGGCGAGTGGGGTAACTCATCCACTCAAGATTGGGGCCGCCAACAACCGTGCAATGATTAAGAATAATTGCTTGGTTATGGGCGTACCTGCCTATGAGAGGTATATTGGTCGCACCACCGTTACTCTTTTTTATTTGCCCATCATAAAAAAGAGTACAACGGGTCAAAGTAAAATTACTTGGGCGAGACCAGGAATCCCAGGAGCCTATCATGGCGGAGGATGCCTGCGGCTTCATATCGGTAAATATTAGATTGCACTCCTCAAAATGAATCATGTTGTCAAAAGAGTAAACAGTGCTGTCAACCAGCGCATTTATGCACGCGTAGCTAGGAAGGCCGCTGGCGCCCCCTCTAGGATTTTTGAAAGTAATCCCTTTGATGACGGTAGTGCCTGTGAACCCTGGAGTGCCGGTTTGCCCCACTGTCAATCCATATGTAGTACTAGTAAAATCAAAAATTACACCGCCAAAAGATTCGGCCTTGTATATGAGCCTCGTATAGAAAGGATCGCCTTGAAGAAAGACCTGATCGGTAGGTATATAAGTACCGTTTTTGAAAATTATAGTGCCCCCCACGCCTGCGTCTAATTCGGCAGCTGCTATCTCAGGTAAGTGGTAAGGGTTGCTGTAAGTGCCACTCCCTCCTGAGCCGGTTCCATTAAATACATAAACGGCGTCCGAAGGGTGCGTTGTGGGGGATACCACACATGGAGAAGAGGGCCTAAGATTAAAATTATAATTAGCATCATCTACAAATCGAGGATCTTCAATAATCGCGCCAGAGGTATCTGGCGGGGGGTTTGTGGAGCTATCATACCCAGTATTATAGTAGCAGTTTCTTTTAACGGATAGAGGACTGGCCGATGTGAAAGGGAAGGTGACCGGCAGAGGGCCGGCGGACGATGCGGCGACTGCTAGGTAATCATTGAATCCATAGATGATATTGTCCTCAAAAATGAACTTAGCTACACCAGTGGGGGCCGAGCAGTTGAAGAGGCAGTTGGTTCCACACTTAAATAAGCGCAAAGTACATGATTTAATAACCACACTTTTAAAAGCCTGGACGGTTCCTCCAAAAATATTTGCGGGACTCGTGGGCGCCACGTTTGGGTCTGATATTGCACCGTATGCACTCCCACCAATGATGGTACAACCGACAAGGGTAAGGTCGCCATCTCTAGCGACGGCCCCAGAAAATATACCACGAATATCGATTTGAGCGAGAGTTTGGGGGCCGAGTTCAAATATACATCCGGTAGCGGTAATGGAGCTATCCCCATTGCCAGCCCAGATTAAGCCAAACACTCCGCCTAACGCATTGTGATAGAATTTTATATTTTCAAAAGTAAGATGCAAGTCGCTTTTATTTCTTTGGCTTAATATGCCGCCGTAGCCCGTCCCAGAAAAGGACATAACGGCAGAAATCGACTCACCCGCAAGATGGAGGTCGTTGGTGAGGACACCAGGGGGGGGAATCACATGAGTTCCATTTTTTACCGCAATTACCTTTGCTCCGAGGGCATCAGCATTAGCATCAGTAAAAGTTGTCCACGGGGCATCCACGCTTCCATCCGACCCACCACCAACGTAATGAGAGTCAAACCATACCGCCTCGGGGTATTTAAATAAAATACGAGAAATTCCAGCACTGCGCCCATTGGTGTTCGAACCTATACATGGAGAGGTTGGCCGAAGTTGAAAATTGCCGTTGGGTAGATCAATAAACTGAGGGTTGGAAAATACGTTATTGGTGCCGCCCGATGAATTATAGGTGTCATCAAACTGAAAAAAGCAGCTAGTGGTAGAAGCTGCAGAATATGAATTCTGAGTATTCAGCCCTGTGCCATCGGTCATGAAAATATTATTCCTCAATATTGGTATGACCTGAAAAGACTTGGTGGGATCTGCCGAGAAGTACCAAGGCTGGTTCCCGTCGTCTGCCCCACTTATATAAAGGGTATTTCCGCTATATTCCGCAAGGTAGCCTATGTTACTCTCAAAATAATTACCAGTGGACCTTTGGAAATATATCGTATTGTTTTTAATCTTACCGGCCCCAGCTTTGAAAACCGTAAATATGGCGTTTATGTTGACGGGTACTGAACTAGAAATATAATTCCCTGAAAGTTCATCTAGGCCACAGTTGTAGAGGTAAAACTTGATATCAATGAATGAAAAATTTTGAACCTTAAATGTACTGGTATTTCCCACGCCACCGATCCCCAGCAAGCGCAAAGTTCCCCCAACACTAGATTTAATTACTGCTTTTTGATGGTTGAGGGATTTGTAGGTAATGTCGTTGCCACTGGAGCCGACTCCATCCCATGTGGTGCTGGTGGTGAGAAGGTAATCACCGTCCGTAAAAAGTATGGTGCCTCCCGCACGAGCAGCTGTTTCCGCAGTAGCTAGCTCGGTATAATAGTAAGGATAAGCAGAAGTTCCCATCCCAGTGCCGGAACCCGGTTGAATGTATACAGTGGCCATTAGAAATAGCCCCCGTCAATAAGTAAAGTGGCTGCAACCCCGCCCATGCTGGGAGCTTGCAAGCCTTGGCTTGCCGGAAGGCCATTGGTTGCCAGGCTATCACTGTCCCCGTTGATTATGGAATAGACCTCTCCATCTGTGTCGGTGAATTCTAAATCCCTAGGAGATTCAGTGTTATCTAGTTTGGGTGAGATTCCTATGGCTATTTGAGTGTTGGCGGATAAGGCGCCTGAGCCGTTGGAGATATAACCGATAGGAGCCCCAGCTGAATCTTCGCCCAATACCAGGAAGGAAGTACCCTGGTTATAAACGCGAGTATCGACAGGGTTCATTATATGAGCACCCATATCGGTGGCGCTTTTTACTGTGTAATCATTGAATCTATACCAGCCCGAAAGATCGCCGCCCGGCTGACCTGTAGTGCCGACCACGAAACGATTTTCATCGGTTAGTAACTTAAACTGTATATCTTCAGGCTCTTCGGCCAAATCAGCAGAAGTGCCGAGCCCCATTTTTTTAGTACTAAGAAGAGTAGCCTCTGATCCAGGATCCCCCACCTTGACTCCAGAACCGCTGATAATTAAATAATCAGCGGAAGCTTTTATTGACTGATCTCCGACAAAAATAGTATCCGAGGCAAAATAACCGCTACCGCTAACACGGAGATCTCCGGATATTGCCACTGGGCCGTCCTCATATGTGATGCCCAGAGCATACGCCGGATCGTCAATCCACTTGCCACCACCTCCGCCTGCCCCAGTAGAAACAGGGTTGCCGCTAATAGTTAGAGGTCCTTGGAAATTGGATGTCCCGCTGGCTGATAAGTGGACCCCGTCTACAAGTACGTTGTTCTTCAGATTAAAAACGGCATTGTCGCCGACATCCAGATATAAGGCTGACCTAAGGGCACCCAAGCTGTTATGTACCACTATACCGTCGCCTACGCCGCCCTTAACGCTAAGTTGATACGCTGGATCCATTCCAACCCCAACCTTCCCCCCGTCATAATAAATATCTCCAGCAGAAGCGCCGTCAGACCACTTACCGCCAGCTCCTGTAGCTACTGGCTGACCGCTAATAGTAAGGGACTTGCTGAAATCACCACTAGGAGCGAGTATTTTACCGCCAGTAACATGAAGTCGCGCCGACGGATTATTATGCCCTACGGCTAAGTTTTCGAGCATAAATGAGTGCCCGCTAGATCTTAAAGCCGCACCCGCTACGCCATCCTGATTTTGGAGATAAAGGTTTGCGCAATCAAAAACATCCTCTGTAAACACAGCTCCTTCGTATTGGATTGAACCAGGAGAAACCTCTTCCCATTTGCCGCCAGCTCCTGTGGCTACCGGCTGACCGCTAATAGTTAAACCCTCAGAGAAGATCCCCTCCTTGAATTTGCCGCTATATCCACTGATGGTTCCAGCTACGTCAAGCTGGTAAGCAGGAGAAGGCGTCCCCAAACCGACTAAGCCGGTTAACGTATATATCGAAGTAGGAGTAGACTTCCAGGGGGAACTCGCACTAGCTACATCCGCAGAAAGCGTGTCAAAAGGGAAGCGATAGTTTTTGGATAAAGGGTTATTAGAGTCACCACTCGCAACAACGAAAAATACCCCGCTGTCTGCAGTGCCCTCAAACGTGTCGAACTGAGTGATCTTTTTATCTGCCATAGCATATACTTATACACTCAATTCAGGCAAACAATTATTTTAAATCAATCAATTTTGTACCTAACCTTTTCTTTTTTAAGGTAAAAGCTAAAGCATAAAGGACGTTTCTCGCTGTTTTTAAAATAAAAATTTATAATTTGATCCTCTATCTCTAAGTCTATTAGTCTCTTAAGCGGTCTTGCTCCCATTTGCTCTTCAGCTGCCTGCTTGCACAAGTGCGAGACAACTTCATCCGAAATTGAAACCCTTATGTCGCGAGCTTTAAGTTGCTTGGAGAGATCCCTTATGTGTTGCTTGAAAATCTTAGCTAGAGAATGTTCGCCTAAATGATTAAAAACAACAATGTCACTAAGCCTGTTGATAAGTTCGGGGCTAAGTATTTTCTTTGCCTCTTCTTTTATTTTTGATAAATTAGATTCAGGTGAAGGAGAAAATCCTAGTGGGGATTTAGTAGTTAGATCTGAACCTATATTGCTAGTTAATATAACAATAACATCTTTGAAATAAGCTTTGTTGCCCGAATTATCTTCAATCTCACCCTCTTCCATTACTTGTAGAAGTAGTTGCTGGACGTCTGGATGTGATTTTTCAATTTCATCAAAAAGAAGTACGCAATGAGGTTTCTTTTTTAGGGACTCTATAAGTGAACCGCCCTCCTCATAACCTACATACCCGGGAGATGCCCCAATCAACTTAGAGGACGAAACTTTTTCCGAGTACTCAGACATGTCAAATCTTATAAGGTTTTTTTCGGAACCAAAGTAATGTTTAGCAAGCCTTTTAGCCGTCCAAGTTTTACCCACCCCAGTTGACCCCAAAAACAGAAAAGAGCCAATGGGTTTGGAAGGGTCTTGTAGCCCCATCTTAGAACGTAAGATTGATTTATGTATACTCGTAACAGCTTCTTTTTGGTTTATTATATCTCTATTTAATAAGCGGCCTAAATTTGAAGACTTTTTGTCTTTTTCATGTATCAAATTTTCTTTAGGTATTTTCGCCTTGGAGGAAACTATGTCTAATATATCATCTATATGAACGTTTTTAACGTACCCATCCTCCCATTTGTAAAGCAGGGAGTTATAGCTATCTAGTAACTCCTCTTCTTCTTCCTCCGTATCACTGGGTAACTCGAATAAATCATAAATTTTATTTTCTAAATCCATTAACTGGGTAGGCGGAGTTAGATTCCTTATCTTGAGTTTTGCTCCCGCCTCATCTAGTACATCTATAGCTTTATCCGGAAAGTTTTTAGAAGGAAGGTAGACGTCGCATAGAGACACTATTTTTTTAATGATTGAGAGAGGATAATTCACCCCATGAAAAGACTCATAGGAAGATTTAACCCCCTTCAGTATCTTAACGCATTCGTCCGGAGTAGGCTCCTCAACCACAACAGTCTCAAACCTTCTAGACAAAGCTGCATCTTTTTCAATACTTTTCTTGTATTCTGAGTGAGTAGTGGCTCCAATGAGTTTTATCTCCCCCCTCGCCAAGGCAGGCTTTAATATATTGGCGGCATCCATAGTCCCTTCTGCGCTTCCGGCGCCCACTAAAGTATGGGTCTCATCAATGAATAAAATAATATTCTTGTCGGATGAGCACTCCTGCACTAACGATTTTAAACGCTTCTCAAATTGGCCTCGGTATTTAGTTCCCGCAATCATTGAAGCCAAGTCTACCGTATAGATTTGACACTTAGAAAGAAAAGAAGGAACTTTAGCCTGAGAGATTCGCTGAGCCAGACCTTCCACTACCGCTGTTTTGCCTACTCCCGGGTCGCCCAGTAGGATAGGGTTGTTTTTGATCTTCCTACCAAGTATTTCGCATAACCTGTCGATTTCACATGATTTCCCAATGATTTCACTAAGCAGCCTCTTGGACGCTAGTTCCGTTAGGTTGACACAAAAAGAATCTAACGCACGCCTTGAGGGGGGAGGAGTAAGCTCTTCATCTTTTTCTGAAGAGCCCCGTTCGCGCCTCTCTTTTCGGTAATGTTTTCGTAAAGAACTTGAGATGTCTGCAGAGCCTTTATTTAAGTTAACCAGATCTTGAGTTCTTAATAAAAGTAAAAATGCATCGATTATATCGGACCCAATTAAACCTTCCGCATAGAAAAAATTAGCTAAAGCCCCTTCGCGCTGACTAAGGAAAACAAAAAAGAGATGCTCCACCCCTATGTATTCGTGCTCCATCTGCTGGGAAAATTCATAAGATTTAGAGAGGGTCTTTTTAAAACTATCGCCATAAGAAGGCGATGAACCCTCCTCTTGAGCCTTCTCTAGAGAAGAAAAAACAGACACAAATTTAATTAAACTTTTAATATCCACAAATAAACCTTTGAGAAAAAGCGAAATCAGTTCGTGCTCTCCCGACAGAATACAAGACAGTAAGTGGCAATCTTTAACCTCTATATGGTTTAGCTCAGTCGCTAAAATCTTAGATTCAACAATGAGTTGCTGTGATTTAGGCGTGAAATTAGGAGAAGTTGGCATTCGCATAATTACACCTTAAGATTTAACGTCTTTTAGTTTCATGTAGATTTCATCATCCACAATCTTCATATTGTTAACAAAGATGGCGTCACCGTCTCTAGTCTTCTCTCCATACAAGGTAACAATACTGCCTTCTTTTGGCACAGAGTTTTTTTCTAGATAGTTTGAACATTTCTTTTCTCTAGCGCTGTCACACATTATTGCATCAAGGGAACCATATTCGTCTTCCAGCTCAAGCTTAATATACAAATTACCATTACGAGACCTCTCCTTCTTGGAAAAAGCTACAGAGAATATGTACTTCGCAGCCTCTCTGGGCTCAAGCCCTTTAAAGTATACGGAATTTTGAGGCTTACTCTTCTCGTGAGTAAATACTTCGCACAAGTCTGAGGAGTAGCTAAAACCCAAAAGCTCCTTTTCGAAATACCAATTAGCAAAATTTTGACTTTTACTATTTTTATGATAAATCTTTTTGTATGGTTCGTATTTCTTCTTTAGCGTATTGTACCTTGATTCCTTCATTAATGGTTTGTTGTCGTCCCCTATAGCGGTAAAATCGGAAGAGGTAATCGTTTTAAATATGGAAAATAAATCGACACCATCCTTCTCCGCTATAGCCATAAAATTCCTCTTCTCCCTATCGGTGAGGATGTTGAATAGTTGAGCCTCCAGCACAAGCTTGGAACGATCTGCGCTTATGTCATCACTTAAAGCGCCAGCTTGAATCAAGGCCGATAATATCCCTATGTTTAACCCTGCTTGCTTTGCCGCTAAAAATAAATCAAATTTTGTAGAGCTATCCTCATCCCGGAATTTACGAAGAGCCTCGAGAGATTTGTCGCTTATGCCTTTTATGCTGCTTAAGCCATATCTTATATTCGGACCTTCAATAGAGAAGTCCATCTTTGACTTTAATAAATTGGGAGGTAACAATCTAATGCCAAAATGAGAAAGTTCTCGGCTGATTTTAGAAACTTCGGATTGTGGGTTAGGCTCCGAGTGAGCCATCTTTAGTAAAGATAAAAAGAACTCCTGAGAGTGATTGAACTTTAAATAAAGCGTCCAGGCAGCCAAATTAGCATAGGCTATACTATGAGAGTTCGATGAAACTAGATCCCCTGCATAAAAATTATGGTCGGGATGGTCTACTTCGAGATCTAGAGTTTCACTTGGCCCGATTTTTGTTATAGATGATATTTTTTTTGTAAGCATATCCTTCAAGTATATTATTCAAAGGATTATAGCAAATTTATAAATATAAAGCAAGAAAAATATATAAGAAAACGTCTTCAAGATTGATATGGCATTATTATTTTAGTGGGGATTTACGGCCAACTAGGTTCGGTTATGTTGGTTGTGCCGGATGCAAAGTCTACATGAGTAGGCCCGCCAGAGACATCCCATGCAGCAAGGTTTACAACTAAGGCAGTGGCATCTTCGAACATCTCGTCCATGTTCGTTACGCTGCTGACGTCCCATCCGCTGATGTCTTGATTAAAAGAAGTGGCGCCCTTGAACATGCCGGGCATGACCGTAACGCTGCTGACGTCCCATCCGCTGATGTCTTGATTAAAAGAAGTGGCGCCGTCGAACATCCGGGCCAAAGAATTTGCGCTACTCATAGTCCACGAACCAATATTCTGATCAAATGCAGTAGCGCCATAAAACATGTATGAAAAGTTCGTGACGTTGTCAACATCCCATGAACTAATGTCTTGGTTAAATGCGGATGCGTCCCTAAACATGCTGGCCATCTGGGTGACGCTTGTCGTATCCCACGAATCAATGTTCTGGTTAAATGCTGATGCGCCCTGGAACATGTTCGTCATAAGCGTAACGTTTGCCGTATCCCATGAACTAATGTCTTGGTTAAATGCTGATGCTGTATAGAAAACATTAACCATAAATTCGACGTTTGTTGTATTCCACGAACCGATATTCTGATTGAACGCAGATGCACCCTGGAACATCCTGCTCAACTGCGTGACGTTGCCAACATCCCATGAACTAATGTCTTGGTTAAATGCGGATGCGTTCTCAAACATACCGAGCATATTCGTGACGCTACTCGTATCCCATCCACTTATGTCTTCGTTGAAGCCAATGCGGTCTATGAAGGCGCTCGACATATTCGTGACGGCAGAAGTATTCCAACTTCCAATAAGACCGTAGGTGGATTCTGCTGATGCTTGGTCGGTAAACCATAGGTTCACTGCCGTCTGGAAATTGAGATCGGTGAGAGGTGTGGTAGGCGCTACTAATGAATAAACCGACGAGGTTGTCGCTGTGCTAGTCGCAGTAGCGATATAGAATGCAGGGGACGCGCCGGTAACCAGGAACATCTCCCCGCAGACTGCGTTCCCTGTCACATTATTGATATCAGAACCCACCCGCACTTTCATGCGATATTGGTGATTATTTAAGCGTTGACCGCTGTACCCTATGTCGGAAAAGCCCATAATATATTATACACTATTTACACATAATTTCCAGACCTAGATCGTTTATATCCTTTAGTGGGTGCATTTCTCCGTCAGAGCAAAGAAACTTATGGTTGAGTGAGCATTTTATAGTAGATCCATCATCCAGCTGAACCTCGTACAGGCAGGCCTCATTAAAATAGACATCTACAACTGCAGTAAAATGTTTTCGGCCCTCTTTACGATCATAAGAGAGTACGGAATCTCCTTTTTTAATATCCGAGATACGGGTGGCACCTCGTGGGGTTTCAACTATAGTGTCGGGAGATAGGCATTTATTAAAAGAATAATTAGCGCTATCTTCTGCGACTTTCCACAGGATGTCCCCAGCTGTAACCGGAAGATTATTCTCCTCCACTTTTTCTCTTATTTTTTTCTTCCATTCAGGCATTAAGTCAACTTTCTTCTTCCCCACTATGCGTCTTAATTGTTCGGCTTCATCAAGAGTAAAACCAACCCTAACAGCCATCTTCATTAACTGCTCTTGATACAAAGGGATACCGCCTGTATAGCTTAACTCTTCATCAAAAACTTCATGAACACTTTGAGAGTTGCCTGAAGCGATGTACTCAGCATAACTATCGGCAAAATCAAGCGCACCGGGACGAGCTATAGCTATAACGGCGCTCAGTTCCTCTAGGTCTCGAGGCTTAACCTTTTTGCAAACGCTAAAATTAGTATGCGCTTCTAGTTGGAAAAGGCCATGAGGGGACTCTAAATTAGCTAGAGGAGTGTAGGTTTCTGAGTCATCTAAAGGTATACTCATAGGGTCAATCCCTATAGCTTCACAGGCATTGTAGATAACACTTAAGGTGCGTAGACCTAAAATGTCAAATTTAACCATGAGTTCTGCCACCCAGTTCATGTCATAAGCTGTAACAAAGGCGCCTTCATTAGTGGACTGAAGAGGACAAAGAGAGGAGATCTCTTGGTATGAAATGGCAATACCTGAGGGATGGACCCCCGAGTTTTTGTTCAGACCTTCAATCTTTCTAGCTATAGAAACAACATCTTCGTTAGACTCGGCCCACTCTTGAAGCTTTTCCACCTCGTTTACAGCATTACTAATAGATGCAACCTTACCAAAGTTTTTAGGGACTAAAGCGGTTATGGCGTTAATATCTATCTCAGAAAAGCCCCCGACTATCTTGCCGCATTCACGAATGCATAACTTGCTGCTCAAGGTGTTGAGCGTGAGTATCTTAGCTGTCCGACCTGGATATTTCTCTTCGATATACGAAATAACTTTATCCCTAGACTCATAGGCAATGTCATTATCAATATCAGCCAATAACCCACCATCCAGATATGTGACGCCGTCTTTCTTGATTTTTTTAGCTCGACTCTTGCTTACGAACCTCTCGAAGAACAATCCGTACTTAATGGGGTCGATTTTCGTAACCCCTATAAGATACAACACTAACGAACCCGCAGCGCTTCCACGACCCGGACCAGTAGGAATGGAGTTAGAATGACAAAAATTAAGAATATCCCAATTGAGTAATATGTAGTCAACAAAGCCCAGCGAGCGAAGGATTTCCAACTCCTCTTTGGTGCGACTAATATATTCGGCTTTGTGCGGATGCTCATTTAATTTTTTCTCCTTATACCCCTGGCGGCATAAATTTTTAAGAAATTCTAGGTTGGAAACCGTGTTGTCTATCTTAAGGTTATCATAATGACATTGGTCTATCTGTATCTTAGGGAGGCGGACTCCCGGAGGGACGCAATCTTCATAAGCAGAAAACTTGCCGGCAAAATCACTCATCGCAAATGTCCAATTGATTGGAAAACTCTTTTATAGAAGAGTCTTTTTTTTCATCAAGAATATCTCTCTTGCCGACTATAGTATCTAGTTCTCTTAGCACTGCTAAAGTGGCATCATTGTTTTCGCTCCAAAATGAAGGAGGACGAGAGAGGACTTCATGAGCTATGCACGATGTAGTGTGACGAAGGTCGGAAATCTCTTCGCTATAGTCATCAATAGCTTTGTTTACATTTTTAACAGAATTAATTATATTTCTATTTTCCATAATAATTTTTTAAATACTTCGTAGTTTTTTTCTATATCATATAAAGCGTTATGTAGTTTGGAGGGGTCCAAGTCTACCTCATAAGTTTTGCAACAAGCACCCAAGCTAAGCCTAAGCCCTCGTTGGTAGATGGAATTTAATTTAAATTGCCAAGATAATAAATTGTCGCCCTCATTTAATTGAATGTCTTTTGCTATGGCTTTTGCTAAACATAAAGTATCCAGTGAATTGCTTAAGTATGAGTAGTCGGTTTTTCGGCCAAGTAATTTGCGGTATATATTGTGAATGTATATGTCAAATCCCAGAATATTATGACCTAGCTTAATGTAGTCGTCATTATATAGGTATTTTTCAAAATGGTCAAGGATTTTTTCAGCAGGTTCTGCTCGTTCTTTATAAACCCTGTCACTGAACCCAGTAACCTTTCGGGCGCCATCCGACATTTTTAAATCATCCCAGTGAACGTAATAGTCTTGAGACTCAACCAATTTAGGCCCGTCATAAACACTGAAAGCAAGTTGCCATGGCTTGTTGTCGGTGGACGTCAAGTTTAAATTACAGGTCTCAAAGTCAAAGACCATGTATTTTTGTTTGTTATTAAATCTCAATAAATTTTCTTTCATTCTACGCCAAATGTTTTCTTTAAATCTTCTATTAAATTTACTTTTTTGCCGGGAGGTAGCTCTAAGTACTGTTTTTTAAGACGACGAAGCAAGCGTTTATGCTCCGGGTTGGATCCATCATAATTAATGATTCTTTTTATTTTAAGTAATTGTTTTTTATTCATCCAGAAACCTCTATGAATTTTACATCTTTAAAGCAAGACAGGTCTTTCCCTCCTGCATAGCTAATAGAGCTTTTTAAGTCCTCTTCTATTTCAATAAGCTTTGTTTTTAGATTCATGCCGCAAGAGGGTATGTTTTTTAATACTCCCTCTATATGAGTGCGAGTTTTTTTATTTTCAAAACTTGCAGAACCATAATAAGCTTTATGAAGAACCCCATCTATGTCTATGGAATGAGAAGGGCTATCGGAGCAGCACGCAAATAAGCCTCCAGCCATAACAAGATCCGCTCCACCGGCCAACGCTTTAGCGATATCTCCATTGCATGACACAGCGCCGTCAGCTATAATCGGGATACGGTTTGACAAATTGAATTCTTCGTGAGATTCATAACAGTCCTTGCATTTTCTAACGGTAGTAAACATAGGAAGGGTGAAGCCTGTTTTGTCTTTAGTAGTACAAGGACTTCCTTGGCCGATACCCACTTTTACATAATCAGCCCCCCATGAAGAGAGAGCAACAACGGCGTCCGGAGTACATACATTACCAGCAATGATGCAAACTTTATCGCCGAGGTTTTTTCTGACATATCTTATCATATCGCACATGAGGCGCGAATATCCATGAGCTACGTCTATGGTAATAAAATCTACGCGCGCTCCAGAAGCGCGAATGTTTTCAACCAAACGCTTGTCGGGTTCTTTGACGCCAAGACTGACTGAAATTGTTTTCCAGTTATTGCGGTTACCATCTTCAATGAAATTTTGAATATCTATGTCGAATCGATGCATGACATAAAAGTAATCGTTATCGCTTAGCCACTTGCATTGACGAGCCCCAATGACAGACTTCATGTTTGCGGGAATTACTGGTAGCTTGTAAGATCTGCCAGCTATTTCAACCGAGGTGTCCCCATTCGAGCGACTAATACAGTCGCTGTAGTTAGGTATTAATGTTATGTCCGAGTATTTAAGAGACTTCATTTTTTTGTAAATAACTTTCCCAGGAAAATTCATCGCTTCCCATGTGATCAAAATTCGGTTTCTCAAGAGACAAGGATCTTCCGGAAAAAGAATTTCTGCCACATATTAACTTATAGGTTAAGTAAGCGGAGAAGTCGCACTTGCGCTTGTAGTAAATAGATTGAGCTTTTTGAACCTCAAAATCGCTAGAAGAACAATAGTCTATAACCGCCGCCGTAACCAAAGAATCGAAAGGTAAACCATTATCTTCCACAAAAAATGTTGGAGAGGTAAAGTCAAAGTTCGGAATGCAGGTGTTAAAGGTGGTCAGGTTTTTAAACAAGAAAGAATCGTAAAAAGGAACCCCTAGTAATAGGTCTTTTTCACTCCAGTAGGTTTTAAGGACAGAAAGATCTATCCATCCCGAATGTTTAGTTTTGCATTCCGTATATATTTGGTTGAGTATTTTACAGCCGAGCGAAGTTCTAGCAAAAACAATTAACTTATGACTGCATTTATTTAAATCCTCCTCCTCTTGGCTCCCCACGCTATGACAAACATCAAGGCGGATCCCGAAAATAAAATCAATCCCCAAGCTTTCTGAAACTTTCTTAGCTTGAAGGAAGCCCATAAAGGTGTCTTCAACTAATGTGATTCCGGATAAACCTGCGGCGCTAGCTATATCAAAGATAGAATCCGAAGAATTAACCTCATCGGAACTCTTGGGGGCGTTTAAGGTTAGAATCGATTTTCCTATTGAGTAGTGACTTTTAAATAAAGGAATCGTCATGCACTAAATCTAACATATGACGCGTGAAATGTCAAGTCATTTCTTTTGTCTTTCTATGAAATGTTCGGCAATTCCGCCTTCTTCTAAATATTCTTCCATTTCTTCTAAGAGCTTGTTTCTGATATCTCTTATGTCTGGAGGTAGGTCTTCTTCTTTGATTTGAGAATAGGACATTGTGGCAGCAATAAGCAAGAGTATAGCAAGAGGGTCAAAAACAAAAATTAAAGTTACAATAACTATCCTTATGGCTTCACTTATGTCTACATCAAGACCAACCCAATCTTGCAGGGCATTGGCTATATACTTTATTGGACCTATCTCCACTTCTAGAGCGCGCAAATCCGCTCCATAGTCAAAGCGCTCAGCTTCTAATAGAGCTATATTATCGTAAGACTTTTCAATTTCAAGCCGATAGGCGGAGATCTTATCGTCAAAAACGCCAACCTCTTCCTTTTTTGAACTAGCCGTATCTATTTGCAGCCTAGTTTGATTTATTAAACCTAAGGAATCATCCCGTAGTGATTTAATTTTTTGCTCACACTCTAACTTTCTGTTTAAGAGACTCTCTCTTTCTTTCTTTTGTTTAGAAAGTAATTGGGAATACTTTTTATTATTAGAAAATATTCCGGTTGCTTTTGAGCCCTTTAACTCTTCGTCTAATTCTTTTTCTCGCGCTTCATATTTTGTTATTAAGTCTTGTTCTATTTTTATGTTGGAAGAAGCTTCTTCTTTTATTTCTTTTATACGACCATCTAAGCGTGTGATTACTTCGTTCTTGTTGCCAGTAGAGGAGGTTTGTTGGGAGCCAAGTTTGCTTATAGACTCGTTTTTACGATCAATAAAATCTTTTTCTCGAGCTATTTTAGAGTCTATCTGAGCAATCATAGACTGCTCTTTATCCATAGAAGCCCCATGCTCCACATGAGAGCGAGAAAGAAAGCCAAAGATACCCATACTTGTAACTCCACTCAAGATTACGACAGCAATCAAAAGGTAATTCCGTATGAATTTAAAAGCGCTATGCCAGTTCTTATGCAACCATACTGCGGCCACAAGCTTACCCACCTCAAGGACAGTGCCCATAACAATTATCGCTTCAGCCGAGCCAGGGAACATGGTGGCCAAACCCACTATGCTAAAGTAAGCTGCCGTAATAGATATAGCAACGGCCGATAGGAATATCAACACGATAAAGAACATCGCTTACCCTTCTTTGTAATCTTCTTTCGAGTCTTTACTGTCAAGTTGATCGTAATGGCTTAAATTGATAAGCTCAAACTTCACCATACAGAAATGCTTGCCCGTATTTTTACGAGAAGCTAAATTATAGCCATGGTTCCTAAGGAAATAAGATAGCTCTTTTACATACTTATATTGAAGATAAAGAATTATGGAGACGGGAAGCCCTGCAAAAGACTCCTCCTGCGAAAAGAGAGCGTCATCTGTATATTCGTAACAAATATTCTCGATAGCATGCGTCATTTAAGTAATGTACACATTTAATCAAAGAAATCATCGGTTTTTGTATCAGGTTTATTCCAGTGTGGGCACCCAGTATAGGAAAACAATTCCAAGGTTTCCCCCTTGGTTTTATTGGGTGTAAGTTTATGTTTATCCTCTTTGAAGGCAGACTTAATTATTTTACCCTCGGAATTTTTAAGAACATAGTAATCCATGGGTTTTCGATGCGGGCAAATATAGGCAACAACTTTGTTGCCGTCCTTATCCAGAAGAGGTTGGCCTTTAGATATTTTAAAACCATCTTTACCGCATTTTAAAAGACCACCAAAAGAACCGTCTGGGGGATACCCTCGATTTTCAGAATATTTCGTGGCAGCTAAATCTGAAATAGCGTCATATTCATCAAAGCCCTCTAGGAAGTTTTGGATTTGGGTCAACTGGAACTCAAGGCCCTCTAACTCTTCCGCAGACAAATCTTTCATCTTAATGGTGCCTGTAGAATTCAAATCGAACTTGACAAATAAAAATTCAACTTCTCGAGTTTTGAATTTTGGAAAAAGTTTCTTTACAGCTAGAGTGTATATTAGGTCTTGGAGATTGTCTGTTAAGTCCCCACCCTTAAATACTGATTTGCTTGTCTTGAAATCTCTAATGACAGCTAGATTGGATTTTTTATACAAAAAAAGTTTGTCAATAAATCCACGCAACCTATAAAGTTTACCTTCTTCGTCAACTGTTATATTGAATTCTTGTTCCGAAATAGCCTTGTCCGGTTTGCCTCTTTTTTCTCCAAAAAAATCAAAATGAAGACCGGCTAAGGTCATGTTGTCAATGAGTTTTAAATTATCCACATCATTGACGCCTAGTTTGCGCGCATGATATTGGATTAATCTTCTTACGGGTTCGCACTCAAAGACTGAGTCCCTAAGGATTATTTCATCGTATGTATTTCTATGCCTAGGATCCCCTAAAAGCTCAAATATCAAGTGGCATATCCAGCCTCTTTTGGCGCCATCATTGCTTGAGTCGGGAACTTTGAGCACATAGTTAGCCCAATAGCTCCACGAACAGCTCTGGGCGGTTTTAATTCGGCTGGCAGATAAGGGGGTCAATTCTTTCATGAGAAATATTTTTTCTTATATAAAGAAGATGGTATATCATTACACTCAATGAGTTCCTGAATCCTAGAATGACAATAAGAAGAACTTTCGGATGAATCGGTACATGCAAGCGACGACAACCACAAATCAAGGTCTTGAGCTGACATGTCTCCGAAATCATTCTTTGTAGGCAAGTGGATGACCACTTGATTCCTGTCAAAATAGTTCAAAAGCTTAAGGTAAGTCTTTAAAGCACCTATTTCTCCTCGGTTTTTAGATTTATCGAAGTCGTTGTTGAAAGAAATAACGATACGCTTGACCGATAAAGAAACAAGAAAGCATATCAAGGCGGGGGAAATGGACACACCAAAAGCAACCAACACATTCTTTATGTTATGCTCATGAAGATTAAGGAGATCTCCAATGCTCTCCACTAAAATGACCGCCCCTTTATCTTCTATAGCCTTTGCGACTGGGTGTGCGCCCATAGAGTGAGGAATATAGTAGGGGTAAACCCATGTGGATTTTTTACCCATATGCTTCCATTTGGGACGTGTAGAATCCCGAGACGACATATCCCTACCGCTAAACCCATGGATTTGGGAAGACGAATTGTAAATAGGGAAGACAAAACGTTGATACATTGCGCCCTGGGTTGCAAGCCCAGCTTTAAAAAAAGAAAGAGTCTCTTCGGATATACCCTTTTTTTCGTAAAAACGATAATGTGGAAGAAGATTTGATAATAAAGACTCTGGGTAAGTTTTTTCTAGGTTTAATTTAGGACGATCTTCCGCAACAGGCGGCTTGGGCAAATCAAAATCATAACCACCGAGAATATTGCCGATCTTCTTAGAGTCATTGGTTTGCAAAGTGAGCTCAACCAAGCTTTTTAGAGAACGAAATTTGTCACCACCTTGAACGTAGTCAAACCACGCCCCTGTGTCTTTGTAGATTTGAAGGGCAAGGGGGTTGTCTCCACCTCGATAAACAGCCGAAGACCGCCAGTCGGACCCGTTGTCGGTTAGTTTGTAACCAAGGCCTTCTAGTATTGATTTTATTTTTTCAGTTGTCATATGTCTAGATCACCGGGAAATAAGTCATTATCATTAAGTTCGACATCTACTTGGGAATCCACCATATCTTGGAGATCCCCAACTTCAGTAATATTAAAGTTTTCAAATGTTAAATTAATGAAATTTCTTTTGAGGTCTCCATTCGGCATACGCACAGGGTTGTCATGTCGATGCCCGTTTTTACCTAAATGGCGATATTTTAAACAGGTTAGTCTATGTGTACCGAAATTGTTTTGCTCTTCCGATAATTCATCTAGAGTCTTACGTCGCAAAGAAAATACATGAGAGCTAAATTGAGAGATACGATCTGAAAGGGAAATAATACTCTCGTCTTCCACAATAGCGTCGGAATTCCTGTTTTGAGTTATACCCATACGATTGCTTTGGACGCTAGTTATTAGAGAAAGCATAGGCTCTCCGTCGACAGTCACGTCACGTTGAACTAATTTCTTGAGCTTGTCCACCATTTCCCCTACCACTTGGTATTCCGGCCTTGAGCCCAGGGCCTTTTCCGATGTTGTTTTTATGTAGTCAAAGCTTAATACTAAGGGGTTACCCCTTTTTATTTTAGCATAATAGAAGTGTTTTATTAGTTGAACCATAGAGTCCACATTCATGCCACCCACGTTTTGATAGTAAAATTCTCTATCACGAAGTAACGGCCAGACTTCTCGAACTTTTTGCTCAGTCTCTTTTCCGGCACGCCTCCATAATCCCGTCTTGATAAGATTAAACTCTACCCCGGACAGAGCTGCAGCCTCTCTTTGCATAAGCTCTCTTTTGCTCATTTCTCCATTGTCTAGATGGAGGACGGGAATTTTATCTTTAAGTAAAACTTTTCGGCAATAGTCCATTTGGAATTGAGTTTTACCTACACCGGTGCGAGCAACTATAGTGGTGATATTTCCGGGAGAAAGAATGGATCCGAAAGTATCATAAATTCTAAAGTGAGGACCCTTAATTCCTGGGTCCGTTTGGGGGTTGTTGCCTTGAAGTTCTATGTACTCCTCTATCTCTGAAAAGATATTTTGGGGAAAATTCTCCCCATTATCATAATAATCTATAGTTGAGTTGAAGGCGGTGTCGGCAGTATCTATTATCTCCACAAAGGTTTTGGAGGTATCTAAATTGCGCATTTTAGATATAACATTATCGGCCGAGGTGGATATTTTACGGCGAAGAGTTAATTTTGCTAGCTCTTTTGCGGCGTCCACTACCGAATCTTCGCCAGACTTCTTTAGCTTTAGAGATTTTAAGTACTCTCCAATGTTTAAGTTGTCTTCAAATGAAATTCCAGAAAGTTTAATTCTTTCTGATAAAATCACATCGTCCACAAAATTACCTTTATCATACTCGGTTTTGAGAAAAGAAAAGATAGTACAGTTAACGTCAGAAACAAAATCCTTAGGTGTTATGAAGGGGGAGACCTCAATGTATTTACACGAGTGCTGAAGCAAGCCGGATAACAGCTGTTTTTCAAGCTCATAAGAATAAGGAGAATTGGTAGAAGAAGCCATAACAACAAGAATAACAGAAAATAAGGAATTAGTCAAGACCTATTTCTGGATCCTCGTTATCAATGTTCAGCATGTTTTCAGCCTCTTCTACTCCAATGAGGTATTTCTCTAAAGCCTTCCTAAGGCCCATTTCAACAATCTGATTCTGGGTTTTAGTAAAAACTAGAGGTTTCCCTTCTTGGGTAACAAAAGCCAATATGAAGCCCTTGCTGTGATCCGCGTCTCCACTAAAATCAAAAAGCTGCCCAAGCAAACCTTGAGGCAACGCAAATTCCTCCAAGTTTTCTGGATCAATGTTATCGCTCATTGTATATAATTACACCTCGTTAAAGAAATACCCCAAAACTTTCGAATAAATCGCGAGAAAGTTCATCCTTAGGATAAATCTCCACTAATTTTATGCCATTTAATTCGCAAAACTTTTCCTTTTCGTTGTCTCGTCGTATCTGACCTAGGAAGTTGGATTTAGACTTGCCATGAAAATGAGGGGTATATTTTAAGTGCTGACCACCTTGAACTTCAATGGCGATTTTTTTATTTGCATTGTAGAAGTCAAAGGAAAGTTTTGATCCAGCCATAGGAAACTCTTCAAACACAACATCCAAAGACCAGTATTCTTTTATGAATTTTTTTACTGTAGTTTGGAATTTACTTCTACTAGAGGAAGACCAGTTTATAGTATAGCGTTTAGGTTTAGATAATCTTTTAGTGGACCCAGTTAAGGTTTTAAATACCATATTAAGATGATTGTTCGACTATTATGTCTTTAAAATGATCAATAAGAAAATTAGTAAGTTTGGGATCTCCTTCAAGTAAGGCGTTTAGCTTGGGTTCACCTTGGATTTTTTCGGGAAACTCATATTTTTCATCTTTTAATATATCTAAAAAGTCTTTTTCCATAGAAATCCAAGCGCCTTTTTTGTTTATATAGCCCCATAGGTATAGCATATCAATAATTTCCCGCTCAATCCAAATGGATGTTCCGTCGGAGCGCCCATATTTAATGGGGTATTGTAAGGTGTAGTTTGTTTTTTCGTTGGGAGATTTTTTTACTGTTATTTTAACTATGTGCCCTAGTATTTTATTCTTTTGTTGGTCTATGGGCTGAGTAGGGTTCTCAAGTATTAAGTCTTTTTTGAATCGAGGTTCAAATTCTAAAATATAGTTAGCAAAGTGAAGTAATGCATTGCCTCCTGTAGCGGTAGTTTGACGTATGGGAGCTTTACTGTAAGGGTCTAGCTTTATATCCGCCCTGACTTGTGAGATAAAAATGGCCATATGCCCTCGTTTAGCTAAAGCAATGCTCATTTTCTGCATAAATTTAGCCCCAAGCAAAGCACCCCCAGCAACCTTATGAGAATCTTCAAAACCTTTGTTGAGATCATCTTTCATTATTAAGCCATCCAAGGAGTCTAGCACAAAACAATATTTCGTCTCCTCTGGGTTGCGGGCCACTAGAACCCTCATTAAGTCTAAAACAGTCTCGTAGATGTTGGAGTCAAAAACGAAACATGTTCCGTCGTTCCACTCATCTTCAGAGGTAACAAAGTTTACCCCGGATCGACGACGCATGTCTTTGGATAGGCGCCCTTCAGCTTTTATATAAACACCCTTGGAGTTAGGCATTTTTAAAAAGTTCTTCATTACCTCTAGGGCCTCTGAGCTTTTACCTCCTTCATTCATCCCTATAAATCGATGAAGCCCAGGCCCGAGGCCGCCTTCGAGCTCGAAATCCACCTTAAGGCTTCCACTAGATACCTTGTAGTCTATCTCGTCTTCAAAATTATAGTGATGCTCCTCGTGTTGTTTGAGGAAGCTCTTGAGGGCCGTCTGGGCGTCAGATTTAGTAGCTTGGGTCATGATAGGAATTGTTTAAATGTTTTGGGGGAAGTCGGGGGAGTATAATCTTCGCCGGATTTAGCCGTAAGTTTTATTGTCTCTTTTTTTGGTATAACATACTTAAACCTATTGTATTTATTTTTAAGCTCCCTACTGTAATACCCTGATCGAAGTAGAATGATACTGTCAAGCTTATCGGGGAACTCTATGCCGAGCCAGAATTTATCTTCTGGGTAGAGTTTTATTAGTTCATTAAGAGATTTTATTTCCCTGCCCCAGAATAAGCGCTTTTGGGATTTGGGAACGTTGATGATTCGTTCTATTAGTTTTTTCTTCTCAGTTTGGGTCACCGCATTATCTTACAGTAAAAATAAACAAAAGTCAAGAATTGATTTCACTAATGATCAAATCCACATCTATATGCGGCTGAGTCTCTCCAAAGTGTTCTATGATTTCGTCGAAGGGTAACCCTAGTTCCTTGTGTCCTATTAAATAGTTCTTTATGCGCTCTTCTATGATCAGTGGGTATTTAACCCCCAAAGGCCGCTGGAAGCGATGCACCCACCTTAAAAAAGGTAAGCACCAAATACTGCGCCCAGATGCTTTGAATTTCTTGTGAATATATCCTTCTTCACCACCGAAGCCTACGAACCCTTCGTTAAATCCGAGCCACGCTTTTGTTCGACAGGCAAAGATTCCGAGTCCGTGCATTTCGATTTCAAACGGGTCGTTGTCCTTGTTATTGCCCCGCTTATCACCGGCCCAAGTGCCGAGCATGTTATCGCGCCAGACTGGATTCATTTTACTACAAGGATCATGACCCTGAATGATGTCGTAGAACATAGGGCCGTGGTAAAGGTCGTTAGTTGTGGGATGATCCTCAAAGAAAGATATGAGTCTTTTTATTGTATCCGGCTCAAACAGAACATGAGGGTCAATACTCATACAGAACTCAGCTTCAGAATTTGTAAAAATTTCATTCCTAACAGAGGTGCTTCGCCTATCTGTATATGGACTATAACGTATTCCTCGGGTTCCGTCACAGAATTGACGGGTCGCGTTACCTTCGGCGCTTTCTGGGTTATTATCTATGATAACGAAGTCTAGGTCGTCCCAGATGTCCATATTATTAAGACGGAGAGATTGATAGGTAAAGTAGACACCCTCAAAGTCATCATATACAGCTGAGCCTATTGTGAGTTTTTTCATAGTGAATATTGTATACTAACGCACGCGGATTGTAAAGATTAAAAGGAGTAGTTAAAAAAATTTATATCTTCTTCGTATGTGTCGCTAACTAAATCTATTGTTTCACCATCAAAATACTCGCGATAGTGAGTTCGTGGGGATTTATGCTTGTGAGATAAGTTTCTTCGGCTAATGGATAAATGGTTACAGATATGGTCAAGGTCATGTTCTAAATGCTCAAACCTACCAATAAAGTCGAGTTCAATTTTGGGAGATTTTATAAAATTTGATTGTTTCAAAAAATGACCCCCATACCCTGAAGAAGCTAGAGAGCAAACTTTCTTGATTTTGTCTTTTATATTATTGCAATCCTTGAAGACCCCCTGAATCTGTCCACAAAAACATTCAGAGATAACTTTGTCCCACGGATTTCTCACAAACGCAAATTTGAAAAATGAATTAAATTGATTAGGGGTTAATTCTGACGATTGGACTATTTGAGTTAAGGTAAGATGGTTTAGGGGTGCTCCAAATCCCAGTGGAATAGGTGACCACTGCCCTCTCTTAAACACACAAGAGTCATCCTCAATTGCAATTTCTATAGATGTGCCCGCCGTTTTGGGTATATGGAGAAAGATAAATTTTTTTTCAAAGGAAATCATTATATTTATCAAAGTTTAAATGATCCTGTTTTTTAACTCTAGGTAGTTTTTTTAATACGTCTTCCATTGTGTATGCTACGCGATAGCCAGCGCCATGATGATAAACAATATTAGAATAAATACCATAAAAAACAGGATGAGGGCCCAAACTCCTACTTCTAATTAGTTTTTTCCATTTTATATTATTTTCCTTTAGATACTGCAGTAAGAATCCACCAACATCTTGTCGGTTAGGGTAATTTTCATTACCCACAAACCCATACGACCAATTTAGCTTGTGTCGCTTCCAGAAGCCGATAGTGCAAAAACAAAAACAAGGGTGAGGCTGCTGATCTCCTGAATTCTCTTCTCTAACTACAGCTACTAAAGGAAAATCTTTGAGGTGATTATTTATAAAATTGTGAAGGTTATTGATTGGCCAAGCATCTCCATCTAAAAAAACAATGATGTCATCATGTTTTGTATCTGGATGATTTACTATTCGATCAAACAGACTTTGAAGTTTTGCGGCATGAAAAGGCGCCTCTGCCTTGCCCTTTTGAAGTTTACTGTCGGAGCAGTAATAAAAATCGTTAGCATCGTATAGGTCAGGGCTAATATAATCTAAATAGGCCCATAACTTAAAAGTGTCTAAGTATTTTTTTAAAAACTCTTGCTGTGGGGCTATGAATCTATGATCTCTCCAATGTACTGTAGCAACATGAATCATATTTTATATATAAAATTTTAGCAATCTCTGACCTCTAGGATGCGACCAGTCTCCAATGTACTTGAAATTTAAATCATTTTTAACCGCTAACTCTTCGTAAAAAGAGGGGTGAACATAATAAGGTTCACAGTGTGTTGTGGTATCTCTAGATTGAGCTTCAAAAATTGTAGCAAAAAATAAACCTTTAGGGCTTAAGCAGCGCCTTACCTCTTTCAAGCAATCACTTACCCTATCTAAAGGCAAATGGGTGAACACAGACTGTGCGATCACGTAATCAAATGAAGTGTTAAATTTATGAAAATTAAAATCCCCATCTACTAAAAAATTAGGAGACTTTAGGTCTATAAGCTCTTGTCCTAGCTCCTTCTTCTTACCGTCTTCAATTAAAGAACCCACAATATCAATTCCGTAATAATTACCCGCATTTAAATAAGGTATTAATTTTACACCTAATCTAAAACAGCCGCAACCAATGTCAAGAACATTATCATCTTCCCTGGCTCCCATATTAATCAGCATATCAAATTGAAGCTGGCCTATTTCATTCCATGCCCCACCTATGAAGCTACGATGATTACCAACTTTGTATTTTTTAACCTTGTACCACTCTTTAATTGCTTTCATATTTTAAAATTTTCTCGTTTATCTTGTTTTTCATCTCCAACCAGAAAGGGTTGCGAGCATATGCGAGGGGTAGTAATATAGCAGTTGAATTTTCTTTTCCCTTCTTTAATTGAACCGATTCCTTGCATTTTGTACATTAACCATTGATCTATAGCTTTATGTTTTTTGCACCAATTTGTCATCCCTTCGATGTCTGAGGGCAAAGAGTTTAAAATATAATTATAGCAACTATTATTGTAAGCTAGTCCTTGGGTGCAGGTGGAGCGAGTTAATTTTTTTAAATAATCACAATTTTGAGCAGATTCAAATGTCCTCGGCTTTTTCGGTGGCTTGGGATTCCAAACGCAGGCCCCAAGGTATAAGATATCCCATGGGGTATTTTTTAGCTCATTTAAATTTTTGCTAAAAAGCTCTTTGAAGTTTTTATGTAATACAGCATCTTCTTCAAAAACTAATATATTTTTATATTTTCTATCTTTAGCTTCTTGAATAACTGACCTATGAGAGAGCGCGCAGCCGATATGATGGTTTTTTAAATGCCTAGTACTTATGGCATTAAATATTTCTAGGTCACAATTGGGGAAATGATGGTTGATTTGCTGTAAAAGTTTTTCTTTCTTTTGAGGCCTATCTTCCATGCATACACAATAAACTGCATCAAAAAAGTTAATAATATCCATCAACTAATCAAGGAGGGGCAGGGGTCGTTGTGGTCGTCGGAGCTGCAGTGGTCGTGGTGGTGGTTGTGGTCGTCGGAGCTGGAGTGGTCGTGGTGGTAGTCGTTGTCGTTGGAGCTGCAGTGGTAGTCGTTGTCGTCGGAGCTGCAG